>Ga0137372_10005128_pt1 | contig 12779 bp, 7 predicted proteins | sample SagtaG_6_FD_104911 | JGI IMG/M metagenome (GOLD analysis project Ga0137372, IMG submission 104911) | Vadose zone soil microbial communities from Sagehorn Ranch, Mendocino, California, USA - Sage1_R_60_16 metaG | ecosystem: Environmental > Terrestrial > Soil > Vadose zone | place: USA: California...
AAAAAACCGGAAAAGTCGTTGTCGTCTTTGGGTTTTGTATCAGACAAATGTGTACTGATCATGTATTTCACAGCGTCCTTTGGCCAATCGGAAAAATCGCCGTCAACTGTTATGTTACCCAGCGGGTATGCATAGGCCACTTTGCCATTATGCGCAAACAAATGATGAGAAAAGAGGAAGCAAAATAAAAGCGTGCTGATGGTTTTGAGGGATGTTTTTGACATGGTATTTCGTGTGTTTTATAACTCTAAAATATGAGCTACGTTGTATTAACGATTTCCTGATACGATCAAGAGTATGAAAAAGTTACATGTAGGAGAGCATCTTTATTGATCAGGCAATTATTGAATATAGGTTGCAGCTCCCGGGCGACTGCGCCGCTAATGCTGCAAAATGAGTTGCCGCTAATTACTTATTTTTAGCATAAACACTGTGAGAAACTTTTTACGAACGCAAATATTTAACGATGCCAAATCCAAGAGATTTTAATGATATAATGAAGGAGTATTTAAATCAAAAGAATGAAAAATCTCCATCTAAGCCAGTAAAACAGAAATTGTCTCTTAAACAAACTGAAAGCCTCAATAAACGACTGGATAATCTGATGCCTCAATTTAAAAAGGCGATTTGCTTTACTGGTTGCTTAATTTTGCTATATTTCTTTTTAATAAATGATTTATTCGTCTTGTTGCTTCCAAATAAATTTTCCTGCTGTAGGTAATTCTCCTTTAACTGCTCTTGAAATATTAGAAAAAGGTATACCGGTAGCCTTAGCTGCATCGCTCATACTTGGATATTTTTCAATCAGTTTATTCTGCAAGGTATATTGAGCTATTTTTTTGCCCCTTTTTTCTTTATAGCTCTTCTTTCCGGCGTTAAAATATTCTTTCAAATCAATCCTTTTTTCTCCTTCACCCTCCCGCCATACATAGCTGCCTGCGGTTAACCAATAACCATTTATAACAGCGCTGATATGACTTCTTGCAATACCGGTAATTTCTCCCGCTTCTTTTATACTCCTGAATGTTTTTATTCTTTCGCCCTTTATGTTATATTGTGTAACAGGTTTATACCGCCTTTGCAAATCCTTTTGTGCAATGGCTTTCATATCAAGCCATGCAAAACAAGTTATAATTCTTTTGCGGTTATAAATTCTCTTTTGCTTATCAGTAGCATTTATAGCACTCAGATTTTTGTAATAGCAATTCAAACCATCCCCGTCTTTTTGTATAATGAATACAGAATGATCCTCCAAATTAAACTGTCCCTTAAAACAGTAATATACCAGTCTGGCTATTGAAAAATGATATACCTTTTTATTAACTGTCAGGCAAGCCTGAAGTTGATAAGTAAAGTCATTAGTAAAATAATTTGGTGCGGGTGAAATACCGGCCATTATGATTCTTTCTTTTTTATGAATTATTTTGCCCGTACTGTAATGAATCTCCCGGCTTAAAGATTTTATTCTCCCATAATTTGAAACACGATAATATTCTTCAAGATCGGGTATCTCTGCCCATCTTTCATTTAGCAGATTTTTAAGAGAGGTATTCCGACAGGGATATTTGTCAATACCAACAAGAAATTTTTTTTTCATTAACAAATTGGATAAGCTTGGTTTTTGAAAATAATGATAATTATTATTTTTCACTTCACTTAATCAGAGGCGGTTAATTGTCGAGCCTCTTGGTATCTCTGCTCCAGAATTTGGGAATATTTTCGTCCGCATATATATTCTGGATCACAAATCCATATTGCGGGGCACTGGTTCTTGTTGTAAGCATTTTATAGATACTGTTTGCTTTAAAAAAGTCTTTGCCCCCTTGTTCAGGACAGGCCTGAATGATCAGTACAAATTTGTTTTGGTAATTGGGATAATTTGTCTGTAACACCTCAAATTTCTGAACGATTGCAAAGGCAAAATTTTGCATGACGCGGAAGTGCGTACTGTCTCCATGAGCTTCCCTGTAAATTCATACACTGTGTCTTTACCGGGGTCAGTCTGCTTACAAGTTGCGCTCGGCACAGTATCGCTGCTGTCTCTCATTGCAGTTGAAGTAAGGGCTACAGTTGCTCCTAATAACAACAGGATTTGTTTTAATATCATTGGTATTGACTAGTTTTTAGGATTGAATAGCAAGATACAATGGTTAGAAGCTTTTGGCGTTGAACGCTGATTAATTTACACTTATAATTTTTACGCAAGCTTACCATGGACCTCCTTCTTTTCATTTTCATCCTGCCAGCACAAGTTCTTCCGACAAAATTATTTTTTCATAAATCAAAGATATATTCTCATAAAGCTTTTCGCTTCATCTCATAAGAGATTTGTGCCCTCATTACATCATTACTAACGCATGATGTAAGTTAAAAAAGCATAGTATGATGGCACAAATTTCCTGGAGTGATTATTTCGGAGCGATTGCAGCGATAACAGGACTATATTATTTTGTTATCATACTCGGATTCTACCGCAGGGATATTTATGACTTATGGGAAAGAAATAAAATTCCGAAAAATAATTCGGGTCCCCGCCATCAAATTGAAAGCACCACTTCTCCAATTGAGGATAACAATAACCGCTCAGAAGACGAACTGCTTTTCTCATTGGTGCATGATCTCCTTGAAGATACAAAGTTGATATTTCAGAACTCCACGCTTATCAATTCTTCCAAAGAGGATTTGCTAAAAGCGCTTCAACAAAAGCTGAATAATTATTCAAAAATAAAAGGTACAGCGTTCCAGGCTGCAGTGAATAATCATATTGCGGGTGAATGCAAAAGTAACTGTGGTATTCATTTAAACAATGATGAACTGATGGAACTCTGGAATTAGCATCAGCACCCATTTTTAAACTTATTGCTTCTTTCATTTATGTAGTGCAGGAGAACCGGTTGCGAATGAATCATAGTGATGGAAGCATGTACAAACTCCGGTTTGACACCGGAGTACGTCCCCTGTATGCTTAAAGCCTGTCCGAATCGTACGCCACTTTAAGGGCAGGCTTGCTGCAGGGTTAATGAAATTGAAAAAAAAAATTGAGAACAATGACTTAATCAATATTCAATAAAAAATAAAGCAAAGTGAAGTATGAAAAAGTGGAGAGTGAACTGCTTTATAAGAAGCAAACGGGGAATGCTGTGCGCATTCGTAATGACTATTTTGTTGGTTTCAGCATTAAGCGCTTCCGGGCAGGACGGTAATGCGGGTGCGCCCGTAATGGTTGCTTAGTAAATGTACCCCTTGGCAAGGTACTGGATTAGTGTTCTTTGAAATCCATCATCAACCGGCTTATCCGTGAGGGAAACCATAACGGGGAGTGTAGCATGCCGGAAAAGTCGAAAGTCAACCAGTTATCAGGTTGCGACTGAACGATCAGATGAAAAGACAGATATGAGGATAAAGTCCATACTGACTGAATGATAGCCTGAGTGGTCTTTACCGTGCCTATGACGTAAGATAACTAAACTCGTCATATTGTGATACTCTCTTTTAGGCCGCGCATTAAGAGAGAGCAATGAACTTATCACAGCACAACTACAATATGTAGAAAAAGGCGGAAGTCATATCCGACAATCTATCGAGCCAATAGTTATTAAGCAACTAAACGGGGATTACCTAAATCGGAATGCCAGTAATGGCTATGAAACGATGAGGTTTCTGAATATCCGACATGGTAACGGAGTTTCCGTAGTAGTCCGAGCAAGGGAAAGCCTTGTACATGGCGAAGGGAAACAGTTAATATCGTTTAGTACAATTAATGGAAAATGTGTGAGACATTATGAGAAATCCAGAAATCGTATTAAACAGTCTATCGGAACATAGCAAACTCCCGAATTACAAGTTCGAGAGGCTATACCGGATTCTGTTCAATGAAGAAATGTTTTATGCGGCCTATCAGCGCATTTATGCAAAAGCAGGCAACATGACAAAAGGTTCGGACAATAGTACAATCGATGAAATGAGCCTGTCTCGCATTGAACAATTGATTGGTACACTTAGAAATGAGACGTACCAACCAAACCCGTCCCGAAGGACATACATTCCGAAGAAAAACGGAAAGAAACGTCCATTAGGGATACCAGCTTTTGATGACAAGTTGGTGCAGGAGGTAATCAGAATAATCCTTGAAGCCATCTTCGAGAAGCAGTTTGAACACAGCTCTCATGGCTTCAGACCTCAACGAAGTTGCCACACTGCACTTGCCCAAGTCAAAACCACTTTCAGAGGCGTGAAATGGTTTATCGAAGGCGACATCAAAGGATTTTTTGACAACATCAATCACGATGTATTGATTGAAATTCTAAGAGAACGCATCAACGATGATCGTTTTATCAGGCTTATCAGAAAGTTTTTAAACGCAGGTTATGTTGAAGATTGGGTATTTCATAAAACATTCAGCGGAACTCCGCAAGGTGGCATTGTTAGCCCCATCATGGCTAACATCTACTTGGACAAACTGGATAAGTATATGAAACAATATATCTCAAACTTCGACAAGGGTGAAAAACGAAAAGTTAATTCGGAAGCCGGCTTATTGCAAAGAAGGAGAGTTATGTTAGTTCAAAAACTAAAAGTTGTAAAGAATGAAACTGAAAGAAAAGCGTTCGTCAATGCGATAAAAGCGATTCACAAAGAGAGAACACTGATTTCTTACGGGGATGAAATGGATGCGAGCTACAGAAAGCTCAAATATGTACGATACGCAGACGATTTTCTGATAGGTGTGATCGGTAGTTTAAAGGAATGTGAGCAAATCAAAAAGGATATCAAATCTTTCCTTACTGAAAAGCTAAAGTTGGAATTAAGTGAAGAAAAGACATTGATCACCCATTCAGAAACACCTGCTAAGTTTTTATCGTATGACATTCTGGTTCGTAAAAACCATTTATTGAAACGTGATGAAAAATCAGGTACTCTCTCTAAGATTTACAACAAACGAGTTGTTCTGAAAATGCCAGAAGATGTGATGAAAAATAAATTGATTGAATACGGAGCTGTGAAATTCACACATCATAACGGGCAGGAACAATGGAAACCTTTTAGCAGACCATATTTGTTTCAACAAGATGATCTCGAAGTGTTGATGCAATACAATGCAGAAATAAGAGGGTTGTATAACTACTATTCGATTGCTGTAAACGTTGGCACAATGCATACCTTTTATCACTTTATGAAATACAGCATGTGCAAGACGCTTGGTAGAAAATATCAAATGTCAGTCGCACAAATCTGTAGGAAGTTTTACAAAAATGGAGACTTCACAATTTTCTACAAGAATAAGAAAGGTGAACAACGAAGTCAAGTTTTTTACAACGAAGGTTTCAGGCAACAAAAAGAGATTATTGCGTATTCGGTGGATTACTTTCCTAATCTCGTATTCACATTAGGTTCAACAAGTCTTATTGACAGGCTGAAAGCTGGAAAATGTGAATTATGTGGAGCTACTGAAGACTTGCAAATGCATCACATAAGAAAGATGAGTGACATTAAACAGGGCAAAGAGCCTTGGCAAGTACAAATGATAGCAAGGCAAAGAAAAACAATGGCTGTTTGTCAGCCATGCCATCGAAAAATACACAATGGTGAATAGATGGACTGAATGGTATTAATGGAGAGCCGTATACGCCGAGAGGTGTACGTACGGTTCGGTGGCGAGCTCAGGGAAACCTGTTGTAGCAATACGATAAGGCGCCAGGTGCTTAGCCCAACGGATAGATGAAGCAACCGACATGGTGAAAAGTTATTTTGATTCGGGCGCGAACCTCATGTATGCTGTAGGAGCCCTGGTGGGGCTTATTGGTGGAGTGAAAGTTTACCAGAAATGGAACAGCGGTGATCCTGATACAGGTAAAGTCGCGGCAGCATGGTTTGGCAGTTGTGTTTTTTTGGTAGTGGTAGCTACAGTTATAAAAAGTTTCTTCGGTTTATAAGCCCCCATCCCCTAAAGGGGAGTAAAAATAGAATATGCAAGAGATACTGGTAAATAAGCTTTACGAATATATCAGGCAAAATAATCCTGATGTTCTCTTTTCCTTGCAGGAAGAAGCTGCAGTCACTAAATATCTCCAGCAAAAGATAGAAAGCGTTGCAAATCTAATTAGGAATTTACAATCTGAAAATAAACCTGCATACATCATCGAAGAGCTTTGCCTGGATGCGATGACAACTGATCTGCGTCCTTCCAAATTCAATTACATCTCCGCGGTTTTGGAAGAAGAGTTTGAAACTGACTATTACAAACTGAAAGAAAACGGAACCTTGACCTATGAAGTCATCAATATGATAACAGTCTGCAACCCCGTTTTTGAATCCTTTGGATTTACTGAAGAAAATGAAGGTGACCGGCAATTGAAATATGCTGTAACAGGAACAATTCATGAGTATTTAACAAAGAAAGTAGAAAGTAAAGAATTGTGAAGTATGGGATATAACGTGCATCAAAAATTAGTTGATAACATCGAAGCCATTCGCATTGCACTTGAGTGGAAGCAAGGTGATAAACTTCACATGACACAATTAGAGACGCTCAAAAAATATGCGGGCTTCGGTGGTATCAAAGCAGTGCTGTACCCCAATAAGAATATAGAAGAATGGATCAATCAAAATGCGACAGAGAGTGATCTGAAACTTTATCTGAAGATGATAGAGTTGCATGAACTCCTCCAACAACATTTTAATGAGCATGAATATAAACAAGTGATTGATTCAATCAAAAACAGTGTGCTCACTGCATTTTATACACCTGTTGTTGTTCCGCAAACTTTATACGATGTTTTAAAAGAACATCATGTTCATCCAAAAAATATCTATGAGCCAAGCGGTGGTGCAGGAATATTTATTACAGAAGCAGTCAATCATTTTAAAGATATAGAACAAATCACTGCGGTAGAAAAAGATATACTGACAGGTCGCGTATTGCAGGCTCTGCGCAGTTCACTTGATGTTCCTTCAAGAGTTTACATCAAAGCTTTTGAACAAACACCGACAGAAGATAATGGCAAGTATGATTTGATTGTCAGCAATATTCCTTTTGGTAATTTTTCTGTGTATGATCCCCATTATAAAGATGAGGCACTATCAGGAAAGATCCACAATTATTTTTTTGCGAAAGGATTGGACAAAATTAAACAGGGTGGATTACTTGGGTATATCACAACAGATGCTTTTCTAAACAATCCGTCCAATCAAGCAGCAAGAGAATATTTGTTTACTCATGCTGATTTTATAAGCATATCTGTAATGCCTGATAATTTAATGAAGGATACGGGCAACACAGAAGCGCCCAGCCATCTGCTCATCGTTCAAAAGAATACTGCTAAAAAAGATTTTTCTTCTGAAGAACAGCTATTGATTAAAACAATTGAACAGAAAAATGAATATGGCAAATATCAAGTTAATCATTACCTGCATTTGCATCCTGAAACGATTACAGGTAATGAAGTCAAAGCTGGTAAAAATCAATATGGTGATGCAAATCAGACAGTATGGCAACATGGAGATATAAATGCAATCAACGAGAAGTTAGCAGCAACAATCAATGACGGCATTACTCATCGTTTTAATAAAAATGCATTTGCATTATCTATAGCTAAACAATCAATACCAACCGGGAAGAAATTGACCTTTCTCTCGATGCCGGAAAATAAGGCAGGCGATAAACCTGTTCAATTGGGTTTGTTTGATATAGCTCCCGCAGAGAGCATCAACAGGGCAATGGGTTATATCAGTGATCTTGATGCTACTTTTATTCAAAAGCAAACGGCAAGGATGATAAATGTAATCAAAGCTGCCGATAAGCCAGATCATGAAGCATTTGTTTTAATAACAGCTAAAGCACTTTCCTTAAAACAATATGTGTATAAACTCTATTCAAACGTTGAAGAAATAGATTTTCCTGCTAACTGGATGAATGCTTCGGCGGTGAACAATGAACTAGGTAATTTATCAAACAAACTCAAACAATATAATCACCGTTTCTTTAATGACGGAGAAGCTGCATATCATATATTTCCGAATAAAGAAGAAAAGTTACAGCCATTACTGGACATTAATCCTTATCACAGGGAAGGAACACTTATCATACAAAACGATCGCGTTGGATTTGTTTCCTATGTTGATGATCATCCTGTTTTTGTACCATCTATTTATGAAAAAAAGGACCTGGCATTCTATAAACAATATGCACTTATAAGAGACGCTTATCTTGAATTAACCGACAAGGAATCAAAACAAGAGATGGAATATTCTCCGTTAAGAGAGCATCTTAATGAAGCCTATGATCAACTTGTATCCGGATATGGTCTTTTAAATTCATCCGTTAATCGTCAGCGCATCTTAAAAGATGAGGTATTTGGCTCCATAATACTTGCTTCACTGGAAAGAGAGGAAGGTCAGCAATTTGTCAAAGCTGATATTCTTACGCAATCGCTGACACAAAAACAGGAAGCGTTTCATACGGACAATCCTGTTGAAGCACTCGCAAGAAGCTTGAATGATAAAGGCCGGGTGGATATTGAATTCATTGCAGCAGCAACGGAACAAACCGAAGCGGAAACAATTCAATCGTTAGGCAATCATATTTATCTGAATCCCGTAAATAATCGTTGGGAAACGGCAGATCAGTTTTTAAGCGGGAATGTGGTGAGCAAATTAAGCATTGCTCTTGAGAGGCTTAGTGAAAGAGCGGATGACGCACAATTGCAGCGAAGCAAAGATGCACTTGAAAAAATACAGCCGGAAAAAATTCCTTTTGAGTTGCTCGATTTTAATCTTGGCGAACGGTGGATACCGCAGGATTATTACAACCGTTTTGCTACACATCTTTTTGAACTGGATACAGAGGTTAATTATTTTTCTTCAGTTGATTCGTTCAAGGTAAAACCACATGGCAGCAATGCAAAGGTAAACCAGGAATATGCAGTTACTACAAAAAGTGGCAGGACAACCTATGGATATACTTTACTTGAACACGCTTTGGAAAACACCACACCATTTTATACTTACGAATTAGAGATCGGTGATAAAAAAATAAGGGTTCCGGATAACGATGCGATACAATTAGCACATCAAAAGATTGAATCCATACGCAATGGTTTTGGAACCTGGCTAAAGGAATTGCCGCAGCAGGATAAAAAAAATCTCGAAGGCTTATACAACAACACTTTCAATTGTTATGTGCTGAGAGAATATGATGGGAGTCATTTAAGTTTTCCGGGTCTTGATAAAAAGAATTTAGGGATAGCAGATTTATACAGTTCACAAAAAAATTCTGTATGGCGTATCATTCAAAACAGGGGTGCATTGATAGATCATGAAGTAGGCTTGGGCAAAACGCTTACGATGATCGTCGCTGCCCATGAAATGAAAAGGCTCGGCATTGTAAACAAACCGATGATCCTTGCTTTAAAAGCAAATGTCAACCAAATAAAAGAGACGTATCGTAAAGCTTATCCGCATGCGAAGGTACTGGCACCGGGAGAGAATGATTTTACGCCGTCAAAAAGAAAGCGATTATCGCATGAGATCAAAAACAATAACTGGGACTGCATCATCCTTACGCACGACCAGTTTGGCAAAATTCCGCAGTCGCCGGAAATACAAAGAGATATATTTCAAACGGAACTGGATAATCTGGAAAGAGACTTATTTACATTAAAAAATTTTGGAGGAGAAATTTCCAAACGAATGCTCAAAGGTCTGGAGATACGCAAGAACAATTTGATAACAAAGCTTAGCGGCATACTGCGTGACATTGAAGAGAAAAAGGATTCGGGTATCAGCTTTAAAGATTTGGGTATTGATCACTTATTCGTTGATGAATCGCATAAATTCAAGAACCTCACCTTTACTACAAGACATGATCGTGTTGCCGGACTCGGCAATATGGAAGGCAGTCAGAAGGCACTCAATATGCTCTTTGCGGTAAGAACATTACAGGATAAATTCAAAAGCGACCTGTGTGTAACGTTTCTTTCAGGCACACCTATTTCCAACAGCCTTACAGAAATGTATCTGTTGTTTAAATACCTGCGTCCAAATGAAATGGAACGTCAGTGCATTGAAAACTTCGACAGTTGGGCTGCTGTATTCGCGAGGAAAACAACAGATTTTGAGTTTTCTGTTACCAATGAGATCATCGCAAAGGAACGTTTCAGGCATTTTATAAAAGTACCTGAGCTCGCTTTATTTTATAACGAAATAACTGATTATAAAACTGCAAAACATATCAGTCTTGATAAACCTGAACTGGATGAAAAACTGATTAATATTCCGCCAACGCCGGATCAGCAGGAGTTTATTGAAAAACTGATGGCATTTGCCAAAACAGGCGACGCCACACTGATCGGAAGATTGCCTTTAACGCTGGAAGAAGATAAGGGCAGGATGCTCATTGCGACCAATTATGCAAAGAAGATGGCAGCAGACATGCGTTTAATTGATCCTTTTACATACGCTGATCATCCGGATAACAAAGTAAATGTATGTGCAAGAAAAGTTTCGGAACTATATCAATCAAGTAATGAACACAAAGGCACACAAATTATATTCAGTGACATCGGAACCCCAAAGACGGGTGCATTCAATATCTATGATGCGCTCAAAGAAAAACTGGTGCGTGATTTTGATATACCCGCAAACCAGATCTCATTTATTCATGACTGGACGGATAAAAATAAACATGAACTGTTCCGCAAGATGAATAGTGGTGAAATAAGAATACTGATGGGCAGCACAGAAAAAGCAGGCACGGGTCTGAATGTTCAAAGAAGGGTGATAGCGATGCATCATCTCGACATTCCCTGGAAACCTTCTGAGCTCGAACAAAGAAATGGCCGTGGTGCAAGACAGGGTAACATACTTGCGAAGGAAAGCTATGGTAATAAAGTACAAAACTTTATTTATGCGGTCGAGCAATCACTTGATAATTACAAATTCAACCTGCTCAAGAACAAGCAAACATTTATCAGCCAGATGAAGAATTGTGAACTGAATGTAAGAACGATTGATGAAGGCGCCATAGATGAAAAAAGCGGGATGAATTTTTCTGAATACATCGCTATCCTTTCAGGTGATACTTCACTGCTTGAAAAATCAAAACTGGAAAAAAAGATAGCAGTACTTGAGAGTTTAAGAGTAGCACATCATAAAGAAGTATTGAAGGCAAGATTTCAATTAGAGAATCTTAAAACCGATAAAACAAACGCCGAGCAAACGTTGCAAAAATTAACCGTTGATGAAAGCTTGTATAAAAGCAGGTTGCAGTTTGATAAGGATGGTGTAAAAGCAAATCCTTTGCAAATAAATGATTGCAATTCTTCTGATGCAGAAACAATTGGCAGACATCTTATTCAATTGAATGCTTCATGGGAACCAAAGACGGATGAAAATGACACACTGAATATCGGCAACCTTTATGGTTTTGATCTTTTTATCAGAAGACAAAAAGAAGCTTTAGAGAATAAAGGTCTCTTTGAGTATCGTTATCATAACATTTATTATGCTGAAGGAAAAGAGAGTGGTATAAAATATTTCTGGAACCAGGGATACATCAATACAGATAATCCAAAGCTCGCAGCGAGATATTTTTTGAATGCAATTGATCGCGTTGAGTCTTTAAAAGAGAAATATCAAAAGACAGTGCATGAACTGGAACAGCATATTCATGTGCTGGATCAAATCGCTAAAAAACCTTTTGAGAAACACGCAGAACTGGCTCAGTTGAAGACAGATGTAGCGAAGCTTGAAAGGGAAATATCCATTAAGATACAGACTAACCAAATGAAGCAGCATGCGCCGGAGGAATTAAAGGTAGCGCCGGTTATACAGATGAATACAAAAGAAGTGAAAGAGCAGGAAGAGGAGGATCCGCCATTCATAAAAAAAAATCTTCTCAAAGAAAACGAAGAGGACTTGGAATGTAAAAGTTATGGCAAACAGTGTTTATCAAATCAACAAAGGTATCAACAAGCCTGTTGAGTTTCGCGGACTTAAAGCGCAGTATATCTGGTATCTCGGCGGCGGACTGGTTACACTGCTGATATGCTTCGCTGTTATGTATTTCATCAGCATAAACACCTATATCTGTCTTGGTATTATTCTGATTGCGGGAGCAGCTTTATTCACGAAGATTTATAAACTGAGTCATAAGTATGGAGAATATGGCATGATGAAAATGACGGCAAAGAGAAGTATTCCAAAGGTTATTAAAAGTTATTCAAGAAAAACATTTACACAACTGGCATGGAAAAAAATCTGAAAGACATATTACCAATTATGAGCATGGAGCATGACTGCATCTTATCCAAGATGGGCGATATAACAATTGTATATGAAGTAACGCTTCCTGAATTGTTCACTTTATCCAATGATGAATATGAAGCATTTCACCAGGCACTTATTAAAGCAATTAAAGTATTGCCAAGACACACTGTTTTTCATAAGCAGGATTGGTTTACAGAAGCAAAGTATAAGGCAGATTTTTCCAAGGATGATACAAGTTTTCTTACACGCAGCAGTGAACGTTTTTTCAATGAGCGTCCCTATCTCGATCACCAGTGTTATATAATGCTTACTAAAAAACCACTCAACCGTAAATCATCAAGCTCTGTGCTGTCAAGTCTTGTGCGGAGATCCATTGTTTCTGAAGAAACTTTGAAGCCACAACTGTTGCAGGAGTTTTCAGATTGTGCGGGTCAATTTGAAAGAATATTGAAGGATAGTGGCTTTATTCAGTTCCAGCGACTCACCAATGATGAATTATCGGGTAATAAAAATTA
>Ga0137372_10005129_pt1 | contig 12779 bp, 9 predicted proteins | sample SagtaG_6_FD_104911 | JGI IMG/M metagenome (GOLD analysis project Ga0137372, IMG submission 104911) | Vadose zone soil microbial communities from Sagehorn Ranch, Mendocino, California, USA - Sage1_R_60_16 metaG | ecosystem: Environmental > Terrestrial > Soil > Vadose zone | place: USA: California...
AGTGTCTGGATGCTGTAGGGGACCACCCGCTTCCGGCCCGGGAAAAGCCAGCCGCCAGCGATGTACAACCCGAAAATTGCGATTGCACGATAACGATGACGACGACCACCACGACCTGAAGCCAATCGTCCTCCACGGAGCGAGCCCGTCAGGCCATAGGCGACCACCCTCCCGCCGGGACGGAGCGCCTTGCGGGAACGCCAGATATGGGTGCCGCCGATGCTGTCAAAGACGACGTCTACACCCCCACTCGTGAGGTCGTGAATTTCTTTCACGAAGTCCTGATTCTGGTAGTCGATTGGGATACCGCCCAGGTCGGAGACGGCCGACGCCCCTCGCGATGAACAGGTACCGTACATCTCCAGCCCGGCGAGGCGCCCAAGCTGCAATAGCGCGGAGCCGACCCCGCCTGCCGCGCCGTGAATCAACGCGCGCTGGCCCGGTCTGACCTTAGCGGAACGGTGCAGCATCTGGTACGCCGTGATGTAGTTCAGCACGAGGCTGACAGCCTCGGCGGCGTCCAACCCGGATGGCACGGGAACCCAGTTCGCGTTGCGGCAGGCAGACGACACCGCTGATTGGCATCGCGGCAACGATCTGGCCTGGTTCGATTCCCGAGACACCGTCGCCGAGCCAATCCACCACGCCGACCAGATCCCATCCTGGTGTGAAGGGTACCAAAGGTCGGGCAAAGAGACACCAGCGGCCCGCACTTTCACCCGAACTTCACCATCCTTTGGCTCGGGGCACTCTTCTTCAACCACCCGAAGTGCATCGGGCCCACCGTAGTGGGTGACGATGATTCGCGTGTGTCTCACGAAATGGCCATCCCCCGCTGGGAATTGGGCCGGATTATACCCAAGAGATTCCGCGTGGGTATTGAAAAATCGCTATAAATAACACTTACAACCCCAGAATCGGCCATCACAGGCAGGTCGTCGGAAACGGCACGTCGAAGAGGCCACTCCAATGGCGGCTTATGCCAATTTGCGATTGCCAAAGGCGGGCTATAACGCTGTGCTCTGCAACCTTTATTGAAATGGCAATGACAGCGTCGGCCTGCATGCGGATGCCGAGCCGGAAATGGGGCCTGTGATCGCATCTGTCAGCCTGAATGCGGAGCGCCTGTTCCGACTTAAGCGGAAGGACGGAACCGTAGCATTCTCCGAAAGGTTGCCGCATGGCAGCCTGCTAATCATGGCGGGCAACACGCAGAAGCACTTCAGGCATGAAGTGCCCAAAGAGCCAGATGTGACGCAGCCACGGATCAACCTGACCTTTCGGCGGATTGAGCACAAATAACTGCTTTGGTGCCAGCCAACCCGAATGTCAAGAACGCGCACTGCTAACCAGAGGACTGGGTCACCCCGCCTTTCCACTCCTGAGCGGGCGCGGCACCTTCACCAACTCTGGCAATCGGCGCACAATTCACGCGAGTCTGCGCTTCCTTCCTCCTCCACGCGAGAAGCGTGCGTGAATAGGCCTTGGCCCCGCCTTTCAGTTGGCCGACAATCGGGCCCTTTGCGTGAATAGGCCTTGGCCCCGCCTTTCAGTTGGCCGTACAATCGGGCCCTCAATGAAACGCGCTCACAGCATGGTCGAGTACGAAGAAGTCGCTGGGAAAGCGATCAAGCGCATGCGCTTCACGAACGACGGGAGTGTTCGTCAGGTCGCTGACCCTTAACGAGACCTTTGATGCCTTTGGCCGACTGATCCATTTGCATGGGCACCAACGTCCCCCCAACAACCGGGGAGGTTTGGCAGGACCTACATGGGTTCCGCGACCGAGACGCCAGCCAACGGCGACATTGAAGTGTGGCAGATCGCGAACCTTATCGGAGACACGCACCCGATTCACTTCCACCTAGTAAATGTCCAGATCATCTCGCGGCAGCCGTTCAAAGTTTCGAACTATAACGGCACGCCCACATACACCGAACCTGCTCGACCGCCCGATCCGAATGAAGCGGGTTGGAAGATACCGTCCGGATGAATCCCGAGGAAGTGACAACCGTGATCATGCAGTTCAAGTTTCCCTCGGTGCCATTGGCCGTGCCCTCCAGCCCGAGGACTGGCGGCAATGAATATGTTTGGCACTGCCACATCCTTGAACACGAGGAACACGACATGATGCGCCCGCTGGTGGTTCTGTGGAGCCAATCGGATGGAGTCACTATGGATCGAACACAACAAAGCAACACATGCACAATGGGCAAAGGCGAAGCGAGCCGAAGCGCCTGCGAGCGCGCAGAACGACCGAGCCGGACGGCAGTGCTAATTCCGATGACCTCGGTCGACTTCACGCGAATACATCAGGCATCAACGATGTTGAAATCTGCTGGATGGCTCTGGGAGCCGATTCGCAAAACCGCCTGCGATTGAGATGGCGCAGGCGCGGGCGCGCAATCGCCGAGGCTTTTGAGAAAGGCTTCGCAACCTGTTACGCAGCGCGTTCAGGTTCCTGGTCACCTCTCGTGCTCTTGTCAGGAGCCACGATCTGCCGGAGTTCATTCCGGAGTTCATTAGAGACCTTATCAGCAACTTTCTCGGGACAGTCGAGGACATCGGAATATGATTCTTTGAACTGCTCACCCCAGAGCTGAATTCCACTGCGCACTTCGATCAATTCCACGCGCAGAAGGATCTCATCATTGCGTCGAATCATTTCTCCTGTGGCAACAGCGCGGACACGCAAGTTTTGTCCAACCTCCCACGGATCCAAGTCTTTCTGCCTGAAGTGCTGAACTCTGCAGTAAGCCAAAACCCCGATTCCGCGCGTCCGGGAGAGAACATCGATGATTCTCTCGCTGATCCTCTTAGCAAGGAAGTCCATCTCTGACTCCGCGGATCCGTTGGCGAAGGGCAACACTGCTAACGAGTCTATTTTGTGTCCGCTTCTTGGCCGGACAGCAGGTCTGCTCAGTTCTTGTGGAATCGGGATAAAGCGGTAGCCCTGGCCCTCTATGGTTTCGAGGAAGCGGGGATTGGTGGCAGAGTCTCCCAAGGCCCGACGAACCTCGTGGATGGCCTTGTACAGACCGCGCTCGAAATCGACGAATACATTAGCCGGCCACAATCGCTCCTTCAGTTCTTCCCGCGTGCGTATCTGTCCGGGACGTTCCAGCAGCAGCGACAAAACCTTGAAAGCTTGCGGCTCCAGTTTGATCTTGAGACCGTGTTTCCGTAGCTCGCGGGTTTGAGTGTTGAACTCGAAGACTCCGAAACGGAAGACTCCAAGACGACCGGGAGATGAGGTAAGGGCTCGACGTTTCATGGCGCGCACTCGCTTTTACGAATTCAGAAACAGTTTGGAGAGAAACCGTTTCGCTGAGCGGGGGAACTCAGAAGTTGCCCAAAAATCTAGCACTGAATATGGTGCAAGTCCAGTACTTTTAAACGAGATACTGGAAGCTTAGAGATGATGTGCTTGTAACTCTTGCAAAAACTTAAGCTTGGCAGGGAAGACATGGTTAGAGTCCGATCACATCAAGTGGGTTGCAATCCGCGTTTGCACGGACAAGAGTGTAACTGTTACCCGCGCCCTTCTTGGCCGAATGCAACAAGAGGTAAAAAATAGATTTTACGCCGGGTTTTGCGGCCAGCGGCTGGACTTAACGTCCGGCGTCCCTTGAACGTTTATGTACTGTGTCATACACATCAGCCCTCCTGCGAAGGCACAAGGAGAAAAGGAGAATATGTACGGTACTGTCGAACAAGGAACACGTCTTCATCCCGTTCTCCGACGTCACAAAGCGGAGACTTAACTTATTTATGGGCCTATTACCGGAGAAAGAAAATCCAGCCAAAGTCGGAGGAATTCCAATGAGACGATTTACGATCGCAGCAATGTGCCTGGTTGTCATCACTTGTTTCACAGCTACAACAGCGTTTGCGGGAAGTCCGCACTTCGTGGGCGCGTGTACCGTAACTCAAAGCGGCAACACCCTGACGGCGAGTGGTAAGGAAGCCGGTCTCGGCGACGAGACACAGATAAACGTCGTCATCAGCGCGACAGCGTTGTGCATCAACGGTGGTGGCAACCACCCAAAGGCCACGAACAAGACAAGTGTCTCGGCCGCGGGCACCTTCCCGGTCCAGAACGGCAAGGCCCTCTTCTCGCTCGATGCGACGGCTACTTTCAGTCCGTCATGCAATCCCCCGATGACGGTCTCATTCGTGGACATCACGGTCACGGATACAACGAACAACCTCAGTTGCACAATCTCAGGTCCATAATGATGTCCTGGCAGCGAGCGTTCCAAGGAGAGCCCGCCCAGGGCTCTCCTCCATTTTATTACCAAGGGGCGCGCCCCTGTGCCAAATGAGAGAGTTCAGGACAGGGGGATAAAATGGCTTCTTTTTGTCATGGCAAACCAGGTAATGCGCGGCCTGGGATGGGTATTGAAACCTGTCTCAAGCAGGAATGCTTCCGCTTTCATCCGTTATCTTTCTGCGGATCCCTCGTGCGTACAGGTTCACATCTTCTCATTTTCGCTTCGGTGTCGATGTTGCTAATAACAGTCATTTTTCCCCTGCTCATTTCTTACCCGGGGGCGGTCCAGGCGCAGAGCATCGAAAGGACGCCGTTGTGCCCGGTTCTGCAGAAGGTGCGTGTGCTGCGCGGGCCGGACGGCTTGACTATCGAGATAAGCGCCAACAGCCCACTTAGCCCGACGGCCATGTTGGTTGAGAACCCGGACCGGCTGGTGATTGACTTGCCGAACACCGTGGCGGGGCGGCTGCGCACGATTCCGGTGCAGACGAACGGAGTGAAGTCGGTTAGGTTCGCGCAGAACAGCGCTAACCCGCCGGTAGGCCGCGTGATGATAGACCTTGAGCAGCCGCGGGAATATCAGCTCGTGCCCGAAGGCAACAAGGTGCTTGTCAGGCTGTATGGCAGGGCAACGGCGCAAGCAGCGGCTCCCGCCAGTGCACAGCCAACAATCGTTCCGGACGCGGCTGCCGTAATGCAATCGGCGCCGCGTACCCCGAACGTACCGCCTGCGGAAACGGCCCCACCCACAACCGAAGTCGCGGAGAGTGTCCCCGTAGCACATTCATCCGCTGGTTTATACATATCGGGAACTATCGCCAGCGGCGATACCAATCTCCCGGGAGTAGTCATCAGCGCGGAGAATACCGCCACCGGAAAGTCCATCTCCACCGTTTCGGACGACCAAGGCCATTATCGATTAATGGTGCCTACATCGGGAACGTACCGTGTTCGCATTGAACTATTCGGTTTTTCGCCAGCAGATCGAGTGTTGTCGACCGCTGACCACGGAACTCAGGCCGATTTCAAGCTTGCGCTGGCGCCGGTTGAACGCCCCGCAGCAGATCATCACCTCCAAGGGCCGTCTGCGGACGCCCATGAACCGCCGCCGCAGGGGAGCCGCGACCGAACTAAGGCCAAAGGGTCTTCGCCGCTCTCGGCTGACGTGCCGATGGATTTTTCTTTCGTCACGGGACTGGTGGCACAGCCTGTGGCGGCGGCCGATAGCGCAGACAATCAAGGGCCAAGCGGGCACTCATTGGTGCATGGTACCGCGTACTACCAGGCGGGCAATTCAGCGCTGGACGCGAGTCCTTACGCCCTGCACGGCTTTGCAGCCGAAAAACCGGAATATGCACAGAACAGCTTCGGTGTTAATGCGGGCGGTGCATTGCCATGGGTGAAAAAGGGAACAACATCAGTATCTGTCAACTACTCCGGGAACCGCAGCGGAAATCCATACAACGGCTTCGCCACTGTCCCCACCGCTGCGCTGCGGGCCGGCGACTTCTCCGAAGTGCTTGTGCCGTACGGACCGGAGGCGGGCCAGCCGATCACCCTGTACGATCCCGAGACCGGCGAGGCCTTTCCCGCTAGCCTTCCGCGGGAGCGAATGAGCCTAGCCGCTCTGGCACTGTTACGTTACGTGCCGCTGCCGAACCGGGATGGGTTGTCGCAGAACTTCCGCTTCGTCAGTGCCACGCATAGCCGAAGTGATGGGTTCGGCCTGATGCTGACGCGCGTGCCCTCAGCGCTTACGGATTCGGGTAAAAACGCGCCGGTCCGGAACCATTTCAGCCTAGGGCTGGGCTATCTCCGCTCGGAGGCGAACCTGCCTAACATGTTTTCACTACTCGGCGGTGACAGCACGAACCACGGCTGGAATGCCAACTTCTCGTACACGCTCACGAAAGCATTCTTCACCAATGATTTGCGCTTAAGTCTAGACTCGAGAAGCTCGCGTACTGCGAATCATTTCCGGAATGACATAGCCGCTGCTCTGGGTGTCAATGGTGTTTCGCGCGACAGCTTCGATTGGGGGCTACCGTCGATTGCGTTTACGCAGTTCACGGGGTTGCAGGATGTCGTCCCGGCGCTTCGTGCAGACCGGAATTATAGGCTTGCCGACGCGCTGAGCTGGAGCCGCGGCGAGCACAATCTGAAATGGGGGGGCGAATTCAAGCGACTCGCATTTAATCTGCGCCGCAGCAGCGACGCCAGTGGCTCGTTCCTCTTCACCGGTTTCGCTACTGCGCAGCTCGCCGGCGGCGTCGCAGTGCCAGGCACCGGTTCCGATTTTGCCGACTTCTTGCTGGGCCTGCCGCAGAAGACACACGTGCAATATTCGGACGGCGCCTTTTCTTTCAATGGGGACACGTGGAGCCTGTACTTTGTGGACGACTGGCGGTTGGCCAAGAACCTGACACTCAACCTCGGCGTACGCTATGAGTATGTCTCGCCCCTCTCGGAGGCACGGAACCGGCTAGTCACCCTCGATGCACGGCCGGACTTTTCGGCGGTTGCGGTGGTTCGTGCTGGCGGCGTTGGGCCGTTCAGTGGCCCCTATCCCAAGACCATCGTCGCGCCCGACCGCAACAATTTCGCGCCTCGCATTGGCATCGCCTGGCGTGCCGCCGAGCGGCTCATCGTGCGAGCTGGTTACAGCATCAACTACGACCCCAGCCTGTATAACTCGCTTGCAACGCCGCTATCCGTACAGCCGCCATTCGCGGTCGGACAGACTGGAATCGCTACTGGCGGCCAGGCGCTTACCCTCAGCAATGGCTTTCCAGCCCTGCAGGGCGACACCGTCACGAACGATTTTGGCGTCCCACGTAACCTGCCTTTGGACTATGCACATGTTTGGGTTCTGGAGGTACAGAACGATCTCCCGGGCGGCATCGCGCTGGTCACGTCCTACACCGGGACAAAGGGATCGCACCTGACAATGTTGCGCGCGCCGAACCGCACCGCGACCGGCCTGCTGCTGCCCAATGTAGAGCCCTTCCTGTGGCAGGCGGCCGGAGGCTCATCCATTTTGCATGCGGGCAGCTTGCGCGTGCAGAAAAGGCTGGAGCATGGGTTGTCGCTCGGTGCCTCTTACATGTTCTCGCGATCCATCGACAACGTGCCGGCCGTAGCGGACGAGACACCCGTGGCCCAAGATGAATCCAACTTAAGGGCGGAGCGCAGCTTGTCTGCGTTTGATCAGCGGCACCGGCTGGTAGTTGACTACGGCTACGAATTACCCTTCGGTCGCGGCAAACGTTGGCTGGGCGCATCGGCGGTTGCTAACCGGGTATTTGGCAACTGGTCTTTGAGTGGTATGGTTCGCTACGGGTCTGGGTATCCCCTCACGCCGCACGTGCTCGGCGATTTTGCCGACGTCGACAGCGGCGGCTATGGCGCGTTGCGCCCCGATATTACTGGCCAGCCGATACAATTGCCTCAGTCCACGGTGGAACGGTTCTTTAATACCAATGCATTTATGCTGCCACCGTCTGGGTCTTATGGCAACGCCAGGCGTAACAGCATCATTGGGCCTGCAAGTTTTATGATGGATGCGATATTAGCGAAATCATTTCAGCTAAGCGAAAGTCATAGGCTGCAGTTTCGAGCGCAGGCGTCCAACCTGCTGAACACGCCGGAGTTTACGCGAGTCGACACCAACCTGCACTCGCTGTCTTACGGTCAGATCACCGGCGTCGGTAACATGCGCGTGATCCAACTCGCACTGCGATACTGGTTTTAGTGATGTGGCAACGCCTGCGATCCGTTCGTTTCGTCGTCTGGGCAGCGGTTTTGCTGATCTCGCCAAGCATATCCGCCCAGCAAGAGCCGACGTATACCATCCGGGTAAACTCTGATCTGGTACAGATCAGCGTCGTCCCACGGGAGCGCAACGGCCGGTTTGTCCGCGACTTGACCAGAGATGACTTCGCCGTGATCGAAGATGGTCACCCGCAGCAGCTCTCAGCCGTCGATCTGGAAACCGTGGCGGTCCCACACACCACGTGGGCGCCGCTGCTGCCGCTGCAGCTCCCCATTTTGACCTCCAAGGCTCCAGTCCCGGTTAGTGCGCTCAGAGGCTTGCGATTGGTCCTATTGTTCCTCGATTTCACATCGCTAGATCCTGACGGCGCGGCTCGCTCATTGCGCGCCGCCGAGTCCTATGTCGGGACGATCGGTTCCGCCGACCGAGTTGCCGTTGCCAGCTTGGCAGCGGAGCTGCAAGTGCAGCAGGACTTCACGGGCGATCAAAGAGCGCTTCAACAAGCCCTGAAGCGGCTCCATGGCTTGAGCCGCACGGCCCTGGAAGGGAACGGAAACAACTCGGACGACCTGGACTATCAGGTGTTCAACGATTACCAGCGATTGCGCTCATTACGTGTGCTCACAAGTGCGCTGGCCCAAGTTCCGCAAAAAAAATCGGTAGTGATCTTCGCCGGCAACCCCGGTTCAGATCCTGACCTCGTGGGTATCAGAGCTACAGTCGATGCTGCAGTGCGAACGAGTGTGAGCTTTTACGGGGTTGATGCCAACGGTCTTGCCGCTGCACCTCCGTTGGGCGACGCGACGCGCGCGAGCAGCTATGGCACGTCGGTGTTGTCGGGGACAGCGGTCGCCCAGGGTGGCGGGGCCATCCACGACCAGGACTTGTTGTACGCTCTTGCTCGCGGAACCGGCGGCCGCGCTTTCTTCGACTCGAACGATTTCGAGCGTCCCTTCCGAACCCTGGAAGATGATACACGCGAGTACTACATGCTTAGCTACCGCAGTTCGAACTCACGACGTGATGGGCGCTATCGCCGCATTTCCGTGCGGGTACGCCGCCGCGGGCTCGAACTGAAGCATCCGGGCGGCTACTACGGTCCGCGCGATCGAACGCGCGTGAGCGCCCGCGATGCCGAACGCGTGTTAACAGAGGAACTCGCCGCCGATCTGCCGGCCACCAGCCTGCCCGTGTTTGGGTTCGTGAACCATCTGCGTATGGGCGAGAATTTGTTTTACGTGCCCATCACGGTTGTCCTCCCCGCTGAAGCCCTTTTGAACAATGGCATTGCAGCCTCCGCCGCTATTGGCCTGACTGTGGTGGACGGTCGCGGGCGCCTAGTCCGTAAGCTACGTGATCTTATTCCCGTCAGCGTCGTGACGCAGCATCCAACTAGGGCAGTGCAATATGAAACCGCGACAGAACTTCCCGCGGGCGAGTACAACCTGCGCTTAGTAGTAGTGCAGAACAGCACCGGACAGGTGGGTTCGTTCAGCACACCCGTTCGGCTTCCGCGGCGAGATCAGTCTGGCATATCCGTCAGTTCGTTGTTTAGCGGCACGCTGGCGGCTGCAAGTTCCATTTCCCCCAAGTCGCCGCTCGTTGTGAACGGATCGCGACTCGTCTTGAATCCGCTGGCGGAGTATGGGGACGAGCGCCCGTTCGCGATGCAGTATCAGGTCGAGTGTGGCGCGGCAACGCATGGCGGCGAAGCTTGCGATGCCAGACAGATCCGGTCGTCGCTGCAATGCTTTTCGTCAGACCAGAGAGTTTTCAAAGCAGAACCACCTGCTATCGCGGTGACTGGTGATACAGCCATATTTCGCATCGAGTTCCCCGCAGGCAGCTTACATCCCGGCACATACAAATGCCGTGTTACCGCGGTCAACCCCCAATGCGGCGCGTTTGCCTTAGGTGCGACCCAACTCAGGATTCGTGACGAACACGAGCCCAACCTCTCGAGTTGGCGGTTCTGAGCCATAATGGCGAGCCTATGCTCGCGTCGGTGTTACCTGCTCCCTCTTTCCGCAAGCTGAGTATGATTTCAGCGAAAGGAAGGGGAAGAGCGTATGTCGAGGAACAGGCACACGGAAGCACAGACGATCGGAGTGTTGAAGCAACTGGAGGCAGGGCGGAAGGCGGAGGATGTGGCGCGGGAAGTGGGGGTGTCGAAGCATACGATCTACGCTTGGAAGGCATGGATGTGAGCCAGGCGCAGGAAGCGAAACAGTTGCGGGATGAGAACACGCGGCTGCGGAAGCTGGTGGCGGATCTGAGCCTAGACAAGGAAGCGCTGCAGTTTGGTGATCCGAAAAAACGGGTGGAGCTCGTAGCCCTGGACGGCGGCGAACCAGGCGCGGTCGCGGTTAGAGAAAACCGTGGATCTCACTGCGGGTACGTTAACGTCCAATTTATAGTCGCGCTCCCGCTAGATGGATTCTTGTTCGGCGAAATTAGATCAATCTGCCCGCCGCTGTAATTAGCGCTATTCTTACCCGGCTGCAGCAGGATAAATCCAGGATCGGGATAACAGTCAACGGTCGTAGTCGGCATCCCGCAGAAGTATAAAACGACATTACTTACGCCCGCCGATTTAGTCACAGTGCCGACTTGCAACCAGAAATCCTGGTAGTTGGTATTCGTTAACGTGCCATAAGTTACCGTGCCGTGAAGATGAGTAGCGGCTGCGGTTGCGACTCCCGTAGTCACCGGCTGCCATATAGTATGAGGGCAACTCGTTGTTGACGGCCAGCAAAGATTCGCAGTTCCGGTTTGCGTAACCAGATTGTTCTGCACACTTAAATCCAAATCCTGTGGCACAGTATTGCCAAATACGTCTACGGCAGACACAGATAAAGTAAGTGGGCCATTGAACACACTTGTAGATGACCACGACTCACTCCAAGTACTACCGCTTCTTCCAGTTAGCACCTGCAGAAAGCGGCTGCCATCCTTGACGAAATCTATGTGATGCACGCTAGTGCTAGGGGCTGCTTGAAATGTAATTAAGCCGGCTACGCTCGTACCCTCTACAGGAGAAATCCAGTTCAGGCTGGGTGCAACATTAGCTGAATTAACGGCAGCTGCTACGGCCTTGGAAGCGTCAACAATACCAAAAGCCAGGGCAGGCGTCCAGCTTGTTCCATCGCCAGCGGAAGCCTCAAGAATGCCCCTAAGCTGCAAGGCGGTGAGATTAGGATTCTTCGAGAGGACGAGTCCAGCTATGCCTGATACCATTGGGGTAGCCATCGACGTCCCGCTCAAAGCGTCGTAATTCTCGTAATAGCCATAGCTATTCAGGGTTACTGGATAGGTGGGCATGGTTGAGAGGATAGCTACTCCGGGAGCCGCAACGTCGGCCTTCACACCGTAGTTTGAAAAACTGGCCCTAGCTCCATTTTGATCTGTCGCGATGACTGAGAGGCAGTCGTGCCAGTAGGCAGGCTCAAGTGCAAATGACGCGCCGTTGTTGCCCATAGCACACACGGGCAGGGCATTATGAGCTAAAGCATAATCAAGCGCGGCGTGTAGGGTTTCAGTACGATTAGCACCGCCCAAGGACAAATTGATTACGCGGGCGCCCTGGGAGGCTGCGTATGCGATGCCGGACGCCACATCAGACATATAACCGCTGCCCTGGTCGTTCAGTACCTTGACTGATAAAATGCCGCAGTTCGGGCACATTCCGGCAATCCCGATGTGGTTATTGGTGGCCGCGGCGGCAATGCCGGCAACATGTGTTCCGTGCCCGAAACCATCCTTGGTCTTGCCTTTGCCTACATAGCTGTACTCGCCCACAATTTTCGGGGCCAAGTCCGGGTGGGTATCGTCGACGCCGGTATCGACAATGGCGATAACAATATTCCGATCCCCCAGGGTGCTGTTCCAAGCCGTAGGCGCTGAGACTGCGGGAGGTCCCCACTGGTCGACACTCCCGGAATGCGAACTGCTAAGCGCCGAGCTGTAGTAGGGATCGTTCGGCTTAAGGATTGCTTGTGCAACCGAATCAAACTCGGCGAATTCGACGTCCGGGCGATTGCGCAGGTGCGCGACAAGCCGAAGTGTCCTTTCGGGCGGGGCTTGGAGATGCATGACGCCAATCTCCCTTATCGTTCCAACCAGCTTAGCGCCGAAGGCGGTGTTGAGCTGATTCAACACATCTTGGCCCGCAGTTGCCTTGAAGCGGACTAGGACGTGACCGGGGCGGATGTTGGTCGGTGAACCGGCAATCGTTATCGATTGTGTGCTTAATGGAGAAGTGGTTTGCGCCGAAGCCGCGCCAAGAGCAACGATCAGAACAGCGGCAAGGAAAACGGACTTCCGCCCGAATTTTTCGTTAGTCATAGCTTCCTCGAACACTGCTGGTTCCGTGGTCCTCGAATTGAGTTTTGATTCCGCGGTTCGCGTTCGCTCCGTGGCTCCAGAGCCTAGCAGCAGTTTTTCTCTGTTTTGAGTGGCGTAACCGCCACGCTATGCCCGTAGTCACATAGTGGCAAGATGACCATAGGACAGTGTCCCTGTGACAGTCTCGGAAGTACATCTGAGAAGGTTCGTCATGCGAGCGAGGTGTTTTCCACGAGCAACCGCGTATAGCAATCGTGTGGTCCTCCCTGCAGTGCTGCCTCTCCTTCCCTCCGACTGTGAGGACCCTCTTTCTAAGCGACAGGCCACGGGTCGTGTCTTAGTCTTTGGGCTGCGTACATCCGGGGCTATCCGTGAAGTCGAAATAATCAA
>Ga0137372_10005134_pt1 | contig 12775 bp, 9 predicted proteins | sample SagtaG_6_FD_104911 | JGI IMG/M metagenome (GOLD analysis project Ga0137372, IMG submission 104911) | Vadose zone soil microbial communities from Sagehorn Ranch, Mendocino, California, USA - Sage1_R_60_16 metaG | ecosystem: Environmental > Terrestrial > Soil > Vadose zone | place: USA: California...
CACGGGCCGAGCATGTCGTGCTGGTTGTTCCCGAGCGGGCCGATCACGGCGATCGACTTGTTCGGGTTGAGCGGCAGCGTCCCGTCGTTCTTCAGCAGCACCATCGAGCGACCCGCCGCCTTGCGCGCAGCCGCAACCGCATCGGGCAGCAGCTGCTTCGAGTCCGCCGCCGGCCAGTCGACGTAGGGATGCTCGAAGAGGCCGGCACGGAACTTCACGCGCAGGATCCGGCGAACCGCATCGTCGATCTGATGCATCGAGATCGCGTGCTCCGCGAGCAGTTGCTCGCCGTGGTCGACGTAGTTGGTGCTCACCATCTCCATGTCAGTGCCGGCGTTGAGTGCCACGCGCGCCGCGTCGGCGCCGTCGGCGGCGACACCGTGGTTGATGAGCTCGTTGACCGCCGTGTAGTCGCTCTCGATGAACCCGTCGAAATGCCACTTGTGTTTCAGGATCTCCGTCTCCGTCTCGTGGTCGCCGCAGCCCGCCACGCCGTTGATCGCGTTGAACGAGCACATCGCGGTGTCGGCGCCGGCTTCGACCGCAGCCTTGAACGGCGGCAGGTAGAGGTTCCACAGCCGCTGCTCGGACATGTCGGTCGTGTTGTAGTCGCGGCCGCCTTCGGGCTGGCCGTACGCGGCGAAGTGCTTCGGGCTCGTGACGACCTTGTCCGCGGCGCTGTAGTCGTCGCCCTGTGCAGCGTGCACGCGCGCGGCCGCCATCACCGAGCCGAGGTACGGGTCCTCACCCGCACCCTCGGAGATGCGTCCCCAGCGTGGCTCGTGCGAGATGTCGACCATCGGGCTGTAGATCTGCTTGAGCCCGGTCGCCGCCGTCTCACGCGCGCCGAACGTGAAGTCGGCGGTTGCGACGTCGGGATCGAAGCTGCTCGCCTCGCCCAGCGGGATCGGGAAGATCGTCCGGAACCCGTGGATCGTGTCGAACGCGAACAGGATCGGGATGTGCAGCCGCGAGTGTTCCACGGCCTCGTGCTGGAAGTGGTTGATCTTCTCGGGATCGGTGAGGCTGAAGACGCCGCCGACGCCCTTGTGCGCCTCGTTGTCGTTGATCTGCCAGTCGGCTTCGAGCTGAAGCTGTTCGAGCTTCTCGTCGAGCGTCATCTGGCCGAGCAGGGCGTTCACCTTGCCCTCGATGCCCGGATCGGCGTGACGGCTCGGGTGACTCCCGGGTCCCGCCGCGACCGCCCCGCCGACGACCAGCGCGCTCAGCGCCAAGACCGATCCTGCGAGCACGAGCCGCCTCCAGCCGACGCGTCGCTGCCGCAGGCCACTTGTGTGCTTGCCTCTCATCTGGGATCCCCCCTCCTGACGGACTTGTAGACGCCGGTCCTTCCTCGCCCAGAAGCGACGACGACATCTTGAACCCGCGGCCGATGCACGCCCGGGACGCTTCGACTTGACCGGCATTCAGCGTTTGCCACCGCGAGGGATCCACAAAACCGTCTGAAGCCGCGGTTGCCCTGGGCTAGCCAGCGAAGCCGGGCATCCGCTCGCGGACGCCGCTCGCGCGCCGCCTTTCCGAGCGCGCGTAGCCCTCAAAAGACTGTGGGTCTTCGGTATTTCGCCCAGGCCCGCGTGCCCGTACCGTCGAGGTGCATTCGAAATCGAGGAAGGAGAACACCGATGAGCACAACCGCAGAACGCACCATCAACGGCGTCGACACCGAGCAGCTGTTCGGCACGCTCGACGCGATCAAGGCTGAGCCGTCGCTCGCGAAATTCCAGTTCCGCGCGCGCAACCACTGGATCGACGGCGCGCACAATCGCAGCACGATTCGCGACTTCTACGCCGCCAACCAGGAGGACACGTCGCGCGCCGAGGAGTTCGTCCTCGACGCCGGCGAGCCGGCGATCCTGCTCGGCAGCGACACCGGGCCGAACCCGGCCGAATACCTCCTGCACGCGCTGGCCGCGTGCCTGACGACGTCGCTCGTCTACATCGCAGCCGCCCGCGGCGTGAAGTTGACCGAGGTGGAGTCGACGATCGAGGGGGACATGGACGTGCGAGGCGCGCTCGGTCTCTCGGACGAGTACCGCAACGGCTTCGAGCAGATCCGCGTCATGTTCCGCGTCAAGGGCGACGCGACGGAGGAGAAACTGCGCGAGGTCGTCACCCGCGCGAACCAGCGCTCGGCCGTGTTCGACATGGTCACGAACGGCGTCACCGTCGCGGTGGACGTCGAGACGGCATAGGCGAATGCGGGTCGACCTGACAGAGACGATGGGACCGTCGCCGACAGTTGTACGCTCGTCCGACTTCGCCGAGGCGATGAGTGTGCTGGCAAACGGTGTCGTAATGGTGACCAGCTGGGTCGACGGTCGCCCGTGGGGCATCACCGTCAGCGCCTTCACATCGGTGTCGGCCGAGCCGCCGACGGTCCTCGTCTCGCTCTGGTCCGACACGGCGAGCGCGCGTGCTCTCCAGGAAGTCGGCAGTTTCGGCGTCAGCATCCTCGGCCGGCACCACCGTGCAGCGGCGCGCCACGGATCGAGGCGTGGCGCGTCCAAGTTCCTCGAGCGCTTTGCCGATCGGAACGGCCGTGGTCGCAGTCCCTCGGTCGCGGGCGCGCTCGCTCATCTCGACTGCGACGTCACGGAGCAAGTGCAGGTTGCCGACCACACGATCTTCATCGGCCGCGTTCGCAACGTGCGGACTGCGGACGGAGAGCCGCTCGTCTACTTCCGCCGCGCGTACCGGGCGCTCGCGCCCTACGCCAAGCCGTCGACCCGACGGAGGACACCGTGCCTCTCGAGTTGACGGCCAGATCGGCGCCGGGCGCCCGGCTCGTCACGCTCGCCGAAGTGCTCGCAGCCGACATCGGCACCCGTGCGGCCGAGCACGACCGCGACGGCAGCTACCCCTTCGAGAGCTTCGCGGCGGTCAAGCGCAGCGGTTACTTCAAGGCGCCGATCCCGGAGGAGCTCGGTGGCCTGGGCGTCCTGTCCGCCCACGACGTGCTCGTTGCGTCGACGCGGCTGGCGCGCGGCGACGCGTCGCTCACCCTCGGCGTGAACATGCACTTCGCATACCTGCAGAACGTCGTCCGCATCTGGCGCGCCGCCGTGGTCTCCGGCAACGAGCGTCGTGCGAAGGCGCTTGCTGGATCTCTCCGGCAGATCGCCGCCGACGGCGTCGTCTTCGCGTCGGCCATCAGCGAACCGGGGCAGGACATCACCCGCCCTGCGACCACAGCCCGTCGGACGCCTGCCGGCTGGACCGTCTCGGGGCGCAAGATCTTCAGCACGATGTCGCCTGCGGCGGACGTCCTCTACACGTCCGTGACCTTCGTCGGCGACGACGGAAGCGAGCGCTACGGCTACGCCATGGTCCCGCGCGAGACGCCGGGTGTGGTCGTCCACAACGACTGGGATGCGCTTGGCATGCGCGCCTCGGGGAGCCACTCGGTCTCATTCGAAGACGTGCGGCTGCCCGCAGCCGCCCTCCGAGGCGGCTTCCCGGTCGGTGACTCTACGGCCTACATCGAGCGGAACCTCGACGCCGGGCTCTTCCATGCAGCAGCCTCGCTCGGAGTCGCCGAGAGCGCGGATACGTACGTCACGCGCCGGCTGGCAGCGTCAGGTTCCGAGCCGGACGCCCGCGGCTGGATGCTTGCGGCGGAAAACGTCGTCGACCTGTCGGCCTGCCGCGCCGTCCTCTCCCGTGCGGCGTCGTTGATCGACGACCACTTCGCCGCTTATCCGTCGTCGAACGACGTCACAGACCTGTTCGCGGAGGCGCAGGCTGCGAAGGCGTTCATCAGCGAGGCGGCCGTCCGGATCGTCGATCGCGCGCTCGCGCTCTCCGGCGGCGCCGGCTACCTGAACGGCAGCCCGCTCGCACGTGCATACCGCGATGTTCGCGCCGGCGCGTTCATGCATCCGCTCGGCGCCAACCGGGCCTACGAGCTTCTCGGCCGGCTCGCGCTCGGTCACGAGTCGAGTCTGCACTGACACGACCGAGTTCCTGATCGAGCTGTACGTCTCGAAGGCGAACTGCGCAGAGCTCGCGGTCACGGTCGCGCGGTTCTTCGGGTCGCGGTCGAAGTGACGGCTGAAGGGAAGCCCATCCGGCTGGTGCGCTCGATCTTCGTGCCCGAGGAGACCTGCTTGCTGCTCGTGGACGCCTCAACTGTCGAGCACGTGCGCGACACCGCAAAGCGGGCGGCGCTTCCGTTCGAGCATGTCGTCGAGACCGCAGACGACGTCGACAAGAAGTCGCCCGCGAGCGTCGCGAGGCAGTTCCTGCAGGCGAACGGTTTGGTGTAGCTCGCGTCCGCCTACGTCGGCGCGTGAATCGGCTCGAGCTCGGCGGGTGGCGTGTGCGCGTCGACCTTTCCGCCGGTCGCGTTCGCCAGCGTCACGAGCTCCGTCGGTTCGAAGTCCTTCGCGAGCGCCACCATACGGCCGAGTCCCGCCTTGAACTCGGGCGAGCTCTTGAAGGCGCGAACCGCCTCGGCGTCGTCCCACTGGCCGAAGCTGATGAACCGCCCGGGATTGCGGACGTCGCGAACGAGCCGCAGCGCTTGGTTGCCGGGCAACTGACTCACCCAGGCTGCGAACTCCGACCATGTATCGACGAACGCCTGCTCGTTCGCCGGCTCGACCTCGAACCTCCCGTAGGTGAAAATCTCGTACATTCGCGCCCTCCTCCCGTTTGAACGATGATAGCCCTCGGTTCTTGACCGGACGTTGATTTGGGTTGCGGCAAGACTGATCGGCGTACGACATTCCGGTGCCAACGCGGTAGCGACACCACCGCCCGCCCGCTAAGAGAACATCGTTGCTGCGGCTTCCCGTCCCGATTCCGGTCGCATGCCGGGAAGGTGTCGCCGCTCGACGGTCGAAGCGGCCCCCCGTGACGTCAGCCCGCACCGGGAGTACGTCCCCTCCGAGCGCCGTTCGGGATCGCCCCGACGTGTTCCTCTCCTACGCGCGCGAGGACACCGCCTTCGTCGAGGGCCGCCTGACGAGAGCGCTTGTGGCGCGCGGCAAGGACGTTTGGATCGACGTCGAGGACATCCGCGTTGGTGCGTCTGACTGGCGCGCCGGTGTTTGGGCCGGGATCGAGTCCGCGACGGTCATGGTGTTCGTGCTCACGCCGGACTCGCTGGCGTCGACGGTCTGCGGCGAGGAGCTTCAGCGGGCCGAGGAGCTCAACAAGCGGATCATTCCGGTCTTGCGGCGCTCGGTCGACGGGTTGCAGGTACCGCCCTCGCTCGAGCGGCCGAACTGGATCCTCGCGCGCCCGGAGGACGATTTCGAGGCGAGCGTCACGTCGCTCGTCGACGCGCTCGAGCTCGACGAGGCCTGGGTCGAGCAGCACGCCCGCCTCGCGCAGCGCACCGGAGAGTGGCTCCGCCACGAACGAGACGGCAGTTACCTGCTCCGCGGCAGCGATCTGCGGACCGCTGAGCGCTGGCTGGACGACCAGGGCGCGCACCGGGAAGCTCCGACGGCTCAGCAGGTCACGTACATCACCGCAAGCAGACGAGAGGCGGCGCGGCGTCAGCGCGGGCTGCTGGCGGGCGTTGTGCTCGCGCTCGTGCTCACGGCCGTGCTCGCGGTTGTGGCGATCGCCCAGCGTGCGACCGCGATCGACCGTGAGAGGACGGCCAGGGCGCAGGCGCGCGCGGCGCAGTCGATCGCCGCCCTTTCACGGGACCCTGAGGAGAGCGTGCGCGACGCGCTGGAGGCTGTCGAGATCCGAGCGGACGAGCCGGAGGCGCTGTACGCCCTGCGCCGCGCGGTCTCCACTGCTGGATGGACGTCCATTCTTCGCCTTCCCGACCCGCGCGGTGCGGGGCTGCTGGATGTCGACTTCTCCGCCGACGGCCGCCGGGTGGCAACCTCGGGCTCGGACGGCAGGGTCGCCGTGTGGAACACGCGGACCGGGCGCCGCATCACCGTCCTCACCGCGGAACACGCTGTCCACACCGTCCAGTTCAGCCCCGACGGCCGGCAGTTGCTGACGGCCTCCGAAGGAGGCATCGCGCAGACCTGGGACAGCTCGACCGGCCGCCCGCGGCACGAGTTCGACACGAAGTCGAAGGACGTGTGGGCGGCTACCTACGGCGCCGGCGGACGGCGCATCCTGACCGCCAGCCTGCGAGGCGGGGAGGTTTGGGCTGCCCGGAGCGGTGCTTTGCTCAGACCGCTGCGCAGCGATGGCCAGTACTTCGGGGCGATCCGGATGAGCCTGGACGGGCGGCGAGCACTCACGGCGGGCAAGAACGGGACCGCGCTGCTCTGGGACGTCGCGACGGGTAGGAGCGTGACGCTCCCGGGCAAGAAGAAGAACGACCCGCTGGCTTTCTCGCTGTTCAGCAGCGACGGGAGGCGGTACGCGACGTTCTACGACAGCGGCAGGTTCTGCGTCTGGGAGGACGGGCGGATCACGCCTCGCTTCTGTCGCGCAGGCAGCAAGTCCTCGGACGTCGACTTCAGCCCCGACGGTCGGCGCGTGCTACGTGCCGGCAGGAACGCCATTGTTGAAGTCTGGGACGTGGGCTCGCGACGCCCACACCGAATCGCCGTCCTTCACAACGGCGGAACGGTGAGCTCGGCGCAGTTCGATCGCAGCGGCGAGTACGTCGTGACGGCCGGCGACGACGGGGTCGCGCGGGTCTGGCAGGTCAAGCCCCGACGGCGCGTCGCGGTGCTGCGCGGACACACAGACGGCGTCATCAGAGCCAGGTTCAGCCCGGACGGGTCGCAAGTCGCCACGGTCTCGGACGACGGCAGCGGGCGGCTGTGGCCGGCCGGGCCGCGGACCCCGGCCGACCCCCGCTGGCAGAGCGCTGCCGGCACGGCGTTCAGCCCAAACTCGCGCGACGTGCTCGTCGTTCGCCGCGACCGGCGCAGCGCGGTCTGGAACACCGACACGCCAAGGATCGTCCCGCTGCCCGGCCGCTTCCCGGTGACCGATCCCCCGACGCGGCCGTGCGGCCGCGTGTTCGGCTGCTCACCGTGGAGCCCGGACGGCCGTCTCGTCGCAGGCGCGGACGCCGCCTCCGGCGCCGTCGTCTGGGACGCTCGCACTGGAGAGCCGCGGCGCTTCGGGAAGAAGACCGGGACCGTGAGCGGAGCCGCGTTCAGCCCGGACGGCCGCCGCCTCGTCGTCGTCGACGGCAATCAAAAAGGCGCAAGGATCTGGGACGTCGCGACCCGCACGCCCAGGCTGCTCGTTCCGGGCGACTTCCTCTTCAGCGCTCAGTTCGTCGCGGATCGGCGGGTTCTGACCGTCGACATCTCCGGGCGCGCGCAGCTCGTCGATCCGGCGACGCGTACAACGGTCGCGCTGTCGCGGGGCGTCTTGCCGGTGGGGGTCACCGCGGCCCGCGACGGGCGGCAGATTGCCGTGGGCACGACCGACGGCAAGCTTCGCCTCTTCTCCGGCGCCGGCGCGGCGCTGCGGTCCGCTCAGGCGCCGGGCGGAGCAGTGAACACCGTCGCCTTCGATCGCGCGGGCAGGACGATCGTGACCGGCGGCCAGAAGGGAACCGCCGTGACGTGGGATGCCCGCACGCTCACGCCGACGCTGCTCCGCGCGCCCGGCGGCCAGGTGACCGGCGCGGCGTTCGGCGGCCGCGACGGCGACCTCGTGCTCGTCACCGCCGGGGCGACGGCGAGGCTCTGGGACAGAACGCTGCCGCGCGTCATCGTCGCGCTCCCCAGCACGCCCGACGTGCGCGCCGAGCTCAGCCCGGACGGGAGCCGGATCGTGATCTCCGGCAAGACGCGCCTCGAGGTTCTCCGCTGCGATGCGTGCGCGTCGCTGGAAGCACTCGAGCGGCGGGCGCGCTCGTTGCTGCCGGCCCCGTGATCAGTTCCTGAAGAACGTCGCCCGGATCCGGGTGGTGTATCCCAGCCCGACGACCCGCGTGCTCTGCCGGCTGAAGTCGCTCCACCGGTAGAAGTGACTGCCCCTCGACGCCACCGCCTTCAGACGGACGTAGTCCGTGCGCTGAAGTCCCGAGATCGAGCAGCGCTTGCCGCACGCCAGCGTGCGGCGGCCGTTGATCACGCCGCCGGTCACCGTGCCGCGTCCTGAGCCTCCCAACGCGACGACGATGCCGGACCCGAGAGCCGGTGGGATTTCACCAGGATCCTTGTAGCCGGCGCCGACGAGCTCGTTGCTCTGAAGACGCAGCGTGCAGACGTCGGCGTCGAGCTTGCCGGCGCGGTTGCCGTCACATGCGCCGACCCAGAAGTACCCGGACGACGCATGGCCGCGGCGCAGAGTGACGATCGTCCCCGCCGGATACTCACACGGGCTGTCGTCGTCGAACGCGCAGGTCCTGGCGGCCTTCGGCGTGACGGTGACCGGATCGAACTTCCCCTGGCCGTGGCTGATCCTGAGCGTCACCGGGCTGAAGCGCGCGGTGACGTACTGCGTGCCGGCGGCGAGCGTCAGCGTGCAGCTCGGGGATGAGTTCGCGCACTTGAAGTCGCTCCAGCCGATGAAGGAGTGCCTCTTGTCCTTCGGGGTGGCGGTGAGCAGCACGCGTGTACCGGCGGTGTAGTGGTGGACGCACTCCGACTCGTCCACCTGATACTGCTGCGCGTCGACCTCGCAGTCGGCCTTGGGCGCGTTCTCCGCCGGGGAGATCGTAAGCGTCCCCGGGCCGGCCGTCACCAACTGGATCTCGGCGTCGAGCTCGCCCGCGACCCGGCTCGCGGTCGGCGACGGCGCGGAAGCCGCGGGAAACCCCAGCGCGACCAGGACTCCGGCGGTCACGAGGGCGAAACGCTTCGACCATGCGGCGGACACTGCCATCGGTTCCTCTCGACGCGAGCTTCGCGGACGCCGCAGAGCCTGTCAAGGCGTGGTTCTGCAGCCTTTGGGCCGGAGGCCTTGCCGCTCGCAACGGCCGGTGCTTAAGTCCGGATGGAGCCGTGACTCAGCAGCCGCCCAGTCTGGCAGCCGAAGCCGCAGCACAGGAAGTCGCGTCGCGGCCCCGTTACAACGCGTTCATGTCGTACAGCCACGCCGCGGACGGCCGGTTGGCGCCGGCCCTTCAGTCCGCGCTCCATCGGTTCGCGAAGCCCTGGTACCGGCTGCGCGCTCTGCGGATCTTCCGCGACGACGCAAGCCTCTCCGTCGATGCGGCGTTGTGGTCCGCGATCGAGCGTTCCCTGGCGACATCCGATGCGTTCCTGCTTCTTGCTTCGCCCGAGGCGGCGGCGTCGACCTGGGTCGAGCGGGAGGCGGGCTGGTGGCGCGCAAACAAGCCCATCGACCGTCTCTTCCTCGTGCTCACGGGGGGCGAGCTCGACTGGGACGACGAGACACGCGACTTCGACCTGGCAACGAGCGACGCGCTTCCGAGAACGCTCGCGGGGGCGTTCGCCGAGGAGCCTCGCTGGATCGACCTCCGCTGGGCCCGGACTGCGGACGACGTCTCGCTGCGGAACGCGCGCTTCCGTACGGCGGTCGCCGAGGTGGCTGCACCGCTCCACGGTCGGCCCAAGGACGAGTTGATCGGTGAGGATGTCCGCCAGCACCGCCGGGCAGTTCGTCTGGCGCGCGGCGCCGTTGCGACCTTGACCGCGCTTCTCGTCGTCGCAGTCCTGCTCGCTCTCGCCGCGGTCAACCAGCGCAACACCGCCCGCGCCGAGCGGAACCGCGCTCAGGAGCAGTCGCGAATCGCCACCTCACGTCTGCTTGCCACCGAGGCTTCCGCGGAGATCGGCCGGAGCGTCGACCGCGGCTTGCTCCTGGCGCTCGAGGCGTTTCGGGTCAAGCCCACGTTCGAAGCGCGGACAACGCTTGCAGAGGTGGCCCAGCGCGTGCAGCGCGTCCGATCGATCCTGCGCTCGCACGACGGCGAGGTTCTCGGCGTGCAATTCAGCCCCGACGGGCGGCGGCTGCTCACGAACGGCGACGACGACGCGGTCCGCATCTGGGACGTCGCCGGCAGCCGCGTCAGCGGCAAGCCGCTGTCGTGCAACTGCCTCACGACATCGACGGGAGCGATCTTCACACCGGACGGAACACGTGTCGTCTCCAACTACGGCTTCGACGCCAACTCGATCACGGTCTGGGACGCGAAGACGCATCGACGGCTGCGCGAGGCCACGGACCCGGCAGGTGCGGTCGAAGGGCTGGCGGCAAGCCGCGACGGGCGGCTCCTCGCAAGCTTCGGCAGCTACAGGGCCGTGGTGCTCTGGGATCTCAAACGTCTCCGCCCGCTCGGACGCCTTGCCGGGACGGGCTCCGACAGCGTCTGGTCGGTGGGCTTCTCTCCCGACGGCAAGCTGCTCGCGGTGGATGACGCCTCTCGCGGGCTCGAGCTTTGGAGCGTCGCGACCCGACGGCCGCTGGCGCGACTCCTCCCGGCCGGCAATTGGCAACGCACGTTCGCCTTCTCCCCGAACGGACGGACGCTCGCGATCGCCGGCGACGACGGCGTGCGCCTCTGGGACGTCGACGCGCTGATCACGCCGGCCGGGCCGGCCTTCGAGGGCTCGGCCGTGGTCAACGCGATCGCATTCGATCCTTCCGGCCGCCTGCTCGCTACGGGCACGGAGCACGGGATCGTCCGCGTCTGGAACGTCGCGAGGCGCGTCTCGCTCTACGCGACCCTCACGGGTCACGAAGGCTTCGTCAACGCGCTCGCCTTCAGTCCCGACAGCGCCACGCTCGCTTCGGCCGGCCAGGATGGAACGGTACGGTTGTGGAGGACGCGGGACGAGTCGCTCGGCGTTCCGGTCACGCTCGGCAATGCCGTGGACCTCGCGCCCGTCTCGGGCGGCGGGCTCGCCGTCGGTATGACCGACCAGAAAAGCCTGGTGTTGGCGGCGCCGGATTGGAAGCGCGGCATCCTCCTGGGACGGCGGACCGGCTACTCGAAGGACGTCGCCGCGAGCCCGGACGGCCGTCTCGTTGCGCTCGCCGACTACAACGGCGAGGTCACGGTCTGGGACGTGCGCTCCGGCCGGCAGGTCGGAGGCGCGCTCGGCAACAAGAAGGCCGGATACGTGGAGTCGGTCGCGTTCAGCCCGGACAGCCGATACCTCGCCGCCGCCGGGTGGCACGGCACGATCCGTGTCTGGCGCGCTCCGTCATGGAGCATCGTCGACCAGCCGCTGCACAGCGACGTCCGCCGCCTCGGAGGCGTCACGGGAGGTTTCGACGTCGTGATGTTCGCGCCGGACGGCACGCTCGTGACCGCCGTCAGCACGATGGTGAATCTCTGGGACATCAGAGGGAATCGCATCCTCGGGCCCAAGCAGATCAGTGTCCCGACTTCGGTCGACTCGGCGGCACTGTCCCGTGACGGCCGCCTGATCGCTCTGGGCGACGTGAACTCGCGAGTGCGTGTGCTCGACCTGCGGACCCGCCGGATCGGAACCCCGCTTGCCGGTCACACGGACCAGGTCGACAGCGTCGCCTTCAGCCCCGACGGCCGGATGCTCGCCTCGGCGTCCGCGCTCGACGACACGATTCGACTCTGGGACGTCCGCTCCGGTCGCCCGCTTGCCGAACCGCTCAAAAGCGACTACGGCAGCCCGAACGACCTGGCCTGGTCGGCGGACGGACGCCTGCTCTCGGCGAACGGCGGAGCCGCGATCGCGTGGGACCCGATCCTCTGGCGCGGGACGCTGTCGGACTTTCGTCGGCGCCTCTGCCCGGTCGCGGGCCGCAACCTCAGTCGCGAGGAATGGTCTGCGCTCCGACCGGGAGTGCCGTACGAGCGGCTGTGTCCCGGGGAGCCCGTCCCCGGCTGACGCATTGTGGCGCGCCCGCGCAGCTCGCCTTGTCGCTAGCTCGGCACGGCGTCGATCCGAGCGGTGCCGCCCAGGTAGAGGTCGATGACCTTCGGGTCGTGCAGGAGCGCCGGACCCGTTCCCTCGAACCGGTTGCGGCCGAGGTCGAGGACGTAACCGCGATCCGACATCGCGAGCGCGCGCCGCGCGTTCTGCTCGACCATCAAGATCGGCACGCCGGCCGCGTTGATCTCGCGAATCTTCTCGAAGATCGTCTCCATTGCGAGGGGCGACAACCCGGCCGAGGGCTCGTCGAGCAGGAGCAGATCAGGCTCGGCGACGAGGGCGCGCGCCATCGCGAGCATCTGCCGCTCGCCGCCGGACAGCGTTCCGGCCCGCTGTCGCCGGCGCTCCCGAAGGCGAGGGAAGAGGTCGAGCACCCTCGGCAGGCGCGGCTCCGCGTCGGCCCCGAGCGCCGTGGCGCCAAGCTCGAGATTCTCCTCGACGCTCAGCGTCGCGAACACGTTGTCGCGCTGCGCGACATAGCCGATGCCCAGCGCGGCGATGCGGTGCGGCTTCGTCCCGGTGATCTCCTCGCCGCGCAGCAACACCGTGCCTTCGCGCGGCGTGAGCAGGCCGATCACGGCTCTGATCAGCGTCGACTTGCCTGCGCCGTTCGGGCCGACGATCGTGACGATCTCGCCGGGCATCACGGTGAGATCGACCCCGTGGAGGACGTCGACGTCGGGGATATAACCGGCGACGAGCCCGCGCGTCTCGAGAACCGGGCCGGCCGCGCTCACTCGACGACCAGCTTGCCGAGGTACGCCTCGACGACCGTCTCGTTCCGGCGCACTTCCTCGGCGGAGCCTTCCGCGATGACGCGTCCCTGCGCCATCACGATGACCCAGTCGGAGTGGTTCATCACGACCTCCATGTCGTGCTCGACGAAGAGCACGGTCGTCCCGTCGCGCGTGCGCATCTCCTCGATGTGCTCGAGCAGTCGGCGCCCGAGCGTCGGATTCACTCCGGCGAGCGGCTCGTCC
>Ga0137372_10005135_pt1 | contig 12774 bp, 7 predicted proteins | sample SagtaG_6_FD_104911 | JGI IMG/M metagenome (GOLD analysis project Ga0137372, IMG submission 104911) | Vadose zone soil microbial communities from Sagehorn Ranch, Mendocino, California, USA - Sage1_R_60_16 metaG | ecosystem: Environmental > Terrestrial > Soil > Vadose zone | place: USA: California...
CAAACCACTAAACAGGCAGAAGATGACAAACACGCTTGCTATGATGCTTGTCCTGAACGGGCCGTTGGCAAAGAGACGTAGATCGAGCAAGGGCTGTCCACCGCGGTTGGCAATGATTATTTCAGCCGTGACAAAGAGGGACAGAAAAATTAGCCCAACCAGGAGAAATCCGAGAACAGTGCCAGATGTCCATCCATCGGTGCTGGCAGAAGAGAGAGCGTACAGCATTGTTGCCAGGCCGATGGCGGCAAAGAAAAAGCCGATGAAGTCGAAACGCGTGCGCCCCTCGGGGCGGTATTCTCGCAAGAGGACAGTGGCAAGGATAATGGCAACAATTCCAACCGGAACATTGATGTAGAAAATCAATGGCCAGCCGGCATAAGTCACGATGTATCCACCAAGCGTTGGTCCAAGGGCTGGTGCCAGGAGCGCTGGAACGCCAAAGAAGCCCATGGCTGCTCCACGTTCGTGCGGCGGGAATTCGCGGAAGAGTAACGTAATGGACAATGGAAACAGCGCTGCTCCTCCTGCTCCTTGTAGTATGCGAAATAAGATGAGAACGGGCAAACTCCATGCTATACCACACAGTGCTGAACTGATGATAAAGGCTGCCAGGCAGAAGATGTAGAAACGTTTGATACCAAAGGTATCAGAGAAATAAGCCGCGGTTGGCGTCACAACACCCTGGGTCAGAATGTACGCGGTGAGCACCCACTGCACGCTATGGATGTCTGCACCAAATGCGGTCTGCAGGCGAGGAATAGCGATATTAACGATGGTTTGATCCAGGATGCTCATAAACACCCCAAGGATGACCACCGTCGCCACAATCCATTTGTACTGCATTCCTCTGCTTGACCGCACGGGCTGTGCACTGACTTGCATATGGAGAGACTCCTTTCCCTTGCGTAGAATGCGGATTTATCCAGCACGTCCACAAGCGAGGTATCTTCCTTGCGGTAGAATGCGGATTTATCCAGCCTGTACGTGGCGTAGTGGATTTCAAACACTCCTTCTAAACGACACGACGAAAAACGCAAATTGTGTAAGAAGCGGGAGACGATATTATAGCGTTACTCTTGTTTCGTCTTTAGGGAATTGATCGCGTTGCACCATGCCATACAACAGTAAGGATACTAACTGGTCAATGATTTCTTCTCGCGAAAGATGTGAGAACGGTAAGAGATCGTTCAGTCCGCGTCCAATGGCACGCATGGCAAAGATCATAGCTATTACCTGTACGAATAGGCTAGGATCTATATGCTTGCAGAAGTAGCCTGCTTCTTGCCGTTGGCGCACGTATTCCGTGAGACGCTTGCGACCTTTTGCAACCATATCGGCAAGGACATGAGCAGCTTGCGGATGCGTGTAGATCAGCAAAATAGCCAGGCGGGCAAAGTCGCCCTGGGCTGCAAAAGCATCGTAAAAGCCTTCGGCAAGACGTCGAATGATGCTTTCATCATCGAGCTGGACGCCGTTCTGCAAATCTTGTTCGATCTGATCAACGATCGGACCCAGTATAGAATGCGGTCCGTAGTGTTTGATGATAGCCGAAACCAGGTCATCTTTGCTATGAAAGTGCCAGCAGAGAGTTCCGCGTGTCACGCCTGCTTCGGAGGCAATATCTTCCAGGGTTGCCGCGGAGACGCCGGAACGTGCAAAAATACGCACAGCGGCTTCGAGAATAGCTAAGCGTGTATTCTGTGTTGGCATATCATCAAGGAGACCTCGGTGCACCAGCTCTGCTCGTAGCTCTTCTTTGCCTCCTGTAAAGTGATAATAGAAGGCTGGACGCGAGAGTTCTGCTGTCTTGATAATCTCCTCAATAGTTATGTCATCGAAGGGACGCTCTCCGGCCAGTATTTTTGTTGCCTGGATGATGCGTTCTCTCCCGCTGCATTTTCCTTTGTCGAGCTGGTGTTCAGTCATCACTTTTACTAACGTTTGTACTATATAGAAAAAACTACTGTACTATACAGTAGACATGATAAGTATAGTAATGATGCCTGGAAAAGTCAAGAGTTACAGGTCTTTTTACTTTTGGCGAGAGAAATGCATCTGTCTATTTGGAAGCTCTGGCGTGGTGCAACGGAAGACAAGCTCATAGATTCCGATGCTGATCTGATCGCCATCGGCCAGCATATATCCTGTATCGTCAGCTAATTTCTGACCATTTACAAAGACGCCATTGGCACTGCGTTGGTCATAGAGTACATAGTGGTCATCTTCGTGCTTCAATAGTGCGTGATGCCGCGAAGTTGAGGCATCCTGATCGAACAGGACATCGTCGGAACCTGCTCGCCCAATGGTAGTCTCTTCACGTTCAAGTACGAACTCATAAGTTTCTGTGCTTCCGGGTAAGCTGATAATGAGGCGTGGAGAAATGCCTGGCTGCGGAGTCGGGTTCTCTAATGCTTCTTCAGGTTGTGATGATTGAGGTTCAGATGACCCAGGTGTTTCTGGCTGAGGAGTAGATGCGGGCTCAGCAGCGGGTTGGGGTAGTGGCTGATAGACGTCAGGGGCAGGCTGCGGTAAGGGTTCAGGAGCTGGCTCGGGTAGAGGCTCAGGGGCAGGTTCGGGTAGAGTTTCTGGCGAGGGTTGCGGCAAGGGAACAGGGGCAGGTTCAGGCAAAGGTTCAGGAGTTGGTTGAGGCTGAGGTTGTTGTTCGAGATCAATCTCGCTGGCAAGTGGCGGTTCGGTATGAGGAATGTCTGCAAACTCTAAAGTTGCTTGAGACTCAAGGCGAAGAGCGGGTTCGGGTTCCGGTTCGGAAATAGCGGGAAATTGAGGTTCCGCCTGGAGAAGCGGTTCAAGCTCTGGGGCCTTTTCATTTTCAAGCTTTTGTTCCAGGGGCTGTAGTTCTAACTCTGAAATAAGCGACGGTTCTGTTAGAGGAACGCGTTCGAACTCAGGAGCAGGCTCGGGCTGTGAGGCTAGATCAGATGGGGGAACTTCTTGAGATGGAGGAATGAGTGTAGCCACAAGTGCATCTGCGAATGCCAATATTGAGGAGTAGCGTTCCTCGGGATAGACGCCCAGGGCCCGGCGTAGGATGCTTTCTTGCTCAAAAGTTACATGGGAGTTGAATGAAGAAAGGGGGGTGATGGTCTCTGTAAGTTTCAAATGTGTAATTTCCTCGGGTGAGCCGAGATAGGGAGGACGACCAGCCAGCCAGAAATAGAGGATCACGGCCAGCGCAAATTGATCGCTGGCAGGCGTGACTCGTTTGCCTAATTGTTCTGGCGCTGAGGTAATCGGGAGAAGCTGGACCTGTGGTTGGCCAAAGCGACGTACAAAGTTTGCCAGACCAACATCGGCGAGGAGAAAAGGAGCAAAGCCGGGTTCACCGTCGACGTTGGGGCCTCGTAGCACCAGAATATTTGAAAGTGTGAGCGTTCCATGTAGATATCCACGCTTGTGAATGTATTCAAGGGTCTGTGCCAGCTGGCGTCCGTAGTGAATGGCGTCGGATATACTGAACGGTGGCTGAAACCACAATCTTCCGTCGCTGCTTAAAAGTGAGCCGCTGGTGACGTAGCGGCGGACGACATAGAGCCTGCCGTCGATCTCCCCATAATCGAGGACCGCTGCCAGGTAGGGATGATTGAGCAGGCTAATGCCTTGCATCTCGCGAAAGAACTGGCGGCGAGCAGCGTCTGGTAGTATCATCCAGGGATGGATGAGCTTCAGCGTTACCTTGCGCTGGAGCACGGTGTCTTCGGCCTCATAGCTCTCACCTGACACGCCACTTCCCAGATATTGAACGACGCGGTAGCGCTCAAATCGTTGATTTTCTAGCAATGCTGGCATAGCATAACCTCACTTTTACTTACGCACAATGCGTTTCATCGATGTCTGCTATTGTAGCATATTGATTTTTGCAGAGGTAGAAGGGTATGCCTTTTAGGTAAAGCACCTATTTTTCTTCAGGGGTTGATGAACCCCTGGGTAATTGCTTTTCCTGCGTATCGGAATTTTTCAGGCTATTCCCCGTCGAAGCGACTGATGGAGACGCTGGCTCACTACTTGTAATAGTACTGCTCTTTGTATCTTGTTGCCGTTTGTCATCTTTTAATTTTGACGGGACATCCTCTGTGCCTGATTGCCGTTTCTCATCTCTTGATCTGGCTGCTGATTGCTTGCGACGCCAGCGAACTACGAAGAAGATCGCTATGACTGTGGCTACGATGACTCCTGCACCGATCCAGCTTATAGTTCTGGCGATGTGTTCTACCTGGGTGAAGTTATCATGGAAGATGCGGCCTGCAACGTAGCCAATTGTGCCGTAGATGATGGCCCATAAAATGCCGCCCGCCGCGTTATAGATCAGGAAACTGCGCCAGTTCATGTGGTTGACCCCTGCCAGGAAGGCAGCCCACGCTCGTAATACGGCAATGAAGCGACCGAAGAAGACGGTTTTATCGCCGTGCCTGGCAAAGAATTTTTCGGCGCGTTCGAGATGCTGTGGCTTCAAGAACAGGTAGCGACCGAAGCGCTCGACAAAAGCGCGGCCGCCGGTACGGCCAACAAAGTAGCCAATATTGTCTCCAGCGATTGCCCCAAAGGCTGCGCATGCGATAATGATCGGAAGCTTTAGTTGATGATCGATAGCCGAGTAAAATGAGGCCAGGAGGAGCATGGTTTCCCCCGGGAATGGTATGCCGGCACTCTCGATCATGATAAAGAGCGTCACGGCTGGATACCCTAGAGTATCCAGGGCGTTCTGCAGTGTTTGTAGTGAGATGAGTGCCGCCAACGGTTCATGCAGAAAGGTTAGCGCCCGGACTCTCAAGATAGGTAGCCAGCGCATCAGGAAACCCCTTTTATAGAAAGCATTCGCCGAAAGTAAATCAACATCATGTGCTTATTGTAGTGTCATCACTCAAAGAACGCAACAGCCGTGTATTTTTAGGGATGAAGAAAACGGAAAGGACGATCAGGGGTAGTCCAATCATAGCCAACCAACCAGGAAAATTCCAGCTACCAATAGGAGGATAGTCATGGTAAAGGTAGGTGATTAAGGCTGTGGCAGAGAAGGTCAAGGTGAATGCTACTAATGCTCGTCCGATGCGATCATTTGAAACTGGTAGGCAGACGATGGCAAGACCTACCAGCCAGGTGACGTACCAGGCAAAGAACCAGGGAGTTACAATGAGTAATGCTCCTAGCGTGGCAAGTGCGGCGAGTACCATGGTACGTGTTGTAGGAATGCGCCAGATCCATATTGTTGCTATTATGAGTAGACAGCCCAGGGTGACGTAGTTAATTCTATCCCAGACGTTACGCTGGCTGAGTACATAAAGCGGCGTGTAGGTCCAGGAAGTGTGGGCAGGCAAGCCATGCACTTTAATCCATTGATATATGACCCGTAGGAGAGAATATTCTGAAAAGCGTGCCGATGGTGGTGAGGAAAAGCTTTGCACGATATCGCGGATGCCGTGGCCAAGCCAGAATGGTGCATAGAAGATGAGGGCCACGAAACCACCGGCGATGCAGGCTAAGAGGACCTTCAGGAACATGGATTTCCAATGCTGCGAGCCATTTTTCTCGTTAGTAGGGGATGCCGGTTGGGCGGAGTAAAGAGTATTACAGGCCAGCACAACCAGGAAAAGAGCGATGAGGGGAAGAGCAGTGAACTTGACGAGCGCAGCCAGTGTAAAGGCGAGAACTGGTGGTAGATAGTGGGACGGGCGAGCAAAGTGCCGTTGCTCTGCATGCAGGCAAAGAAGTATACCTAGCAGGATCAACATGACCATGAATATATCATTATGCCCACCCAGGCTACTTTCCTGCAGCACAAGTGGATTCCAGGCGTAAAGCAGCGTACCAAGTGTTACTGTACGAGCTGAACTTCCCGTCTTCCTCAGGATGGTAGCTACCAGCCAGATATTTAGCAGGTGAGCTGCGAGGGCAAATAAGCGGAAAGCGAGGACGTAGCCCAGTGGAGAGTTGCCCAATACGAGCGTCCAGAGAGAGCAGATTGTTAACCAGACCGGGCCGTAGGCGGCTGTGACGTCTTTCCAGTCATCATAGGAAGTAAGAGGATCCTGGGGAAAACGCGATGGAGCTACAAAATAGGGGTTTGCATGATGGACAACAATGGTACGACCATAGCCCACATAAACGAAGATATCACGTGACAGCATGGCAGGTGTTAGTACAAAGATAAGTCCACCTATAATTGTACCTAGCCAGATGAGGCGTAGCACGTTTTTGTAATCGCTTTGTTCCGGCAGCCTTTGTATAAAAAAGGCACTCAGTCCATATACGCCAAAAGCAAGCGCCATGAGCAGTAGGAACTCGATGCTGTTGGTAGTAATCATTGAGGCGCGGTAGGCTGATGCCAGCTGCAAATTGGCAGGTAACCACGATCCCCACCAGAGAAGGAATGGATTGGTTGGCAACGGCAAGAGGAAGGTTTTCCCCGCCAGGTGTAAGAGCGGGGTCACGCTTATTAAGATGCATAGAATAAAGGCGAGCATACACAGCACGATGGCTCGTAGAGGCGCCTTTTTGGGCATAATGGGAGCCTGCTCACCCGGGTGTGCGGGTAATGGCGCTATCTCTACATTTTTTCTGTTCATAAATGCCTTCCCTCCTTGCATTAGCCACAAGCGAGGCGTAGCGGAGACGTGGTGTAATGCATTTCAAGTCCCTCTACACCATCCAACGATTCATGATGAAAAGTACGCTCAGTGTTGCCAGTAAGGCGGGAAACACGAGCATAAGCGCCTGATGTAAGCGAGGATATTTAATGCCGAGCATGGCCAGGGTAATAAAGGCAGGAAACATTTCGAGTACAAAGCGCTGGTTGGATAAAAGGACATCGGTTTTGGCCAGGCCAGGACTGAGGAGGTAATAAAAGAGTAAAATTGCCACCCAGATGCTATAGCTCAGGCGCAGCTTGCGCCAGCCTAGAATTGCCAGTACGATGAAGCCAATGGTGGCAGTTAAATCCAGGATGATATGGGCCTCGTTGAAAGAGCCAAAGGGCTGGTTCCAGAAAAGGTCAATGAAGGCCTGCTCTATGCCTGCCCATGGCCAGGTTGTATGCCGTCCCCAATGACTCTGCACACTGGCGAAAGCAATTGGATTACCCGTTATGTGCCAGCAGTAGATACAATACAGCAATGTTCCCACTGGAATCAGGAGAAGCGGTAATACTCTGAGCACGAAGTTCTGGCGTGTGGCCGTGATGCTTGCGCGAGATATCCATAGTTCGATGATGTAGGGTATGACGAGAAGGAGTCCAGCCGAACGTGTCAATGAGGCGAGCAGTCCAAGCACACCTGCTAACCACCAATTTTGACGGCGCATGGCCAGGAATGAGCCTGCCGTAAGCAAAATTAGCAATGATTCGTTATAGGCGGCAAAGAAGTAGAAGGCGGTAGGGAAGATACACAGGTAGAGCAGTGTACGCCGTGCAACCTGGTCTCCTCCGATGTCGACAGCAAGCTGGTAGATCACAAAGAGCGCCCCCAACAGAGCTGCATTACTGATCAGTGTTCCGGCGAGCAAATAGCTCCAGCCGCCTCCTAATGGGTAGGCTATGGCTGCAATAAGCAAGGGAAAAAATGGAAAGAAAGCCAGGTCATATGGAAGTTGAGTATAGCCGAATTGGGCGATTCTTACATAATTGGCCGCGTCCCAGTGATTCCAGGATGAAAATAGTGCCACCGTATCTACTGGCGTACTTGAATATTTGGGTGCAGTCAGCAAAATATAGGCAAAGTAGGTTACCATCAGCAGTACCAGGCGCGTACCGGTGAATAACCAGAGAATATCACGAATTGGAGCACGTTTCATAGTTTAAATCACCTGCCAGAGCGAATCGCTGCTAGATAAGTTACTGCCAAATACTGAAATAAAATGGAGTTGAGAGCTGGCCTGCATTCTGGCAAGCGTAGCAGTCACCATGCTAGGAGTCTCGAATTTGAGAAAAAGCTGAGGATGAAAGACGACGTATTCGACATGATACTTTTCCAGGATTTGCAGACTCGCTGGTGATGGAAAGTTGAGCAGCAGACCGGAAAGCGTCGTGGTCAAATCTGGCCGGTAGCCACTCCAGCCATTCACGATAGGATGGTCATGGTAAAGAGCATAGTAGTCATACCAGGCCTCATCTTTCCTGGTAAAATTTTCGTCCAGGTGGGCCATAGGAAGCTCGACAACAGGCTGCGTGCCGCCATGAGTGACAAGCCATTGATAAACTGGGGGTATGGAGCTTCCTACAGGAACATGGGTGACCGGCAGGTAAGCGGGAAGCGCCTCCAATAGAATAGCCAGCGGCAGCGCTACCAGCAGGCAGCGTACTGCGAGTGCAGGGAAGGAAAAATGCTTAAAGGGGCGCGCTGTTGGCTGTGTCCCAATTTCTTGCTTTCCTGCCGATTTTGCATGTACTATTTCTTGCAGCCAGGCTACCGCATATGCAGACAGGAGAGCCAGCATCATTAATAATACGCCAACGAAGCGAGCGGGAACACGCAGGCCCTGGAAGCCGGGGAGCACATAATAGGCCAGTAGCCAGGGCATGGGTATAGCGGGCGGGAATGGGTGATGATATGACTGGCCCGGTAAAAGCGGCGCCCCACTACTCGTAGAATATTGTAAGTAGGGGCCAAAAGTAAAGAGTAAGACGATCAAACCCGTCCAGGCAAAGCAACGCATGGTGGTGTGGTGTCTCCAAAAAGCCAGTACAACACCGAGCGCTGTCAGCGCCATGATCGTCCATCCGAGAAAAAGAAAATGTTCACCATCCGGCACAATGATAGTTCCATTGTAAGAGGAAACCCCATGCAGGCGGTTAAAGATAGCAGTGAATGTGAAGTCACGCACGAAGGCAGAATAGCCCACCGCTTCAAACGTCGAACGCGCCAACCCGCTACGCAGTGATGCAAGGTACGGCCTCATCAAAATGAAGAGTATGAGGGATGCTGCAAAAAACACGGCGAGGAGTTTTACACTTTGAACCATCAATTGTTTGATATACGTCCATCTATGTTGTCGCAGTTGTTTAACAAATGGCCCGCTATAGCGGATGAGCAGGTACGCAAGTAGCGTATAGCTCAGAAAGATACCATAGTAGATGCTACTAAGTAATTGAAGCAGGTAAAACAGGACAAAGAGGCTCCAGTGATGCCAGCGGCTCCGCTGGAGCGAAAGATCGAGGAAGAGAAAAGCCAACGGTATCCATTCTCCTGCGACAATGTGGATGTGATCAATTTGCGCTAGCCGATATGGCGCGAAGGCATAGACGAGCGCGGCCACAAATGCTGCCAGTGGTTTTCCTATGTAGTAACGCGCCGCGATATACATATTTACGCCACACAGAAGAAATGTCAAGTAAAACGTTACATTATAAGCTAATACCGGGTTATGGCTGATAAGAAAGACGGGAGCAAAGAAGATGGCCTCGCCCAACAGGTTTTCAGAGTAAGACAGGGTAAGTGAGTTGGGATAGAGTAATTGCCCCTGCCACAAATGGGTCGGATGATGCAGTAATGTGTTTGTATCCCAGGAGAGCGTCCACATGTTGAGTAGAGGATCCCACCATTCTCCTGCTACTTGACCTGTAAGGTCAGGTGTGTAGTGTAAGGCCATAGCTATAACAAGCCCAACTAATGCGAGAAGATAGAGTGCATCTTGCCAGTTCCACTGCAGGCTGTGTGCAGATTGTATCTCCCTCTCAAGTTGGGCTGCCGGTTCACCTTTTTGTTTTATTAAAGGCGTAGAAGCGGCGACGATAGAGTCAGCAGGTTCAGTACTCACGTTATGGTTAAAAAGCCTCCGATTGTAGCAGGGTTACGTGCCAGAATAAAACAGTAAATAGTATTCCCACCCATGATAGTATGCACAATATGCGAACTCCATGCAGCAGGGATGGCATAGCCGCGCTGGACTAAGTGCATAGGCCATACAAGATAATCGTAAGGGAGGTTGGCATCATCAGGATGAGCCTCTGAAAATTTCAGCCTTCCTGCGATATTCCGATTGTAACTATACCACGATATACTATAGTCTCCATGGTTGAGTGTGCCGGGAAGGGCGACGAGCCCTACGTTAGCTGCCGTGGAGGTATGCGTTACCAACCAGCGTCCTGCTTCGCGGTAACCAGGATAGGCCACCTGTAACACCGTATTCTCCCCGTTGAAAAATTCGCTGGTGTAACCCTCTGCGGCATACACCGTCGTCAAGCCCACCACATGCGGCGCTACGAAAAGGATCATGAGAACGGCCAGCACAATGGCCCTGCGGCGCTGAATACGCGGTCGCATTGGCGTCGCAGGGCTTCCTGCTTCTGCTATCTTGGGAGTTGGCGTACTCGCTGCACTGGCCTGAAATAAGGTGCCACCTCGATAGCGAAGAAGCGTGGTCAGCCCAAATGCCCCTGCTAGCACTACTGGCGGAGCCAGAGGTAAAAGATAATGCGTGCCAACCACAATATTCAGCAGACTAAACGTACTCACTAGAGAGACCAGCCATATTAGTAGAAACGAGATGCGACTAACTTCCGTCACCTGTAGATTTGATTTGTTCAAGTGGAAGCGAAGCAGTTGTACGATTGAGAAGATCAGAAAAAATACGGCGGGAAGAGTCACAAAGGCACTGAGCTTGGCAAGGACGATGTAGAGCACGGCCCAATGGGGGACATGCCCACTATACTGGCCTGCTAGAAATGTCAGGTGACCCGTTAGAGAGTGTTGCCACTCGAAGAGCACGCTCTGTATCAAGAGGCTGTAGGGATGACGCCAGATAGCCGGGTCAGCGATGAAGAAAGTTGCGGGCAGCAGGATGAGCGCCCCTAACCACCATAGCCACGGCACGGATGGTCGCCGATCAGCAGGCAGTTTTGGGCGTATAGCTATGAAATAGTAGGCTGTAAAAAGGATCATGCCAGGTATGACCAGAGCCGCTGTATATTTGCTGGCCACTCCCAGGCCTGCAAAGATTGCCGAGAGCACGTACAGGCGTGGCTGCCGGATGGCCGGCCAGAGCAGGAGATAGGCCAGCGATATAAGCATTGTCATCGTCATATCAAGGTAGGCCAGAGCGCTGAAATATACCAGCCAGGGACTTACAGCGAGGCAAAGGGCAGCTAAGAGGGCGCTGGCGCGCCCGAAAGGTGCGCGTCCGAGCCAGTAGATGGCTACTACCAGGAGGGTGCCAGATACAATGCTGGGCGTGCGAGCAGCAAACAAGACACTGAACCGACCCCCAAAGTGCATGTTAAGATAGATGGCAAGGCCGATAAGAAGCTTGACAACCGGTGGATGCTCATAATTAAAATCCCACACGTTCGATGTTATCTGGAGGTGTAGCAGAAGTGGTAGATAGCCTTTTCCGCCCATGATATAGATGATTTCATCCGTAACCAGGTCAAGCTGCCTGGCGAGTATAAGGCGAGGGATGAGAGCAACGAGTGCCAGGCAAGGCAAGATGAGCCACTCGCTTACTCGTGGATATGAAGTGGTGCGCAAGCCTGTTTCTACCTGGCCTGGTGAATATTTCTTGTTGTTTACCTGGCGCGTTATCTTTGGTAGTGGTATCAAGTTCGATACCCCATTCTCTGATTGATTTTATGATTGCGTGCTTGAAGCTCTGGCTAGTATATCATAGCGCCTGGAGAGTAATCGAGCTAGTAGTACCGGCTGGCTTGACACTGCGTGCTGGTGTTCCTATACTGAAGTTCCGAATCATGAATGACAGATGGTAGCTCTTCAGGGTTTCTCGCCGCCTGCGACGGCTCGTTTGTGTTGGTTGTGAGCTTGGCGGCCGCAGGCCGCCAAGCTCACAACCAACACAAAACTCTTGAGTTACGAAGATAGTAACAAACCAGGAAAAGTATGAGTAATGTGGATGTGCGTCCCAGAGCTGAAGTTCAAAGATCAGGCAAGGAGAATAATAAACGTACCTGGCCGTACTTACTGGATGGACTTGTCATAGTAGGCATGGGGATACTTTTATATTTTGGAGCCTTGTTGCGATACTTAGTAAACGGTGGCGAACCTACCAGGTATCGATGCTATGCACTCGCTTTTTGGAATGGCGTACCCAGTCTAGGCCCTTTGCGCAAGACCGATTGCTGGTTCATTGTCACCACCCCTGCTACCCCTATCATTCATCGTATGCAGGCCTGGCATTTTCCAGGCTTTATGATCAAACTGGTAGAACAACAATCACCGTTAGCCCCATTGCATGCATTACCACATGAGTATCCACTCTTAGCAATTTTTCCTTTTACGCTCACATTGTTAGCTCCATATCAATGGTTTCTACTTGAATTTGCGGTTTGGATGACTCTTGTGGCTGGCATTATATATTTCATCTTGAAAAGAGGTATATCTACCGGCGCTGCCTTAGCCTTTGCCTTTTACCTGGTTGTAGGAAACTGGGCCACAGCTCTGGCACGCTTTGATCTCATCCCGGTTGGTCTTACCTTGGGGGCGGTTATCCTGGCTGAACGTAAGCGCTGGAGGTGGGCGTTTGCTTTATTGGCCCTGGCTATCCTGTTAAAATTTTATGCCCTGGTCTTGATACCTCCACTCTTCATAGCCCAACAATTGCGGTATCGTGGAAGTAAATGGTATGCTCTACGCCGCTGGGATGGCATGCTAACGTTTTTGGCTGTATGTGTGGTGGTGACATCTATCTCGCTTGTCCTGAGTGTCGATGGTACGCTGGGTCCATTAGAGTATTTTCGTGATCGTCCCATTCAGGTGGAAACCCTGGCGGCGGCCGTTTTATGGATGGGGCAATTTGCGGGTTACCATGTTC
>Ga0137372_10005145_pt1 | contig 12766 bp, 15 predicted proteins | sample SagtaG_6_FD_104911 | JGI IMG/M metagenome (GOLD analysis project Ga0137372, IMG submission 104911) | Vadose zone soil microbial communities from Sagehorn Ranch, Mendocino, California, USA - Sage1_R_60_16 metaG | ecosystem: Environmental > Terrestrial > Soil > Vadose zone | place: USA...
CAGCGTGAGCCGGTGGAGCCGCCTCCGCCGACGGCGCCCCGCCACCAGGGGGCCGAGGACGAGAAGCGGATCCTCGTGGTGGCCAACGAGACCGTCGGCGGGCGCAAGCTGCGCGATCTGATCCGGCAGCGCGCGGAGGGCACGCGTGAGGAGGTGCTCGTTGTCGTGCCGGCACTGAACTCGCCGCTCAAGCATTGGGTCTCGGACGAGGACAAGGCGCGCGCGGCGGCTCAGAAGCGGCTCGAGGAGAGCGTTCGCGCGTTGCGGGAGGGGGGAGTCAACGTGCGCGGCGAGGTGGGCGACGGCGACCCGCTCCAGGCGATGGAAGACGCCCTGCGCACGTTCGGCGCCGACGAGATCGTCATCTCGACCCATCCGGAGGGGCGGTCGCACTGGCTGGAGCGAGGAGTGGTCTCAGGAGCGCGCGAGCGCTTCGCAGTCCCGATCACGCACGTGGTGGTCGACCTCAAGCAAGAGCAAGAAGCGGCCCAGGACTAGCCTCAGGTCCCCTAACGGGTGCCAGGCCCCTTAAGAGGCGCCGTTGTTTGAACTCGCGCGTCTCCGAGCCGAGATCGAGCCCGGTCCGGGCGAGGAAGTCGGCCGCGTGGCCTTCCTCTTCGAGCTCGACGCGGAGCCGCCAGTCGTCCTGCGCCACGGAGAGAGCGCATTCGAGACCGGATGCTCTGCGCGCACGTCAGGTCGAGCAGGCGTGGGTACTCCTCTCCACGGGTCGGAGGACGCGGCGGACGGTGCGACCGTCCGAAAGGGCGGCGACGAGAGTTGTAGGGAACACGCGCATGGCTAGCTTTGCGTGAGGCACGAACGCTACAAAAAGCGGACGTGCGTCCAGGGCGAGAGAGGATGTGGAGCAATCCGAGAACTTCAGACGAAGAGATCGCACCTGCCGGAACACAATGCCGTAGACGACGCTTTCGGCGGCGCGCGACGGATCCTGCCGGTCCGGCTGTGCTCCGGCGTAGACGAGAAAGGGACGTCGCGCGACATCCGCGTGGCGCCCGCAGATTCCGTCCCGAATGAGACGCGGGACAAGGAGCACCAAACAGCTTCGCGTCGAGCGCTCTCCATACGCGAGTCGCCAAACGTCGCCGGAGACGATCTTGTTCAGGACATGAAACCTCCCTCGGGACCACCCTCCGGGAACTGCCGGAGCGCGCTCCGCTTCGGTGACCAGATCTGCGAACAGGCGCTCGGAGAGCGGATCTCGCTGGGTACCGTGCGGGCTGCCTTCGGCAGACGGCTCGTTCTTCGGCGAACCACGCCCGACGCCGGCGAGGACAGCCACGATCACAGCCGTGAGAGCGGCCGCAGCGGCGATCGTCAGGGCGAACCGGCGAGGGGTAGTACCTCGCCGGTTCGCGATTCTAGTCGGCATGCTGCCGCCTAACGGGATCACGCCAGTCGGTAGATGGTCATGGTCCAATCCGTTGCCGCCGCATTGATCGTCATCTCCGACACGAGGCCTCGGTTGTAGCTCGAGACGCCTGCTCCTGTGTAGTGCCAGGTGCCGTCGAGGCAGAACGGTCCGCCGGTCCAGACCGGGTTGTATGGGTCCCAACTGCCGTTTACGACGAAGAAGACCTTCGCGTTGTATCCGTACTGGTAACAGGGGCTCTGGTAACTCGCGTTGTACGCGTAGAAACCCACCCTGTAGCCCGAGCAGCTGATTCGCGGAGTCGTAAGTCCGCGCCATGTGGTGTCACTGGCCGAACAGGAGACGTATCCGCCTCCCCCATCACCAGGCAGAACCGCGGACGCGGCAGGAACGAATACCGCCCCCGCCGCCGTCGCGCATAGCACTCCGATCGACGCGATTATCCGGAGCCCTCTCTTAGCCATCGCTTCCTCCCTTCTTTGGGCACGTGCTTGCGCCGCCTATGATCCGGCAGGGGGCTCGCGCGCGGGTATATGGCTGGTAAACGAATCGAAGCCACCAAGGATGCGTTGGCTTCAGCGCGAGCAGCCAAAGGAAAGCGCGCCGCCAACCTGACGTTCGCGGTTCTCGGGCCGGTGGCGGCTTTTCGTGGTTCAAGGCCGATCCCAATCCCCGGCACGAAGCCCAGGGCCATGCTCGCGACGTTCCTGCTTCGGCGAAATCAGCCACTGACAGCCGACGCTCTAACCGAGGCCTTGTGGGACAAGCGGCCGCAGAGTGCGACGAAGATGATTCACGTCTTCGTCTCCCGACTGCGGCAGGCGCTTGGATCGGCGGGCTCGCGTCTCGTCACGAGCCGGGACGGCTATCTGTTCCACGTCGAGCCGGACGAGCTGGATCTGGACCGGTTCGAGAGGCTGATCGCTCGGGTGCGCCGCGCGGATTCGGCCGATCGACCAGAGCTGGTCGCACGGACGCTTCGGGAGGCGCTCTCGCTCTGGAAGGGGCCTCCGCTCGACGACGTGCTCGAGAGCGACTTTCTCCGTCGCGAAGCGGCCCTGCTCGAGAACCTGCGCCTGGGTGTGCTCGAGGACTGCGTGGACGCCGAGCTCGCGTTGGGGCGCCACTTCGAGTTCGTCCCCGAGCTCGGGCGCCTCGTGGTCGAGCATCCGCGCCGGGAGCGTTTCCTTGGGGAGCTGATGGTGGCTCTTTACCGCTGTGGCCGCCAAGCCGAAGCGCTGGATGCGTATCGCGAAATGTGCCGGAAGCTCGATACGGAGATGGGAATCGAACCCGGCGGAGAGCTGAAGCGGATCGAGCGGGCGATTCTCGAGCAGGACCCCGAGCTCGATCTTCCGAGCAGATATCGGCGGCGGCTCCGAAAAGGTCGGTTCCGACGAACCTTCCTGCGGAAACGACCTCCTTGATCGGTCGTGCGCGCGAAGTCGCCGAGGCGGGCGAGCTCCTGCGGCGTGAGACACGGCTTCTGACGCTGACCGGGCCGCCGGGAACAGGCAAAACCCGGTTGGCGCTCGCCGTCGCTCGCGCACTCCTTGCCCAGTTCCGCGATGGCGTCGTCCTCGCAGAGTTGGAGACGGTTCGCGACCCGGCCCTGATACTTCCGTCAATTGCCCGCTCGCTTGGCGTGAAGGAGTCCGGCACGTCCCTCCAGCCGGCTCTTGAGAGCCACCTCCGCGACCGCAGCCTCCTGCTCGTCCTGGACAACTTCGAACAGCTTGTCGACGCAGCTGCAGTCTTGTCCGAGCTCCTCGCGGCGGCTCCGCAGCTCAAGCTCTTGGTCACGAGCCGCGAACCCCTGCGCGTGAGGGCCGAACGCGAGTATCCCGTACCTGCTCTGCCGCTCCCCGACTCCGTTGACACACTCGAGTCCGTTGCAGACTCGGCGGCTGTGCAGCTCTTCGTCGAGCGTGCCCGGGCGGTGCAACCGTCGTTCGAGCTGAACGAGGAGAACAGCCGCACGGTGGGGGCGATCTGTCTCCGGCTCGACGGTTTGCCCCTCGCCCTCGAACTTGCAGCGGCAAGGACCAAGCTGCTCGAGCCGAAGCAATTGCTGGAGAGGCTCGAACGACCGCTCGAGCTGCTTCGCTGGCGACGTTCCGATCTGCCGCCCCGGCACCGAGCCCTCGAGGCGACCTTCGACTGGAGCTACGAGCTCCTTTCGCGGGAGGAGAAACAACTCTTCTCGAAGCTGGCGGTCTTCACGGGGCCGTTCTTCCTCGATGACATTCACGCGATCGGAGATGAAAAGGACCTCGATTCGCGATCGAGCCTGCTCGACACCTTGTCCTCACTCGTGGACAAGGGTCTGCTGAACGTCCGCACCGAGTCTTCGGAGCCAGTCTTCTGGATGCTCGGGACGATCCGGGACTACGCACGCGCGCGGCTGGCGGACGCCGGCGAGGAGCAGGAAGTACGCAGACGCCATGCATGTCACTTTCTCGGGTTTGCTGAGGAGGTGCGCCCTGCGCTTTCGGGTGCCGAGCAGGCAGAGTGGCTGGAGCGGCTCGAGCTCGAGCGCGACAACTTCAGGGCGGCGCTCAGCTGGGCGGACGAGGCGGGAGAACCGGAGCTGGAGCTTCGATTGGCCACGGCACTCGGGCGGTTCTGGGAGATTCGCGGTCATCTCAGCGAGGCCAGAGCTGCGCTCGAGCTTGCGCTCGAGAAAGGCGAAGCGCAGCCCCCAGGATTGCGAGCCGAAGCCTTCCGAATCATGACGGGGGTAGCCCGCCTACAAGGCGACTTTGCTCAGGCCGAGCCGTACGCGCGCGAGCAGGTGCGAATCTTCCGCAGCCTGGGGGATCGCTCGGGCGCCGCCAGGGCACTCAACGACCTTGCCCTGGCCGTGGCGGGCCAGGGGCGACACGACGACGCCGCGAAACACTTCGACGAGGCGATCAGCGTGTTCGCGGACATTGGCGACCTCAACGGCCAGGCGATGACGATCACGAACCTGACGCATCTGCTGCTCATTCAGCGGGAGTACGAAGCGGTGGTCGAGCGCGCCGAGGCCGGGCTCTCACTTTTCCGCGAGCTCGAGGACAAGCTCGGAATTGCCGTTTGCCTCGTGAACCAGGCCCTGGCGGCCCTGTGCCTCGATAGACCAGAACGGGCAGTTGGCCCTCTGGCCGAAGGCCTGCGCGTCAGCCGCGAGCTCGGGTGGAAGGAAGGGATCACGTACGCGCTCGAAGGAGCCGCGGCACTCGTGGTGTGGGATGAAGAGTTCGCGGATGCGGGGCGCCTTCTCGGCGCAGCAACGCACGTGCGCACCGACGCGGGCTACGTGCTCGACGCCTTCGCGGAGGAGTTGCATCGACGGACGGTGGCGACGCTCGAAAGCAGGCTCGGCCGGGCCGCGGTGCGTGTACTCATGGAAGCGGGTGGCAGCCTTTCCCTCTCGAGTGCGGTGGAGCTGGCGCTCGCGAAATGCAAGGAAGCGACGGCCAAGATCGCGTCTGCTTGAGCTCACCCGGCATCTGGCACCAGCCCTCGTAGGGGGGAACTCGAAGGTTGGCTACTTCAGGGACTTGATGTAAGCGATCAAGTCGCGCGCGTCGGACTCTGCGACTTGGTGCGGCTTGATCGTCGCGCTCATGATCCCTGCCTGGAAGCCCTTGACGATCTCGGCATCGGGATCCTCGATCGACTCGAGCAGGTACGCGTCGTCCGCCGTTACCGTCTTGCCGTTCGTGAGCTCCACCTTGGAGCCGAACAGCCCCTTGAACGTCGGCCCGACTCCGGATGAGCCGTCGAGCGAATGGCAGCTCGAGCAGCCGAGCGACGTGTAGAGCGACTTGCCCTTGGCCACATCTCCGCCCGAGGGAGCAGCGCCGGTCGTCGTCGGGCTGGTCGTCGTCTCGCCGGTCGTCGTCTGGGCGGTCGTCGCCGCGGTTGTCGCGGCGGTTGTCGTAGGGGCTGCCGCGCCCGTCCCTGCGACCGACGCGACATAGGCCGAGACGGCTTCGGCATCGGCGCCCTTCACGAGGTTCGCCGGCATCGTGGGGAAGCCGGGCGATCCCTGGGGCGGAGACGGGAGGTGAATCTGGTCGCGGACGATCTGCCTGATGGTGCTCTCCTTGAACCCTTGCGCGCGCGAGGGCCCGAAAGCGGCGTCGAGATCCGGCCCCACCTTCCCCGTCGTCCCCGCGTCCGCCAGCGTGTGGCACGAGCCGCACTTGCTGACGAACAGCTCCTTTCCTCCCGACGCGTTTGCGCTTCGGTCGACGCCGCCGGTCCCGCAACCCGCAAGGAGCGCGACCCCGCCCAGAATCGCGACGGCGGCGAGAGCGCTTCTACGCGGGCGGCTCGTCGGAGTCAAGCTTCTCGAGCGCCTCGGCGCGAGTCGGATAGATCGTGAATACGCGGTCGAGGCCCGTGATCTCGAAGATCTTCGTGATGTTCCGGTCGCTGCAGACGATCGAGAGGCGGCCGCCGTTCGGCCGCAACCGCTTCACACCCCCGACCAGGACGCCGAGCGTCGTCGAGTCGATGAAGGTCGTGTCGGTGAAGTCGACGACCACGTCCTTCGCGCCGTTCCCGATCACATCCAGCAACTTCTGCTTCAGCTCGGGGGCCGTGTAGAGGTCGACCTCGCCGGTAAGCGAGATGACGTGTCTCGCGTCTGCGACCTGTTCGGTCTCGATGCTGAAATCCATTTCCGCTCCCAAGGGACGCCGTCGGACGCGAGAGTCTATCCGGGGTTGGCTTGGATCGGAGTGTTAGCCGCCTGCTTGAGCGCCTTGATCTGCTGCTTCACGATCGGTGCCGTCGGATCGTCGGGCGCGAGCTTGATGAACTCCTTGTACGCGGCGATCGCGGTGCCCGTATCTCCTGCCTGCTGGGCGACCTGTCCGAGATTGAGCTGCGCAGTCGCGTCCCTGGGCGTGATCTTGACGATTCGCTTGTAGACGAGCTCCGCGTTCGTGAAGTCCTTCTGCTGGTCGGTGTAGAGCTTCTGCAGCCGGTTGCTCGAGACCGCGGACACGGCCTGGAAGACCGGATTCGGCGGGACGGCCAGCTGCCCGTTGAACGAGATTCCCGGGTTGAAGGCGGCGTCCAGCGAGCTGGTGTTCCGGGCCTGCGCCGCCTGGATCTGTGGCTGCAGCCGCGAGCCTTGGGACGTGTACAGGCCCGCGAGGTCGGTCAGCGCCTCCACGTTTTGCCGCCTCAGCTTCGTGAAGTGCCGAAGCGCCGAGATCGCCCCCGGGAGGTCGCCCTTGGTCTCGAGTGCGGTCGCGAGATCGCGGTACGCCTGGGCGTCCCTTGGATTCTTCGCGATCCGCTTCCTTGCCGACGACTCGGAGACGGCGCTCTTCGAGTTGTTGTTGCTGTTGAAGAGGTCGCCGAGCCCGACCCCGCCTCCCGAGCCGACGCCGAAGACCACGAACCCGATCGTGAACACCAGCGCGAGGAACACGAAGACCCATTTCGCCTGCCGCCGCAGGCGTGGGAAGAACATCGTCTGCGAAGCGACGCTGACGGGAGCGCTGCTTTGTGCGCGGCGGCGGCGCCGGCGGGCGTCCGCCTTCGTGCGCTTGCGACGTGCCTGAGCCGCTCCGCGGGCCATCGGGGCTAGGGTACCTGCCCTTCGAGCGCCTGGACGTTCTCCCAGTCGAACTGCGCTTCGACCGCGCGCAGGCGCGCCAGCGTCTCCTCGTCGCAGAGCGCGCCCTCGACGCCCGCCTCGAACATTGCCCGGGGGTCGAGCCCCAGCGAGACCGCCGCGTCACAGTCCCGCGAGAGGTCGGTGCCGAACATAGCCGGATCGTCGGTGGAGATCGAGCAGCGCACTCCCGCGGCCACGAGCTGCGGCAGCGGATGTTCTTCGAGCGAGCGCACGACGCGCGTGCGGAGGTTCGAGATCGGGCAGACGTCGAGGACGATCCGTCTGCCGGCGAGCTCGCGCACCAGGCCCGGGTCCTCGACTGCGCGAATCCCGTGCCGCAGCCGGTCGGCGCCGAGTGCGTCGAGCGCACCTCGCACCGACGGCGGGCCCGCGGCCTCACCGGCGTGCGGAACCGAGGCGAGCCCCTCCTCGCGTGCCAGCGCGAAGGCAGGTTCGAACGGCTCCGGCGGATATTCGGCCTCGAGCCCGCCTAGGCCGACGCCGACCACGCCGCGGTTGCGGTACTTCGCCGCGTAGCGGACAGTCGCCTCGGCCTCCTCGAGCGTGAAGCCGCGGATGATGTCGGGCGTCAGCCTCACCTCGAGCCCGTATCGCTCGCGCGCCTCCTGGGCACCGTCGCAGTAGCCGCTGAATATCTCGTCCCAGTCGACGCTCCGGCGTACCCGCTCTGCGGGCGAGAAGATCGCCTCGACGTAGACCGCTCCATGCGAGGCGGCCTCGGCGGCGTAGTCGACGACGACCTGGCGGAAGTCATCCGAGCGCTGGAGCGCGTTCGTCGTCAGCACCCAGACCTCGATGAAGTGGGCGAAGTCGCGGAAGTCGTAGAGCGACGCGAGCCCCGCCTCGTCGTCGGCCGGGAGCGGGTAGTCGTTCCGGCGAGCGATCTCGAGCAGCGTCCGTGGCCGCACGGTCCCCTCGAGATGGACGTGGAGCTCGATCTTGGGATACGTCATCAGGATCGGATCGAGGGCTCGAGCGCGATTCGGCTCGTCTCGCCCTGCGCTTCCGGGGCCACCATCCTCCACCCCACTGCGAGCATATCGAGGAAGCCCATACGCGTCTGTGCCGAAATCGAGCCGGCTTTCGCCGGCGCATGGGGGCGGCAGTTCGTCCCCGGTCGGCACGGCGCTCCGTAGACTCGATCCATGCCTCCCGCCCTCGCCGTCCAGGGGCTCGAGAAGCGGTACGGGGCCGTCGAGGCGCTCGCCGGTGTCGATCTCGAGGTGGAGGAAGGAGAGCTCGTCGGTCTGTTGGGCCCCAACGGCGCCGGCAAGTCAACCCTCGTCAAGATCGCCTGCGGCCTCGTCAGGCCGACGAGAGGAGCGGCTTCGATCTGCGGCGCGCGGCCCACCTCCGCGCACGCGCGCAGGACGCTCGGCTATCTCGCCGAGCTGTTTCGCTTCCCCGGCTGGTACAGCGCCGACGAGCTGCTTGCGCTCCACCAGCGCCTGGCCGGCTCCGAAGGCGGCGCGGCCGAGCGAGCCGAGCTGCTCGGGCTGGTGGGGGCTCACGGATGCCGCCGCCCGCCGGGTCGAGACGATGTCGAAGGGGATGCAGCAGCGCCTGGGGATCGCCCAGGCCCTGGTCGGCTCCCCGCGCCTGCTTCTGCTCGACGAGCCGACCAGCGCGCTCGATCCGGCGGGCCGCCGAACGGTCCGCACGCTGCTAGAGGAGCTGCGGGCACGCGACGTCGCCGTCCTGATCAACTCCCACCTCCTCAGCGAGATCGAGCTCGTCTGCGACCGTGTCGCGATCATCTCGAGCGGGCGGCTGGTCGCGCACGGCAGTCCTGCCGAGCTCTCGCGCCCGCGCGGGGTCGAAATCGAGACCGGCGAGGGGCTACAGCTCTTTCCGGAGGCCGGCCGCGAGGACGCCCCGCGCCTCGTCGCCGAGCTCGTCGGCCGAGGTGAGCGCGTCTACGAGGTGCGGGTCCTCCACACCTCGCTCGAGGAGGCGTACCTCGAAGCCGTCGAAGGGGAGCAGGGATGAGGGCGGTACCCGTGATCGCCGGTTATGCGCTGCAGGAGGCGATCCGGCGGCGCGTCTTCGTCGTCGTCCTCGGCCTGACCGCGCTCTTCGTCGCTCTGTACGGCCTCGGGATCTGGCAGGTCTTCCAGCGCGTCGACGAGATTCACCCGCCCGGCAACCTCGCGCCGCGCCCGTTCGCGGGAGCGACGGTGTTCGGTCTCTCGATGTTCGCAACGCTCTTCCTCGGCGTCGTGCTCGGCGTCTTCCTCACGCTCGGCGCGGTGCGCGGCGACGCCGAGAGCGGCCTGCTCCAGCCGCTGATCGTCCGCCCGGTCAGCAGGTCGGCTCTGCTGACGGGACGGATCGTCGCGGCCGGAGCCGTCTGTACCGCGTACGTCGCGGTCGTCTACACGAGCCTGCTCCTGCTCACCGGCTTGATCGGCCACTGGTGGCCGGATCGGATTGCTCTGCCCGCCGTCGAGCTCGCGGCCGGCGTCGTCGTCATCGTCGCGATCTCCCTCCTCGGATCGGTCTTTCTTTCCGGAACGGCGAACGGGATTGCCGTGTTCATGGTCTTCGGGGCAGGCCTCGTCGCCGGTCTGCTCGGCTCGATCGGCCAGGCGCTTGGGTCAGCGACGTTGAAGACGGCCTCGCACGTCGCCTCGTGGGCCGTCCCGTTCGAGGCGCTCTACCAGGACGGGCTGCACACGATCACCGAGCACACGCCCGGGTTCACCGGTTTCGTCCTCAGGCTCGGGCCGTTCGGCGGCGCCCACTCATCGGGCCCCTTCCTCGGTGTCTGGGTCGCCGCGTACGTGCTCGTCGTCGGCGCGCTTGCGCTAGCCGGCTTCGCCCGGCGAGACGTCTAGAACGTGGCGGCGGTTCCAGCGCCGCTCGAAGAAGACCGACATCCAGATCGAGCCCTCGAACAGCGCCATCAGCGGGATCATCTCGGCCAGCGTCGTGATCGGGTCGACGCCGGGAAGGGCGACCGCGATCACCGCCACGATCACGTACCCGATCCGCCGGTTCCGCCTCAGCTTTGCGGTGGTCAGGATCCCGATCCGGACGAGCGCGAGCACGAAGATCGGAAGCTCGAACACGAGCCCGATCGCGAGCAGCACCAGCGACGCGAACGAGTAGTAGTCGCGCGCGCGAATCTGGATGTTGTAGAGGTTGCTGTCGTAGTTGGTGAGGAAGTGGACCGCGGCCGGGAGGGCGATCCAGTAGCCGAACGCGATCCCGCCCACGAGCAGCACCGTCGCGAACAGGACGAACGCGCCGACGACCCGCTGGGTCGACTCCATCATCGCCGGCGCGAAGAAGCTCCAGACCTGCCACAAGATCACCGGCAACGCGAGCAGGAAGCCGGCGAACATGCTCACCATCACGGAGGTCAGGAACGGCTCGGCCACCCCGAACGTGATCGGGTGGCGGCGCGCGGGCGGCAGCGGCTGGTTGAGCCAGTGGATCAGGTTGTCGTGGAAGACGTACGCGACCGTGAACCCGATCGCGAGCGCCACCAGGCTGACGACGAGCCGCGACCGGAGCTCACCCAGGTGCTCGACGAGCGTCGCCTCCTCGCCGTGGCGGAGACGCCGGGGGAGCAGCCGCACGCCCTACGTGGGGTTGATGGTCTCGCGCTCGCGCGGCTCGGCGGCCGGCGGCGGCGTAACGTCGTCGTGGTCCTCGTCCCCGCCGATCTCCTTGACCGAGTTCTTGAACTCGCGCATTCCACGGCCGAGCGAGCGGCCCAGCTCGGGCAGCCGCTTGGGGCCGAAGATGAGCAGCACGACGAGGAGAAGGATCAGGATCTCCCATGGTCCGATCCAGCCAGGCATGCCGCGATGGTAGCACCGTGGACACGCCCGACCCCGTGTGAGAAGGCCGTCGCCTGTGGTGAGCTAGGAGACCTTCTCCTTCTCGCGTTCGGGCTCAGGCGGCGGCGGCAGCTCCGCGGGCTCGTCGTCCTTGTCGTCCTTGTCGTGGCGGCCCGTGATCGAATCCTTGAACTCGCGCGCGCCGCGACCCAGCGACCGCCCGAGTTGCGGTAGCCGCTTGGGGCCGAAGATCAAGAGCACGACGCCGAGGATGATCAGGAGCTCCCAGGGACCGAACCAGCCGTTCATGAGTCGAGGATAGCGCGGACGCTCGTCGCCGGATAGGCGACCGGTACCATGGAGTTACGAAGCCCACGCGTTTTTCCAGAGAAATCGGGAAGGAGGACCGCACAAAGTTGGCATTGCTCGAGATCAAGAACCTGCACGTCGCGCTCGAGGACGGCACCGAGATCGTCAAGGGCGTCGATCTGCGGGTGGACCCGAACCAGATCCACGCGATCATGGGCCCGAATGGGTCGGGCAAGTCGACGCTCGCCTACGCGCTGATGGGCCATCCCGGCTACGTGATCACCGAGGGCGAGATCCTCTTCGACGGCGAGAACGTCGTCGAGATGGGGCCGGACGAGCGCGCGCAGCGCGGGATCTTTCTCGCGTTCCAGTATCCGCACGCAATCCCCGGCGTTACGGTGACGAGCTTCCTCCGTTCGGCGATCAACGCGGTCCGCAAGGCGCGGGCGGGCGGCGAGGACGACCCGGTGCGCGTGCCCGAGTTCCGCAAGGAGCTGCTTGCCGCGATGGACGACCTCAAGGTCTCGCGCGAGCTCGCGTCTCGGTACATCAACGACGGGTTCTCGGGCGGCGAGAAGAAGCGGGTGGAGATTCTGCAGATGGCGATGCTGAAGCCGCGGATGGCGATCCTCGACGAGACCGACTCGGGGCTCGACATCGACGCGCTCAAGACCGTCGCCGAGGGCGTGGGCCGGCTGGTCAGCCCCCAGATGGGCGCGGTCGTGATCACCCACTATCAGCGGATCCTCAACTACATCACGCCCGATTACGTGCATGTGTTCGTAAACGGGGGTATCGTTGAGGAAGGTGGCCCGGAGCTTGCGCAGAAGCTCGAGGCCGAGGGTTACGAAGGTTTTGGCAGCAACGGGAAGGGGCCCGCCTAGTGGCCGTTACAGAGACTGAGATCGTCAAGGGAATCGGATCCGACTACGAGGTCAAGTACGGCTTCAGCGTCCCCGAGGACTACTTCTTCAAGTCCGGCCGCGGGCTCTCGCACGAGCTGGTCGACGCGATCTCCTCCCACAAGGACGAGCCCGACTGGATGCGGAAGTTCCGCCACAAGTCGCTCGAGTACTTCAACGCGCGCCCGCTGCCCACGTGGGGCGGCAACGTCGCCGGGATCGACTTCGACTCGATCTTCTACTACATCAAGCCGACCGAGAACCAGGCCGACGCCTGGGAAGATCTTCCGGCCGACATCAAGGACACCTGGGACAAGCTCGGGATCCCGGAGGCGGAGAAGAAGTACCTGGCCGGCGTCGGCGCCCAGTACGAGTCCGAGGTCGTCTACCACAAGCTGCAGGAGGAGCTGACGAACCAGGGCGTGCTCTTCCTCGACATGGATTCGGGCCTGCGCGAGCACGAGGACATCGTCAAGAAGTACTTCGGCAAGATCATCCCGCAGAACGACAACAAGTTCGCCGCGCTCAACTCGGCCGTCTGGTCGGGCGGCTCGTTCATCTACGTCCCGCCGGGCGTCACGATCGAGATGCCGCTCCAGGCCTACTTCCGCATCAACGCGGAGAACATGGGCCAGTTCGAGCGCACGCTGATCATCGTCGACGAGGGCGCATACGTGCACTACGTCGAGGGCTGCACGGCGCCGGTCTACTCGTCCGACTCGCTGCACTC
>Ga0137372_10005148_pt1 | contig 12763 bp, 17 predicted proteins | sample SagtaG_6_FD_104911 | JGI IMG/M metagenome (GOLD analysis project Ga0137372, IMG submission 104911) | Vadose zone soil microbial communities from Sagehorn Ranch, Mendocino, California, USA - Sage1_R_60_16 metaG | ecosystem: Environmental > Terrestrial > Soil > Vadose zone | place: USA...
CGATCACGCGCACGTCGGAGGAGTGGATGTCAGCGTTGCCGGTATCGACCGCGGCGACGATCCCGTACGCCTTCCAGACCGGCCGCAGCCGGCGGACCGTGCCGATCAGGTAGTCGAGCGCGAGCGCGTGACGGCGGGCGAGGAAGCGGCGGACGTGCGCGGGCGTATCGGCGTGCGGCTCGACGCTGATCAGAAGCGGTACCACCTGGCGGCGCTCGTCCGGGCGCAGGAGCCGGTACGCCTGCGCGATCACGCTCGTCACGATCGGGCACTTCTCCGTGCACTTCGTATCGACGAACGAAAGCAGCACCACCTTCCCGCGTTGCGCCCGCAGCGAGACGATCCGGCCGCGGTAGCTGCGGAGGCGAAAGTCGGAGGCGGCGAGCTGCCCCGGCGGCTCGCTGCCACGGTACGGCCCCGGCGGCGGCCCGCTCGCCGGCTGCCGATCGCCCCCGGGCGCCGCAACGAGCACGGCGACGACAAGCGCCACGGCGATCACGAGGCCAACCCCGGCGACGGCAATCAGCAGGCGGTCGCGTTTCACTTCGCCGTGGCCACCTCGCGGATCCCGTCCTCGAGCTGCTCGCGCGAGATCTCACCGGGGTAGTGGGCGACGATGCGGCCGCGGGCGTCGAGCCAGTAGGTCTCGGGCACGCCGGTGAGTCCGTAGTCCTCGTAGACGCCGCTCTTGCCGCCGCCGGCGTGGACGGAGACGTAGGGGGTGTCGAAGCGCTCGAGGAACTTGCGCGCGTCGCTGCTGAAATCCTGCACGTCGATCCCGAGAAACGCCACCTTGCCCGCGTGCGCCCGCGCGGAGGCGGCCAGCAGCCACGCCTCGTGCTTGCAGGGGATGCAACAGGAGGCCCAGAAGTTGATCACGACCGGGTGACCGCGCAGCTCGCGCAGCGACAGCTGCCCGTCCCCGAGCGCGGGCCGCGCGCGCTTCGGCCACGTCTCCGCTCGCGGCCAAAGGACCGGGAGCGTGAACTGCGGCGCCGCAGGCTCCTTGCCGGCGCGGACGTCGGCGACGAGCTGGCCGCCGCGGCCGGCGTGCACGACGCGCCAGACGAGCAATGTCAGCAGCCCGGCGACCGCCACCAGCGCGAGCAGCTGCACCGTCCGCAGCAGCGAACTCGGCCCTGGAGGCCGCGGCTGCCCCTCGGGGTCCGGCGGCGAGGGAGTCGGGGCGGGCTCGGCCATCCGCTACTCCTTGCGACCACGACCTCTGTGGTCGCGCATGAACCACACCATCGCCAGCATCGACAGTGGGCAGGCGAGCGCGCAGGCCGCGAGTACGTACTGAAGCATCGTCAGCTCCCCGCGACCGGCTGCCAGCTCTCGCCGCCGTCCGCCGACCGGTACAGCGTCCGGTTGAAGCCAACCGCGTAGGCCAGCTTCGGATTACTCTGCGACCAGGCGACCGGACCGACGCCGTCGGCCAGGTCGAGCACCGAGCGCCACGAGCGACCGCCGTCGGTCGAGAGCGCGATCCCGGCGCCGGCGGCGAGCAGCCGCTTCGGATCGCTTGGATTGACGGCCAAGCCCATCAGCTGGACCCGCAGCGTCTGCTTCCAGCTCGCGCCGCCGTCGGAGCTCTCGAGCACGCCCTGGCGCATGTCGCCGGCGAGAATCCGCCCGTCCGGCAGGAGGGCCAGCGCCATCACGTTCCCGCCCACCTGATTCGACGCGAGTGCGAAGGAGCGGCCACCGTCGCGCGAGCGGTAGAGGCCCTCTCCGGCGACTGCCGCATACAGCGTTCTCGGGTTACGTGCGTCGACGGCGAAGCCGTGGATGTCGAGGCTCGGCAGCCCCGCCGGCCGCACATCGCTCCAGGTGACGCCGCCGTCGCTGCTCTTCTTGAACACCTCGTGCCCCGCGAGCCAGATCGTCTGCCCGCCCGGACGCGCGAGGTTCATCGCGTCGTTACCGGAGAGCGCGTCGAAGCGCCAGTGGCGACCGCCATCGGTGGACACGTACAGCCCGTTGTGCGTCCCGAGGACGAGCTTCCGCGGATTCGTCGGGTTGACCAGCAGCGAGTGGTAGTCCGGCGTGTTCGGCAGCCCAGCCGAGAGGGTCGCTCCCCCGCCGCCACCACGCTGCGTCGCAATCGCCGCAACGCCGGCAACCGCCGCCGCCACCGCTACCGCCGCGAGCGCCAGAACCGCACGCTGCCGGTAGAACGGCGGCTTCGTCCTGCCGCCGGCCGCAGGCGGCGGTGGCCGCTTGCCAGCCTGTCGCTTCTTCTTCGTCTTTGTAGCCACTCTTCGGTCTCCTCCTGGGTCGTCGGTCGTGGACGCGGCCTGCGAGCAGGCGCGTGCAGAGCGCTAGACCTGACTCAGAACAGAAACCGCTGCAGCTGCGCGGGCGACGCCCGGCCGAAGCCGCCCACGCGGCGCGTAAGCACAAGCGGCGCCGCGAACAAGCTCAGGACGACGAGCGACCAGATCTCGATCACCGCCGCCGTCGCCGCGGGCGCGGACACCGCGCGCTCGATCGCCTGCCCCGGATGATCGCTGAAGCATGCGCACGCAAAGCCAATCAGCAGCAGGCAGAGGACCGCGAGCAGGATGAACACGATCAGCGGCAAACGCCGACGCACGCGAACGATGCTCGGCGACATCGGCACGCGCTCAGGATAGCCCCACCCAGGTTTCGCCTCGCGCTGGACCCGGGCAGAACGCGCTGGCTCCCCAGACGGGTCAGCCCGGTGGGCGCAACCCGGCCAGCGTGACCGCGAGCCTCTGCGCCCTCGGTGAGTAGCTCCCTGCTGGAGCGACCAGGCCCGCGAGAAAGAGCCGGCCCGGGATGATCCGGGGGAGCGTAAAGGCCTCGCTCGACACAGTTCTCATCTCAGGCCGCACGCAGTCCGCAATTAGTGGCGGTGCATCGCGTTCTTGCCCATCGCGAACATCATCCAGACCATCGAGCCCATCATCAGCACGCAGAACGCGCCGACAAGGACGAGCCAGGGCGCGACGCCGAAGCCAAAGAACGCCACCGCGAGCGCCCCGGCGAGGACGACAACGCCGCAGACAAGCAACGCGGGCCAGGACATATGACGGTCAAGCACAGTCATCAGGTCCTTCCTTCCAATTGACTCGCGTGAGACGTACCCGGTGCCGGGTCATGGAACACAAACCCTCACGGTGCCAAACGTCGCCGGCGCCGCGCCAGCGACTCAGCCGCACGCGCCGCGGCGGAGATCCTTCACGCTGAGCTTGCTTAACACCATCCCTTTACGACAACACCCGTACCGTCGATGCGCCCGCGGTCTCTGACCTCGGTGCGGACCGTTCCGGAGAGCAGCCGCTGAACGCTGCGTCAAGAAATCTTGACGATCGGGCGAGGGTCAAGTTATCTTGACGGCGATGGTCGCACCGGGCGAGGTGGTGGCGCAGACGGCGAGCGAGGATCCCGAGATCGGGCTGCGCGGGGTGGCGTCGCTGCGTGCGCTGCTGGAGGCGGTCGAGGAGCTCCAGATCCGCCGTGCGCGCGAGCTCGGCTGGAGCTGGCAGCAGATCGCGGCGCTGCTCGGCGTCTCCAAGCAGGCCGTGCACCAGAAGTACGGGAAGGGCGAGCGCCCGAAGCGGCGGAGGCTGCGGTGAGGCTGCTCCACCGCCGCCGTCCTGGCCCGCGGGCGAAGACGGCTAGACCGGCGGCCGAGCCGTTCCTCGCCGTCGGTGCGGAGGAGGCGCGCCGGCTTGGGCACAACTACGTCGGTACAGAACACCTACTACTCGTGTTTGTCCGCGATCCCGCTGGCGGTGCCACCCGCGTCCTTCAGGAGCTCGACGTGCCGCCGCAGCAGGTCGAAGAAGCGCTCGCAAGCTGGCTCGGTGCGTCCGGGCCGCCAGGTACGACCAAGCCGAAGATCGACGCGGACGCACTCGCGGCGTTGGGAATCGACTTCGAGGCCGTTCGCGCGCGGCTGGAGGAGACGTTCGGGCCCGGAGCGCTCGAGCACGCCCGCGCCAGCTGCGTTGGCATCTGCCCGCGGCTGAAGATGGCGTTGGCGTACGCCGTGGACTACGCCGACGGGCAGCCGCTCACGGACGAGCACATCCTGCTCGGCATGCTCAGCGTTCCCGATTCGGTCGCAGCCCGCGTCCTTGCCGAGCTCGATGTCTCGCTGCAGGCGGCCGAAGCGATTGCCGGGTCGCAGCGTGAGTAGCTCGAGCCGGTCACGTAGTACGCGACTGACCGCTCCAGATCGGCGATGAGCAGCAGCTCGCGGTGGTCCTCTGACGCGCGCGAGAGAACGAAGTCCCTCGCCGCCTGAACCGCAGCCGGCGATCACCTCATCATCCTCTGCATCATCGCCGGCATGCCGCGCTCGACGAAACCGGTGACCTCGCATGCGCACTCGCGGATCGCCTGGATTACATCCGGATCGCTCGCCGTCTCGGGTCACGGCGTAGAGGATGAGCACATACGCGGCTACGAGCCAGAGCGCGGCGACTACGCGGCGGTCGGATGCGAGCCGTCGAACGATCGCAAGAATCGTAGGATCAAGTATGCAACCGCGGTTGCATCACTCGGTTAGACTCCTCGCGTGGCGTCGAAGCGGACCGCTTGGGTGTTGCTGGCGTATCGGCTCCCCCGCGAGCCGTCGACGCCGCGGAGCTCCTTGTGGCGCAAGCTGCGCCGACTCGGAGCCGCACAGCTGTTGGACGGGCTGGCGGCACTGCCTCTCGACGCGCGCAACCGCGAGCAGCTCGAGTGGCTTGCAGACGAGGTGACCGAGGCGGGCGGCGAGGCGACGCTCTGGGTCGGTGAGCTGAGCTCCGGCGCGCAGGAGCGCGAGCTTGCGGCCCGGATGGCCGAGAGTGTCGCAGCCGAGTACCGAGACGTGACCGAGGACGCTGGCGCTGCACAGGCGGAGCCGCCGGGTCAGCGGCGGCGAACCTTGGCGCGGTTGCGGCGCGAGCTGCGCCGGATCCGGGCGCGCGACTATTTCCCGCCGCCCGAGCGTGACCAGGCGCAGCGGGCGGTGGAAGAGTTGGCGGCGCTGGTCGAGGAGCAGGTCGCGTGAGGTGGGTGACCCGCAGCCACTGCCACATCGACCGGGCCGCCTGCGCCTGGCTGATCCGCCGCTTTATCGACGAGGAGGCCGAGTTCGTGTTCGTCGATGACCCTGACGAGATGCCGACGGACGCGACGCCGTTCGACATGCGCGGTGTGGAGCTCGGACACCACGGCGGCGCGTGCAGCTTCGAGACCTTCCTCCACCGCTATGAGCTGGTCGATCCCGTCTTGTGGGAGATCGGCAAGATCGTGCACGAGGCCGACCTCGCCGACGAGCGCTTCGACGCCGCCGAAGCACCAGGCCTGGACGTCCTCCTGCGCGGCCTCTCAATGACCCACGAGGACGAGCAGCTGCTCGCGCTCACCGCGCCGCTGTTCGATGCCCTCTACGAGTACAAGCGACGCGCGCTTCTGAGCGGCCGCGAGCCGTCCTGACTACGCGGAACGAAAGGAGAGCAGCGAGATGAAATGGGTGACGCGTGAGCGGCCGAAGACCGACCGGATCGCCTGCCCGTGGCTGATCAAGAACTTCATCGACCAGCAGGCGGAGTTCCTCTACGTGCCTGCCGAGCAGGTGCTGGCGGTGGCCGAGCGCGAGGGCGCGCACTCGTACGACGCGCCGAACGCCGAGTACACGCACCGCGACGGGCTCTGCTCGTTCGAGGTGCTGCTCGAGGAGTACAAGCTCGACGACCCGGCGCTCAAGCTGCTGGCGCGGATCGTGCACGGCGCCGACGTCGCCGACGACCGCGACGCGACGCCGCAGTCGCGCGGCCTCCTCGCGGTCGCCGAGGGCTTCCACCTTCTCAATCTCGGTGACCACCGCCAGCTCGAGCTTTCGCTGCCGGTCTACGACGCGCTCTACGCTTGGTGCAAGAACGAAGTCGGATCCGGCGAGAGGGCATGAGCCTCGTCCGCGCCGGCTTCATCGCGATCCCGTCGGGCGCGAAGCCGGGGTTTGATCACGCCGACGTCTTCGCGAGCGGTCGCCGCATGTACGTCGCGCACACCGGGGCGGACCGGATCGAGGTGCTCGACTGCGCGACGCGCTCGTACCTGCATGCGCTTCCGACGGAGCTGCCGGGCGTCGCCGGCGTCCTGATCGACGAGGACCACGATCTGCTCTTCTCAAGCGACCGCGCCGCCGCGCGCGTCAGCGTCTTCCGCTGCTCAGACGAGCAGCTGCTCGGACAAGTCGAGGTCGATCCGCATCCGAACGGGCTCGCCTACGACCGCAGACGGCGTCGCCTGTACAGCTTCAACCTCGGCGAGCCGCTCGGCGAGAACTGCACAGCCTCGGTCGTCGAGCTCGATTCGCTCCGCGTGATCGCGGAGCTGCCGCTGGCGGGGCGGCCCCGCTGGGCCGTGTACGACCCCGAGCGCGACAGCGTCTACGCGAACATCCAGACACCGGCGCAGATCGTCGTGATCGATTGCGAACGGGCAGCGATCGTGCGGGCGCTCGAGGTTCCCAGCGACGGGCCGCACGGGCTCTGGCTCGACCGGGGGCGACTGTTCTGCGCCGCCGACGGCGCCGCGCTCGTCGTGCTAGACGGCGACAGCGGCGAGGTGATCGCGAGCTTGCCGCTGCCCGGCGTCCCTGACGTGGTCATGCACGACGCCGACCTGCGGCGGCTGTACGTCGCGATCGGCGACCCCGGTCTCGTCTGCAGCTTCGACAGCAACCAGCTCGAGCCGCTGGACACCGTCGAGACCGAACGCGGAGCGCACACGAGCGGGTGGGACCACGTCGACCGTTGTCTCTACGTGTTCTGCCCGGCAAGCGGCGGCGCCGCCCTCTACAGCGAGACGTAGCCGTGTGAGTGCCCGCGGCATTAGCACCGCAGCCTTAGCCAGCGCCCTGGCGGCGCTCGCGGCCGGCTGCGGCCACTCGTCAGGAAACCTGCCCCTGCAACTCGTCCGCGACATCCCCCTGTCGGGCGGATCAAGCCGCTTCGACTACCAGAGCGTCGACGAGCAGCGCCAGCGTCTCTACATCGCCCACCTCGGCGCTGGCGAGGTCGTTGTCTACGACCTCAAACGCACTGCTATCGCGCGCGTCATCAGCGGCGTTTCCAGCGTGCACGGCGTGCTCGCTGTCCCGCGCAGCAACCGCCTCTGTGCGACCGCGACCGGGCGGCACGAGCTCGTTACCTACAGCGAACAGCCGACGCGCCTCCTCGGACGCGTCAAGGCCGGCATCTTCCCCGACGGGATTGCGTACGACCCTCGCAATCACGAAACGTTCGTTTCGGACGTGCTCGCGGAGTGGGAGCTCGTTTTCGACGCGCGAAGCGGTCGTCGCCTACGACAGATCGTGCTCGGCGGGGACGCCGGCAACGTCCAGTACGACGCGCTGCTACGGGAGGCATTCGTGGCCGTCGGCGAGCGCGATCAGCTCGCGCTGATCAACCCGCGCAGCTTGCGTGTGGTGCGGTGGATTCGCCTGGCGGGTTGCGTGCACGCCCACGGCCTGCATCTCGACCCTTCGCGGCGGCTCGCCTTCATCACCTGCGACGCCAACAACAAGCTGCTCGTGCTCGACCTGAGGACGATGAAAATCGTTCAGACCGAGAACGTCGGCAAGACGCCAGATGTGCTCGATTTCGATCCGCGCCGCCACCTGCTCTACGTCGCGGCAGAAAGCGGCGTGGTCGCCGTCTTCGCCGAGAAGGGACGCCACCTCGAGAAGCTCGGACAGGGTTTTCTGGCTGCGCACGCGCACTCTGTCGCCGTCGATCCGCGCACCGGCTACGTGTATTTCCCGCTCGAGGACATCGCCGGCCATCACGTCCTTCGTGTTATGCGGCCACTCGCGAGGCGATAGCACGCGCGCCGACGGAACCTCAGTCTGCATGCGGTGCCGATGAAGGCGCTGCGATCACTCCCAGCTGACGCCCGGCGGATCATCGCCGCGCAAGCGGCGCGCGCGCTCGCCTACGGCCTCGGCTCGGTGCTGATTGGCGTCACGCTCGCCCGCCGCGGCCTCTCCGACACCGCGGTTGGCGCCGTCTTGGCAGCGCTGCTGGCTGGGACCGCCGCCGTCTCGGTGCTGCTCGCCCGCTACGGCGACCGGATCGGGCGCCGCCGCTGCTACCGGTTCCTGTTCCTTGTCATGGCCGCCGCCGGCACCGTGTTCGCAGTCACAAGCTGGCTGCCGGCCCTCCTGGTCGCCGCCCTCACGGGAACCGTCTCGACCGACGTCGTCGAGTCGGGTCCCTTCACCTCGCTCGAGCAGGCGATGCTCCCCCACGTAGGCGGCGACACCACGCGGCTGTTCGGCACCTACAACACCGTCGCCACCCTCGCCGGCTCAGTCGGCGCACTGCTCGCGCTCGCCGGCTCCTCGCCTCGCTGGCTGCTCGCCTACCCGCTCTCCGCCGCCGCCGCGCTGATTCCAGCGAGCAGACTCTCACCGGCGGTCGAACGCGGCGAGGAGCTCGAGGCCGAGCCACTACCGCCGCTGCACCGCTCGCGCGGGATCATCCTGCGGCTGTCGGCCCTGTTTGCGCTCGACAGCTTCGGCGGCGGCTTCGTCCCGCAGACGTTCATCGCGTACCTGTTCGTGCGTAAGTACGGCGCCTCTCCCCACACGCTTGCGATCGTCTTCTTTGCGATCGGGATCCTGCAAGCGATCTCATTCCAGGGCGCGGTCCGTCTCGCCGAGCGGATCGGCTTACTACGAACTATGGTGTTCACCCACCTACCCTCGAACCTGCTGCTCGCCGCCGTCGCCTTCGCGCCCAACCTGGCGAGCGCGGTCGCGCTGCTGCTCGCCCGCTTCCTGCTCTCACAGGCCGACGTGCCGACCAGGCAGGCCTACGTGATGGCCGTCGTCGACCCGAGCGAGCGCACCGCTGCTGCCGCCTACACCAACACCGCCCGCTATCTGACGCGACCAATCGCGCCGCTCCTGGCCGGCGCCGCGATTCGCGGCGCCCTCGGCGCGCCGTTCGTGATCGCGGGGGCGCTCAAGAGCGTCTACGACCTCGGCCTCTACGCCCTCTTCCGCAACGTCGCCGTTGCGAACGAGCAAGCCGCGCCCGCCGCGCCGGTTGCTAGCTCCGCTTCCTCCGGACGGAGATGAACGGCGCCGGCAGCGACGGCTCGCGCCGGCGCCGGACACGGCGCGCCGACGGCATCACGCGCCAGCTCACGAACAACACGATGAGAATCGCGAGTAGAACCGCCGCAAGCAAGTAGCCGGGCACGCCCGATTCTCGCACGGACGTCTCGCCTTTAGTGCTCGCGCAGCTCGACTAGCTCGCCCGGCTCGGTGGTCGTGACCGTGCGCCACGAGTCCCAGGTGATCTTGAGGATGACGAGCGTGATCGCGAGGCCGATGATCGGGTCACCGATCTCGGCACCGAGCGAGACGACGATGGCGCTCGCGACCACGCCCAGCGAGACGAAGCCGTCCACGCGAGCGTGGTTGCCGTCCGCGACCATGGCCGGGCTCGAGAGTCGCTTCCCGGCGCGCAGCCGCACCTGCGCGGCGATCTCATTGCCAAGAAAGCCGACGATGCCGGCAGCCGCCAAGACCCACAGGTGCGAGAGCTGCTGCGGGTGGACCAAGCGCTCGATCGTCTCGTAGAGCGCTACGCACGCCGAAACGAAAATGACGAGCACGACGGCGAGCCCGGCCAGCTTCTCGGCCCGGAAGGAGCGCAGGTAGAACGCAATCCCGAGCGGCAGCGCCGTCAACGCGTCGCCGAAGTTGTGGATCAGGTCGGCGAGAAGCGCGACCGAGCCCGACAAGACGAAGATCGCGACCTGCACCGCGGCAGCAAGCCCGAGCACGGCGAGGCTGAGGGAGACGGCCCTGACGCCGGCGCGAGCGGACGATCGAGCGATCGACCAGACCGTGCGAGTGCGCATGCTCACCGCGATGAAGATGTTCGTGCTCATGCTGATCTTTGGTGGGCGCAACGGGCTGTGATCGCTGAATAAGCCCGAGATGCCTGTGCGCACCGGAGTAGGGATGGTCGTGGACACGGCGTCCATGCCGATGCAGTGCCGATGCGCTCGAACCGCTCATCCTTGGATACCGTAGCCCCGCGCCGCGACTGCCTCCCCGGTTCGGTCGCGACGAACGCTGAGACGTTTCGTCGAAAAGCGAACCGTACGTTGTCGGAACAGGCACCGCATCGACCACACGCTTACTTACACAGGTCCGTGCTGATGCTTCGGCCCGCCGCGCGAGATTCGCTCAGAGGACGAGCGTGAGGCCGATGACCGCGAGGACCACGCTCTGCGCGCTGTGCACGACGATCCCGATCCAGGCGCTCCGATACCGCTTCGTCGGGTAGGCGAGGATGAAGGTGTCGAGCAGCGTCGCCGGGATCACCCACGGCATGTGGAGGTGGTAGGCGGCGAACAGGACACCATTCGCAGCCCAGTCGCGGCGTCCGAAGGCGCCGTTCATGCGCGGCAGGAGCAAACCGCGGAAGAGCAGCTCCTCTCCGAGCACGGTGTTGAAGACGAAGAGAACGAGCAGGAAGCCGTACCAACCCCAGGCGCCGTGCATGAAGGCCTGACCTGCGTCCGAGCCGAAAAACGCGCCGAGGTCGCGGCTGTCCGCGTGCGGAAGCGTCGGGATGAGCTCCTCGACGCCGAAGGCGACGATCAACGGGATCAGGATCAGCCAGATCCGGCCGCCGATTCGGCCACTGCGCGGGCTCCGGGGGGGAAGGAGCCAAAGCGCTTCGCGGATGGTTGACCAGCGGAACGTTCGCTGCTCGCGCCCGACGAGGATCGCGACGAGGACGAACTGCCAGATCAAACCGGCGGTGAGGCAGACGATCAGTGCCTTCGCCATCGGCACGTTGCCGTCGCCAGCGAAGCGGTCCCTGAGCATGGGCGCGACGAGCCAAGCAAGCGCCGCCATCGGTAGGGCCGCGGCCCCCCAGACCGCGAAGATCGCGCGCCGCCGGTACTGCGGAATCGCCACCTTCGAGACTTCCGCGTTCGCGTGTGAGGGGATAGCGCTTTCCCTCAGTGGAAACGAGACGTCCATCTGGATCCTCCTTTTGCTGGTCGAGTGCATGCCTCAAGCACGCTCGAAGACGAGTTCCTCAACCGATGCCTGGGTGCGGCGCAGCCGCGGGATGCCGAGCGCGAGCAGTGCGCCGATGCCGACTACGATCGCGCCGAGCCAGACCGCGGGCGTGAGTCCGTCGACGAACGTCTGCGGCGACGCGTAGCTCCCGTAGCCCGAGAACACTGACGCCAGCACAGCGACGCCGAAGACGCCGCCGAGTTCGCGGATGGCGTTGTTGGCGCCGGAGGCTTGGCCCTCCTCCTCCGGGCGTACCGAGCCGAGGATGACGTTGGCGACCGGCGCGAAGAACAGCGCCATGCCGATACCCGCAAGGATGAACGGACCGACAAGGCTCGTGTACGCCACATCGGGCGTCGTTACCGCTCCCATCCAGGCGAGCGCGGCCGCCTGCAGGGCGAGGCCCGCAACGATCAGCGGGTGTCCGCCGACGCGGTCGGAGAGGGCGCCAGCGATGGGCGCGACGAACACGGGCGCGACCGTCCACGGCAGCACCCGCAGTCCCGCGGCGAGCGGCGAGTAGCCCTCCGCAGTCTGCAGGAACTGGGAGAGCAGGAAGATTGAGCCGAACATGCCGAAGAACATCGCCAGCGAGGCCGCGTTTGTGAACGAGAAGGTGCGGTTGCGGAAGAAGCGCATCGGCAGCATCGGCGCCGGGGCGCGCAGCTCCCAGGCGACGAAAGCCGCTAGCACGACCGCGCCCGCCGTGAGTGAGCCGGTGATCTCGAGGCTCGACCAGCCGGACTGGTTTCCGCGCACGAGGCCCCAGACGATTCCGAGCAGCCCGATGGTTGCGAGGGCGAGGCCGGGCAGGTCGAGGCGCGTATAGAGGCCGTGGCTCTCGCTTAGCCGGCGCATTGCCAGGGGCGCGAGCACGAGGCCGATCGGGACGTTGAGCCAGAAGATCCACTGCCAGGCGATTCCCTCGGTGACGGCGCCGCCAACGAGCGGGCCGATCGCGACGGCGAGGCCGCTGATCCCGCCCCAGGCGCCGAGGGCGACGCCGCGCTTCTCGGCGGGAAACGCGGCGCTGAGGATCGTGAGCGTGAGCGGCGTGACGATCGCGCCGCCGATCCCCTGCGCCGCGCGGGCGGCGATCAGCGCCTCGACGGAGGGAGCGAGCGCCGCTGCGGCGGAGGCGAGCGTGAAGATGCCGAGGCCGATCACGAACAGCCGCCGGCGGCCGAAGCGATCGCCGAGCGCCGCGCCGGTCAGGAGCAGGACCGCGAACGTGAGCGTGTAGGCGTTCACGGTCCACTCCAGATCGGTGATGCCGGCGCCGAGGCTCTTGCGGATCACAGGCAGGGCCGTCGTCACGACGAGGTTGTCGAGCGTGACCATGAACAGGGCGATCGAGCTGATCGCGAACGTCCAGATCGTCTTGGCGTTCATCGTTCGTCTCCTTCGGGTTGCGTCTGCCGGTCGCTCGGTCACGCGACCGCCTCGGGGACCGGGAGCTCCGCTCGCTGCGGCGGCTCGATGGCGACGCGGGGGACGTGGCGGTCGAGCCAGCGTGGGAAGCGCCAGGTCCGCTCCCCGAGCAGCTGGAGCACGGCGGGCAGCAGGATCATGCGGATGACGACGGCGTCGAGGAAGATCGCGCTCGCGAGCCCGATCCCGAACAGCTTCAGGATGTGGTTGCCGTTGCCGGCGAAGGAGGCGAAGACGACGATCATCACG
>Ga0137372_10005154_pt1 | contig 12751 bp, 15 predicted proteins | sample SagtaG_6_FD_104911 | JGI IMG/M metagenome (GOLD analysis project Ga0137372, IMG submission 104911) | Vadose zone soil microbial communities from Sagehorn Ranch, Mendocino, California, USA - Sage1_R_60_16 metaG | ecosystem: Environmental > Terrestrial > Soil > Vadose zone | place: USA...
GGTTCGCTGGTCGGTGGGTGGTGTGCCGTGGTTGCGGCCATAAGCCCCCCTCTCCCACAACCTGGGCTGCTGAGGGGATTATGGCATACGAGCGTGTCGCCCTATTCGGAGAAGCTCCTTAGGCCTGCAGCTATCTGCTGGCAACCGCGGCGGCGCGTCGGGCCCGCTGCGCCCGGTCCAGCCACAGGTAGCGGACCGACGCTTCGGTGAAGTGAGCCCCCTGCCCGGTTCGGTCGCTGTGTTGGGCGGCCAACTCGCCAACTGGAGACAGCGGGTCCAGCCCGAACCACAGCGCGTCGTGGACCACCCGCCTCGTTGGAGCGCGCGGCCGAACACGATCTGCGCCACGTCGGTCCGCAGGTTGCCGTGCCGCTCGCGGTACAGGCCGGCCGAGCCGGTGCGCAGCTCCAGGCCGGGGCGGCAGACCAGCCGGAGCCCCTGGTCGTCGTGGCGCGGCTCCATCTCCGCCAGCTCCGACGGCCAGTCACCGGCCAGCGCGCGACGCGCCCAAGCCGCTTCGGTGTGGGCCTCCAGGTTCGCCCACGCATCGTGATGGAACGGACTCAGCGCCCGGATCCGGGTGGCCAGCGGGAGCAGCTCAGCAAGCTCCGGGCGCAGGCGCTCGTTGCGGCGGCCCCGCGCCGTCGGGTAGTAGGTCGCCGGCTCCCACGACATCCCGTCGATCTCCAGCCGCTGCAGGGCCCCCAGCAGCCGCTCGGCCTGCGGCGCGTTGGGCTTGGCGACGAACACGGTGCAGCCGACCCGAAGCCCCACGGCGTGCACGCGCTGGATAGCCAGGCACGTCTCTGCATAGGCCCCTGGCCGGTCGACCTGCCGGTCGTGCTGGACGCCGATGCCGTGGAAGGCAACCCACACCGAGGTGGTCCCCAGCTCCGCGGCGGCCGCGAGCACGCCCTTCCAGTCCTCGCGGGTGGCAAGCGGCACCCCGGTGGTGGCGAGCGGCTCGAACTCGGCTGCGCCGACGTGGTCGGCGAACAGCCGCAGGATCGCCGCCGCCTGGGGGTGGGCAGCCACCTCGTGCATCGGGTAGGCGTAGAAGCCGAGCCCGTGCTCCTCACAGAACTGGTGGGCCTGCTCCAAGACCCAGGCGGCGTCGCCGAGCGGCATCGCCTGGTAGGGGACCCCTTGCGCCCAGCAGTGCCGGCAGACCGTGGGGCAGCCCACCACCTCGATCAGCAGCTCGACCCTCGTCACCATCATGGGCACGAGTATCGCGCCTCACGAGCGGAGCGTCAGGCGACTTCTCGCCGGCTCCACACCAGCCGTCCCCGTCCTGGTTCAAGGCATGCCGGCGACCAACCGTGACGGCCCCAACGCTGCTCGCCGCCCGGGCCGCCCAGGCGCTGGCGGCCGGTGCCAGCCCCACCGCCGCGTTCCTGCACGGCTACACCGCCGGACTGGTCGCCGCGGCGCTGCTGGTGGCCATCGGCGGCGTGGTCAGCCTGGCCACCCTGGGGCCGCAGCGCCATCCGGCAGCCCGCGCAGGCCCGCCCCGGGCATCCGCCCCGCCCGGCGCGCTGTCACCGCCGGCCCCGGCAGTCGCCAGACCAACGCCGACCCCGCCGGCGTGCGGGTGCCGGCCCGGACCGTGCCGGCGGCAGCCACAGCCACGGTGCCGCGGATCGGCGCTGCCGCGCCAGCACTACCCGCGCGGCACTGACCGGCGACGGCGCCAACGACCGCAACGTGACCTGGCGAGGTCGGGCCCAGGGCGGCGGTTGATCACGGTGTGGTCGCAGCCGACCAGTGGCAGCCCGGCATCGCCAGCGGCTCCTGTTAGGCGGGTCGGTGCGAGAAGCCGCGGAGGGTGGCGGCGATGGCGTGCGCGAACAGCTCGTCGGGGGCGGCCTGTGGGTCGGCGAGGCGTTCGATGGTAAAGCCATTGGCCAGAGCGATCAGCGCGGTGGCGACCTGGGCTCGTGGGAGCGTGAGCTCGGAGCCCGTGTCGTGGGCGATGCCCTCGACGATGCGGCCGATGAGGGCTCTGAGGCGGGCGTGGCGCTCGGCGAACTTGGCGGCCGCATTGGGGTCACGGACGGCCTGGTTCCAGAAGTCGACCAGCAGCAGCATGGCGTCGCGTTCCTGCTGGAGCATCGCCACGAACCGGCGGGCCGCCTCCAGCGGCTTGCCGCCGTGGCTGAGCTCGGCGTCGGCGGCCTGGTAGATCCTGGCCAGGCGCGCGTCGATGCGCTCTTCCACCAGGACCAGGAACAGGTCTTCCTTGCCGTTGAAGTTGGAGTAGATGGCGCCGTGGGAGTAGCCGGCCTCGGTGGCGATCGCCGCGATCGAGGCGCCGCGGAAGCCCTCGCGGGCGAAGACCCGCTCGGCGGCGTCCAGCAGCTGGCCCCGGGTCAGCTGGCGCTGTTCTTGGCGGCGCAGCCGCCGCGAAGGTTTGGGCTCGGCCATTTCGGGTTATCTTATCATCCAAGTTACGGCGTAATCGGAGGCCATACCTATGAGGCTCGTCCTCGCCGGCGTCGGCGTGCTCGGCTGCCTCGCGATGATGTTAGGGGTGATGCCACCGGCGATAAGGGTCGCACGCCGCCTCCGCCGCGCGACAGCCGAGCATGCTCCGGGCAGCACGACGTCCGTCCCGCAGCACGCACCCGAGGCCGCTCCCGCACAGCGGTCCCAGGAGGAGCGGGGCTGACGTGGCCGAGGCCGAGCGTGCCGATGTCGTCGTGGTGGGCGGTGGCCAGGCCGGGCTCGCCGCGTCCTACTACCTGTCACAAGCCGAGCTCCCGCACGTGATCCTGGACGCCGAGCGGCGTGTCGGGGACGCATGGCGGCGACGCTGGGACTCTCTGGAGCTGTTCTCGGCCGCCCGCTACAGCGCGCTGCCAGGCCTGCCCTTCCCCGGCGACCCCCAGCACTTTCCCGGCAAGGACGAGGCCGCCGACTACCTGGAGGGCTACGCCCAAACCTTCCAGCTGCCCGTCAAGCTCCACACCCGGGTCAGCTCGCTTGCGGGGGTTGACGGCGGCTATCGGGTCAACACCGACGCCGGCGGCTACCAGGGCGAGCAGGTCATCGTGACCACCGGCGCCTACCAGCACCCCATTGTTCCCGCGCCCGCCGCCAAGCTGCACGGCGACGTGGCCCAGCTGCACAGCGCCGACTATCGAAACCCCGAGCAGCTGGCCACCGACCAGGTGCTGGTGGTGGGGGCCGCCAACTCCGGCGCGCAGATCGCCGAGGACCTGGCAGCCAGCCACCGCGTCCACCTGTCGCGGGGCCACCGGCTCGCGCGGCTGCCGCGCCGCCTGCTCGGCAAGAGCCTGCACTGGTGGGGCGACCACCTCGGCCTGCTCACCGCATCCCTGGATGGCAGCTGGCGGGGCCAGACCCAGCGCGGCGACCTGCTGATCGGGACCAGCCTGCGCCAGCTCGCCCGGCGGCACCGGGTGCGGCTGGTCGGCCGGACCGTTGACGCCGAGGGCCGAACGGTGCGGTTCGCCGACGGGCGGACGCTGGAGGCGGAGGCGATCGTGTGGGCGACGGGCTTCCGCTCGGACTACTTATGGATCGGCGTGCCTCAGGCCGTCGACGAGCGCGGCCTGCCGATCCACCGCCGCGGCGTGACCCAGGCCCCGGGCCTGTACTTCCTCGGCATGCACAACCAGTACTCGCGCGGCTCGTCGCTGATCGGCTTCGTACGCCACGACGCGGCGTTCATCGCCGATCGGATCGTCGATCGGAGCAAAGGCGAGTGCAAACGACGGACCGGGCCGATACCGACTGGGCCGAATGGGCCTGGGCGGAGCTGACGGCGATGGCCCGCCGACTGCTCACCGGGGCGACGGTCTGGGCCGGTGCCACCTGCACGCCACGGCCCGCCTGGCTGCTCGTCGAGGACGACCACGTGGCCGCCCTCGGTGCCAGTGACGGTGACCAGGAGCCCCCGCCGGCCGACCAGGTCCTCGACGTCACCGGCTGTCATATCCTGCCGGGGTTCGTCGACGTGCACCTGCACCTGAGCCAGGCTGCCTGGTTTCCCCTTGGCGGTGATGCCTCGGCCTGGCGTGGCCTGGCCGATGCGCTGCATGCGGTCCGTGTCGCGGCCGCCGCGGAGCCGGAGGCGCCGTGGCTGCGGTTTTGGAGCGTGGCACGGTGGAGGTGGCCGGAGGGCAGGCTGCCGACCGCCCGCGAGCTGGACGAGGCCGCGCCGCGCCGCCGGGTCCTTGTCAGCACGCTGGACATGCACCGCGGCGCGGTCTCCTCTGCGGCCCTGGCCACCCTCGGGCTGTCCGACCGGGGCCAGGGCCAGGCCGGCGACCTCGGCGACGACGTCACCCGCGACCGGCGTGGCCGGCCCACTGGGGAGCTGTGGGAGGCGGCCTATGGGATCGCCTTGCAGCGCGCGCTCACCGACGCCATGGCGTACGCCGCCGACGCGGGCGCCGCGGCGGTGCTTGCGGCCGAGGCCAACCGCTGCCTGGCGCTCGGGATCAGCCACGCGCACGACCCCTACGTGTCGCCGGACTGGCACCAGCGGATGGTCGCCCTGCGTGCCAGCAGCCCGTTGCGGCTGTCGTGGGGGACGGGCTCCCCGGCTGGGCTGCACAGCAGGGCGCCTGGTCCCGCGGAGGCGCCCGATGGCCCCTACGGCGACGCGGGGCGGGAGGTCAAGCTGTTTGCCGATGGCGGCGACCGCTGCGCGATCCGGCTGCCGTCGCGGGCGCTGCTCGGCCTGCTTGGCGGCGCGGCCGGGGAGTCGTGGCGGCTGCGGGCCGTCGGTCCGCTCCGCGAAGCGCTGCGACGCAAGCTGGTGGTGCGCCCGCAGCAGCTGCACACCCCGTACCTGCGCTACACCGACGCCGAGCTGGCCAGCGTGATAGCCGCCTACGTCGGTGCCGGCGTGCGCCCGCGGATCCACGCACTCGGCAACCTCGCCGGCGAGCAGACAGCCCGGGCGCTGCGGCGGGTGGGGGTGCCGCCGGGCGCTGCCACGATCGACCATCTCCTGCTGCTTGATCCGGCCACCGCCGACCAGGTCGCGGCCAGCGGCGCGACCGTCTCCTACCAGCCCGGCTTCATCCCCCGCTACGGCCAGATGCTGCTGGGGTCGCGGGTGGACCGGTATACCACGGTCCTTGGCGGACGGCTCCTACTCCAGGCCGGGGTCCCGCTCGCCATCAGCTCCGACTACCCCTGCGGACCACTCGATCCGCTCCACAACCTGCGCGTCGCCGTGGGACGGGGCTCCGGCCCGGCCAGCCAGGCGCTACAGCCAGACCAGGCGCTCACCCCCCAGGAAGCCGTCCGCGCACTCACCGTGGCCGCAGCCGCCTCCCTGCACGCGCCAGGCGGCGGCGGGCTTGCACCCGGCGAGGCCGCCGACCTCGCTGTCTGCGACGGCGACCCATTCGCGCCGAGCACCCGAGTAACCCAGACATGGATCGCCGGCAAGGTGGCATGGCGGGCCCCGGACGGGTCTGGTGAGCTGCCATCGACCCCGACGCCGGGGTGACCCGCCGGTAAACGCCAGAACAGAAGGGAGAACCGCCATGATGACCGGCATGCTGGGGATGGTCATGTGGCTCATCATGGGCCTGATCCTGCTCGGTCTTGCCACCGGCAGCATCGCCTGGGTGCGGCGGCGCCTGAAGAGACGATCCGCCAGTCCCCAAGCCCGCCACCAGGGCGAGACAACCGAGGAGGTCCTGCGCCGTCGCCACGCTGCCGGCGAGATCGACCGTGACGAATACCTGCGGCGCCAGCGCGACCTCACCGAGACCGAGCACTGACCGCCTGTCAGCGCAGCAAGCAGCGTGGCAAGCGATACCACCCCAGACACGGGCACCTCGATCGCACTGCTGCGGAGCTGCGCCAGCACCCACGACCGCCCCACGACGCCCGCCCGACCTGCGCGTCCCGCCCGCCACCTGCTGCGGCGCGGACCAAGGTGCGGCCCGCACATCGGCGGCCCCGCACGGCAACCGCCGATGGCCACATGCGCGGCCCCATCTCCACCACAACGACACCACCCGGGGCGCTGGGCAGTGCTCGCCAAGCCCCCACCTACCAGCGGCTGTCCGCCGCTCCAGACCATCTCCCGCCAGGGCGACAGCTTCAACACCATGGCCTTGGCCGTGCTCTGCTCCGCCTGACCGGCCGGGGTCTTGGCGTCGCCGAGTGGCCATCGCCGAGATCCTCCCGGTCTTGCTGCCCGCCCCGCCGCTGGCGTGCTCGCAGACCGGCTACCGAGCGTCCGGCTCATGGTCGCCGCCGACTGAGCAACACCCACACCTGGGTGTCCTCGCGGCGGGCCGGCGGCCCGGCCAGGCGCAGCCCGTTGGAGGACCGCTCCGTGCCGTCGGCCGGATCGTTGAGGATCAGCAGGGTCTTCATGCGGGCTCACTCCTCCCCGACGGCGACCGGCAGGCCCGCCAGCCGCCACTCGGGCATACCCTCGACCAGCCGGCGGGCCGTGAAGCCCTCGGCCCGCAGCCGCTGGACCGCCTGCGGGGCGAGCACGCAGTACGGGCCACCACAGTAGGCGAGGCGCGCCTCCAAGAACGGCGCGGCCGTAGCCTTCAGTTATTTGATCCGTAACTCAAACATGCCGTGGTAGATTCCAGTGTATGGATGTGGTCGTGCGGGACGCGCGGCGGCTTTCCCCGCAGGCGCAAGAGGATCTGCGGCGGCGGGCGGTCGCTGCGGTCAAGGGTGGGATGACCCAGGCGGCAGTGTCTGCCGTGTTGGGTGTGTCGCCCAAGACGGTGTGGCGGTGGGTGAACGCGTTTGACAGGAGGGGAAATCGGGGGTTGAGCGCCGGCAGGCGGGGCCGGCGGCCGGGTGAGCAGAAGGCCCTGACGCCTCGGCAGGAGGCCCGGGTGCGGCGGGCGGTGCTGGGTAAGCACCCTGAGCAGGTTGGGTTGCCCGGGTTGGTGTGGACCCGCCCGCAGGTACGCGACCTGGTTCGCCGGTGGTACGGCGTCGGCCTGTCGCTGGTCACGCTCGGCAAGTACTTGCGTTCGTGGCGGCTGTCGCCGCAGAAACCGATCCGCAAGGCGTACGAGCAGAACCCCGAGGCGGTGGCCCGCTGGCTGGAGGTCGACTACCCGGCCATCGCCGCCCAGGCCAAGCGGGAGCGGGCGATCATCTTGTGGCTGGACCAAACCGGGCTGCGCTCGGACGCCGCGGTGGGGACCACGTGGGCGCCGGTCGGTAAGACCCCGGTAGTGCCCAAGACCGGCAAACGCTTCGGTGCCAACGTGATGTGCGCGATCAGCAACAAGGGCGAGCTGTACTTCACCTGCTATACCGGGTCGTTCACCGGCCCGGTGTTCCTGGAGTTCCTCACCCGGCTGGTCCGCCACCTGGACCGGAAGATCCACCTGATCGTGGACGGGCACCCGGTCCACCGGCGGGTCAGCGTGCGGAAGTGGCTGGCGGAACATGTTGCCAGCATTGAGATGCACTTCCTGCCTGGCTAGGGTCCCGAGCTCAACCCCGTAGAACTGCTCAACGGCGACATCAAACACCATGTGGCGCAAGCGAACCCGGCCAACCCCGCCGAGCTGACCGCGAACGCCCGCGCCCACCTTCGCCGCCGTCAGAATCAGCCAGAGGCCGTACGAGCCTTGTTCGGCAAGCCCGAAGTCCGCTATGCCGCAGCCTGATCACGGCATGTTTGAGCTACGGATCAATAGCTCTTGCCTTGCCCGCCCTGCGCATCGCGCGTCGCAGCCCAAGCATGGCCGCCGCGGCGGTCAGCGCGGCCAGGACGACCTTGGTCACGTCCACGACCGGCCTGACCGTCACGCCGCTCGGACCGATGGCAATGATCGCCACCGGCCGCCCCATGGACCCGCCGCCCCCGCCAAAGCCGCTCCCCCCGAACGACAGCTTGCCCGCGGACGACGCCACCTCCGCCGGCGGCGATTGCTTCGCGTCCGGCTTCGGCGCCGGGCCGCGGCCCATGCCAACGCCGAAGCCGCCACCGGAGGTCACCTCCGAAGCCGTGATGAGGGTGTAGCTGCCGGCGTCGACCGGCTGGCCGAACACGGCGCCCGGCTGGGCGGCCGCGAAGATCTTCTCCACCATCTTCGACGCCTGCTCACCGGCCCGGTCGATGAGCGAGACGGCCTCGCCCAGCGAGGCGTCCATGGTGTCGGTCACGCTGCGACCCCCCTCCGGCGTCGGAACCCAAGCACGCTGGCGCTGGCGGTCAGCCCCGCCAGACCCAGCAGGCCCACCTGAAGGATGCGGGTGACGTCCACGATCGGGATGCGGCGGACCCGTCCGTCCTGCTCGACCAGCACGGCGGTTGGGCGGTTCCAGACCAATCCACCCCTTGGCAGGCGGACCACCAGCGCTTGCGACTGGGGAGTCTGATTCGCCCTGGATTTTGTGGAGGCTCCACCGCTTGGAAGGCAGGATGGAGTCATGGCAGATACCAGGAGTCCCCACTCATCCCAGATGCGGTACCCACCCGAGCTGCGTGAGCGGGCCGTCAGGATGGTCTTCGAGACGATCCAGCAGACCGGCGAGCGCTTCGGCGCGATCACCCGTGTGGCCCGCCAGCTCGGCATCGGAGCAGAGTCACTGCGCGGTTGGGTGCGCCAGGCCGAGGTCGACGGTGGCCAGCGCCCCGGCGTGACCACCACCGAGCAGCAGCGCATCGCGGAGCTGGAGCGGGACAACCGTGAGCTGCGCCGCGCAGGCGAGATCCTCAAGGCCGCCGCAAGTTTCTTCGCGCGGGAACTCGACCCGCGCCTGCCCAGATGACCCGGTTCATCGACACCCACCGGGACCAGTTCGGGGCCTGGGCCGATCTGCACGGCGCTCAAGATCGCCCCGTCCAGCTACTACGCCCATAAGCGCAGGCCGCCGTCAGCCCGCGCGGTCCGCGACGCCCAGCTCAAGGTCGAGGTCAAACGGGTCTACGACCAGAACTTCCAGGTGTATGGCGCCGAGAAGATCTGGCGCCAGCTCGGCCGTGAAGGCATCGGGGTGGGCCGCGACCGGGTCGCCCGGCTCATGCGCGCCCTGGGCATCCGCGGGGTCGTGCGCAGCGCCAAGCGGCGCACCACCATCCCCGACCCCACCGACCAGCGTCCTGCCGACCTCGTCAAGCGCCAGTTCACCGCCCCGGCGCCCAACCGCCTGTGGGTCGCCGACCTCACCTACGTGGCCACCTGGGCCGGGTGCTGCCACGCCGCGTTGGTCATCGACGCCTCCAGCCGCTTGATCGTGGGCTGGCGGGTCGCCACGGCGGATTCAACTGGTCGTTGCAACACCTCGACGGTGAGGAGTTGCGATGGGTGCAGGAAAGCGGCGTCGGTCGGATCGAGCGGGTCGGCCGCCGATGCGGTCACCGGGCCGCCCGACGGTGGCGCGGCGTGAGGATCGGCAGCGGTTCTGGCAGGCCGTCGCGCAGGGACGGTCGAGCGAGGACGCGGCGGCCGTTGCTGGCGTGTCGCCGGTGGTCGGGGCGCGGTGGTTCCGTGAGAGTGGCGGCATGTCACCGATCAGCATGGCCCCCCTGTCGGGCCGCTACTTGTCGTTGGCCGAGCGGGAGGAGATCGCCCTGCTGAAGGCAGGGCGGCAGGGCGTGCGGGAGATCGCCCGTCGGATCGGCCGCGACCCGTCGACGATCTCCCGGGAGTTGCGCCGCAATGCCGCGACCCGCGGCGGTGGGCTGGAGTACCGAGCCACCACGGCGCAGTGGCACGCCGACCGGCGCGCCAAGCGCCCGAAGACGGCCAAGCTCGCCGCGAACGACCGCCTCCGCGAGTATGTGCAGGACAGGCTCGCCGGCACGGTCACGGCCCCGGACGGCAATCCCATGCCCGGTCCGAACGTGCGGTGGATCGGGCGCCGTCACGGGCGTCGTGCCGACCGGCGCTGGGGTAAGGCATGGAGCCCGGAACAGATCGCCAACCGGCTGCGGGTCGACTACCCCGATGATGCGTCGATGCGCATCAGCCATGAGGCGATCTACCAGGCGTTGTACGTGCAAGGCCGCGGGGCACTGCGCCGGGAGCTGACCGCGTGCCTGCGCACCGGGCGAGCGTTACGCGTCCCCAGAGCCCGCACCCGCGGACGCGGCAAGAAGTTCATCACCCCCGAGATCCTCATCAGCCAACGCCCCGCCGAGGCCGAAGACCGGGACGCACCTGGGCACTGGGAAGGAGACCTCATCCTCGGCCTGGGCAGCTCCGCGATCGGCACGCTGGTGGAACGCACGACCCGGTTCACGATGCTGCTGCACCTGCCCCGCCTGGAAGGGCACGGCCAGCCGAGGATCAACAACGGTCCCGCGCTGGCCGGCCACGGTGCCCAGGCCGTCCGCGACGCCATCGCCGCCTCCATCACGAGCCTGCCCGGGCAGCTCCGCCGATCACTGACGTGGGACCAGGGCGCGGAGATGGCCCAGCACGCCCGACTACGCATCGACACCGGGCTGCAGGTCTTCTTCTGCGATCCGCACAGCCCCTGGCAGCGCGGGACGAACGAAAACACCAACGGGCTGCTGCGGCAGTACTTCCCCAAAGGCACCGACCTGAGCAAGCACAGCACTGACGACCTCACCGCCGTCGCTGCCACCCTGAACAGCCGACCTCGCAAGACCCTCCACTGGAAGACACCCGGAGAAGCCCTGGATGAACTACTCTGCGTCCAGTCTGGGAGTACCGGTGTTGCATCGACCCCTTGAACCCGGGCAATACCTGTCGGTGCGCTCCACCCAACGGCTGGCCGACCAGGGCGCGGTGACCTCGGTCGGCTCCCGGGGCGACAGCTACGACAACGCCCTGGCCGAGGCGGTCAACAGCCTGTACAAGGCCGAGCTGATCGGCCCCCGCGGGCCGTGGCGCACCGCCAGCCAGGTCGAGCTGGCCACCCTCGCGTGGGTCGGGTGGTGGAACCAGCGCCGCCTGCACGGCGCCCTCGATCACATCCCACCCACAGAACACGAAGCCAACTACTACCGTGAGTTCGAACAGTCCAAGGAGGTCGCGTAAACCCAACCGTCCAGGCCTCCATCAAACCCAGGGCAGTTCAGGCGTCATGGAACACAGCCTATTTGCAAGCGCCCGCCCTGGCTTGGTCAGATCACACGCTCCCAAGCGTCGCACTGGCATGTCCACGAGCAATCAGCAGATCCACGAGCTGACACGGCAGGGAACGGTAGACAGGTTCGCCCAGCGCTGACGAGATCGTTGCTGGAGGTGGTGACAAGATCCAAGCCCTGGCGACGGGGCCGTCCCTGGCCGTCTGGCTGACGAGAAGGTCGCGACCTTGTCGGCCCAGACGGTCCAGCCGGCCAGTTCGTCGAGGCTGGAGCGGCGGGCGCCCTTGGTGAGCCGATCGTCGCTAAGGCCGCGGGCGTCCAGGCACGAGCCGCAGCAGCCACCGCGGGTGAGGGTCAGGACACCACGTCATACAGGAGCCGGAAGAAGGCGACCCGGTCGCCGTCACGGTCGACCCCGTAGGCGCGCAGGAACAGCTCCTCCCAGCCGGGCCCCAGATTCCAGGTCACGCTCCAGGTGGCGACCGCCAGGTCCCACCAGCGGTCGGCGACACCCAGCTCGCCCACGTCCACGAACCCGCTGACCGCCATCCCGCCACCGATCCCGCTGACCAGCACGTTCGGCGGGCAGTAGTCGCCGTGGCAGACGACCAGGTCGTGCGCGGCGACACTGGGACGCAGCCGCCGCAGCGCGGCCAGGGCGCCGTGCGGGCTCAGGTGCGCGTGCTCCGGATGGAAGTCCTGCCCGGGATCGACCAGACCGGCCCGGACGCGCGCCCGGACGTGCGCGATCGCGGTGTCCACGGTGAAGTCGAAGGGGCAACCCTCGACCGGGACGGCGTGGAACCGGCGAAGCCCCTGGGCCAGCAGCACCACCAGCCGCTCGGGATCGCCCTGAAGCAGCCCGTCGCTGACCGGCCGACCGGGCAGCGCTGCGGTCACCAGCCAGTCGACCTGGCCGTCGCTGGCACACTCGAGCACCTCGGGCACGGGCAGGTGCGGGCGTGCCCAGCGCATCCGGGCGCCCTCGTCGAGCAGGCGAGGGAACCTGGAGGCCACGGCCACCTTCAGGTACCGCACCTCGTGCGCCCCGGCAGGGTGCTCCAGCCGCCAGACCGCGACCTCGCCAGGATGGCGCTGGACCAGCGACCACGACCAATCCAGATAGCGGCCGCCAAGCTGCTGGGGAACGCCGACAACGTCCATGGCCCTATCCTGCCCCGTGAGCACGACCCGAGCTGCCAGTGGCCGCCTGCGCCCAGCGGCTACCGTATGGGTTGTGCGTTGCCAACCTGCCTCCGATCCGCTGACCGTCTGGACCTTCGTCCAGGCCGGCGAGGAGATCGCCTCCGGCGACCTGTCCGTCACCGACCAGCAGCGAGCCGCCGCCGGCCGGGAGACGGTCGCGGAACGGCGCCGGGCGCTTTTGGAACCCAACCATCGCCGCGCTGCCGAGCAGTACGCCGCAGGCGGGCTGCCAAATGGCGAGGACGTGCTACGCGTATGGCGTCCCCGCCACCGTGCTGCCCGGTGGGCCGGCGATCACGACTCGGGTGGGCCAGCGTCGGCCACGCTGACCTGGCGCGGACCGCGGGCACCCGCCGGCCTGCCCTCCGCCCAGGCGCTCGTCGGCTAAGGAGCTTCTCCGAATAGGGCGACACGCTCGTATGCCATAATCCCCTCAGCAGCCCAGGTTGTGGGAGAGGGGGGCTTATGGCCGCAACCACGGCACACCACCCACCGACCAGCGAA
>Ga0137372_10005161_pt1 | contig 12744 bp, 16 predicted proteins | sample SagtaG_6_FD_104911 | JGI IMG/M metagenome (GOLD analysis project Ga0137372, IMG submission 104911) | Vadose zone soil microbial communities from Sagehorn Ranch, Mendocino, California, USA - Sage1_R_60_16 metaG | ecosystem: Environmental > Terrestrial > Soil > Vadose zone | place: USA...
TCGGATGCCAATGGCTCGGGCGACGCCGACGCCTTGTGCTCCGCGGAACGGTTGATCCATCGGGCCGACGATGCGATGTACGCCGCCAAGCATCGCCGGACGCAGGTCCCCGCCGTCGTGGCCTCGCGCGGCGCTCCGGGCGACGGCAGAAACCGGTGGGGTACGACGCACATGTGGATGCAGGAACCCCACCCATGGCAGCTGAGCTGACGCGTTCGAGGACCGCACGGGCCTGCTGACGTGGGTCACGAGTGACAGGGCTGTGGTCACGTTCAAAGACATGGCGGATGTTGAGACCAAGCGTGCTGCCTTGGTAGAACTGGTCGGCCACTGGGTCATGGCGTAAAAGGTGTCCGAGGCCAGACGGCGAGCCGCTCACTCAACGGACCTTCATGCCGAGAGTCTGGCGTTACCTCGATGAGAGGCGCTCGTTTCACGGTGCGGGCTCGGGCGGGGATGTGCAGGCGCGGGCGCGGTCTAGCAGCACCGCGCGTTCGCGGGCATTTCGGGCCAGCGACGCGGCGCGGTGGAATTCGGAGCGTGCTTCGTCGTTCCGGCCCAGTCTGGCAAGCAGGTCGGCGCGCACGCTGGGCAGGAGATGGTAGTCCCGTAGCGCCGGTTCGGTGGTGAGGGCGTCGACGATGTCCAGGCCGCGGGCGGGGCCGTACGCCATCGCGACGGCCACCGCGCGATTGAGTTGCACCACTGGGGTTGGGGTGAGCCGGGACAGGGTCTGATAGAGCGAGGCGATGCGCGCCCAGTCGGTGTCCTGGGCGGAGCGGGCACGGGCGTGGCAGGCGGCGACCGCGGCCTGCAGCACGTACGGGCCGACCGGGCGGCCGATCCGTTCGGCGCGGAGCAGCGCGGTGTAGCCGCGACGGATGAGAAGCTGGTCCCAACGGCCACGGTTCTGTTCCAGGAGCGGAATGGGCTCGCCGTCTGGGCCAACCCGGGCCCGGATACGGGAGGCTTGGATCTCCATCAACGCGGCCAGGCCGTGGACCTCCGGCTCGGTCGGCGCCAGTTCGGCCAGGATGCGGCCCAGGCGCAGCGCCTCGTGGCACAGCTCTGGTCGCATCCAGTCGTCTCCGGCAGTCGCCGTGTAGCCCTCATTGAAGATCAGGTAGACGACCTCGAGTACCGAGCTCAATCGGTCGGCGCGCTCGGCCGGCGGCGGGATCTCGAAAGGGATCCGCTTGTCGGCGAGGGTTCGCTTGGCCCGCACGATGCGCTGTGCCACGGTCGGCTCGGGGATCAGGAACGCTCGTGCGATCTCCTCGGTCGTCAGCCCGCCGAGTACTCGTAGCGTGAGAGCGACGCGGGATTCGGCGGATAGCGCCGGGTGGCAGGAAACGAAGATCAGCCGTAGCAGATCGTCTTTGAGCTGGTCGTCGTCAATCACGGCGTCGAAGTCCGCCAGGCCGTTGACGGCGGCCCGTTGTTGGTCGTGGATCTCGTGACCAATTTCGGCAATCTTGCCCGCGAGCCGGTCGTTGCGACGGAGCCGGTCGATGGCCCGGTGCTTGGCGGTGATCATAAGCCAGGCGCCAGGATTGGCCGGGATGCCTGACTGCGGCCACTTCTCGAGTGCGTCGACGAGGGCGTCCTGGGCGAGCTCCTCGGCGAGTCCCACATCCCGGACCAGCCCGGCGAGACCGGCGACGATGCGCGCTGACTCCAGCCGCCAGACCGCCTCGACCGCGGCGCGGGAATCCTGCGCCGTCACGATCACATCTCCGGGCCGAACACCTGGCGTATGTCGCCTTCGCCGTCCTTGACGATCGCCCAGAACCGCCTGGACAGCTCGATGGCCTCCTCCTTGGACCGCACGTCGATCAATGCGAAGCTGACGATCGTCTCCTTCGCCTCGGTGTAGGGACCATCGATGACGGTGACGTTCCCGTCGGCGGCCTTGATATGGGTGCCGCCGGCGGTGTCGAGTCCCCCGGTGGCCAGGAGCACACCGGCTTGGGTGAGTTCCTCCACGAATCGCCCCATTTCGGTGTACATCTGCTGGTCCGGATCGCGTCCTCCGCCGTTGAGCGTCATCAGAAATCGCACCGCGCGTCCCCTCCCGCCGGGTGGGTGCTTTCGCCTCAAGGTGCCTTCCATCCAACCAGGTCAGAAAAAGTTTGTCGATCTTGTCGATCGGCGTCTGGCCCGTTCGCTGCCTCAGTAGCGGCGAGATTGATCGGGACACCGGCCACTGAGCATGGCGAGCAGAACGCGACGAGACCGGCTGCGGTCCAACCCGCCGAACCGATCCCGCACGACTCATAGACAAGGACAGCAGAAATGACCCAGACAATCGCCCCCCACACGCACGGCACCACCACTCGCGACCGACAGCTGGGTGTTACCAGGTCACTGCTCGGATGGGGAGTCGTCGCCGGACCGCTGTACGTCGCGGTATGGCTGGCCCAGGCGTTGACCCGGGACGGGTTCGACCTGCGGCGGCATCCCGCGAGCGTGCTGTCCAACGGCGACCTCGGGTGGATCCAGATCACCAACTTCCTGGTTACCGGTGTGATGGTCGTCGCCGTCGCGGTCGGTGTACGCCGGGCCGTTCGATCCGGTTGCGGCCGGCGTTGGACGGCGCGACTGATCGCCACGTTCGGCGTCGGGCTGGTCGTTGCCGGCATCTTCCGGGCCGACCCGGCCGACGGCTTCCCGCCCGGAACCCCGGCCGGTCCCGCCGCCACCATGAGCTGGCACGCGGGCCTGCATTACACGTTCGCCAGCGTCGGGTTCGTCGCGCTGATCCTGGCGTCCTTCGTGCTGGGCCGCAGGTTCGCCGCGCTCGGCCAGCCCCGCTGGGTGGCGTTCTCGGTGACGACCGGCGTCGTATTCCTCGCCGTATTGGTCGCGGCGGCGTCCGGCCTCACCAGCGCCACAGCCAACGTGCTGGGGCTGAGCGTCGCCATCATCCTCGCCTGGTCATGGCTGGCGGCGGTCTCAGCCCACCTGATGACAGACGCCGGGTAGGACCGGCACCTACCACACCGATCCACCACCACAGAAGGGAAACCATCATGAGAAAGATCGTCGCGGGACTGTTCGTTTCGCTGGACGGCGTTGTCGAGTCGCCGGAGAACTGGACCGGCCCCTACTTCAACGACGAGTTGGGGCAGGAGATCGGGTCGCAGATGGCCGTTGCGGACAGCATGCTGCTGGGCCGGGTGACCTACCAGACGTTCGCCGCCTCCTTCGCCGGCCAGACCGGTGGTATGGCGGACACGATGAACAACATGCCCAAGCTCGTGGTGTCAACGACCCTGGACAAGGCCGACTGGCAGAACTCGACACTGATCAACGGCAACGTCGCCGAAGAGCTCACCAAGCTCAAGCAGCAGCCCGGGAACGACATTGCGATCAGCGGCAGCCCTACCCTGGTCCGGTACTTGCTGCACGAGGGCCTGCTCGACGAGCTGCGGCTTCTGGTTTTCCCGATCGTCGTGGGCGGCGGCAAGCGACTGTTCGCCGACGGCGGCGCCCAGATACCGCTCAAACTCTCCGATGCCAAGACGTTCGGCACCGGCGTCCTCGCGGTTCGCTACCAGCGGGCCTGAGTAGCCACCCGACACCCCACAAGGAGACCGACATGACCAAGCTCATTGCCGTCGACGACTACGTGACATCCCTACCGCAGCCGCTACGGCAGGTCGCCCAGAAGGGCCGGATGGACGTGCGTGGCGGCATGGGCCACATCAGACTCCGCACCACCAAGGACATCGACCCAGCCCTATTCACCGACTGGCTACACCAGGCCCGAGAACTGGAGCTGTCGGTGCTGGCGAAGCCGACCTGACCACGGCACCCGGCCAGTCCCGACAAGTACCCGTGACGAAGGCTCTGATCCTGCCGTCCCCGGATCAGAGCCTTCGTCGTGTCGGCACCGGGCGTGTGGACGTTTCAACCAACGGCGGCACCGAGGTCCGCGCCTAACTCCCGGCGGTACCGTCATGACCGGCCCGATCCGCCTCCTGCTGGTCGACGATCACCCCCTGTTCACCGAGGGTCTGCGGGAGCTGCTCGCCTTCCACGACGACCTCGACGTCGTCGGAGTCATCGACTCCGCCGACGAGGCGCTGACCAAGATCGGCCGGCTCGGGCCGGACGTCGTCCTCATGGATCTGCAGATGCCCGGACTCGACGGAGTCACCGCGACCCGCCGGATCGCAGCCCACCACCCTGCCACGGCAGTGCTTGTGCTGACAATGTATGACGACGACGCGTCGGTGTTTGCCGTGCTCCGGGCCGGCGCCCGCGGCTACGTGCTCAAGGGCGCCCATCAGGCTGAGCTCGTCGCCGCGATCCGCGCGGTGTCTCGCGGCGAGGCGGTGTTCGGCGCCCAGGTCGCCGACCGGGTCCTGGCCCACTTCGCCACACCGCGAACGGAACGCCAGTGCTGCCCGAGCTCACAGACCGCGAGCGTCAAGTCCTCGCGATGCTCGCTTCCGGACGGACGACCGGCGACATTGCCGCACGTCTTGCGCTAGCACCGAAGACCGTGCGCAACCACCTGTCAAACGTGTTCTCCAAACTGCACGTGGTCGACCGAACCCAGGCAGTCCTGCGCGCTCGCGAGGCGGGACTCATCGAGTAGCCGGCGCGGCTGCACCTCCACGGCAACATCCGCATGCCGCATGGTGCGCGATGAGCAGACCGGCCTTGCGCCCGCCACTACCAACGCCACCACACGACCCCGCCAACCGACTGACCGCCGCGGCGCTGGCGGCCGTTCGCGCAGATCAGGTGTACTGGCGGAGTGGTGTCACCGCTGCGCAGCCCGGTGCTGGTGGGCCGCCGCCGGGAGCTGGCCACAGTGACCGCTCTCCTCGACGGCCTTCGGCGGGGTCACGGCGGCGTGGCGCTGGTGGTCGGCGAGGCGGGCATCGGCAAGTCGCGGCTGCTCGCCGAGGCCGTGGCGCGTGCCCGGCGGCTCGGGCTGGTGGCGCTGCGCGGCCGAGCGGTCGAAGGCGGCGGTGCCTACCGTGCGGTGGCCGAGGCGCTGGCCGGCCGGCTGCGCGACGGCCGGCTGGCGGAGCGCGACGACCTGCGCCCGTACCGCGCGGCGCTGAGCCGGCTGGTTCCCGGTTGGGCGCGCCCGGATGACGCGCCACAGTCGAGCGTGGATCCGGCGGTGGTCCTCGGCGAGGGCCTGCTGCGCCTGCTCGGTGGCACCCCCGGTTGCCTCCTCGTGCTCGAGGACCTGCACTGGGCCGACGCCGACACGCTTGCCCTTGTCGAGTACCTTGCCGGCGCGGCGGCCGGCTGCCCGGTGCTGATCGCGGGGTCCGCGCGCGATGAGCAGCCCTCGTCCGGCGTCGCCGGCCGGCTGGCCCGGCTGGACGGCGTGACGACCCTGCGGCTGACCCGTCTGGACGCGGCCGAGGTCGGTGCGCTGGCCGAGCACTGCAGCGCCGGCCGGCCGCTGCCGGAGGAGGTACGGCGTTTCCTGATCGACAAGTCGGAGGGCCTGCCGTTCCTCGTCGAAGAGCTGCTCGCCGGCGTCTTCGCCGCCGGGCCGCCGTGGAACGCCGCCGCGCCGCCGTGGAACGCCGCCGGGCCGCCGTGGAACGCCGCCGGTGCGGCCGTGCCGGTGCCGCCCACGCTTGCCGGCCTTGTCGCGCGGCGCCTCGCGACGCTCACGCCTGAGCAGCGGCGGGCGGTCGAGGCGGCGGCGGTGCTCGGCACCGACCCGGACTACGTGGTGCTCGCCGCCGTTGCCGAGATGGGCGAGGCGGCCGTGGTCGACGCCCTGCGCGCCGCCGCCGACGGCCAGCTGCTGGTATCGGCCGGGGACGGGTTGCGCTGGCGACACGCGCTGACCCGCGACGCGGTACTGGCGACCGTGTTCGCGCCGCAGCGCGCCGCCCTCGCGCGGCGCGCCGCCGCCGCGCTTCAGCATCGGGGCGGACCCGACGACGACGTGCACGCCGCCGAGTTGCTGGCCGCCGCGGGCGACACGCAGCGGTCCGCCGAGATCTTCCTTCGGCTGGCCCGGCGGGATCTAGTCGCGGGAGCGCTGCGCAGCGCGGACGACCTGCTCGCCCGGGCCTCGGCGACCCGGGCGCTGCGGCCGGCCGTCGCGGTCGAACGCGTGCGCCTGCTCACCCTGCGCGGGGAGCCGGCCGCCGCGCTCGAGATCGGCGCGTCCGCCGTGGACGAGGTCGCCGGCGACGAGCATGCCGAGCTCTGCCTGCGGCTGGCCCAGGCCGCCATCGCGGCAAGCCGCTGGCCCGAGGCCGAACGCTACCTCGAACGCGCGGGCCGACCGGACGACCCGCGCTCGCTGGTCCTCTCGGCCGATGCCGCGTTCGGCGCAGGCGACCTCGACCGGGCCGCAGGCTTCGCCGCGGCGGCGGCCGACCGGGCCGGCGTGGCCACAGGGACGGACGCGGATGTGGCGCAGCGACGCGGGCGCGCGGAAGCGTTGTGCGAGGCGCTGACCGTCCTCGGCCGGTGTGCGATGCGCCGAGATCCGACTGCGGCACGCGCCGCGTTCGCCCGGGCGGCGCAGATCGCCGCCGAGCACGGGCTGCGCCCCTGGCGCGTTACGGCGCTGATGGGCGTGGGCAGCATCGAGCTGTTCGACCACGTCACCTCCGAGGCGGTACGTGAGACCCGCGAGCTGGCGATGGATACCGGCATGCTCGCGGTGGTGATCTGGACCGATCAGGTGGAGGTCGGCCGCATCTTCGGCGTCCACGGACCGCGGGCCGCGGAGGAGCCTGCCCGGCGGTGCGCTGAGCAGGCGGGCCGGCTGCGCCTGTACCGGTCGCAGACGATGGCCGACCTGTTCGTGGCCGCGGGCCGGGCAGTGGCCGGCGACGGCGTGACCATGGAGCGAGTCCTGGACGCGGCGACCGCCCGGCCGCATGCGTCGGCGGAGGTCAGGGCTCTGGCCCCGACCGTGCGCGGCCTGCGCTACCTGGTCGCACACGATCTGCGCCGCGCGAGTGCCCTGTTCGACACCGGCGTGGCGGCGCTCGGCTTGCTGGACGGCTCAAGTGCTCCGGTGCTTGTGTGGGGCCTCTGGGTGCTGCTGCGCACCGTGCTCGACGACCGCGGCGGCGAGGCCCGGGAGACGGTGCGCGACTCGCCGGCGGTCCTGCCGGCGACCAACCGCGGCGGGCTGCAGTACGCCGACGCGATCGCCGCCGGACGTGCCGGCCGGCACGGCGACGCCGAAGCGCTGTTTGCCGCGGCCGACAACACCCTGGCCGAGTGGCACTGGTGGCGAAGGCTGCTGCGGCTGCACGCGCTGGAGGCCGCCGTCGCCGACGGGTGGGGAGAGGCCGTCGCGCCGCTGCGCGCGGATCTGGAGGCGTTCGAGCGCAGCGGCGACGAGTACCTCGCCCGCACCTGCCGCGACGTGCTGCGGCGCGCGGGAGCACCGACCCGCCGCGGCCGGGGACGCACCGCCGTCCCGGCGTACCTGCGGGGTGTCGGCGTGACCACCCGCGAGATGGACGTGCTGGCGCTCGTCGCCGACGGCCTGACCAACCGCGAGATCGCGCAACGGCTGTTCGTCTCGCCGCGCACCGTCGAGACCCACGTCGCCAACCTGCTAGCCAAGACCGGCACGGCCAGCCGTGCGGAGTTGCGGGCCCTTGCTGAGCGGCAGCGCTAACTCCGTAGCGACTACGGATCCGCAACCCGGCACGCCGGCGCGACGCTATGTACACGCATCGGGCACCGGCGAAGGAGCGGCATCGTGGAAACCGGGACGGCCAGCAAGGGGCGCGACGGCGCCGCGACACAGACGTACGAGGAGCGCAGCTACCCGCAGTTCGACTGCGTCAGCAGCTACGTCTGGATCTGGGAACGGCTCAGCCGGGTCAACGGCGAGACGACCGTCGTCGCCCGCCACATCCAGCGCGACGATCCGGCGAGCGGCTGAGCTGCCGCGATCTTGGTAGCAGGTTGCGGCTATAGGGGACAGCAAAGGATCCCCACGTTCACTCACACCGGCCACGCTGGTCATCGAGAGCACCCTTGATCTGCCCAAGCCAGCGTACGGGGTTGGACTGCGGTCCGGGGGTGTGCGATGACGCCCCCGGTTGTCGTGCACCCCTCGTGGTGCGCACCGGTCCGCTCCGGTGGCGCTGGGCCTGTCCGGCGTCATCTGGCCGATGCACGAGGTGACCGCCCACCTCAGCCAGTCCGCCGCGCCGTGGATGTGCCGGACGCTGCTTGTCCTTGCAACCGGTAGCGAGGGGCGGCTGTCGCTGCCCGTACCGGACGCCCGCGCGCTGGTCGACGCGCTGTCCGGGCTGCTCGCCACGGCCGAGGGGGTGCGGCCATGAGGTGGGCGGACAAGTTGACCCGTGGGCGACCGGTCTCACCGTGGCCGGGCTGGCCGGGGTGGCGGGCGCCATTTCGTTCTCGCACATGTCCGAACTCGCGCTCGAACATGGTCAAGTCGGGTGGAAGTCCGCCGCGTTCCCGATCAGCGTGGATGGGCTGGAGCTGACCGCGAGCCTGTTCCTGCTGGCACAGCACCGCTCCGGGGGCCGTACCGGCGTGCTGCCGTGGGCGGCGCTGCTGGTGGGCACGGCGGCCAGGACGATCAGCGGACGGGCCGTCCGTCCCCCGCGACGGTCCTCGGGACCGACCCCGGCCGACGCCACCGCGCGTCTCCGGGACGACGCCGGTCCCGCGTCGGGCGGCGCCGCGCCGCTGGACATCCGCGCGGTGGCCGACCTGCTCCCGGCGGCGCGATCGGCTCGCGTCGCGCTCGCGGCGAGCGGGCGGGCGCTGTCCCGGGAGGCGTTGGCCGATCGGATGCGTGACGATGGGCATGCGGTGTCCAACGCCCGCGCGTCGTTGCTGTTGAAGATCCTTCGTGCGGAGGTGATGTCTGCGGTGGGCCGGGAGCCGATCGCGACGGACGGCGACCTTGATGAGTCGGCGGGCGAGGCAGCATAGGACCGTCCACGAAAGGGAAACGGCCAGCAGGCAGGGGGACGGTTTGCTGGCCGTTTCCCTCCGCCCAGACCCCTACCTACCCCTAATCCGCCCCCTCCGGCGTGAATCCGAGCCTTGCAAGGAGGGCTGACGGTAACCGGTACCGATAGATTGTTCCTGCTCAGGTCATGACATCCAGGAGTCTTTGTCCGTCGTGAGTACGGACGGCGGGCGTACTGGCATCGCGGAGGGCGTCGAGGATGCGCACGGCGAAGGCTTCTGTCATGTCCGCTGCGATCTGATCGGCGGTCCACCAGGCGACAGCGGCCGACTCCTCGGTGGTCGTTGGCGTCCCGGAAATGACGCGGGCGCGAAAGACGAGTGCGACGACGCCGAGTTTCATGTTCTTGTAGACACCGGTCAGGTGCTGCGGCTCCACGTCCACGCCGGTCTCCTCCCGAACCTCGCGCCGGACTCCGGCAACTGGACTTTCGTCAAGTTCCAGGACTCCGCCGGGCAATTGCCAGGCGCCGTTGTCCCGGCGCTGGATGACGAGAACGCGGTCGCTGTCGTCGATGACGACGGCGGCGACACTGACGGAGTGGCGAGGCGTCTGGCTACTCACGGGTGTACCTCCTGGGGAAGCAGGCAGTAGGCGATGGTGGCGTCGTCGTGAGGCTTGGGTCGGGGTCGTTCGTAGCCGTTGGGGTCGGCCTGTTCGATCGTTCTGGCGAGTTCAACGACGTGGTGGGGGCCGTGCGCGTCGAGCAGGTCCAGCAGGCCCGGCCAGTCGGTCAGTGAGTATTGATCGACGACACACGACGCTCCATCCGTGAGCAACGCGGCCCGGGTGAGGCGGTGGGGACCCTTTAGCGGCATGGTGCCTCGTACGGCGTGGTGGGCCGCTGCTGGGTCAGCGGCGGCGATCCAGTAGCCGCCGGGACGGTTGGCGCGGTCCCGCTTGGCAAGGGTGAGCGCTCGTATCTGCTCCGCGTGTTCAGCCGAGCCAATCGGGGCGGCGCCAGCCAGGGCCAAGCGCCGCAAGGAGCGTGCGGTTTGGCGTATGCGGATGTCCGTGATCGCGTGTGTGCTTCCGCTCTGGTCAAGTACGAGGGTGCTGTCGCATAACACCAGGTAGTCGGCAGCAACCTCGCCAACGCGAAGGACGGCAAGGGTGGACTGGGGTGTGCCTGGGTGCTCAAGATCGCAAGTCCCGCCGTGTTGATCGCGGACTGCGGCGATGGCGCTCGCCACAAGATCGGACAGGTCGGCGTACGGATCGGCGGCGTGCCGGGCGGTAAGACTGACCGCGAGGGTCCGGGTATACCAAGCCGGGCTGTGCAAGCATCCGGAATCGAGGCTGTCTGGGATGGACACGCCGTCGAAGACCGCGACGAGGCCAGGCACCGAAACGAAGCAGTCTTCGTTCGGCTTCTTGGGATCGCCGGCCAGGCTCGCGAGTCGGACATCGATCAAGGCATTAGCTCCAGCTCGTCGGGTGGGTCGTCCCAGTCGTAGCGCAACGTCCATAAATGACCGGGCATGACGTGAAACGCCGCTTCAACCGGCGTCTTGTCGGCCGTCCAAGCGATGTGCACGATGTCGAAGACGGGCTGGCTTCCCTCGACCTGCAACACCACTCGCTCATGATCGGTCGGCATCCGTACGTTCACGTCCTCGGTGAACCGGACGACATCGATGCCCATCTCGGCCAGTCGGCTGTACGAGCCACCTACGCCGGTCTCAGCCTGGACCAGCGCGCTACCAGCCACCATGTGCCACGGATAGTAGCTGTCGGCAATCTGTGTCGGCTCGTCGTTCGCGTAGAGCACACGGCGCCGCACAAGCACGTCATCGCCTTCCGTGATCCCCAACGCCTGTGCGACAGGCGCTGTCGCCGTTGTCCGGCCGATCTCGGTGTAGTCCGTACGGGACTGAAGATCCAGTTCTGTGACTTCGACGGCACCGGCCCCGGTGCCTCGGTTCCGTCGGGCGTACCGCGTCCGGGCGTCTCGCACGATCGTCGGCAGCGACCGAACGTACGTCCCGGCGCCTCGGCGCACTCGGACAAGACCTTGTGCCCGCAGAAGTCCGATCGCCCGATTCACGGTGACACGCGAGAGTCCTAGCTCGGCAGACAGTTCCGGCTCGCTGGGCAGCAGAGACCCCGGCGGGTACGTGCCGTCAGCGATACGAGCGCGCAGAAGATCCGCGATCTGCTCGTACTGCGACTTCGGCGCTTGAATCATCGCCACCGTTACCCCGACGTAGGACATCAAACGTTCAGCAGCCTAGTGGACGTCCTATCTTAACGATCAAGCACGTAAGACGTCCTTCCATCACTTTACCTAACCCTCGGGCACGACGTAGGATGTAAGACATGTTTCGCCTGCCACCGCACGCCACGGGGCTGCGGTGGTGGGAGCTTGGCGGGCGCGCGGCCAGGGTCGGCTATCGCTGGCGCCCGTCCGCCCCTACCGGACCGGGCAGGAGAGACGTGAGTAGCAGCGGCCAGAGTCAGCAAACATCGACCGGGATCGACGCCGGCCTAATGCTTGACGTTCGTTCGCTTCGTGCCCGCGTCGAGTTCGATGAGGGCGTACCGTCGCTGACGATCACCGACGGTATCTCCACCGTTCAGATATGCACTGGCCTCGGCGGACCCAGCGTCCGCGATCTCATCCCGGTAGGAAGGATGGTCGCCTCCGCACTGCGGTTCCAAACCGCGTGCAACCGCTTCGTCCGCTCGCAGCAGCGACCGGAGCCGTTGGGCATCGATGGCCCCGCCGAGCGAGCGGGATCGGGCGACGGTTCCTCAACCCTGCCGAGCAGCCAAGCCGATGGGAGGTAATGCGATGGCTGCTACAACGACGTACTACGCGACGACGGCCGATGAGCAGCTGGCCCAAGCTCAACGCACGCTCGATGCGCACGTCACGTCCAGCGCCACCGGTCGCTGTCTGGCATGCGGGGCGCCCGGTCCTTGCTACAAGCGGGAAACGGCCGTGGTGATCTTTAGCCGGACGGTGCGGTTGCCACGACGCCAGCCCGGCGCGACGCACCCGGAGCTGGTCGCGGGGGGCGTCGGGTCGGCGGGCAAGTCCTGGTTCGGCGTGCGCCCGTCCAGTACGGAGCGGGCGGGGTTGGGCTGAGCCGGGACCGGCGACGGGTCGGGAGTGCTGGACCGGGGGCCAGGCGCCCGCGCGGTGCTGGGGACCGCGCGGGCGCCGCTGCCCTTTGGACGCGACGGGACGGAGAGCACGGTGGACGCCACCCCGGCGCCCGATCCACCGGAGCGGGTGATCGCGTACGCGGCGGAAGTGTTACGTCAGCACACCCCGGACCGGGACGGCTGGTGCCGGGGATGCCTGGACCTGTGGGGCCGGCTGGTGTTCATCGACGAGTGCACGCAGGCCCGGTGGGCGGCGGCGGTGCACGCCGCCTACGTGCAGGAGCGGCACGACGGCCCCCCTTCCGCCACCTCGGACTGACGAACGCCGAACCTCGCCGAGGCCCGGCTCGCCGGCACCGGCAGCGCATCCGCCAGCGGTACGCCGAACTCGAACAACAACGCGAACACGCGGCGGCCCGGCACGCCGAAATGATCGCCACCCAACCCGACATCGACACCGGCACCCCGGAACTGCTCGACGCGATGCCACTCGCCGCCGTCAACCTCGCCACCGTGCCGGCGGCGGTGCAGCGGCGGCTGTTCGAGGCAATCTTGCGATCCTGGCAACCAACCGTGGGGATGTATTGCTGGCCCCGATGGGCGCAATTGGCCACCAAGATCGCGGAGTGGGTGCCGGCGCCCGCTTTCGGCCCTCGAAA
>Ga0137372_10005176_pt1 | contig 12717 bp, 7 predicted proteins | sample SagtaG_6_FD_104911 | JGI IMG/M metagenome (GOLD analysis project Ga0137372, IMG submission 104911) | Vadose zone soil microbial communities from Sagehorn Ranch, Mendocino, California, USA - Sage1_R_60_16 metaG | ecosystem: Environmental > Terrestrial > Soil > Vadose zone | place: USA: California...
CCATGCAACAGGAAATGCAATGATGAACGATACAACAACCAATTGAATAAAATCTTTTGAAAGCAATGCTACAATTCCGGCTTCAGTTGCGCCTAAAACTTTTCTTACTCCAATTTCTTTTATGCGCTGTTGTGTTGCAAATGTTGCGAGACCAAACAATCCAAGACAGGAAATAACTATTGATAAAATGGAAAAGATATTAAACAGCTTTTCCATTCTTTGTTCTGTAATATATAATTTAGAAAGGTTATCATTTACGAATCCGTATGAAAAAGGATAATCGCCATAAACATTATGAAAACTTTTTTGCAATGAAGCAATCACTTTCTGCATATTTGCAGGCGTTGTTCTCATTACAACATAACCACCTCCGAAATTAGTTTTCATTATCAATGGCTCAATAGGTTGTTGTACAGGTTTAAAATTGAAATCTTTCACCACGCCAATTATTGGCACTTCTTTATCTTCTAACGATATTGAAATTATTTTACCAATAGCATTCTTTGTGTTTAATCCCATTGCTTTAAGTGCTGTTTCATTCACAACATAACCGGTATCGTTGTCTCCAAAATCTTTTGAAAAGAAACGTCCGGCTGCCATCTGCATATCAAACGTTTTAATAAAATTTTCATCAACCCTTAACCTGCATGCCATTACATGTGTTCCAGGGTTCGTGCCACGCCATGTAAGTTGTGAAGAGTTCGTAAGATTTGTAGGCAATTCATCTGTGAATGTGTAATTAGTAATGTCAGGATATTGGGCAAGCGTTGCCTGCATAGCATCTTTATTATTCTTCAGGTCGCCCACTTCCGGCATTTTCATGTACAAAAGATTTTCTTTATTAAAACCAATATCCCTGTTTTGTATAAACTGAAGCTGGTTGTAAATAACCAATGTAGTAACGATTAGTATTACAGATATAGAAAATTGAAACACTACTAATCCGTTGCGTAAAAAAGATTTATTGCTGCGTAATATTTTATTGCCTTTTAAAGCTTTTATTGGATTGAATGATGATAAGAAAAATGCAGGATAACTTCCTGATAAAAGCCCGGTAATAACTGCAACCGCTATTAAGCTGATAAAAATATTTGCATGAAATGGATTGAATGAAATTGTTTTTGAAGCAACCAGGTTAAACAATGGCAGCATTAAATAAACAATTACAATAGCAAGCAATAGTGAAATGAAAGAAAGCAATAACGATTCACCTATAAACTGTGCAATTAACTGCGGACGTAATGCACCAACTGTTTTTCTTAAACCAACTTCTTTTGCCCGCTGTCCTGATACTGCTGTTGCAAGATTCATGAAATTGATGCAGGCAATGATGATAATAAAAATGGCTGCTAACGCAAATATTTTTACATACTCATAACTGCCTTGCCCGGGAACATCAGCCAGATAATGTGAGTGCAAATGAATATCAGTTAAAGCTTGTGCAGTGAATGAAGCAGGAAATTCATGATTATTCTGTTTGTAAATTTCATTTATCTGTTTGTTGATATTGCTTAGATTAGATAGCAGTTGGTGCAACAGCATCTTTCAACTGAAAATAAACATATACATCAAAATTCGTCCAGCCATGTACCGGGTTATTTGCATTATCATACAAATCCATTGGAACAAGCATATCTGGCTGCAGGTGAGAATTGGAAGGAATATTTTGTAGTACACCCGTAACCAAAAGATTGCTGCCTTTTATATCATTATCTATATAAATTGTTTTGCCTATTGCTGCATCAGCAGAACCAAAATATTTTTTTGCAGTTCCTTCAGTAAGCACAACGCTGTTAGGTAAAGAAAGAACGGTAGCAACGTTCCCTTTTAATAAAGGATAATTGAATATGCGAAGAAAATTACTGTCAGCATAATAAATATTTTTCTCATCAAATTTTTTTGTACCAACAGTAATCATTTTTTGTATTGATGTAACTCTCGTTGCATTTTTTATCGCGGGTATTTGTGTTTGGATTGCATATGCCAATGATGGTGGCACCACCGCATATTCTTCATCAAAATCTTTCTCCGTAACTCTGAAAATATGGTCTGTGTTATGATTGAATTTATCAAAGCTTAATTCATCCTGCACCCAAAGAAAAATGAGAATACTGCAAGCCATGCCGGTGGCAAGACCAAAAATATTTAAGCCTGAAAATAATTTGTGCCGTAAAAGATTACGACAAGCTGTTTTGAAATAATTTTTAAACATAAAAGAAGTTTTAAGTTGTATGTTTTAAGTTCCATTCACGATTCACCATTCACCATCTCACTCCGTTCTCAAACTCTTCACAGGATTTGCCATCGCCGCTTTTATTGCCTGGAAGCTCATTGTAACTAATGCCAACGTCATTATTAATACACCGGCTAAAGCAAACATCCACCAGCCAATATTTATCCTGTAAGCAAAATCCTGCAGCCATTCGTTGATGAAATAATATCCCACAGGAACAGCAATTAAAAATGCAATTGAAATAAGAATGATAAATTCTTTTGAAATAAGGATAACAATTCCCGATACTGCCGCACCCAACACTTTTCTTATACCGATTTCTTTTGTTAGATGCTCAATAGATAACATTATTAAACCAAACAATCCTATGCACGAAATAAAAATGAACAAACCTGATGCGATGCCAATAATCTGTTTCCATTTTATTTCTGTTTCATAATTCTTTTCGTTTATATCATTCATAAATTGATAGGAATAAGGGAAATAAGGAACTAACTTTTTATAAGTGTTTTGTAATAATGCAAGTGTTTGCGGAACATCAACAGGTTTAATCTTTACCCATATTTCACCATAATTAAAATTCGGATTCATGGAAAGCAATTCAGGTTTAATTTCTTCTTTTAATGAAGTAAAATGATAATCCTTTATTACACCAACAATTGTAACAGTTCTGTTATCATTACCATACGAAATGGTTTTACCAACCGCATTATTTAGTTTCCAACCTACTGCTTTTATAAAGCTTTCATTTACTATAACAGCATGTGTACTGTCAGAAGGATAATCAACAGAAAAATTTCTTCCTGCAACAATTGGAATTTTAAATTCAGTTAAAAAATTTTCATCAACCCTGCTGTTTTCAATTTCTATATTTTTATTGTTGGCTTTAGCGCCTGATATACTTCGCCCGCCATTTTTTGCAGCAACGTTTATAATGTTTGGTTTATTAAGCAATTCATTTTTGAACAGTATTGGCAACTCATCACTTGCTTTGCTGATTGGTATATTTATGCGTACAAGATTTTTGTTGTCATACCCTAAATCTTTATGCAACAAAAAATTTAGTTGGGAGTTGATGGCAATTGTTCCGATGATTAAAAAAATTGCCAGCGCAAACTGTAATACAATTAATCCTTTGGTTAAATAATTTTTACCAAATAATTTTTGTTTGTTGTATAAAACTTTTACAGGCTGAAATGCAGACAGCACAAGCGATGGATAAAAACCTGCTACAAAAGAAGTAATCATCAGCAGTAAAAAATATCCTGCATATAAATAACCGTCAGACAAATAAGACAGGCTTAATTTTTTGTTGGCAAGCTCATTAAAGAAGGGAAGCATAAGTATAGTTAATACTATCGCTATTACAAATGCTATCAATGATACAACAAATGATTCTATAAGGAATTGTTTAATGAGTTGTTTTCTTGTACCTCCAACAACTTTTCTTATGCCAATTTCTTTACTGCGTTTTAAAGATTGTGCAACGGCAAGGTTTATAAAATTGATACAGGCAATTACCAGGATAAAAACAGCAATGCAGGTGAGTATGTATGAATAAACAGAACTGCTTTCATTAGCCATGCCGTTATCAGGATCTGCAGGTTTGCCAAGATGAATATCAGTTAAAGGTTGCAAGCCAAGCTTTATTTGAAGGGTCATACCTTTTTCTTTTTCTCTTTGCACAATAAAATCCCTGGTGTTTTTATCAAAAATGTTTTGCATTTTTCTTTCTACTACTTTAATGTTTGACTGCGGAGAAAGCAACAAAAATGTGTTTAAGCTTCCGCCAAACCAGCCCTGATTGCTATTGAATTTATCATAGTATTTATAGCGCATCAGCATATCCGTTTTTAGCGTGGAATTTTGAGGAGCATTTTCTGCCACTGCACTCACCATAAAATTTTCAAATTCATCACCCAGTTTAATTTGCATTGTTTTACCAAGAACATCAGTAGTACCAAAATATTTTTTCGCCATATCTTTTGAAAGCACAACGGAGTGAGGGTCTTTTAATGCAGTTGTTTTATTGCCTTCAATTAACGGAAATGAGAATACAGAAAAATAATTATCGTCAACAAACAATGGAGTTTCTGTAAATACATCATTATTCTTTTTTACGGTTACGGCAGTTCCACTAATACGAACATACTTCTGAACTTCCGGTATTTCTTTTGCAAAACTTTCCCCCACAATACCATTGGTAATACCAAAAGGTTGGTCAGGCTGGTTTTCAAATTTGAATGTTTGAATAATACGATAAAGATGCGCTTTGTTTTCATGAAACCGGTCGTAGCTTATCTCATCTTTTGTGTAAAGAAAAATAAGCATACATACAGTAAGACCAATACTTAATCCGAGAATTTTTATAATGGAGAAAACTTTATTGCGTATTAAATTTCTCCATGCGGTTTTGAAATAATTTTTCAACATAAAAGAAGTTTTAAGTTGTATATTTTAAGTTATAAGTTTTATTCACCAATGACGATTCACCATTTACGTTTTTCATTCTGTTCTCAAACTCTTCACCGGGTTGGCAAGTGCAGCTTTGATGGATTGAAAACTGATGGTGATTACAGTAATCACTAATACGCATGCAGCAGCTGCAGCAAAAATCCACCATGACAACGCTGCACGATGCTGATAATTCTGCAACCAATTTTTCATAAAATAATATATTATTGGTACAGCAATGAAGAAGGAAATAAGAACAAGCACAACAAACTCTTTGCTCAATAAAAACCACACGTTTATTACGGATGCTCCTAATACTTTTCTTACCCAATCTCTTTTTTCCGTTGTTCCGCTACAAAAGAAGTTAAGCCCAATAAACCAAGACAACTGGTAAAAATGGCAAGTGTTGAAAAAAAAGCTGATAGCTTTCCTATTCGATCTTCAGCATCGAACTTCTTGGCAAATTCTTCGTCTGCAAACTTGTAATCAAAAGGTGCTGAAGGAATATATTTTTTAAACGCCGCTTCAATTTTTGAAATAGATTCGCCTGCACTTCTGTTCGGATTTAATTTCAATATCATCCAGTTTACATTACTGTAATCCAAAACATACATAGTCTGTTTTACTTGTTCATATGGCGAATTCATCACCATATCTTTTACGACACCAATGATTTTATAATTTTTTTTGTTCCATTGTATTGTCGATCCAACAGGGTTTTTGATTCCTGTAAATTTTACTGCAGTTTCATTCATTATTATTGCAGAAGTATCTGTATTAAAATCTTTAGAAAAATCTCTTCCTTCCGTAATTTTCCAACCTATTGTGTTCCCGAAATCATGTGTTACCCAATCCACGGCAAAATCTACATTCACGCTCGGATCCTTTCCTTCCCAATCAAAACCACTAATGTTATTTGACCATAACCCTGTTACCGGACTTGATGATTCTGCCATATCCTGAATTGCGCCTGAACTTTTTAAATCATTCCTTAACAAATCATGTTTGCCATAAAAATCTTTTGATTTCATTTCTATCATCATTAATCCATTCATGTTATAACCAATAGGTAAGTCTTTGGCGTACTGTACCTGCCTGTAAACCACAATTGTTCCTATAATTAATCCAAGAGAAATAGTGAATTGAAATACGACTAAAACCTTACGAGGCATTGATGCAAAACGCCCGGCACGCCAAGTGCCCTTCAATACTTTCAAAGGCTGAAAAGAAGATAAGTATAATGCAGGATAACTTCCAGCCACTGCATTTGTAATAATTATAAAGACAGCAGCTATTATCCAGAAGGCGCTATTACCCCACGGAATAGACATCTGTTTATTAGAAAGATCATTGAACCAGGGTAAACTAAGTTGAACCAAAAGAATAGATAATAAAAATGCAAAAACAACGATCAATAGAGATTCAATGTAAAATTGTCTGACCACCTGGCTGCGTACAGAGCCGATCGCTTTTCTTATACCAATTTCTTTTGCACGTTTCTCACTTTGGGCTGTGCTTAAATTCATAAAGTTGATACAGGCAAGTAACAAAACAAATACTCCGATGATGCCAAATAACCAAACATATTGTATTAATCCACTGCTTTGCACTCCATTCTCATCCCAATGCGAACGTAAGTGCCAATCGCTCATAGGGTGCAGAAGTATTTTGGAATTGAATTGTTTTTCTTCCCCACTTAGATGATTATTTATTAAGCCGACAATTTTTTTGTTCACCGTACTTAAGTGAGCATTATCAACTATCTGCACAAAAAGCTGGAAAGAATTCTTATCCCAATTATTTTTTGAATTTTGTATCCATGGTTGATTAGCAGCATACAATTCAAATGGAGCAATAAATGTAAGCTTGTTGAATTGCGTATTGTTCGGAAGATCTTCATAAACACCTGTAACTTTTATATCAGCGTTATTATCTATTCTCAACACTTTATTCACGGGATCATCATTTCCAAAAAATGTTTTTGTGGCGGATTCAGAAAGCAAAATAGAATGCATGTCTTTCAATCCGTCATAATTTCCTTCAATCATTTTTAAAGTCAGCATTCTTGCAGCATCTTGCTGCATATACATTCCGCTTTGCGAAATTGTTTTATCATTATACTTCAAAACATGATCTCCCATCCAGGAACTTACTACCACATATTTAAAATCATCGTGATAATGTGTTTGCAATTCGGTTGCCAGTGGTAGAGGAACAGCTTCATTCGAGGAAATAATTCCATTTGCTGTTTGCTGCTGCATTACACGTGCAATATGATTATAGTTTGTATGATATGTATCAAAAGATAATTCATCATATATCCATAACCCGATGAGCAGCGAAACAGTCATTCCTATTGCAAGTCCACCAATATTGATCACAGAAGAGAACTTGTTCTTAATTAAATTTCTCCATGCGGTTTTAAAATAACTTTTAAGCATAGAAGTTGATTTATGATGTATGATTTAATAATGTCTGATTTATTTCATTTTCAAATTGTCTTATTTTCAAATTGAATTATTCCGTTCTCAAACTCTTCACAGGTTAGCGATTGTCATTTCAACAATTGCTGCGTAATATTATTTTCTATATCTCCAACCCTTCGCTGACTTATATTGTCATTCACAATAATGATATAGCCCAAACCCTTATCAGGATAAAACAGGCAAAGCGTATTAAAACCAATTTTTGTATTACCATCGTGATAGATGTATCGAATACCGTTTTCTGTATCCATCATCCAGCCTAAACCCAAACCAGAACCATCTTTTTTTCCCCATGTCAATTGGTGTGTAAGCCATATTGCTTTGTCTTTTTCAGAAAGATTGGCTTGTATGTATTTAAGCATATCATTGACTGTTGAATTCATAGAAGGTCCGCCGGTATAACTTTTAAAATTAGCATACTGCTGAGGCTGATTTTTGCTGTCATAACCTTGCGCCAATCTTTTCATATCTTCTTTTGAGAGCACAGTCCGGGTATCATACATTTCCAATTGTTTCTTTAGATAATCTGTTACGATTTGTTCATAAGGCTGATGATATATTCTTTCCAGTAAAAGAATTAACAGCATCATGGCATTACTGTTATAATGAAATTGAGCGCCGGGCATAGTGTCAAGCTTTACATGATGCAGATCTGAGAGCAAACTATCGGCGGTGTATCGTGAATAAAAATCTACTTGCTGTGGCAGGCTCATTCTTTTAATACTGTCACGGGCAGATGCTGAAAGATTTTGAAATTCAGCCGGCAGCCCGGAAGTATGGTTAGCCAGATTCACTAATTCAATACCGTGTCCGTGATATTCCAGGTTAGGATATTTTCCCGGAAGAAATTTTCTTATATCATCATCAAGATTTGCTTTTTTCTCAACGACAGCTTCAGCAAGCATAGTGGCTACAAAAGTTTTTGCAACTGATCCGAGATTATAAAAATTGTCAGCAGTTGGAAGTATGCCTGTTCCTTTTTTCACTTCGCCATAGTTATAAGAATACTTTTTCCCATGCCAGCAAATACCAATTGAAATTCCGTTTGCATTACTATCCTGCATATAAATTATAGCAGCTTTATTCACGGCTGAATCGAGACGGCTTCTCAACTTATTATCTGACCTGACGGATTTATTAACCTGCGCATAGCAAATAGTGAATTGAAAAAATGCAAACGCCGGAAAAAGAAAAAATGATTTCATTGATGTTCTGTGCATGCTTAAATTTTTTTCTTACTGTTTAATTACAAGATTTGCAAAATCGCCACTTAGTTGATCATCCCATAAACCAATCATTCCATTTGTTGCAGTACCTAATTTTTTTACTTCTAATGAAGGTGCTGCTGAATGATTGACATAAACTTTTATTGAATCGTCCTTCACGACAATCGTTGCATGAAACCATTCATCTGCTTTAGGCGGTGGTGTTATTGAATTTTCATATACCAGCGGATGTTCCTGCCTCAATTTATTGTATGGATAATCAGGTATCACCATATATTGCAGCGACCATCTTCTTCTTGCTGTATCGGGATATTGAAAATTGAACGGGCGGAAATACACCAGTTCATAATGATTAGCATCCGCTGCATGAAACGCAATACCCAGAAAGCTTTGCAGGAAAACATCTTTGCCCCGAAGGTCAACATCTATAGTGCCTTCTTTAAACGAAACATCTTTCAGCCAAACATTTTTTTGAGTTGATATAGCCTGCTTGTAAACATTGTTGTTAAGTATGTGTGCATGGTTGGAAGTGTCCGTAATTAGTTGATTGTTGTTTAATAATTGAGCAAGATTATAGTGAACAGTTTTTTGTGCATGCACATACAAACTGAAACAACAAAAAACAAAAGCTGTTATTAATTTCTTATTCATAATCATTCATTATTTTTTATAGTTAAGTTTGAAAAATCACCCTCCGAATTATTGCCCACCCAGAAACCAATTTTGCCTTTGGTGTTATTACCAATTGGTTTTACAACAAGTGATGGTTCATTATCGCCATTTACATAAACTTTAATGCTGCTATCATCTGCAATAATTTTTGCATGAAACCAGCTCTCCGGCTCAACTGTTTTTGTTAAAGCATTTTCATACACGCCGGGATGCGTTTGACGCAATACAGACCAATCGTATTTTGGCATGGATATATATTGAACAGAATGTTTTTTTGCCGTCGCATCATTTGATTGAAAATTAAACGGGCGAAAATAAACTGCATCGAACGTGCCGTTGTTTATTCCATGAAATGCAATGCCCGCAAAGCTTTTCTGCAAAACGTTTTTTCCTTTTACATCAAATTCAATAATGCCTTTTGTAAATGAAATATTCTTAAGCCACGCAACACCTTCACCGGGTTTGCCATCAAGATGCACAATAACTTTTCCATTATTGTTAGTAACGGTAACCTTCCGGTTTATTGCCTGAAAATTTTGAGTATTTGAAAGTTCAGGTTTGAGGGTTTGCTTTTGAGCAACACTGTTTAAACTAAAACAAGTGATACAAACAATAATTATTGCGCTTACTTTTTTATTCATAAAAAAAACTTTAGTTCGTTTACACTTTATTCCGTTCTCAAACTCTTCACTGGATTCGCCATTGCTACCTTAATCGATTGAAAGCTTACTGTTAATAATGTTATCAGTAATGCACCAAATCCCGCAGAAGCAAAAATCCACCAGGCTAACGTTGTCCTGTATTCGTAATTCTGTAACCAATTATCCATCAAATAATAAGCAACCGGAACAGCGATGATCAATGAAATTGAAACAAGCATCACAAAATCTTTGCTCAATAATTTCCAGAGATTAAACACAGATGCACCCAATACTTTTCTCACACCGATTTCTTTTGTTCGTTGTTCTGCTACGAAAGATGCCATACCAAATAAACCCAAACAGGAAATGAAAATGGCAAGGGCGGCAAAGAAGGTTGCAAGCTTTCCAACACGCACTTCACTGGCAAAGTTTTTTGCGTACGCTTCGTCAAGAAACCCATATTCAAAAGGTTGCGTTGGATTATACTTTTTAAAAATCGTTTTGATAGTGCTTAATGCCGCAGGCATTGATGTATTTGGATTTACCCTGACGTTAATCGTGCCCAAGTCTCCTTTACGCAGGTAGAAAAAACTTTGTTTCACAGGCTGATATGGGCTCTGCGTAATCATATCGTTAACCACGCCGATGATGTGTACCTTTTCATTCTTGCCCCATTCCAATATTTCTCCAATGGGATGTTGAAAGCCCAAATATTTTGCTGCGGTTTCATTTATAACTATGCCTGAGGAATCAGTCGCAAAATCTCTTGAAAAATCCCGTCCCGCAATTATTTTCCAGTTAACTGTTTTGCCAAATCCGGGTGTTATACCAAGTGTGGTAAATTCCTCCTGCATAGCCGGGTCTTTGCCTTTCCAGTTAAAGCCACTGTTTGTGATGTAAGTATTTGTCACTCCTGTTTCCGACTCTGCGGCCTCAACAATTTTCCCTGTTCCCAGCAGTTCGTTTCTGAACGATTCAAAATGCCCATCTAATCCTGCCGCATTTGCTGATATTATTCCATCAGTATCATACCCTACAGGCCTGTTCCTCGCAAATTGAATTTGTTTATATACTACCACGGTGCCTACAATCATTACAATAGAAATAGTAAACTGCAATACCAATAAAATTTTTCTCGGTGTGGCTGCAAAACGTCCTGCTTTAAATGTTCCTTTTAATACCTTCACAGGTTTGAAAGATGATAAATACAGGGCAGGATAGACGCCCGCAATTAATCCTGTAACAAGCGTAAAAAAAATACTTGCGCCCCAAAAGACAGCGTTGCTGAATGGAATGGCTATTTTTTTATCAGCTATACTGCTGAAAAAAGGTAATACTAATATTACCATGATAAGTGATATTGCGAAAGAAAGTATTGCTACGAGCATTGATTCTATGAAGAATTGATAAATCAATTGACGGCGTAACGAACCAATGGCTTTACGAACGCCTACTTCTCTTGCACGTTTTTCAGAACGGGCCGTACTTAAATTCATAAAATTGATGCATGCCAACAGCAGCACAAAGAGGCCAATTGTTCCGAATAGCCACACATACAATATCCGCCCGCCGGCGCTTACGCCGTTTTTAAATTCAGAATACAAATGCCATTTATTCATCGGTTGCAGAAAAATTTCTGGTTTATTCTTGCCACCTTCAGTGCTCACATTATCCTTTTTAGCATCTTTTATTTTTGCGGATACTGTATTTATATCTACATTATCCGCTATTTGTACAAATGCCTGGAACCAACTGGCACCCCACGGATTTTGTAGAACACTTTCAAGGTTTTGACTTTTCACCATTAATTGGAATGGTGCAATAAAATGCAGATCAGCAAATGAAGAATTCCGGGGAATATCTTCATAGACACCCGTAACTTTTACATCCGATTTATCTTCAAGACGTAATACTTTATTTATCGGGTTGGCATCGCCAAAAAAAGATTTTGCCGCCGAGGCAGAAAGCATAACCGAATTCATATCCTGCAAACCATTCCTCGATCCTTTAAGCATTTTAAGCGAAAGCATTTCGGTGACACCCGGGTCCATATAGTTACCACTCACTTTTATTCTCTTTTCGCCTAATGCCAACATACGTTCGCCTGTAGAGGCTGACAGTACCACATATTTAAAATTGCTTCCGTAATTATTTCGCAGCACAGGTGCTAATGGCATAGGCACATTTTGCCACGTTTGAACTTCGTCATTAAAAGTCTGGTTTTGCATTACCTGCGCAATACGGCTGTAATTGGTGAAATTTTTATCGAACGATAACTCGCTCCACATCCAAAGACCGATAAGCATAGCGACCGCCATACCAACCGCGAGTCCGCCTACATTGAGCAGCGTGGAAAATTTATTTTTTAATAAGTTTCTCCATGCGGTTTTGAAATAATTTTTAAACATGATAGAAGTTTTAAATTGTTGTTTTAAGTTCTAAGTTTTATTTCACCATTGACGATTCACCATTCACGTTTTTATTCCGTTCTCAAACTCTTCACAGGATTTGCTATTGCAGCTTTTATAGATTGAAAACTGATGGTAAAAAGCGCAATCAAAATAGCTGCTGTACCCGCTGCTAACAATATCCACCAGCTTACTATAGTCCGGTAAGAAAAGTGCTGAAGAAAGAAATTCATAAAAAGCCATGCTAACGGAGATGCAATTGCAATAGCAATCATTACCAGTTTAATAAAATCTTTTACCAATAAGAGGGTAATACCCGATACGGTTGCACCCAGCACTTTACGAATGCCTATTTCTTTAAGGCGGTTCTCAGCCATGTAAATGGATAACCCTAACAATCCCATACAGGAAATAAAAATGGCAATAAATGCAAAACAGTTTATTAACATAGCTACGCTTTTTGCCTGTTGAAACTTAAATGCATAGTCCTGGTCAGCAAATTGTATTTCTGTTAAGAAATCGGGATTGTATTTTTTAATCACAGCCTCTGCAGATTTTATATTGTTTATTGATGTGTTGCTCAACCGCATACTTATA
>Ga0137372_10005177_pt1 | contig 12717 bp, 5 predicted proteins | sample SagtaG_6_FD_104911 | JGI IMG/M metagenome (GOLD analysis project Ga0137372, IMG submission 104911) | Vadose zone soil microbial communities from Sagehorn Ranch, Mendocino, California, USA - Sage1_R_60_16 metaG | ecosystem: Environmental > Terrestrial > Soil > Vadose zone | place: USA: California...
CGGGACGTTGCTCGCGCAGGCCTTCGACCCACGGAGCGCGAAAGTCCGGGGCGAGCCGGTGCGGGTCGCCGAATCGGTGGGACACGGCGCGCCTCCCGGATACGCCCCGTTCTCCGTCTCGGACAAAGGACTGCTCGCTTACGTACCCGGCGTCATTTCGCAGAGGGAGCTCGTCTGGCTCGACCGAAGCGGAAAGGTTCTCGGGACGATCGGTGGGCCGGGCGGATACATCGGTCCCTCGCTCTCCCCCGATGAAAAGCGCGTCGCGGTCGGGGTGCGAGATCCCCAGTCGGGAAACCTGGATGTCTGGCTGACGGACCTGGCGCGGAACCTGTCGTCCCGCTTCACGTTCAGTCCGGCGACGAGCAGCAGGCCCATCTGGTCGCCCGACGGAAGCCGTATCGCCTTCGTCTCGAGCCGGGAGGGTTTCGGAGACATCTACGAGAAGTCTTCGAGCGGGGCGGGTCAGGAGCGGGTAATCTTCCGGTCGAACCAGGACAAGTTCCTGACCGACTGGTCGCTCGACGGACGTTTCCTCGTCTTCCACACTCCGGGGCCGAAGACGGGATGGGACGTTTGGGTCCTTCCGATGACGGGCGACCGCAAGCCGATGGCGTTCGCGCAGACGGAATTCTCCGAAGTGCAGGGCCAGCTCTCCCCGGACGAGCGCTGGATGGCCTACGCCTCGGACGAATCCGGGAGGATGGAGGTGTACGTCCAGCCTTTTCCGGCCTCGGGCGGCAAGTGGCAGATCTCGACGGGCGGAGGCTCTCAGCCCCGGTGGCGGCGCGACGGCAAGGAGCTCTTCTATGTTTCAGCGGACAAGCGGTTGATGGCAGTGGAGGTGAAGGCCGATGCGACCTTCGAGGCCGGAGTTCCGAAAGGGCTTTTCGGCACCCGGTTTCTCCCGGCCGCTGCTCCGCACCTGCTCAGTTACGCCGTCGCCGGTGACGGCCAGCGATTTCTCGTGACGAGGCTCGTCGAAGAGGAGCCAGCGATCCCGATCACCGTGGTCCTGAACTGGACCGCCGGACTGAAGAAATAGATGCCGCTGTCATCCGGCACGCGTCTCGGCCCTTACGAGATCGTCGCGCCGATCGGGGCGGGCGGGATGGGGGAGGTCTACCGGGCGCGCGACACGCGCCTGGAGCGGACGGTCGCGGTCAAGGTGCTGCCGGCACACCTGTCGGAAAGTCCGGACGTCCGCCAGCGGTTCGAGCGCGAGGCGAAGACGATCTCGCAGCTGTCGCATCCGCACATCTGCGCGCTCTACGACGTCGGCAACCAGGACGGCGTCGAGTTCCTCGTCATGGAATACCTGGAGGGCGACACGCTGTCGGAGCGCCTGACCCGGGGTCCGTTGCCGTTCGACCAGGTGCTCCGCTACGGATGCGAGATCGCGGACGCGCTCGACAAGGCGCGCCGGCAGGGCATCGTCCACCGCGACTTGAAACCCGGCAACGTGATGCTGACGAAGTCCGGCGTGAAACTGCTCGACTTCGGATTGGCCAAGGCGGTGATGCCCGCCGCGGCACGGTCGGGCGCGTCACTCACCGCTCTTCCGACCCAGACCGGAAAGGACCTCACGGCCGAGGGCACCATCCTGGGGACCTTCCAGTACATGGCGCCCGAGCAGCTCGAGGGGAAGGAAGCCGACGGGCGCACCGACATCTTCGCCTTCGGCGCCGTGCTCTACGAGATGGCGACGGGGAAGAAGGCGTTCGGGGGCCGCAGCCAGGCTTCGCTGATCTCCTCGATCATGACCGCGGAGCCCGCGCTGGTCTCGGCGGCCGCTCCGATGACGCCGCCCGCGTTCGACCGGGTCGTGCGGATCTGTCTCGCGAAAGACCCGGACGACCGGTGGCAGACCGCGCACGACATCGCCGTGCAGTTGCGCTGGATTGGCGAGGGAGGGTCGGCGGTCGGCCCCGTGCCGTCCATCGCGGGGAGGCGCGCGCCCGCGGCCCGCCTCCTCCCATGGGTCGTAGCGGCGCTCGCAACCGCAGGCCTGATCGCGCTCGTCGTGCGCGACCGGCAGCGGTCCTCGGCGCGACCGCAAGTCACGCGCTTCTCGATCCTCGCGCCCGAGAACACGATGTTCACTCCGCCGGGAGAGCTCTCGTCGACACAGATCGCGCTTTCACCCGACGGGCGAACCGTCGCATTCGTCGCCAATCCCGCGGGTAGGCGTCCACTGCTGTGGATACGCCCCCTCGACAGCGTCGCTGCCGTGCCGCTTCCCGGCACCGACGACGCTCTTCATCCCTTCTGGTCTCCCGACGGTCGGTCCCTCGGGTTTTTCACGCCGACGAGCCTGAAAAGGGTGGAAGTATCCGGCGGGGCTCCGCAGAGGCTCTGCGACGTCGTGGCCGGGCGCGGCGGGTCGTGGAGCCGGGAAGGCGTAATCGTTTTCGCGCACAGCGCGCCGACGCCGCTTTTTCGGGTCTCAGACACCGGTGGAGAAGCTCAACAGGCGACCGACCTCGACGTCGCCCACGGCGAAGACCGTCATCGCTATCCGTTTTTCTTGCCGGACGGGAAGCGGTTCCTCTTCTGGTCGCGGAGTTCCCGTCCCGAATACACCGGGATCTACGAAGCCTCGCTCGACTCCCGCAAAGCCCGGCGGGTCCTCAAATCGGAAGCGATGGGCGAGTACGCGCCGCCGGGATACCTCCTCACCGTCCAGCAGGGAATGCTCGTCGCCTATCCTTTCGACGAAAAATCCGGGGAGGTGCGGGGCAACCCGGTCCGAATCGCAGAGTCGGTCCTGACCGGGAACCCCCCGGGATATGCGCCGTTCACCGTTGCGGGACCGAGCGCACTCGCCTACTCGACGCCTTATGCGAAGAGCCGTCAGCTCGCCTGGTTCGACCGTTCCGGACGCCGCCTCGGGAACGTCGGCGAGCCCAGCGACTACAGCACCCCGCGCCTTTCCCGCGACGGGAAAAAGATCGCGGTCGCCATCCGCGAAGAGTCGAAGACGAACACGGACATCTGGGTCTTCGACCTGGTGCGCGGGTCATGGTCGCGGTTGACGTTTGATCCGACAGCTGAGCGGGCGCCGCTCTGGTCTCCGGACGGGAGCCGGATCATCTTCGCTTCTGGTTCCGAGGGTGTCCTCAACCTGTACGAGAAACCGGCGAGCGGCAGCGGAGAGCCTCGGCTCTTCGTCCGCTCCGCTGGCGACAAATTCCCGTCAGATTGGACGCGCGACGGGCGCTTCGTTGTCTACCACACGTTCGGCGGAAGCAGCACCTGGGACATCTGGGTGGCCCCGACGGACGGCGGAAAGCCGTTCCCCCTGTTCGCGTCGAAATTCACCGAGGCGCAGGGTCAGGTTTCGCCGGACGGTCGCTGGATTGCCTACGCTTCAGACGAGTCGGGCCGCTTCGAGATCTACGTCACCCAGTTCCCCCAGAAGCGCGGCCGCTGGCAGGTCTCGACGGCCGGAGGAAGTCAGCCGTGGTGGAGAGGAGATGGAAGAGAGCTCTTCTATCTCGGCCCGGAACAGACTCTCATGAGCGTCGCGGTCCGGCCCGGCGATGCTTTCGAAGCCAGGGTTCCGACCGCGCTTTTCAAAGCGAATTTCCCGACAGTCGTGCCGGCGTTCTGGGGCAACTACGTCGCGACCGATGACGGCCAGCGATTCCTCGTCGCCGAGTTGCTTCCCGCGGCGACCGCGACCCCGATCAACGTCGTGCTGAACTGGGCGGCGGGGTTGAAGTAGTAACGCTTCGCCCGCTTTCCTCTCTCCCTGCCTGGGAGCTTGCGGACGATGTGGCAAGTGGAGACCTGGCCCTCAATGTGGCAAGTGGAGACCTGACCCTATTTCGCGGCCGCCACAGTCGCCTTCAGCTCCTCGATCGACCGCACCACGCCGCCGCGCACGACGTAGCGCACCTTCCGCAGGTTCGCGACGTCCTTCGAGGGATCGCCGGCGACGAGGAGCAGGTCCGCCGACTTGCCCTTCTCGACCGTGCCGGTCTCCTTCTCGATCCCCATCGCTCGTGCGCCGCCGCGCGTCGAGGCGACGAGGACCTGCATCGGCGTCAGACCCGCGGCTTGCATCGCCTCCATCTCGGCGTACACGGAAGGCCCGTGCAAGGTCAGCGGGTTGCCGGCGTCGGTCCCCATCGCGATCGGGATCCCCGCTTCGGCGACGCGCTTCAGGTTGGCGAACGAGATCCGATCGGCCTCCTCTTGCCGCTTTTTCCGGCCGGCCGCGCGTTCGGCGAGGCCTGCCGGCACCGGCACGGACGCGCTTTCCGCGACTTTCGCGAGCGTCTCTTTGTCGACGCAGCCGTTCGGATCGTCGACGGCGGGCGGCTTGCGCGAGAGCACCGCCTCGTACATCCGGAGATACCCGCCGACGACCGTCAGCGTCGGACAGTAGAAGGTCCCGTTCTTCTTCGCGAGCGCGAGGAACTCGTCGTCGACCGGCTTGTCGTCCACGCTGTGGACGAGAAAACGCGCTCCGGCGCGTAGCGCGACCTTCGCCTCCGCGAGCCCGGTCGCGTGCACGATCAACGGCAGCTTCGCCTTTTGCGCTTCTTCGCCCGCAGCGAGCACGGCCGGCTCGGAAGACTGGACGGTCCTCTCCGGCGTCACGATGTACCAGACCTTGACGGCCTGGGAGCCGAGCGACGCGAGATACCGAACCGTCTTGCGCGCGGCGTCGGCGTCGGCGATGAAGACGAGCTGCTTCTCGCCGGGCAGGTTCAACCAGTGGTCTACCGTCGACAACAGCGGTCCCGCCGCCACCACGCGCGGCGCGCGGGATCCGAGGTCCGAGCGGTGCGCCATCGCGACGGTCCACGGATATCCGCCGACGTCGAAGACTGCCGTCACGCCGGAGCAAAGTTGCGAGCGGAAAAAACGCTCCGGATGCTGCTTCAGGTCCGCTTCCACCTTCTCGTAGGGATACTTCTCGCGCAGATCGATCGAGTCCGGTCGGCCATCCGCCCACCCGGTCTGAGAAAAGTGAACATGCGCGTCGACCAGGCCCGGCGTGATCCACATCCCGCGACCGTCGAGGACGGTGACGCCGGCCGGGATCCAGCAGCGGCCGGCGCATTCGATCTTTCCGTCGCGCAGGACCACCGTCCCGCCGGGAACCGGAGCAGCGCCCGTCCCGTCGACGAGTGTCGCGCCGACGATCGCGCGCGCCGGGGGGAGCGTGCCGGGCGGGGCCGGGAAGGCGCTCGTCATCGCGATCTTCCAACCCTTCGGCGTGCTCACGAACAGTCGCTCGGAAACCCCGGTCTGTTCGTCGGCGCCGTACCGGACGCGGTATCGGTAGGTCCCGTAAACGATCCCCGGCCGCACGGAGACCAGATCGAGATCGCTCGCGTCGAACGTGTCCGGCCAGTTCTCGCCTGCGGCTTTCGCGAACGCCGGATATCCGAGCGTGATCCCGTCGGCGCCCGTCTTGGCAAGCTGCGGGGAGTCGAGGTAGCAGGAGAGATAAGCCGTCTTGTCGCGCAGCCGGATCGCTTCGAGGTTTCGTTCGAAGAGGGCGCGGGCGGCGGAAACGTCGGAGCTCGGCGAATGCGCGAAGAGAGTCGCGGACAGAATCGAGGCGAGAAACCAGGTCACCTGTCGCTCCTCCGTTTCTCGGAAGGATATCCTTCGCGGAAATCGTGAGCATCACGCCGGGAACCCGGCTCGGGCCGTACGAAGTCCTCTCGCCGCTGGGCGCGGGAGGCATGGGGGAGGTCTACCGCGCCCGCGACGCGCGACTGAAGCGCGACGTCGCCGTCAAGGTGCTGCCGGCGTCGCTCTCCTCCGACGCGGACCGCCTGAGACGCTTCGAGCTCGAAGCCGAGACCGCGGGACGTCTCAATCATCCCAACATCCTCGCGATCTACGACATCGGAATGCACGAGGGCTTCCCCTACGTCGTCTCGGAGCTCCTCGAGGGGGAGACGCTGCGGGACCGGCTGTCCGCCGGCGCCCTCACCGTGCGCCGGGCGATCGAATACGCGCGCGCCATCGCGACGGGTCTTGCGGCCGCTCACGAGAAGGGAATCGTCCACCGCGACTTGAAGCCCGAGAACGTCTTCGTGACCGCCGACGGCCGCGTGAAGATCCTCGATTTCGGCCTGGCGAAGCTGACGCAGCCGGACTTCGGGGCGTCGGATACGACGAGCCTTGCCACGGCGTCGCCGGGCACCGAGCCGGGCGTTGTCCTCGGGACCGTCGGATACATGTCTCCCGAGCAGGTCCGGGGCGCGCCGGTCGACCATCGTTCCGACGTCTTCTCCTTCGGCGCGATCCTCTTCGAAATGCTCGCCGGGAAGCGCGCGTTTCGAGGCGACTCGGCGATCGAGACGATGAGCGCGATCCTGAAGGAGGAACCCGCGGAGGTCTCTGAGGGGGGACGGAACGTGCCGCCCGGCCTCGAACGGATCGTCCGCCACTGCCTGGAGAAGAACCCGGCCCTGCGGTTTCAGTCCGCGCGCGACCTGGCCTTCGATCTCGAGAGCCTTTCAGAGATCTCCTCGACCGCGACGAGGGCGTTGCCGTCGCGGCCCGCGAGGCGGCGGGCTCTCCTCCCGGTCCTCGTCGGCCTGGGGGTTCTCGCGCTCGCGGCAGGCGTCTACCTCGCCGGAATCCGGACGAGCCGGCCGCGCTTCCCGGTTTTCCAGAGGCTCACTTTTCAGAACGGGACGGTCTTCCTCGCCCGGTTCGCGCCGGACGGCCAGACGATCGTCTACAGCGGGGCGTGGGACGGCGCGCCGTTCCAGCTCTTCTCGACCCGGCCGGGCAGCGCCGAATCGCGCTCGCTGGGGCTTCCTCCAGCTTACATCTCGTCGATTTCGCGGGACGGAGAAATGGCCGTCGTGCTCAACCCGACGGGCGCACTCGGGGCGGGGACGCTCGCCCGGGTCCCGCTCGCCGGCGGCGCTCCGCGTCCGATTCTTCAGGACGTCCGGCTCGCCTCGTGGGCCCCCGACGGAAAAAGCCTCGCGGTGACGCGGATGGTCGGCGGGCGGCAGCGGGTCGAATACCCGGTCGGGAAGCCGCTGTACGAAACGGAAGGCTTCGTCAACGACATGCGGGTTTCGCCCGACGGAAACCGGATCGCCATCGAGGAAACGCTCGCCCGCAGTTACACCGGAGGAACGGGTTGGATCGGTTTCCTCGATCGAGCGGGGAAGCGGACCACGCTCTACACCGGCTGGGTGCGAAACTGCGGCCTCGAGTGGTCGCCGGACGGGAGAGAGGTCTGGTTCGCGATCCCGGATCAGTCCGGCGCGTTCCGCGACGTCCTCGCCAGCTCGCGGCCGGGCGTCACCCGCATGCTGATGCGGGTCCCGGGTCCCCTGACGATCCACGACGTCTCCCGCGACGGGCGGCTCCTTTTCACGCGCGAGAGCGCTCGCCTCTCCGCGCGCTCCGGCGTCGTCGGGGAAAAAGCCGAGCGGACGCTTTCGTGGCTCGACGAGTCGCTCGTCGCGGACCTCTCGAGGGACGGCCGATCCCTCCTCTTCAGCGAGGTCGGCGGCGGAGGAGGCGCGCACGGCGCGGTGTATCTCCGTCCCGTTAGCGGCGGCGAGGCGGTGCGGCTCGGGGAAGGGTTCGCGCTGGCTCTCTCGCCGGACGGAACCTGGGCGCTGACGATGGACTCCAGCACGCCGCCGCGGCTCATCCTCTTGCCGACCGGAGTCGGACAGCCGAAGAGCCTCCCGGTCACCGGCTTCGAAAACTATTACTTTGCCCGCTGGCTCCCGGACGGAAAACGGATCTTCTTCGACGCGAATCCGCCGGGCCGTGCTGTTCGTTGTCACGTATTGGACGTCGACGGAGGAGGAGCGCCGCGCCCGATCGGACCGGAAGGCGCCTCGTGCTGGGCCTCGTCCCCGGACGGCAAGCTGCTCGCGCTCACCGTGCCGGATCGGTCGCTCGATCTCTATCCGGTCGACGGCGGCGCACGCTCCCGGTCGGTCCCCGGCTGGCCGTCGGGAGCGACGCCCATTCAGTGGAGCGCCGACGGCGCCTCTCTTTTCTACACTCTCACTTCCGACATCCCCGGTGAGATCCACCGCTTCGATCTTGCGACCGGCCGCTCACAGGGATGGCAGCAGCTCGTTCCCGCGGATCTCGCGGGGGTCCAGGCGATCACGTCACCGGTTATCACAGCTGATGGCCGGGTCTACGCCTATACGTTCGCGCGTCTCCTCGGCGACCTCTACGTCGCCACCGGGATGAAGTGAGGGTCAGGTCTCCACTTGCCACATCGAGGGCCAGGTTGCCACATCGGGGGTCAGGTCTCCACTTGCCACATTGGGCCAGCCGTTTCTTTCATGATGGACTGACCTCATGACTCTCCTGCCCGGTACGCGCCTCGGCTCCTACGAAGTCCTCGGGCCGCTCGGAGCGGGCGGCATGGGGGAGGTCTACCGTGCCCGCGACGCGAAGCTCGATCGCGACGTCGCGATCAAGGTCCTGCCCGAGCGGCTCGCGTCGGACCCGGCCGCGCTCGCCCGGTTCGAGCGCGAGGCGAAGACCGTCGCCGCTCTCTCGCACCCGAATCTCCTGGGTATCTACGACTTCGGCACGCACGACGGCGTCGTGTACGCCGTCACCGAGATCCTCTCCGGAGAGACGCTGCGCGACCGTCTGACCGCCGGTCCGATCCCGCGCCGCAAGGCGATCGAGTACGCACTCCAGATCGCGCGCGGCCTCGCCGCGGCGCACGAGCACGGCGTCGCGCACCGGGACCTGAAGCCCGAGAACGTGTTCGTCACGGACGACGGCCGCGTGAAGATCCTCGACTTCGGGCTCGCGAAATCGCTCCTGCCGGAGTCCGGCGTGTCGGGCGCCGCGACGTTCGGCGCGACCGAACCGGGTACCGTGCTCGGAACCGTCGGCTACATGTCGCCCGAGCAGGTGCGCGGAAAGCCCGCCGACCACCGCAGCGACCTCTTCTCGTTCGGCGCGATCCTGTACGAGATGCTGTCGGGCCAGCGCGCGTTCAAGGGCGACTCTGCGGTCGAGACGATGAACGCAATCCTGGTCCGCGACCTCCCGGAGCCGAGCGGTCCGGTCGACGACACTCTCCCGCCGCTCCTCGACCGGATCGTCCGGCACTGCCTCGAGAAGAATCCCGAAGAGCGATTCCAGTCGGCGCGCGACGTCGCATTCGACCTCGACGCGGTTTCCGGCTCGACCTCGAGCGCGACGCGGCAGCTGATCGCGCCGATCCGCGAGAAGCCGCGATGGCTGGCGCCCGCCGCGGGACTCGCGATCGCTCTCCTCGTCGTCGGCGCCTTCCTGGTCGGCGGACGCGCGGCCGCGCGCGCGAAGGCCGTGGACCTCCCGGCGATCACCTTCTCGCAGCAGACGAACCAGCAGGGCGTCGAGAAGTTTCCGGCCCTGTCGCCGGACGGCAACAGCCTCGCATACGTTTCCCGCGAGTCGGGAAACGACGACATCTACCTGCAGAGAGTCGGCGGGCACAACCCGATCAACCTGACGAAGGACTCTGCCGAGGACGACACCCAGCCCGCGTTCTCCCCGGACGGCTCGACGATCGCATTCCGGTCCGAGCGCGGCGGCGGCGGCATCTTCGTCATGGGCGCAACGGGCGAGTCGGTCCGACGGCTTTCGGGCGTCGGATACAACCCGTCCTGGTCGCCCGACGGAAGAGAGATCGTCGTCGCGACCGAAGGGGTCGACGCGCCCCTCGCGCGGACCGGCATCTCCGAGCTCTGGACGATCGACGTCGCGACCGGCCAGAATCGGAAGCTCTTCGCCGGCGACGCCGTCCAGCCGAGCTGGTCCCCGCACGGCGACCGGATTGCGTTCTGGGCGATCCCGCGGGAGACCGCGCAACGGGACATCTGGACGATTTCTGCGGCGGGCGGCGCCCCAGTCGCGGTGACGCAGGATCCGCCGCTCGACTGGAACCCCATCTGGTCCGCCGACGGGAAGTCTCTCTACTTCGCGAGCGACCGCGGCGGCAGCATGAACCTCTGGCGGATACCTATCGACGAGAAGACGGGAAAGACGAGCGGCGCGCCGCAGGCCCTGACCACGCCATCGCTCTGGTCGGGGCATTTCAGCATCTCGCGCGACGGACGGCACATCGCCTACCTCGCGTTGAACGAGCTCGCGAGTGTCCAAAGAATCCCCTTCGATCCTGCGACCGGAAAGGCAGGATTGCCGGCGCCGCTGCTGCGTGTATCGGGCGCTCTCCTCTCGCCCGACGTCTCTCCCAACGGCGAGTGGATCGCCTTCCGTTCGCTCGGCGGTCAGGAGGACCTCTTCCTCGTTCGCTCTGACGGTACGGGTCTGCGCAAACTGACCGATGACCCGCATCGCGATCGCGGCCCTACCTGGTCGCCGGACGGAAAACGGATCGCCTTTTATTCGAACCGCGACGGGGGCAAGTACGAGATCTGGTTGATCAACTCAGACGGAAGCGGTTTGACGCAGCTGACCAGGACTTCAGGCCGGGGGTGGTTCCCGTGGTGGTCACCGGACGGAAAACAGATCGCCTACCCGACGGGCACGCAGTCTGTAGTCCTGGACGTCGCCGCGGGACTGGCGCGCGCCCCGCAACCGCTGCCGCCCTTTCCGGAAGCGGGCCGCTGGTTCCAGGTGACCTCCTGGTCTCCCGATGGACGGTCGCTCGCGGGAGAGGGTGATGTGCTCGCGAGCTCTGGCGGAGGAGGCGTCGTGATCTATTCGTTCGACACTCGCCGTTATGAGCGCCTGAATGGTCGCGGGGGCAAGCCGCTCTGGCTTCGCAACGGACGGCAGCTTCTCCTTATGCCCGATCCGGAGCACATCGCGCTCCTCGACGCGCGCAGCAAGCAGACCCGCACCGTGTTCACCGCGGCGCGCGGCACCCAGATCGCCGACTACACTGTGTCGAAGGACGACCGCTGGATCTGCGTGATAGGGAGCAACGACGAAGGCGACGTCTGGCTGGCCACCCTCGAGTGAGGGTCAGGTCTCCACTTGCCACATTGAGGGTCAGGTCTCCACTTGCCACTTCCTCTCACACCGGCCGCGCCGCAGCCGAAGCGGCGTGCGCCGGGGCCTCGTCGCGGAGCCTCATCATCATGGTCGTCGCGACGAGGCCGAGCGCGAACGCGCCGAGCCATAGCGTCCGGCCGCCGAACCGCTCGAGCACGGCAGTACCCGCCCAGAGACCGACCGCCATGGAAAGGTTCATTGCCATTCCCGCGAGCCCCATGTACTCGCCGCGACGCGCGCGCGGTGCGATGTCGGTCAAATAAGCCCCGAGGGCGGGAAAGAAGAACATCTCGCCGAACGTCCAGATGACGACGGTCGCTGCGACGCTCCGGAAGTCCCACGCGAACGCGAGCGCGCCGAAGCCGGCCCCGGAGAGAAAAGCTCCGATCGCGAGTGTGCGCCGGTGAGGCCAGTCCGCCGTCGCCGAGTTGATCGGCACCTCGAGCGCCACGATCAGAAGCGTGTTGATCGTGAAGAAGAGGCCGTAGTCGAACGCAGAGAGATGCAGGTCGCGGACGAGATAGAGAGCCATCGAGGACATGTGCTGGAAGAAGACGATTCCGACGGGAAACACGGCCGCGATGAAAAAGAGAAGACGGCGGTCGGTCCACGCGCGCTTCGAGGGAAGTGCAATCGGGCCGTCGGGCTCGACCTCCGCTCCGCCGCGGTGGATGGGAGCGCGCCGCAGGGCGAAGAGGAGCAGGGTTCCCGCAAGGATCGAGCTCGAACCGTTCACCAAGAAGATCGATCGAAACGAGAACGTCGCGAGGTAGCCTCCGAGCGCCGGCCCGACGCTCATCCCCAGGTTGATCGCCAGGCGCGTCAGAGCAAAGGCGGCCTTGCGCTGTCCGGGCTTCACGAGGTCGGCCACGACGGCCATGCTCGCCGGCCGGACCGCTTCGGAGGCCATCGAGAGCGCAAGCGTCATGATCACCACGGCCGGAAAGCTCCGCGCGAGCGGGAAGGCGAACAGGATCGCGCCGGTCAGGAAGAGCGAGTCTCGAATGAGCTTCATCGGGCCCAGAACGTCCGAGAGGCGACCCGAGAGAGCCGAGGAGACGAGTGCGCCCGCGCCGTAGAGCCCGAGGATGAAGGCCGCGCGCCCGGCTTTAAATCCCAGGTCGCGCGTCAGGTAGAGGATCAGGAACGGCAGCGCCATCGTGCCTGCCCGGTTGACGAGCGTCGTCGCGAAGAGAACCCAGACACCTCGCGGCAGCTCGCGCAGGTCTCGCCAAGCTTTCACGGTGTGCGGGATTTTGCCATCAGGTCAAGGCACACCCGGGTGCTACGAACTGATGCCCCACCGGGTTCGCCGGGCGAAAAAAGAAAAAGGGCGCCGTCCTTTCGAACGACGCCCGAGCGCCAGCGCGCCGAGCCCTCGACGGCGCCGGGGAGTTCCCCCTTTGCGTTACTTGTGGATCACGATGCTCCCGCCGCTGATTGTCTGCGGGTCGGCAAGGTCTATGTCCTCGGGACTACCGATCTTGTTGTCGTACACGATGGCGTTCGTCGCAGCGTCCCAGATCTTGATCCGGAACTTGTCCGTTCTATCGGGGGCGTTGTTCGGTTGGGCGTCGCCGTCCGTTGCGGTCAACAGGAACCCGTAATTGCCGGCCCCGTTCACCGTGCCGTAGCCCTTGTACTGGGCCTTGGCGCCAGAGACGACCAGCCATTGATAGGACGTACTGTGGAAATTGAAGTTTCCGACGCTGAACTGGAACTCCGTCTCAC
>Ga0137372_10005178_pt1 | contig 12715 bp, 9 predicted proteins | sample SagtaG_6_FD_104911 | JGI IMG/M metagenome (GOLD analysis project Ga0137372, IMG submission 104911) | Vadose zone soil microbial communities from Sagehorn Ranch, Mendocino, California, USA - Sage1_R_60_16 metaG | ecosystem: Environmental > Terrestrial > Soil > Vadose zone | place: USA: California...
GATGGGGCGTTGCGTGCGAATGAATTCGCACCTACGAAAAGCTCCGGGGTTCGTAGGGCCGAATTCATTCGGCCGCCGCGTTGCAATGGGGCGTTGCGTGCGAATGAATTCGCACCTACGAAAGCTCCGGGATTCGTAGGGCCGAATTCATTCGGCCGCCGCGTTGCGATGGGGCGTTGCGTGCGAATGAATTCGCACCTACGAAAGCTCCGGGGTTCGTAGGGCCGAATTCATTTCAGCCGTAGCGATGATTCAGGCTGCGCGCTTGAGCGTCGCGGCAATGACGGCGATCTCGGCTTCGGTCAACGTCTCCTTCTGCAATAACTGTCGCGCGCCTTCCTCGAGCACCGCGCGATTCGTGGTGAGGATGTTGACCGCGCGCTTGAACGCCACCTCGGAAATCGCGCGCACCGAGCGATCGATCTCGCGCGCGGTCTCATCGCTGTACTCCCGTGGGGTCGGGCGCTGCTGCACCGTCGGCAGGAATGGCGTCGGTTCGTCCTGATACGAGAGATTGCCGAGCTTCTCCTCCATGCCGTAACGCATGACCATGCTGCGCGCGATGTCGGTGACTTTGGCGAGATCATCGGCGGCGCCGGTCGACAGACGTCCGTAGATGACGTGCTCGGCCGCGCGTCCGCCAAGGAGCACGGCCATCTTGTTCTCCAGCTCCTCGCGCGTCATCAGGAAGCGATCCTCCGTGGGCCGCTGGATCGTGTAGCCGAGTGCGCCGATGCCGCGCGGAATGATCGATACCTTGTGTACCGGATCGGTCCCGGGTAGCGCCAGCGCGACCAGCGCGTGTCCCATCTCGTGATGCGCGACGGTCTCGCGCTCCTTGGCATTGAGGATGCGGCTCTTCTTCTCCAGTCCTGCGACGATGCGCTCGACCGCCGCGGTGAAATCCGCGAGCGCGACGGCGTCGGCGCCGCGGCGCGTGGCGAAGAGCGTCGCCTCGTTGACCAGGTTGGCGAGATCCGCGCCGGTGAAGCCCGGTGTCAGGGCCGCGATCTTTTCCAGATCGGCGTCGGGCGCCAGCTGTACCTTGCGCACGTGCACCTTGAGGATCTGCACGCGGCCGAGCTTGTCCGGCCGGTCGACGAGCACCTGGCGGTCGAAGCGCCCCGCGCGCAAGAGCGCCGGGTCGAGGATCTCCGGCCGGTTGGTCGCGGCGATCAGGATCAAGCCTTCGCTCGTATCGAAGCCGTCCATCTCGACCAGGAGCTGGTTCAACGTCTGCTCTTTCTCGTCGTGCCCGCCCAAGCCGTATGCGCCGCGAGCGCGGCCGAGCGCGTCGAGCTCGTCGATGAAGATGATCGCCGGCGCGCGCTTACGCGCCTGCTCGAACAAATCGCGCACGCGCGCGGCGCCCACGCCGACGAACATCTCGACGAACTCGGAGCCGTTGATGGAGAAAAAGGGCACGCCGGCTTCGCCCGCGACCGCGCGGGCGAGCAGTGTCTTGCCCGTTCCGGGTGGCCCGACGAGCAGCACGCCCTTCGGGATGTGCCCGCCGAGCCGCGTATAACGCTTCGGATCCTTGAGGAACCCGACGACTTCCTGCAGCTCCTCCTTCGCCTCGTCGACGCCCGCGACGTCGTCGAAGGTTACCTTGGTATCGGTCTCGACGTAGACCCTGGCCTTGCTCTTGCCGATGGAGAGGAAGCCGCCGCCCAAGCCGCCTTGTCCGGCCATGCGCTTGGCGAGAAACATCCAGATTCCGAAAAAGATCAGCGCTGGCGCGACGAACGACAGGATGTCGCGCAAGAACGTGGTCTCGATGACGCCGGAGTACTCGACGTTGTATTGCGACAGCTCCTTGGCGAGATCCGGGTCGACGCGCGTGGTGACGAAGCGCGTGTGATTGTCCGGGCGCGGATTCTTGTACGTGCCCTGGATGACGTTGTTCGAGATCGCAATGTCCTTGATCTCGCCCGCCTTGAGCTCCTTCTCGAACTCGCTGTAAGGGACCGGCTTGACCTGGGTCGCGGTCACGTAGATATCGCGCAGCCACAGCACGCCGAGGACCGCGAAAATGACGTACCAGAGGTTGAACCAAGTTTGCCGTTCCATGGGTCCTCCTTCCTCTAACACTACCACTTCGCGCGGCAGTTGGAGAGGACTTGACCTCGGTCAACGGAACCTCCGGCGTAGGGTTCAAAATCGGACCATGACCGGTGCAATGCTGCGGACACTCCCGCCGCCGGAAACGGATACACCGGGAGTCGACCAGGCGCGCCTCGTCGCGGCCCTAGCGCACCCGGCCGCCTTCGGGCCGGGCTGCACGCGCGTCGAGCGGCTGGAGACGCACATCTCGTACGTGTTCCTGACCGGGCGCTACGCGTACAAGATCAAGAAGGCGGTCGCCTTCGGCTTCCTGGATTTCACGACGCTCGAGGCGCGGCGCAGATTCTGCGAAGAGGAGCTGCGGCTAAATCGCCGACTCGCACTTACGCTCTACCTCGACATCGTGCCGATCACGGGCAGCATCGACGCCCCGATCATCGGCGGCGACGGGCCGGCACTCGAGTACGCAGTGATGATGCGCGAGTTTCCGCAGGACGCGCTGGCGAGCCAGATCCTGGCGCGGAGCGAGCTCGAGCCCGCCGACATCGACGCGCTGGCCGCGAAGGTGGCCGCTTTTCACGGTGCGGTCGGCGCGGCGGCTCCAGGGAGCGCGTTCGGTGCACCGAGCGAGGTACTGCGTGTCGCGCGGCAGAACTTCACGCAGCTGCGGCCGCTGCTCGCAACCGTCGAGGAGCACGACGAGATCGATGCACTCTCCGCCTGGACCGAACGCGAGCACGCCGCCCGCCGGGGCGCGTTCCTGCGCCGGCGCAAGGAAGGCTTCGTTCGCGAGTGCCATGGCGACCTGCATCTCAACAATATCGCGCGCATCGACGGTGAGCTGACCATCTTCGATTGCATCGAGTTCAACGAGTCGATGCGCTGGATCGACGTCATGAGCGAGGTTGCCTTCACGGTCATGGATCTCGAGGATCGCAGCCGCGCCGATCTGGCACATCGGTTCCTCAACGCATACCTCGAGCGGACGGGAGATTACGCCGGCCTCGCCGTGCTGCGCTTTTATCTCGTTTACCGCGCGCTGGTGCGCGCCAAGATCGCGCGGCTGCGCGCCGCGCAGCTCGAAGCCGGCGCCGCGAAGCGCGCGCTGCATGCCGAGTACCGCGGCTACGTGAACCTGGCACGAAGGTATGCGCGGCCGCCGCGTCCGGCGCTCGTCATCACCCATGGGCTTTCGGGCTGCGGCAAGTCGACGCTCTCGCAGCCTTTGTTGGAGACGATCGGAGCGGTGCGTATCCGCAGTGACGTCGAACGCAAGCGGATGCACGGCGTCGGCGCGCTCGAGACGGCGGATGCCGGCATCGAAAGCGGGTTGTACACGCGTACGGCGACTGGCGCCACCTACGAGCGCTTGCGCACGCTCGCGCGCACCGTACTTGTGGCGGGTCGGATCGCACTCGTCGATGCGACGTTTCTGCTGCGCTGGCAGCGCGATCTTTTTCGAGCGCTGGCGGCGGAGCTCGGCGCTCCGTTTGTGGTGCTGGTCTTTGCAGCAAAGGAAGCGACGCTGCGCGAACGCGTCGCGCGCCGGCGTGCGGAAGGCAGGGATGCCTCGGATGCCGACCTCGCCGTCCTGGCGCACCAGATTGCGGCCCGCGAGCCGCCGGCGGAGGACGAGCTGCCGTTCGTGGTCAACTGCGATGCAGAAGCGCCACTCGACACCGTGCGCGCGCCGGAAGCCTGGTCTACAGTGCGCGCGCGACTCGAAATCAACTCGGCGAGCTCATGAACCGGCGCAGTCGTACCCGAAACCTTTTTCCGCCGCGCCGGTCACATTGAAGGGCGGGGCGAAGATACAGGGAGTGGCCATGGCCATCAGCGAATTCTGCCATCGCAATGTTGTTTGCGCGACGCGCGAGACGACCGTGACCGAAGCGGCGAATCTCATGCGGCAGCATCATATCGGCGATGTGATCATCGTCGAGACGCGCGGCGGCAAGCAGATACCCGTGGGCATCGTGACCGACCGCGATATCGTGGTCGAGGTTATCGCCGCCGGCATCGATCCACGCCTGCTCAAGCTCGGCGATCTGCGACTCGCTCCGTTGGTCACGGTAGACGAGGATGCCAGCTATGCCGAGACCGTATCGAGGATGTCGGCCGAGGGCGTGCGGCGGATGCCGGTCGTCGGCGACGACGGCGCCCTGGCGGGGATCATCACCCTGGACGACATGCTCTGGCAGCTTGCCGCGCCGCTGGCGGCGCTGGCGGGCTTGAGCGGTCGCGGCCGCGAGTTGGAGACGTTGACGCGCAAGTAAGCGCACTCGTCGCGTCGTGTCGTGGCGCGCAAGGAGCATCGAAAGATGAGCACGAAGCGAAACGTGGCGACCGGCGGGGAAGCGCTCGCAGGGGTCCGGCGCGCAACGGTAACGCGGCTGCGACCGAAGGCGCGAGCGCGCACTGCCGAGCCCGTCACGCCGCCGCATACGACCGCGCTCGAACCCGAATTTCTGCGCGACTCTTATGGTTCGACCGCGTTCGCGGAGGTGATCGATCGCATGCTGCACGCGTCGATCGCGCGCTTTACCGCGGGCCTCGCGCCGATGACGTTGATCAGCGCCTACGCCGACTGGGCGGCGCATCTTGCGGCGGCGCCGGGCAAGCAGTTGCTGCTCACGGAAAAGGCCGCGCATAAGTGGCTGCGGCTGACGAACTACGCCGTGCGGCGCGCGCTGGTGAAGGGTGGCTCTCCGGCCTGCATCGAGCCTCTGCCTCAGGACAAACGCTTCGCGACGGCCGAATGGCGGCGGCCGCCGTACGATCTCCAGTATCAATCGTTCCTGCTCGCGCAGCAGTGGTGGCACAACGCGACGACCGGCGTGGGCGGCGTGTCGCTGCAGCACGAGCAGATGGTCGCGTTCGGCACGCGGCAGTGGCTCGACATGTTCTCGCCGTCGAATTATCTGCTCACCAACCCCGAGGTGCTCGAGCGCACGTACGCCGAGGCCGGCATGAACCTCGTGCGCGGGGCGCGCCACTTCGCGGAAGACGTCGAGCGCGCCTGGGCCGGCCGCAAGCGCGTCGGCACCGACGCGTTCCGGGTCGGGCACGAGGTCGCGGTGACGCCGGGCAAGGTCATCTACCGCAATCGGTTGATCGAGCTGATCCAATACGCGCCCGCGACGGACGAGGTGCACCCCGAGCCGGTGCTCATCGTTCCCGCGTGGATCATGAAGTATTACATCCTCGATTTGAGCCCGCACAACTCGCTCGTCCGCTACCTGACCGAACAGGGTTACACCGTGTTCATGATCTCCTGGAAGAATCCGGGGCCCGACGATCGAGATCTCGCGATGGAGGATTACCGGCAGCTGGGCGTCATGGCCGCGCTCGACGCGGTCGGCGCGACCGTGCCTGAACGCAAAGTGCATGCGGTGGGCTACTGCATCGGCGGCACGCTGCTCGCGATCGCCTCGGCGGCGATGGCGCGCGATGGCGACGCGCGGCTTGCGACGACGACGTTCTTCGCAGCGCAAACCGATTTCACCGAAGCCGGAGAGTTGAAGCTCTTCGTCAACGAAAGCCAGCTCGCGTTTCTCGAGGACGTGATGTGGTCGCAGGGCTTTCTCGACAGCCGGCAGATGGCAGGCACCTTCCAGCTCCTGCGCTCGAACGATCTCGTCTGGTCGCGCATGGTGCGCACGTATCTCATGGGCGATCGCGAGCCGATGACCGATCTCAACGCCTGGAATGCCGACGCGACGCGGATGCCGTATCGCCAGCATAGCGAGTACCTGCGCCGACTCTTTCTCGACAACGACCTCGCGGAAGGTCGCTTTCCCGCGGCCGGCCGCCCCGTTGCCCTGTCCGATATCCGCACGCCGCTCTTCGCGGTCGGCACGGAAACCGACCACGTCGCGCCCTGGCGCTCGGTCTACAAGTTCCACGGGCTGACCGACGCCGAGGTGACGTTTCTGCTGACCAGCGGCGGTCATAACGCCGGCATCGTCTCCGAACCCGGGCATGCGCGGCGGCGCTATCGCGTGGCAACCAAGCGCCACGACGATCGCCACGTCGACCCGGATCGTTGGCTGGAGATCGCGGTGTCGAAAGAGGGCTCGTGGTGGCCCGAATGGATCGCGTGGCTCGGCGCGCGTTCGGGAGCGCCCGTCGCGCCGCCGCGCATCGGCGCGCCGCACGCCGGCTACGCACCGCTGGCCGACGCGCCTGGGAGCTACGTTCTCGAGGAGTGACGCGCCAGCTAGGTTGGTTTCCTCGCTCGCTTCCGGGGAGAGGGTTCGAGTGAGGAGTGCCCGCGACTCACTCCGGCATTGCGCGATATGCGATCTCGCGGCAACATTGCGTCAGGATCGTGATCCGGTCACTGCATGCCGCGCTTCGCTGCGAATCTTTCGTTCCTCTACACCGAGGCGCCGTTCCTCGATCGTTTCGCCGCGGCCGCTCACGACGGCTTCGCGGCAGTCGAGTTCGGCTTCGGCTACGACTTCGCCGCGAAGGAGATTGCCGCGCGCCTCAATGCGCACGGTCTGGTGCAGGTTCTGATCAATGCGCCTCCGGGCGATCTGGCCAAGGGAGATCGAGGCCTTGCCTCTCTGCCCGGTCGCGAGCACGAATTCGCGGCGAGCGTGGTCACCGCGCTTCGCTACGCGCAAACGCTCGCCTGCCCGCGGGTGCACATCATGGCCGGCGTGCTGCCCGCCGAGGCCGACGGCGAGCAACGCGCGCGGCATCGCTCGACCTTCGTGCGCAATCTGCGCTTCGCCGCGCGCGAGGCGGAAGAGCAGGGCGTCGAGCTCAGCATCGAGCCGATCAACCCGCGCGATGTCCCGGGCTATTTCCTGAACACGCAGGCCGAGGCACACTCGATCCGGGAGGAGACAGGCGTGCCGAATCTCAAGGTGCAGCTGGACCTCTATCACGCCCAGATTGTCGAGGGCGATCTATCCGAAAAGCTGCGCCATTGGCTGCCGCATATCGGCCACATCCAGATCGCGGGCGTGCCGGGGCGGCACGAGCCCGACATCGGCGAGATCAACTACCGCCACCTCTTCGCGCTGCTCGACGAGCTCAACTATCAGGGCTGGGTCGGCTGCGAATACCGACCGCTCGCCGGCACCTCGGCAGGTTTGAGTTGGATGAAGAGGCTCCTGTAGGGCCGAATTCATTCGGCCGGGGCGTTGCATGGTCGGGCTACGTGCGAATTAGTCGCATCTACGAAAACCGTTGCTTGGCGAGAGGTTCGTAGGGCCGAATTCATTCGGCCGCGACGCCTCGGGTAACGCCGCGTGCGAATGAATTCGCACCTACTTTACCGAGCCCATGGTCAGGCCGCGCACGATGAAGCGCTGTCCGAGTGCCATGAGCAGCAGCGCGGGCACCGTCGCGATCACCGCCGCGGCAGCCATTTGCCCGTGCTGGACTTCGTACTGCTGAGCGAAGCGCGCGATCGCCACCGGCACCGTGGCGGTGTCGCGCGAGGTAAGATTGAGCGCGATCGAAAATTCGTTCCAGCTGAAGATGAAGGCGAGAATTCCGGCCGCGATGAGTCCGGGCGCAGCCAGCGGCAGCGCGATCGACCAGAACGCGCGTAGCGGAGGGCAGCCGTCGACCTGCGCGGCCTCGTTGAGCTCGGGCGGAATCTCGCGGAAGAACGCCATCATCAGCCATACCGTGATCGGCAGGTTGAGCGTTACGTGCGTGAGCACCAGCGCGCTCAGCGTGTCGTACCAGCCGAGCTCGCGGAATGCGACGTACCACGGGCCCACCAGCGTCAGCACGGGAATCATGTGGAAGAGCAGGGTCCAGCCGAGGAACGCGGTCACGACCCAGCGGGCCCAGCGGAATCGGTACAGCGAATACGCGGCCAGCGTGCCGACGATCAGCACCAGCAGCGTGCTTACCGCGGCGACGATCAGGCTGTTCGCGACATTGCCGGCAAAATCGGAACGGCGGCCGAACAGCACCTCCGTATAATTCAACCACGAGGGCGCGAACGACCACGCGCCGGTATGGATGGCGATCTGCTGCTTGAGCGAGGTCAGCATAATCCATGCGAATGGCCCCAGGACGCAGAAGATCGCCAGCGCCAGCACAAGATAGCCGACCGCGCGCTCGCGGCCGGCAAGCGGCAGGATGCTCGAAGTCGCGCCTGCGCTCATGCCCGGCTCATGCCGCGGAGCGCGCGCCGGCTTACGAGCAGCGCCGCGACGATCATCGCGATCAGCGCGAGTGAGAGCAGCGCGCCGTAACCGAGCAGGTTCTGTTCGAAATAGACGCGATACAGGTGCAGGCTGACGAGCTCGGTCGCGGTGCCGGGGCCGCCGGAGGTCAGAAGATAGACCTCGTCGAAGGTCTTGAAGGCGAGGATGCCGCGGAAGATCAGCGCGACCGCCAGCGCGGGCTTGAGCAGCGGGATCATTACCCGGCGCGCGATCTGCACCGTGGAGGCACCGTCGATGCGCGCGGCTTCGATTACGTCCGGCGGAATGCCTTCGACTGCGGCGAACAGGATCAGGAACACGAACGGAACCCAGTGCCAGATGTCGACCGCGACCACTGACGCGAGCGCAATGCTGGTCGAGCCGAGCCAGTTGACCGGCGCCGCGCCCAGCGCCACCAGCGTCTGGTTGAAGACGCCGAAGTCGTAGTTGTACATCAGCTTCCACATGCTGCCGATCGCGACCGGCGGCACGAGGATCGGCAGGATCATCGCCGTGCGGACGAGTCCCTTGCCGCGTTCGAGCCGCGCGACCAACAGCGCGAGCAGCAATCCAAGGAACACCTCGATGGCGACGGCAGCGACGACGAAAAGCGCTGTGTTGATTACCGCCGCCGGCAGTACCGCGTCGCTGGCGAGCAGCGCGACATTGCGGGCGGGGGTAAAGCTCCAGTGTGCCCGTCCCTCCGCGAACTCGATGGTGGAGACACTCATGCGCAGCAGGTTCACCATCGGGTAGACGGTGAGCGCGACGAACACCACGACCGCCGGCAGGAGGCTCCAGTGCCGGAAGCTGCGATTCAATGCCGCGGCGAAGGACGCGATCACACGGGCGCAACGGGCCTAAACGCAATTTGTAGGGCCGAATTCATTCGGCCCTGGCGTGACGCTGTGGCGATGCGTGCGAATAAATTCGCACCTACTCCGGCAGTGGCGGCAATGAACCGGTGCGCCGCCCGTTCTTGCGGAACAAATCCTCGATTTCCTTCGCTGCCGTGTTCAGCGCCTTGCCGCTGCTCATTTCGCCGATGAGCGCCTGGTTGAGCCGCAAGCCCAGGATCTGCTCGACCTGCGCGCCTTCGGCGTAGCCAAGCTCCTGCGTCGCGTATTTCTGCATCGTGAGATACGCATTCATCCAGCGGAATTTGGGATTCTGCGCGAGGTCGGACTGGAACGTGTCGCTGCGCACGGGAATCGATCCGGCTTCCGCGTACGCCCGCTGCGCGCCCGCGGTCAGGAACCACCGCGAAAACGCGAGCGCCGCCTTCTTCTGTGCGTCGGGGACATTCTTCGGCACCGCCATGTTCCAGTTGCCGAGCAGCGCGGGGGGCTTGCCGCCGGCCGGCGCGGGCACCGGCACGGCCATGATCTTGCCGACCACCGCCGACTTTGCGGGATCGTCGAAGTTGCTCCACGCCGCGGATACGACCATCGCCTGCGCGGCTTTGCCCGTCGCGAGAAGCTGGATCACGTCGCCCTGCCCAAGCGCGCCGGCGTTCGGCGGGCCGCAGCGCTTGGCGACCTCGATGAAGAGGTCCAGCGCCGCCTTCGCCTGCGGGCTGTTGATCGTAACCGTGTAGTCGCCTTTCTCGGCGTCCTTGACGACGGTCGCGCCCTTGCCCAGCATGAAGTACATCCACTCGAAGCGGATGCCGTTGCCGCGCTCGCCCCGGATCACCGTGGCGTACATGCGCGGCGGATCCTGCAGCTTGGCGCATGAGGCGAGCACGTCGTCCCAGGTCTTGGGCGGCGCAATGCCTGCCGCCTTGAGCAGATCCTCGCGATAGAGAAAGAGATCGACGTTGCCGTTGGGTGACCACGCCATGAGCTTGCCGCCGTTGGGCGTGCGCCAACGCTTGGCCGCGTTCCAGTAGCCCGAGTCGCCGTAGGTCAGTACCTCCTTCGGCAGATCGAAAGCGGGATCGATGTCCTTCAGCGGCGTGAGAAATCCGCCTTCGTAGAACTCGATCGTCCATTGCGTATCGAGATTGATCAGATCGTAGGGACTCTTGTCGCCGCGGACCGCGTTGCGTGCCTTTTCCAGCATGCCGCCGTAAGGTGTCGTGTCGAGCTTGACCTTGTTGCCCGTTTGCTTTTCGTAGAGCTCGACGGTCTTCTCGAATCCGCCGTACCAGGGCGACGAGTTGATGAGGATCGTGATCGGCGGCTGCTTGCCGACGTCGGCGAACGGCTGCTGCGCCTGCGCGCCGGGCGCCGCAACGCCGAATGCGGCGGCGAGTGCTGCCGCCGCGATGGCACGAAAGATATGTCTCATCGTCTCCCCCGGTGTCGTTTGGCTTCTTGCGGCTATTCAAGCCGCGTCGGCGAGGCGCTTGACGCCGTAACGCCCGTAGAATTCGGCGGGCGCGTCGTGCGCCGCGAGGACGTCGGCGATGCCGCGCAGGAAGCGGCGCTCGATAGCGGCGTCGCGGAACGGCCGCATCTGCTGCGGATCGGTCGCGAGATCGTACAGGGTCGTGCCGACGCCGGGGTCGAATTTCTTGCCGTCGTGCATCGGAATCCGTCGCGCATCCTTGAGCGCGTCGATGCGCAGCAGCGGCATGCTCTTGGTGAAATCGAACGGTCCCGCGAGCTTTGCCGTGCGCATCTCGGCGCCGCTGAACAACGAGTGCAGATGCATGGGCATCAGCGTGTACTCGTAGAGCCCGGGCGCATACAGGTCCTCGGGATAGAGATAATACGTGTAGCGCCCGTCGGTGGCGCCGATCGGGCCGCCGAACATGCCGAAGATGCCGATGTCGCGCACAGGTCGATCCTCGGCCAGCAGCGGAAGGAGCGAGCGCGCGCGGACCTCGGGCGGCACCGGCAAGCCATGGATGTCGAGGAAGGTCGGCATCAGATCCATCGTCTGCGTGAGCGCCTGCCTGCGCTCGCCGCCGTGGGCGGCGAATCGAGGATCGTAGCCGATGCAGGGAATGTGCGAAATCTCGGTGTAATACGGCTGCAGGTTCTTGCCCCACCAGTCGTGCTCGGCGAGCAGGAAGCCGTGATCGGTCGAGAGGAAGAGCGCCGTGTTCTTCCAGAGGTCGTGGCGGTCGAAATAATCGAGGAGCCGGCCGAAGTAGTGATCGCAGGCCACGACCAGCGCGCCATAGTTGGCACGGATCTCGGCGATTTCCTCCGGTGAGTCGGTCGCCTTCTCATACATCGGCCAGTCGAGCACGCCGCCCGTCCACCCGGTTTCATACGCCTTCTTGAACCGCGCCGGCGCGTGGAAGGGTTCGTGCGGGTCGAAACACTCGAGCATCAGGAACCAATCGTCGGCGTCGCGATTGAGGTCGAGGAACTCGAAACCGCTGGCGAAGCAACGCGGCAGGCAGAAGTCCTCCTCGTCCTCCATGAACTCGCAGTTGATGGCGTGCTGCAGGCGCTTCCACCCGTCGTCGAAGTCGTAGTGCTTGCGCGCGAATTTTTCGCGCAGGCGCTTGAGCGGCGGGTCGACCATCGCCTTCCATGGATCGTATTCCTGGCCGCGGATGAAGTCCCAGGTGCGGAACCGGCCGTGATAGGTCGCGCCGCCGTCCTCGAAGTAGTGCATGTGATCGGTGACGAGGTGGGTGTGAATTCCGGCGTCGCGCATCATCTCCGGGAACGAATTGTCGAACGGCTCCAGGGGCCCCCAGCTGCGGTGCATGAAGTTCAGCCGCCCGGTGTGCAGGTCGCGGCGCGCGGGCATGCAGGGGAGGCTGCCGACGAAGTGGCTATCGAAGGTAACGGCGCGGCGCGCGAAACGATCGAAGTTGGGCGTCTGCACCGTTGTCGAGCCGTAGCAGCCGACGGCGGTGCGCATCAACGAATCGAACAGGACGAATATGGTGCGCATGAGGCATCCCAGAAATTGCTTGGACTTGAGACTATGCCATGAAAAATACACATTTGGCGCTAACCCCTAACCCGTGGAAATGGCTTCGGCTACAGCGCTCACAGCGCCACGCTCATCCCGCCGTCTATTACCAGCATCTGCCCGGTCACGTAATCCGACGCGCTCGAGGCGAGAAATACTGCGAGCCCCGCGATCTCCGCCGGATCGCCCCAGCGTCCTGCAGGGGTGCGCTTGTTGACCCATGCGGTGAACTCGGCGTTGTCGAGCAGCGCGCGATTCATCTCGGTGGCGAAGTAACCGGGTGCGATCGCGTTCACCTGGATGTTATGCGGCGCGAGCTCCACCGCCATGCCGCGCGTGAGCTGCCGCACCCCGCCCTTGGCGGCCATGTAGGGCACGACGCTCGGACGCGCGAGCTCGCTCATGAGCGATGCGATGTGTACGATCTTGCCGCGCTTGTTCGCGATCATCCCCGGCAGCACCGCCTGCGACACGATGAACGGCGCGGTCAAATTGGTCGCGAGCACCGCGTCCCAATCCTCCTGCGCGAAATCGACCAGCGGCCCGCGGCGCTGAATGCCCGCGTTGTTGAACAGGATGTCGACCGA
>Ga0137372_10005180_pt1 | contig 12715 bp, 10 predicted proteins | sample SagtaG_6_FD_104911 | JGI IMG/M metagenome (GOLD analysis project Ga0137372, IMG submission 104911) | Vadose zone soil microbial communities from Sagehorn Ranch, Mendocino, California, USA - Sage1_R_60_16 metaG | ecosystem: Environmental > Terrestrial > Soil > Vadose zone | place: USA...
ATGCTGCTATGTTCAGCCACGTGGTGCACAAATTCACGCGAGCCCCGCGGTATGATCAAATCGATATCGTAGGCAAGCGAGAGCATTTCGCTAACCTCGTCGCGCGTGTAGAGCAGGTTGATCGCCTCCGCCGGGATCTCCGGGAATTGCCGGAGCGCCTGCCTCCAAATGGAAAAGAGCGCCCGATTGCTTTGTGCTGCTTCAGCTCCACCCTTCAGAATTACTGAATTGCCGGACTTCAACGCGAGCGCGGCGATTTGCGGAACGATCTCGGGACGTGCTTCAAAAATAATGCCGACCACGCCTATTGGGCATGACTCCTTGTGCAGCGTCAGTCCCTCATCCAACTCAGTCACCGCCAGACTGCGGCCCAAAGGGTCAGGCAGTGCAGCCACTTCGCGAACTCCCGCTGCCATCTGCTTGATACTCTGTTCAGTTATCCGCAGACGCTCAAATAGAGTCCGCGCCATTTGTCCAGTTGCTACCGCACGCAGGGCTTGCTCACAGTCGCGTTGGTTCGCATTGAGAATCTCCGGCTTGCGGGCCGCAATCGCATCGGCTGCTGCCTGCAGCGCCGCGTCACGACACTCGGCGGGAACAGTTGCCAGCAGTCGGGAGGCAGCCCTGGCACGACGGGCGACCTCCGCGACGTTTACTTGCGCTGCTGCTCCTGATATTTGATTCATCTTTGCTCCGACAGCACCAGGTTGTCGCGTGTAACCAGCACGCGAGAGCGTTGCCCTCCAGACGGCGCTGCTGACATCATTTCAATCAATGCCGTTGCTTCCGCACTCGCAAAATTGATGATGCCACGCGCAAACTCCCGCCCTTCACAATCGGCAATGCTCACGACGTCCTGCGGTTCGAACTGCTGCTCTACGCGCACGACGCCGGAAGAGAGCAGACTTGCTTTGCCGCTGATGATCGCTTCGCGTGCACCTTCATTTACAATCACACGCCCGCGCACCCCCGCGGCATAGGTAAGCCACCGGCGTTTTCCCGCCATGCGCGAAGTTGACATGAACGTAGTGCCGATTTGCTTGCCGGTAAAAATGTCGTCGAGAACCCCCGGTTGCATCCCATTGGCAATGACAGCAACTCCACCGGCTTGCATCGCAATTTGCGCCGCTTCCAATTTCGTCAACATGCCGCCCCGCCCACCGGCAGAAGGCCCGGCGGCCAGCGCCTTCAGTTCGTCCGTCAAGTCTGTGACGAGTGGGATGAGCGACGGCTGCTCATCATAGTTAACTCCACGCTCCAAGCCGCTGGGTGCGCTGGGATCGTAGCGCAGCAGGCCGTCTACATTGGTCAATAAAATCAGCGCGTCTGACTCCAACCTGCTCATCACGAGTGCGGCAAGCCGATCGTTGTCTCCGAAGACACGCTCCTGCCCGAGTGCAAATTCAAGTTCCGCGGTTGAGACCGTATCGTTCTCGTTGATTATGGGCAGTACATTGAGTTTCAGCAGTTTCTCCATCGTGCGGCGCAGATTCGTGTAGCGTCTCCATTCGATGAAATCATCTTCGGTTAACAACACCTGCGCGATCCTCACGTCATACACGCGAAACAACTGCTCGTAAGAGTGCATCAAGAGGCTTTGGCCCACAGCCGCGCAGGCCTGCCGCACCACAACATCATGGAGCCGGGACGGATGGAGGCCCAATCGTCCAGCGCCTAACCCGACCGCCCCCGAAGACACCAGCACAACCTGACGGCCCGCGCGTTTCAACTCTGAGATCGACCGAACCAGTGGTTCAATGCGCTCATCGCAGACTCCGCCTTCCGCCCGGTTGATGATGCTGGTACCTACCTTGATCACCACCCGCTGCGCAGCACGTAGGCGTCTTTGTCGCTCTCTTTCGGAGTCTTCCTCGATCATTGTCTCCTGCCCTAACCAACTTCCTGAAGTAGCACCGGCCCGGTTTCGGCCGGCCGACATTCAATTGGATGCAGCCAATCTTTGTAGCGCTTATCACGCCCGTCCGTGGCAGCGAAGAAAGCGCTCTGGATCTTCTCCGTCACCGGTCCGCGCGTGCCCTCGCCTATCACGGTGCCATCAACCTCACGAATAGGCGTCACTTCCGCCGCAGTCCCGGTGAAGAACGCCTCATTCGCGGAAAGTAAGTCTGCCAACTGCATGGCCCTCACTTCCACGCGATATCCCAGGTCACGCGCAATCTGCAATACCGCGTCACGCGTGATGCCGAGCAGGATCGAGTGGCGTTCGTCGTTCGTTAGCAATTGTCCGTCGCGCACTATGAAAAGATTTTCTCCCGACCCCTCAGCCAGATTGTCGTCTGCATCAAGTAGCAACGCTTCGGCGAAACCACGACTGACGGCATCACGCACCGCTAACATCGAATTCAGATACTGCCCGCATGCCTTGGCAGTGGTGGGCATCATCCGCGACTGACATTTGCGCCAGGGAGAAACCGTTACGCGTACGCCTTGCTCAAGTCCTTCGGCGCCAAGGTAAGGCGCCCAGGGCCAGGCAAGAATAACAACCTCGACGGGGTTGTTGCCCGGATGCACACCCAGGCTGCCACTACCAAGGTAACAGATGGGCCGCACGTAGCAACTGCGAAAGCCGTTGCGTGCGACAATCTCACAAACAGCCTGGACGAGCTCCTGCGGCGAGTAGGGAATCTCAATGCTGTGAATTTCGGCCGAAGCGTAAAGCCGATCCAGATGGGCTTCGAGGCGAAATACGGCAGGCCCGTCTGCCGTTTCATAGCAGCGCATCCCTTCAAAGACGCCGCTGCCATAGTGTAAAGCGTGCGCTGAAACGTGCGTCGTCGCGTTGGCCCAGGGAATAACACTGCCATTCATCCAGACCCATTTGCTATCGTCAAAGGTCACTGAGTTTACTCCCGATTCGAATTGTAGGGGCGTCCCTCAGTGAGCGCCCCTGCCACCCAACCCTGGGCCTCTTGCCCCCGAACTTACGTCACCACTTGCGACCGTAACTTGGGTCGCCCGCGGAGGGACGCCCCTACATGAATTTCACGGACGCCCGACATGAATTTCACGGCAACGTTGTTTCTCCCATTAGATATCTATCAACACCTTTCGCCGCCCGGCGTCCATCCGCAATCGCCCAAACTACCAACGACTGTCCTCGGGCCATGTCGCCGGCAGCGAAAACTTTCGGCACGTTTGTCATCTTGTCTTCATCAACCATCACGTTGCCTCGCTCATCCATTAATACTCCTAGCTGCGAAAGCAATCCTGCAGTTTCCGGTCCCAGGAAACCCATCGCCAGCAGAATCATTTGCGCCGGCCATTCCTTTTCAGTGCCGGGAATCTCCCGCGGTACGACTCGACCGTTATTCGTCTCGGCCCCGTTGCCATTCGGGATCCACTCGATCTCAACTGTCTGCACTCCACTTAGCCGGCCATTCTGCTCACCAACAAACCGTTTGCTCATCACGCTGTATGTGCGCGGGTCTTGCCCAAAAACTGAAGCCGCCTCTTCCTGTCCATAATCCAAGCGGTAAACCTTCGGCCATTGCGGCCACGGGTTGTCTGCGGCGCGGCCAGCAGGTGGCTTAGTCAGGATTTCAAATTGCACCAGACTCTTGCAGCCGTGACGGAGTGCGGTGCCGACACAATCAGTGCCCGTGTCGCCTCCGCCAATGACGATCACGTCCTTGTCACGCGCGGAGAGATAGCGGCCGTCTTCGTGGTTGCTGTCGAGCAAGCTCTTGGTATTGGCCTGCAGAAACTCCATAGCGAAATGAATACCCTGAAGTCCACGACCTTCAAGATTCAGATCGCGCGGACGTGTGGCACCGCCGCAGAGCACAATCGCCTCAAACTGCTTTAGCAACTGATTGAGTGGATAGTTCTGGCCCACGTTCGTGCCGGTCACGAAGCGAACGCCCTCGGCTGTCATGAGATCGGTGCGCCGTTGTACTACTTTCTTTTCCAGCTTCATGTTGGGAATGCCGTACATCAGCAAGCCGCCAATCCGATCCGCGCGTTCAAAAACCGTTACCCAATGACCGGCACGATTGAGTTGGGCAGCACAAGCAAGTCCGGCTGGACCAGAGCCGATCACGGCGACCTGTTTGCCGGTGCGCACTGCCGGAGGCTCGGCGAAAACCCATCCCGCCTCAAATCCTCTATCGATGATCGCCTGCTCAATAGACTTGATTGTGACCGGGTTGTCACTGATGCCAAGCACACACGAGCCTTCGCAGGGAGCAGGACAGACTCGACCGGTGAACTCCGGAAAGTTATTGGTTTGGTGCAGTCGATTAAGAGCCTCGCGCCAATGACCTCGGTAGACCAGATCGTTCCACTCAGGAATCAGGTTGTTGATCGGACAGCCGGATGCCGCACCACCTATTACCTGGCCCGTATGGCAAAAAGGTACGCCGCAATCCATGCAACGAGCGCCCTGATCGCGCAGCGCTTCCTCAGAAGAGTGCAGATGGAATTCGCGCCAGTCGGATATGCGCTCCGCAGGCGCGCGGACCACCGGAAGAGTCCGTTTGTATTCCATGAATCCCGTCGGTTTTCCCATAGCTGAATTTCGGATTGAGAACCCAATTGGCCGCGGATTAACGCGGATTACACGAATCTGAAAAAGCCTCCATTAGGCGGTTTGCTCTAACGTGCGAGCTCTCTCTTCTGAAACTGGTTTTTATTCGGTCTATCTCATATCCGCGTTTATCTGCGTAAATCCGCGGCTGATTCGTGGTTTGCATGATTTGCTCGCGCTTTTCTCTCGCTTTCCCGCTTCTTCTGAAACTGATTCTTACTCGGTCTTTCTCAGATCCGGTTTATCTGCGTCAATCCGCGGCTGATTTCGTGGTTTGCAAATTCGAACTCCGCAATTCCACGGCTCTAAATGTACAAAAGCCACCAACCTTGCTGGTTGATGGCCTGTGGTAAAGCTTCACGTGTTAGCAACAGGCCATCAAGTGTCCTCTGTCATGATCGTCGAAATTAGAGTAATCATCGCGGCAGTCATCTGATTTAACGTGACGCGCGGAGAAATTAGCGAAGCAAAAGACATTGGTTGGGTCACCGAATTTGTCATTCCCTGGTTTCCTTGCAAACGGCTTAAAGTGGCGATTGCCACGACCTGAATACCAAAGGTCACCGCCACTACCGTTGTGCCCGAATAGCAATCTAACCCTTTCTTCGCGGTTCGTATAATTGATTATTTTTTGCTGGTCATAAATTCCGCGCTGATCGAACGCGTGCCGCCGAAGGGAGAAACTTCTTTGCAGTGCGCTGGCCCTGTCAGCGCTTTGGTCCGCCTCTTGGACCTTGCGGAGGAAAGCGGCGACAGATCGCCGCACTCCAAGGAGCAACATCTTTCGAGTGCGGCACCATTTCGTTGAATACGTGGTCAAATATCGAAATACATGCTGAACTCCAGCGGATGAGGACGCATTCTGAGAGGCTGGATTTCCTTCTCGCGCTTATAGCCGATCCAGCGTTCGATCAACTGCGGCGTGAAAACATCGCCTTTGAGCAGAAAGTCGTGATCAGCTTCCAAAGCATTCAGTGCTTCATCCAGTGATCCCGGCAAACTAGGAACGTCCTTCAATTGTTCGGGAGAAAGATCATAGATGTCCTTGTCCAGCGGACTGCCCGGGTCGATGCGGTTTTGAATCCCATCCAAACCCGCAAGCAGCATAGCTGAGAAGGCGAGGTAGGCGTTGCACGATGGATCGGGCGGGCGAAACTCCAAACGCTTCAATTTTGGACTGGTGGAGAACATGGGAATGCGAATGGCCGCTGAGCGATTCCGTGCGGAATAAGCAAGATTCACCGGCGCTTCGAAGCCAGGCACAAGCCGCTTGTAACTATTGGTCGTGGGCGCGGCGAAGGCGACGATGGCAGCCGCATGCTTAAGCAATCCGCCAATGTAGTGGAGAGCCATGTCCGAGAGTCCGGCGTAGCCTTTCCCGGCAAAGAGCGGTTTCTCTCCTTTCCAAAGTGACTGATGGCAGTGCATGCCCGAGCCATTGTCGCCAAAAAGTGGCTTGGGCATGAACGTGGCTCCCTTGCCGCGTCGCTGCGCAACATTGCGCACCGTGTATTTGAAGAGTTGCAGATTGTCGGCGGTGCCGATCAGGGTTGAGTAACGGAAGTCTATTTCACACTGGCCCGCAGTTGCGACTTCGTGGTGGTGACACTCAACCTGAATCCCAACTTTCTTCAGCTCGCTGGCAACTTCTCCGCGAAAATCCTGCAGCGTGTCCAGCGGCGGCAGCGGTACATAGCCCTCCTTGTTCCGAATGTGAAATCCCTGATTGCCATTGCCGTTCGAGCCGTTGGTATTCCAGATCGCCTCGGGGCTGTCCAGTGAGAAACCAGCCTTGTGTCCCTCGTTGTGGAAAGACACCTCATCAAAGACGAAAAACTCGGCCTCTGGGCCAAAATAAACTGTGTCTGCAATACCTGTGAATTTGAGATAGCTTTCCGCCCTTCGCCCGACGCCGCGCGGATCGAGCCAATAACCCTCCTTGGTAATGGGATCGACCACGTTGGCTATAAGACACAACGTTTTCTCACCCATAAAGGCGTCAATCCAGTAACGCGACGGATCAGGCACAAGCAGCATGTCTGACTCATGAATAGAAGCCCAACCACGTAGGGACGAGCCGTCGAATCCGAAGCCATCTTCGAAAGAACTTTCGCTCAGCTCCTCGATGGGAAAAGTCAGGTGATGCCAGGCTCCAATCAGATCGGTGAAACGTACATTCACGTAAGCTACCTGCTCATCTTTGCCAAACTTCAACACATCTTTTACGCTCATGCCAATTACTCCTCTTTAGTTAAGTCACTCAGTTGAGAGTGATCGAGTTTGGACAGAAAGGGTTGGTGTCCCACAACGACAACAGCCCTGGGTCGCGGCTGAGAAGCCCGCCCCACAACCGGCCATGGAGTTGCTAAACAAACCTATCCTCACAGGTCAGACTGTTTCGGCGCTTTCATTGTCTTGGTCAAGATTTAACTACGTCCTAACCTATGCGAGATCACTGTTCGCGCGTGCTGAACGTCCAGATCAAACCTGCCAGCACAGTTGACTGGCTTCTGGCGAGCACGGTCGGATCACTCTTGGGAAAGAAAGGCTGATTAGACCAGTCGCGCCTGAACTCCAATCGCGTGATCAGGCTGGGTCTTAGTTTGTATTCGCCTGTCATAGTGAACTCTTTGATCCTCTGTGGCGTGCCGGTCGAAAATCCGTCGTGGTCATCGAACCATTCGTAGCGCGGAGTGAATGCCAGACGCTCCGTCGGCGAGTAACGCAGATAGCCGGCGACCCCCTGCCAGTGCGCTTTCCCGCCAGCGGTCAGGGTGTCAATGCCGTAATCATAGTTCCCCATCAGGGCCCACTGCTTGTTGAAGCTGTAAGTCACAGTAGTGTCTGACAGATGACGGTAGTGCCTGTTGTCATTCGGTTGCTCTGGACCCGTCATGTAGTTCTGCACAATTGACAGCTTCGACGTTGGCGTAAGACCAAGCGTAACACCGAATGTTTTGCCTCCATTGTTCTCCTCAACGTTATTCCATCCGTTTACCACCAAGCCGGTTACGCTGACCTTGCTGTTGAGCGCGTACTTTGCGCGAACCCCAAAATGGTAATAGGGAATCGCCCAAGCAAAGAGCAGACCTCGCGAATAGTTCCAGTTGTCCTTGGTTTCGATCACTTCAGCCCCATGCACGGTCACGAACTTCCCAAAATCGATCTGCAACCCTGAGCCAATGGGCGCCAGATAGCTGCCGTAAGCCTGTTGGATTACTTTGTAAACGTCCTTGCCACCCGGCTCTACTGAGTGGACCAGATCCGTTGCGGGTCCGTAATCCAGATCGAGCCGGAACCCGAGGCGCGAGTTGAGCGGATCGGGCTTCTTCTCGATAACGATCTCAGCCAAATTGAGGGCAAACTGGTTTGACCGGGTGTCGAAGTTGCGCAGGACGTTGACGCGGCCCGCAGGCTTGTTGAAGTTATAGCTGTAGTAGCCATCAATGAACCCACTGACTTCAACCTCCCGGAAGAAGTTCAAAACTCCCTTGTCCTGTGATCTGGACTTATCGTCTTCCTGCGCCGGCGGAGCCGGATTCGTTACAGGAAGTGCAGTCGCATCACCTGGAAGAGCAGTTTTTACGAAGGAGACCGGAGCATTTCTCGGAGGCTGCTCTGCCTCCAATTTATTCAGACGTTCTTCAAGTTCCTTGACGCGACGGCGCAACTCCACGGTTTCAGGATTGCCCATCAGCGGGGACTGTTGTTGAGCTGTTGTGGGTCGATGGCTCGAAAGAGTAATCGAGAGCATCAAGCCAGCCATTACTGCCATTGATTTAACTCTTCGCATTGTTGTAGTTTGTCTCCACATCGTCTCTTAACGGACGATCTCAGTGGCCTATTCGTCTCCGCGCCCGCAAAAGCCAGGACGGGTAGGCCATGTTTCTTTGTTTAGGCGGTTGTGACTTATTCGCCTCGGCACTCCTTAGAAGTAGTTTCCGCTTACGACCATCAAGCCGCTTCTGCGCTAACCTTTCGGCCCTGCAGTTTAATGAAAATTGGCAAGGTCGACAGATGGGACCGGATGATCGATTGGATCTCAAGCAACTTGGTGACAACTGCTATGCCAACGAATGGACGGCCGCTATTGATCAGCAAAACTTCAAGGTTGCTTCGGGTTTACGAGATTGTAAGAGCGTGGCCAGACTCAGTAGTTGTCTTCGCAGTATGACGTTTTGGTTAGTGATTGAGAGATCGGCAACAATATTGTCACTCACTGCGGAGGTCAGCAGTTCAAGACGGACACGGCGTTTTGGAGGCGGGCGCTCCGAAGTTTGTACGACAATCTGTTACTGGCGGGAAGCGACACGTTTGTAGTCGCGGCCAAGGTTAACAACAAAAACGTAATACGAGTTGGAGTGGCGAAAACTAACTTCAATGGAAATAAGCTAAAGAAAGTACTGGTTCCGCTCGTTACCACGACCAGGTTTTATCCGGTATGAAGCTTGCTCTTTAGCAAAACCGCTAATAGAAAAAGTTACTTCAGTCTGGGAGTGGAAACACAAAATGGCGCTCGTGCTTAAAGGGGGAGAGTTCATTGCGACGGAAGCTCTCAGTGTGAGCACGTTATCCAGGCTGATGACTCTGGCAAGGCGTCGACCGCTCCTCATTAATGGCCTGGAACTACACCACCTGGATTTGGCCCGGCTGGTTGAAGAGGCGCGGAGGACGGGGCAGCCAGTCTGGCCCAACCAGCGAATAGCGCTACTAGTCAAGAGTTGATCCCCAGACTTTGTTCGACTAACTTCCCAATTTGGCGCCGGCTCGACGACTGCAGTGCACGGAAATAGTGACAAACGAAGCCGAAACAATCTTCGCGCCCCGCAAGCGAAGCCATAGCGACAAAGTGCAGTCGCATGCCGCGGTGCGGTTTTCACTGCACCACCCTCTGGCGAACCCGGCCGAAATCTCTCAGCAGTTTCGAACGTTTCTCAAGATAGAAGATCAGCGTTTGAAAATGGCCCACCGCTGCGGAGCGCCGGGGAGGCAAGTGGCTGCCGCGCGCAGTTCAACTCTCGATTTGGTAGTTGAGCGGGCCTATCACGCGGCTACTCTACTTGTTCCTGCCGGGGGGTCCTCTCGTGACACCGGGGACGGCTGCGCAGTGGTGGCTCTGGGCGGTTTCGGCCGTGGCGAGTTGGCTCCCTACTCCGACCTCGATCTCCTCTTTCTTCATTCAAACCATCATGCCTTACAAGCGCGCAGCCTGGTCGAACAGATATTGCGTCTGCTGTGGGACGCAGGGCTAACTGTGGGCCATAGTCTTCGCAGCGTAACTGACTGTCCAGCCGCAGCGCATCGAGATCCCCATTTTCAAACCGCCCTCGTCAGCACGCGAATGTTGGCAGGTGATGCAACGCTTTACGATTCGCTCCTTGAAACGCTTGAAAAAGATCGACGCAAACGGACCGACGCATTCCTCGCAGCTATCCGCAACGAACGTGACGCGCGATACATGAAGTTTAGCGCAGTAGTGTGTCTTCAGGAGCCGAACCTAAAGGATGGTGCCGGCGGACTCCGCGATTTCCACACCGCGCTCTGGGCGGGATATGCGCGATACGGCTGCCGGACGCTGGAGGAATTAAGGTCTCGCGAGATCATTACGGAGGGCGAACGACGCAACGCGGCCCGCGCCGTCGATTTTCTCTGGCGGGTCAGATATGCCGCCCACCTCTCTACGCGACGGAAGACAGAACGCCTGGCGCTGGACTTGCAGACCACTCTGGCTCGTGGGTTTGGCTATGAGCCGAATGCTTATCTGCTGGCTTCTGAAGCATTCATGCGGGATTACTACCGCCACGCTCGTGAGTTGCACCGCTTCAGTGAGACGCTCCTCGCGCGGGCTTCCGAGACGGAGACGAAGACCCATTGGTGGACGAGAAAACCCTCGCAACATACGCCCGGCGAGACGCTCTCGATTCGGAATGGGCATTTGCAACTGGAAGGCGACGCAGAACTCTTTATCGAAAACCCTTTGCTCATTTTCGATGCCTTTGCTCTGGCGCAGGCGGCTAGTGTTCCCTTCAGCCATCTGTTGCAAGAGGCTGTGCGCAAAAGTCTCCCGCTGGTAGACCATAACTTCCGTGCGTCTGCCGAAGCATCGCGAGCCTTCATCAAGCTCTTAAGCAGACGCGGTCGTGGCGGCTACGTACTGCGTCTGATGCATGAAACCGGCTTGCTGGCCCGCTTTATGCCCGAGTTTGAGCGCATCAGTCTGCTCATTCAGCACGATCTCTATCATCACTACACCGTCGATGAGCACACGCTCAAAGCCCTCGAGGCACTCGACGAGCTGCATGTCAGTCAGGACAAACAACGCGCACACTTACGGATTATTTTCGATGAGATTAAAGATCCTGCGCTGCTCTATCTGTCCATCCTTTTGCACGACATCGGCAAAGGGCGCGGGCGTGGTCACATTCCCCGCGGAGTAAAGATTGCCGAGCGCGTCTGCGCACGCCTCGGCCTCGCCGACCAACAAACGGCGACGGTCCTGCTTTTGGTGAAGGAACATGTCGCGATGGCTCAACTCGCCCAGCGACGTGACCTAAACGAGCCACAGGTAGTAAGCGACTTTGCGACGCAGATGGGAAGTCTTGACGCCCTGAACTCCCTGCTGCTCCTGACCTATGCGGACCTGAACGCCGTCGCCCCTGGCGTCTGGAGCGAATGGAAGGGCACGCTGCTGTGGGAGGCTTATCGCCGCACCCGTACTTTGTTGACCGGCACGGACGCGATTCCGGATGACAACGAAAAGATCGCACGATTCAAGGAGCAGGTGGTGAATTCCCTGGAAGGCTTGTTGCCGATTAGCGAAGTTGAGCGTCACGTGGCTCTGCTGCCGGATCGCTACGTCAGGGTGACGCGACCGCTGGCTGCTGCCATTCATATTCACTTAATCAAGGAACTCAAGAATGAGCTCTTTGCCCTGCGTTGGCTAAGGCATAGCCGGGCTTCCACCGAGTTGACCATCTGCACCCGTGACCGACACAGTCTATTTGCCGACATCGCCGGCACTCTAGCCGCGCATGGCATTGAAATCCTGAGTGCTGAACTCAACACACGCGAGGATGGCATCGCGCTCGATGTGTTCATGTTGCGTGAAGCCTCCACACACCATGCCATAGACATACAGCGTCACTCGGCGATTGAGCGCTCGCTGCGCAAGGCCATTGCGGGCGAATCGGATATTGCCGCACTAGTGGAACGCTGGCGGACCAGGCACGCTCCTCGTAAACGAAATTCAACTCAACACGCCCAGCAGCGCAATCTGCCGCGGGTTGTCTGTGACAATGAGGCAGCCGGATCCTGCACGCTGGTTGAGGTACACGCCATCGATGAAGTTGGATTGGCTTACAAGATCGCGAGTGCGCTGGCAACGCTGGGGCTTGATATTGTGTGCGCCAAAATAGCCACCGAAAAGAGTGACGCCCTTGATGTTTTTTACGTTTCCGATGCGAATGGAATGAAGCTTTCACCGACGACTATGCACTCCGTCGAGGTATCGCTCGCCGAACTGCTTTCGTCAACTGGAGAAAACCCAACTACTGCCGAGACAACTAAAACCTAAGGAGACGAGTTGATGAAAAAAGTTGAAGCGATTATTCGGCCGCACCTGCTGGACGCAGTTAGAACTGCACTCCAGGAAGTGGAGGTGGTCGGGATGACTATTAGCGAGGTGCAGGGTTATGGGCGCCAGCGCGGTCATACCGAGACTTATCGGGGCGCGGAATACCAGATTGAATTCATCCCAAAAATCAAGCTTGAAGTGGTTGTGCCGGATGAGATCGAGGACGCCGCGATTGAGGCAATTATCAAGACCGGTCGTACCGGAAAATTTGGCGACGGCAAAATTTTCGTCGTGCCGCTGGACGATGTAATTCGCATCCGCACTGGAGAGCGTGGCGAAGCGGCGCTCTAGACCTGCCGTTACCGTATCGGCTCAGCTCTGGCCTCTTGTAATATTCTCATCCAGTCCTTCAGCTTCGTGTCGCTTTGGAGCTGATCGGATTCAAGGGACCACTTAAGCAATCGTCGTTGCCGGCACCATCGGCTGCGCCAAAAGTGGCTGGACCGATAACGGACGATAACGGGATCGAGCACGCCCTGAGCGTTTGGCAAAGTAAGCGTCGCTCCGATTCCGGCCGCAATTAATCCCACCTAGCC
>Ga0137372_10005182_pt1 | contig 12713 bp, 13 predicted proteins | sample SagtaG_6_FD_104911 | JGI IMG/M metagenome (GOLD analysis project Ga0137372, IMG submission 104911) | Vadose zone soil microbial communities from Sagehorn Ranch, Mendocino, California, USA - Sage1_R_60_16 metaG | ecosystem: Environmental > Terrestrial > Soil > Vadose zone | place: USA...
CAGCCGCCACGACGACCGCGGCGGCTGTCACCTGCGTGGCCAGCGGCCGTCTTTTCACCGGCCGCGCTCCAGCAGGGTCGACACCGACGTCGTCAGCTCCTCCAGCTCGAACGGCTTGCCGAGGAACGCATCGGCGCCAAGTGCGATCGCGGCCTTCTGGTCATCCGCCGTCTGCCAGGCCGAGACGACGATCACCGGGATCGTGTGCAGGTGCTCGTCGGCACGAAGCACCTCGAGCACGTCGAGTCCGCTGCGGCCGGGAAGCATCACGTCGAGAAGGACGAGGTCCGGCTGCTCGCTCTGGCAGAGCTCGATCGCCGTGTCGGTGTCCTCCGCCTCGAGATAGCGGTACGCGTCTCCGAGCGTGACCTTCATCAGCTCACGGAGCCGCACGTCGTCGTCGCAGACGAGGATCGTTGCGCGCTCGGCCACTAGCCGCTCAACCGGAAGAGGAGCAGGTCGCGCCGCGGCCGCAGTCCGATCACCGTTGCCGTCAGCGTTCCGCGTGCGTTGTCGTAGAGACCGGTGCCGCCGACGATCGCGAGCTCGTAGAGCAGACGGGACCAGAGCACGCCGCTGACGACGATCGTCCCCTTGGGCAGCGTGTAGGTCGTCGAGCAGGTTCGTTCCGCAGTCGCGACGTACGTGCAGAGCGTCGCGGCCTGCCCGATGGTGCGCTTGCCTTCGCCGCGCTGATAGAGCGCGCTGCGCACGATCTCGCGCGCGCCGATGCCGCTGCCGATGAGCTTGTAGACGACCTGTCGGTCGGTGATTCGGACCGTGGCAGGCCCGGTCGACGCCCGTCCAACGGTGCCGGCGTAGGCCACCGCCGCCGCGGCGAGCATGGCCGCCGCGGCCAGCCACTTCGCTCTCATTGGTCCCCCTTCTCGTCGCGGTTCCCCAGGTCGGACGAGCCCTCGCGGTGTCAGTTTCTCACACGAGGTCGAGCGCGAAGAGGATCGCGTGCGGCGGACGTCACGCCGGCAGCGCCGTAGTGCAAGCGTAGACGTGGCGCGCAGTGTCTCACACGTCACAATTGGGGCAGCCGGGGCTCAGTGCGCGTTGAGATAGAGCGCGCGCTCTCCTGCAGTGAGTGTGCGTGGGATCATTTCGTCTGCGAGGCGGACGAGCTCGTCGAGATCACCGCAGACGGCGCAGCGCACGACGCTGACCCTCTCCCACGTGGCCGATGCGAGCTCGGTCCCGTCGGGCGAGATCGCCATCGTTCCCTCGGATGATTGCGGCACGCGTGCGACGACGTTCGACAGGCCGGTGCCGACGTCCCAGACGCGGGCGACGCCGTCGCCCGCGAGTGTCTCGAGCCGTTCGCCGTCGCTGCTGAACGCGGCATAGTCGAGCACGCCGACGTCGCGAAGCAGCGAGACCTGCTCGCCGCTCGGCACGGCTCGAATGTGGACGGCGTTGTCGAAGCCGTCCGCGATCGCGAGCACCCTGCCGTCGGGGCTCCAGACGACGGTGCCCGCCTTGCCAGGATTCGCGAATCTCGCGATCCGCCGACCGGTGCTCGCATCCCAGACCCCGATGCTGCCCTCCACGCCTGCGGCTGCGATGCGCAGCCCGTCTGCGCTGACGGCGGCGTCGTTCGCGCCTTCACCGCCGACGATGAACGTTCGCAGGCTGCGCCGCGCGGCGACGTCCCACAGCTTTGCGGTGCCGTCGTCCGCTGCAGAGACGAGCAGACGGTCGTCGGCCGACCAGGCGACGGTGCGCACCGCATCCGTGTGGCCGCGCAGGACCGCGAGCGGACGCGCGGCGCCCTTGATCGCCCAGATCTCGATCGTCCCGTCGCCGTCGCCGGTCGCGAGCAGCCTGCCGTCGTGGCTGACCGCAGCGCCGAGGATCTGACGCCCGGCCGCGTGCACCGTGAGGACGAGGCGGCCGGTTGGGACATCCCACACGACCGCGTCGCCGATGTCGCCGATGCCGACGAGGTGCCGGCCGGAGGTGTCGAATACGAGCTTGACGACTCCCTCGTCCGGTGGTGCCCGCAGCGTCTCCGGGAGCCTTTGCAGCCGCCAGATTCGTGCGACGCCACTCTCGTCCGCTGCGATCAACCTTCCACCGTCCGCGCTGAACCGCCCGTTGAGCACGTTGCCGGAGCTCGCGGTGAGCACGCTGAGGAGGCGGCCGTTGTTGCCGTCCCAGACACGAACCATGCCCTCACCGGCCGTGGCCACGATCGGCGCGCCCTCGCGCATCGTGACGGCGATCACGAGTCCGCCCGGCCCTGGGCGCGACGAGAGCTCCTTCCCCGTCCGGGTGCTCCAGACGTGGACCGTGCTGCGAAACGCGTCGGCGGCGGCGACCGTGCTGCCGTCCGGCGAGAAAGCGGCGTCCGAGACGGATCCGTGCGACCCGTGCAGGTCGTGCAGAAGTCGGCCCTCGACACTCCACAGCTGGATGCCGCCGCGATCGCGGGGCGTCACGAGCATCTTGCCGTCGGGGCTGAAGGTCACCCCGACGGACTCGGCGGCGCGCAGGCGGTGCAGCAGCGTCCAGGAACGGGTGCTCCAGATCCCGACGGCTGCGTCACCGGCCGCGGCCAGGTACGAGCCGCTCGGGTCGAACGCGAGCGCGAAGACGCCGCGGGCGCTCGGTGCCCGGAGGACGTGCTCGAGCCTGCCGTCGGGGAAGCTCCAGACGAGCAGCGCACGGTCGGCCGCCGCGACGATCCGGCCACCGTCAGGTGCGAGCACTACCGCCGACAGCGCTCCAGCGTGTCCGGGGAGCACCTGCAGCAGCCGGCCCGAGCCGGCGTCCCACACGCGCACCGCGCCGTCGTCGCCGCCTGTCACGGCCAGCCGCCCGTTGCCGCCGAAGACGGTCGAGTTGACGAGGCCGCGCCCGCCGCGGAGGGAGAGCGTCGGCCGGTAGGCGCGAAGCGCCGAGCGGAGTGCCTGCTCCGCTTGCGCCGTCGGGCGGATCCGCGCCGCCTCGCGCGCGAGCAGAACCGCGAGGGTCGGGTCGACCCGAAGCTGCGACAGAGAGATCGCCGCCACCTCGCGCGACCGTGTCTGCTTCGCGTTCTCGATCGCAGTGTTCCGCTGCGTCCACGCGACCGCCGCCAGCGTGGCGGCGACGCCGAGTGCGAGGAGCGCCGCCGCGAGCGTCAGGCGAAGCCGCCGTGTCGCCGCGCGGCGGCTGGCGGCGATGTACTCGCCCTGGAGAGGCGTCGCGGTCTCACGGTGCGCCCCTTGCCGGGCCGACCAGTGCTCAGCCGCCTCCAGGTCGCTGCCGCGCAAGAGGAAGCTGGCATCCCGTCCGCTGCGTTCCCACTCGAGTGCGCGTACAAGCAGGCGCGCGTGCGCGTCGAGCCAGTCGTGGTCCATCTCGAGCGCGTCGACCAGCTCCACGACCGAGGCGTCGAACCGATCCGAGTCACGGAAGAAGATCCAATTGGGCACCCGCAGCTCGTCGCGCAGCTCCGAGCCGGCGACGTCCCGGCGCAGGATCGGGATCAGGCGTTTGTTGTGTAGGAGCGCGTGCTCGATCTCCTCGTGGCAAACGTTCGAGGCGGCGAAATCCGGGCTCAGGACCGGGACGACGACCGTTGCGTACTCGATGCCGGCGTAGATCGTCGCCCGCCAGTCGGCGCTCTTCCGGATGTCGTCCCAGTCGACCCAGACGTCCTTCTCCCGTTTGGCGAGAGCGGCGACGAGCCGCTCGACGAACGCCAGGTCCGCGCGCGAGTACGAAAAGAAGACGTCAGGCCGATCGGGCTGCGTTGCCGTCGCTCCCATCACGCCAACCCCCGAAGGTTCTATCGCGCCGCCGGAACGACCGCAGAGCCCGACCGTACCGCGGTCGCCGGGTCCTGACAAGAGGCCGGCGGATGCGGGAGCTTCTTAGGGTCGGCCGCGCGCATTCGCGCCTTCGACACGAGACGCCGGTCGAGGTCGGCGGCGCGTTACCGTGGCCGTCGTGTCCGGAAGCGGAACACGACGGCGGTCGTGATGCCGAGCAGCCAGCCGATCACAGCGGCGGCGAGGATGATCCAGACGAGCGAAGCGTGCGTCGAGTCGAAGGCCCAGCTCAGCTTCACTTGGTGCGTGTTCACCGAGATCAGCACGATCAGGACCACGAGCAGCCCGATGAACGCCACCGCGCCGGTGTAGAGGCGCGCACGGCGTCCGTGGCGGAGGAGACGCTCCCCCCGCGACTCCAGTGAAGACGCGGGCGGCTGGTCGCTCGATCCCGGATCGGGCGCTGATGACGGTGGTTCGCTCGAGGTCACGGGGGCATTCTCCTATGCCGGGCTGGCGGCTTGCGGCGCGTATCCGTGCCGTGGCGCGGCACGTTGCAGAAGCGACAAACGAGCCACGAACCCCCGGTGGTGAAGGCACCGCGCTCGTTCGCCGAGCGCGCACACTGTTTCCCACAGGCGAGGACAACCAGATGGTCAAGCCCCGGCACGTCAAGGCCGTGCTTCCTGTGTTCGTCGCCCTGCTCGCGGGCGGCATGGCTCACGCTGCGAGCGCGGCGGCACCGGCGAACACCTCGCCGCCGACGATCGCCGGCACGCCGACGGTCGGCCAGACGCTGACCGCCGAGACCGGCATGTGGACGAACACCCCGACCTCCTACAGCTACCAGTGGCTTCGCTGCAACGGGGGCGGCAACAACTGCGTGAGCGTCGCCAACGCAACACTCAAGACGTACACGCTCGTCGGGGCCGACGCAGGTCACACGATGAGGGTGCGCGTGACGGCGACGAACGCCGACGGCGCGGCGTCGGCGCAGTCGGCGCAGACGGCGCCCGTCGCCTCAGGCGTGCCGAGCGGCGCTCCGAAGAACACCGGCGCACCCACGATCTCGGGCATCGCCAAGGTGGGGCAGACCCTGACCGCGAACCCGGGCACCTGGACAGGGAACCCGACCGGTTACACGTACCAGTGGCAGCGTTGCGATGCCGACAGTGCGATCTGTTCCGACATCGCCACCGCAACCGCCACGACGCATTACGTCAGCACGGCGGATCTCGGCTTCCGCTTACGGGTCCGCGTGACCGCGCACAACGCCAAAGGCACCGGGACTGCCACATCCGCCCTGACGGCGATCGTCCAGCCGGCGACCGCGATCACGAACCATCGCCCGAGGCTCGTGATTCTGTCGGTCCGGTTCGTGGGCGCGGCGATCTACGCACGGTTCAGGATCTGCGACGACTCGCGTAAGAACCTCACGGTGATCGAGACCGATTCGCGCCCGGGCAAGCTGTCCTACACGCGGCGCTTTACGACTCTCGTGCCGCCCCGGCCCTGCGGCGTCTACACGCGCCACTGGACGCCGGCGGCTCGATTCCGCGGTCCGGGTCGCTACACCCTCACGCTCCGCGCTCGCGACAAGTCAGGCCTCACCAGCCTGCCCGCGAGGCGGACCTTCTCCCACGGATAGGGCGGATCGGGGTGCCGCGGCTCATCGGCTGCGGCGCCCCGGCCGGCATCGCGTTGCAGACGACGAGGTTGCGCATTTGCGGACCTGGGCGCCTACTCTATTCTCAGGCAGAATAACCTCATGGATACGAAGTTGTCGACGACGGAGGGCGCCGTGCTCGGATTGGTGGCATTCGGCGAGCGCTCAGGCTACGACCTCGTCCGACTGGCAGAGCACAGCGTCGCTCACCTCTGGACCCCGTCGCAAAGCCAGATCTACAAGACCTTGCCCCGCCTCGTCGCCTGGGGCTTCGTCCGCGGGCGTGAGATCGAACAGCGCGGCCGGCCGGACAAGACGAGCTACAGGATCACCGCCAACGGCCGCAAGATCCTTCGCCGCTGGCTCGACGAGATCGAAGAAGAACCGGCCGGCGGCAGAGTCGTCTTCCCCCTCAAGCTGTTCTTCTGCGAGTTTGCCTCGCCGGGCACCGCGCACGCACAACTCGCCGCCTATCGCCGCTTCCTCACGCGCAGGGTCGAACGGTACGAAGCACTCCGCGCCGAGCCTGACCGCCTCCAGAGCATCTACCCGGAGCTCGTACTGCAGCACGGCATCGATCGAGCACGCGCCGGGCTCGCCTGGATCGAGCAGACCACAGCATTCATCTCCGATACGTCAGGTCGAAGTCGTGCTCCCAGTTCGAGCCGTCCGCGGAGGATTCCCAGCGGCCGCTGATCGTTCGTCCGTCAGCGCTCAACTCAGCCACCAACCACATCACGGAATCGACGCGCGTCGGGTCAGGCTCCGCCGAGGTAGGACGCGTCGAGCAGTGAGGTGAGGCACCGGAGCGGTGCCGCTGCGAATTTGCCGGACTGGTCGTAACCTTGCGCGCTCAGTGATCGGTGCCAGGCGAGGGCACGGGCGATCTTGCCGACGCGGCAGGCGAGCTCGAGCGTTTCGACCAGTTGCTTGCGGGCGGCGAGGTCGCTGAAGACGTCGAGGTAGGCGTCCCGGACGCGCAGCAGCCTGGGGTCGGTCGGTGTGGCACGGAGGTGATGCTGCAGGGAGTTGAGCGGCACCAGCAGGCTGGCGAAGGGGTGCGCGACGACGCTGTCTCCCCAGTCGTAGAACCTCGTTCCTCTCCCTCCCGCGAGGATGTTCCAGGGGTGGAGGTCGTTGTGGTCCAGGCTGGCCAGGGGGCCGACCGCCGCGAGCTGTTCGCACCATGAAGCGACAGTGCCTCGTAGGGCGACAACTCGTGGCAGGCTCGCCTTCCCGGCGGAGTCGTCGAGGGTGTCGAGTTGCTCGCCGACCGCCTCGAGCGCTTCGTCGAAGCGGGTCGCCATGATCGGCGCGCGCATGTCGGCGATGCCGAGCACGAGCAGCTCCGCGGTGTGGGGGGCGAGCCTGCGCTGCAGCTGCCCGTAGGCGGCCAGCGCACTCGCCATTGCGTTCGTGAGCTCGTTGTCGGTGAGCTTGCCTTCGGTGAGGTCCTGGCCGAGCGAGCTCCCGCCGTCCGGGAGCAGGATCCAGGCTCGCGTGCGGTCGGTTGCGATCGGGCGGAGCACGTGCTCCGGGACGGTGCGAGCGAGCAACTCGTAGAGGCCGGCCTCGAAGGCGGTCGCCGCCCCGAGAGACTTGAACCAGACGGTGCCGCCGGTCGTCTCTGCCTTCAGCACGGTGGCCCACGGGCGGAGCTGTGCCTGTTCGAGCTCGCCGGTGCGCTCGATGCCGGCCCTGGTGAGCTGGTCGTCGACCCAGGCGGTCAGCACGGCTTGACACGCAGGTCAGCGTTCGTGCTCGCGGGTGACTCCGGCGTCTTCTCCGGGGCGGGTCGTTCGCGGCGGAGGATGGTTGCCGCGGTGACGGCAAGCGTGAGCGCGAGGGCGGCGCCGACGATCGCGGCGACGTGCATGCCCGACGTGAAGGCGTCGCGGGCGCCCGCGAGCAGGGGCGCGCCGACGTGCGGTGGGAGCCGATCGGACGCCTGGACGGCGCCCGCGAGCGTGCTGCGTGTGGCCGCGAGAGCGTGCGGCCGGATGTTCGTCGGCACCAACGCGGCGAGTTGACCGCGGTAGACGGCGGTGACAATGCTGCCGAGGACGGCGATGCCGAGTGCGCCGCCGAGCTCGGTGCCGGTTTCGGAGAGCCCCGAGGCCACTCCGGCCCGTTCGGGCGGTGCGGACGCAACGATCAGGTCGGTCGCCAGGGTCACCACCGGAGAGATGCCGAGCGCGAGCAGGATCGAGCCCGCCACCAGCGGCGCGAGCCCAGAGCCGCCGCGGCCGGGCAGACCGGCCAGGATCGCCAAGCCGACGGTCGCGATTGCGAGCGCGTAGGCCATCGTGACGCCGGGGGAGAGTCGGCGCACGACCGCCGGGGCGAGCAACGAGCCGACGATGAAGCCGAGCGAGGACGGCACCGTCCAAAGGCCGGCTGCGAGCGGTGAGAGGCCGAGCACCAGCTGCAGGTACTGCGCGATCAGGAAGAAGCTGCCGAAGATCAGGAACAAGCTGAGTGTGTTGGCGGCCAGTGCTGCGGCGAATGCCGGCCGGCGCAACAGTTGCAGGTCGACGAGCGGCTCGGCGAGCGCTCGCTGCCGGCGCTGGAAGGCGAGCCCGATTGCGACGCCGACAAGCATCGACAGTGCGGGCCCTCGTCCGAAGCCGCTCTGGGCGAGCTCTTTGATGCCGTAGACGAGTGCCAGCACGGACGCGAGCGAGAGGGCGGCGCTGACGAGGTCGAGGCGGCCGGCGTCGAGGTTGCGGAACTCGGGTAGCAGCACCGGCCCGAGGGAGGAGCAGGCCGCCGAGCAGGGGCCCGAGCGCGGCGCCGAGCGAGAAGCTCGTTACCCAGACGCCGATCGCGAACGTCCGCTGCCGCGGGTCGCGGAACATGTTGCGGATCAGCGACAAGGTCGAGGGTGCCAGCGTAGCCGCGGCGATGCCGAGCAACGCTCGCGCCACGATCAGCATCGCGACGCTGGTTGCGAAGGCAGCGAGCACCGACGCGCACCCGAAGGCAGCGGCCCCGATCAGTAGCAGCCGCCGCCGGCCGATCCGGTCGCCGAGGTTCCCCATGGTGATCAGGAAGCCGGCGATCATGAAGCCGTAGATGTCGCTGATCCACAACAGCTGCGCTCCGCTCGGCTTCAGATCCGCCGTCAGTGACGGCAAGGCGAGGTAGAGCACGCTCAAGTCCATCGAGTAGAGCAGGCAGGGAAGTGCGATCACGGCGAGCGCGATCCACTCGCGCCGCCCAGCCCTGGAACCGCTGATCGCTGTCATCACACGTGTTTAGACCCGCTTGCGGTGTCAAACTCATCGCAGTTTCAGGCGGTGCAGGCGTAGACGATCTCGACTGAACCCTCCGGAAGGGCACGCTCGCTCTCGAGGGTTAGCCGGGTCTCCGACGCGCCCGGCGGAGTCAGCCGCATCCCGGTTCCGAGCAGCAACGGCAGCACGATCAATCCGAGTTTGTCGAGCGCTCCGAGGGCGCGGATCGTGCGCGGGCCGCCTACGAGGTGGACGTCGCCGCCCTGGTTGGCGGCCCTGAGCCTTTCGAGCAGCCTTTCCCGATCGCTCTCGCAGACCACGTGGTCCGGTGTGCCGGGCGGGCGACGTGAGGCAGCACGAACACGTCCAGGTCGGGCCACGGCCAGCGGTCGGCGGTGAGCGCGGGCTCGAAGGTCGTACGACCCATCAACACCGCTTCGCAGGTCTTCTGGAACTCCGGGAACCCGTGGCTCTTGCCGGGGGCGAAGGTCGTAGCCGTCGGCACTGGTGCACATGCGGGTCCGGATCTGCACGGATGGCTCCTCTCAGCCTCGGTTGTGTCCCGAGGTCGCCTGGAGGATCAGCTGGTGGTGCGCTGTAAGGAGAGCGTGTAGCGAAGGTTGACGGGGCCGAGCCCGGCGCGCCGGTCGACAACCGCTCCGCCGCCGGTGATTGCCCCCCGAGCTTCGCAGTAGCGGCCCGTACCGCCCGTGATCGAGCCGCGAAGCGCCTGATGTGCATGGAGGCCGTCCGCGGCAAACCGCTGTGTGATGCGCACTCGCGTCCGGATCGTTCCGCCCCGCAGGGCGAATGTCATCGACCCTTCGCTGTGGATCGTCGCCTCGGGGCCCGGAAAGCCGTCGATCTTGGTGAGACATGTTGTCTGCGTCCCGCCGCCGACGACTCGTGCGCGGATGAGGAACAGGCAGCCGGCCGTCGTCCGACGCGTCAGCGGCCCCTGCACTCGCTCGGTCAGGCTGCGTACGGGACTCGCGAAGGCGAGCGCGATCGCGGCGGTCGCAAGCGCGAGCACGAGCGGAATCATGCACTGCAGAGACGCCGACGGCTGCCGAGTCCATCAGCAGCAGCGCAACGCGGCGATGCTACGCAACGATCGGGCGATTGGCGGAACCAGGCGAGGCGCCCTACGCAGCGCACCGGCCCCGAAAATGCCAAGTCCTGCGAACCCGAGGGCCCACAGATGAAATGTGTGGGACCCCCTCGGCACAAGCGTGCTAGAGCACGCGGGTCGTTCAAGACCTGGAGCTCGAGGAGGTCCCGATGCAGATCGTAGGCGCGTTGGATGTTCATCGCAGGCAGATCACGCACAAGACGCTCGATCTCGCCACTGGTGATGTGCGGCGTGGCCGGCTCAGCCCGGCGGACCGGGAGTCGGTGCGCGAGTGGCTGGAGCGTTTCAGCGGGTGCGAGGCGGAGTTTGCGCTCGAGGGGACGACCGGCTGGCGGTTCGTCGTCGAGGAAATTGAGCGGGCTGGGCACATGGCGCATCTCGCTGATCCGGCGGAGACGGCGGCCAGGCGGGGGAGCAAGCGGCGGGCGAAGACCGACCGGACTGATTGCGACTTGCAGCTGAAGCTGCTCTTGGCCGGGGAGCTGCCGGAGTCGTGGATCCCGCCGGCGCACATTCTTGAGCTGCGAACGCGGGTGCGGACGCGCAAGACGCTCGTCGACCAGCGCTGCGCCTGGCAGCTGCGACTGAAGGCGCAGCTGTTTCATCAGGGTGTGCCGGCCGGAGTGAACCCGCGCACGCGCGCCGGCCGGGAAGCGCTCGCCCGGGTCGAGCTCTCGCCGGCCGGACGCGAACTCGTCTCGCTCGCGATGCGGATGCTGGACGTGTTCGACCTCGAGCTGCTGCCACTCGATCGGGAGCTGCGTGCCTTCGCCGCACGGCAGCCGGGCTGCCGCGCGCTCAGCGACCGCATCTACGGGGTCGGGCCCGTCACGGCGACCGCTGTCCTGGCCGAGCTGGGCGACTGCCGCCGCTTCAGCAGCTCCGACGACGCCGTCCGTCATGCCGGACTGGACGTCACCGTCTACCAGTCCGACGGCAAGCGCGCCGCCGGGCACCTCTCGCACGAGGGCTCACCGGTGCTGCGTTGGGCGCTGTACGAGGCCGGCCAACAGGCCACCCGGCAAACCTCGCCTGACCATGAGTACTTCCTGCAGGTGCGCGAGCGGACCGACCACAAAAGCGCCTCGCTCTCGGTCGCACGCAAGCTCTGCCGCCGCGCGTACCACATCCTGCGCGAACTCGGCGAGCAGGCACTCGCACCCGTCGACGTCGACGCGCCCGTCGGGGAGGCGATACGCGCTGCCGCCTAACCAGGCGATCGCCGTGCGCGCCAGCCCGAAGTCACGTAGATGTTTGCGACCAGCTCCCGCACAAGTCCTGTCGCCAACTCCAATGCGACCCTGGCGACCTCCACAGACCGACGGCCGCAAGCACCACCCGCGGGGAACGAACACCCCATCGATCATCTTGTCGCCGGACCGCGAAGTCCGAGCACCGAGGTAAGGCTGGGCGCCCCGCGCGCACGAAGACCCTCACGACGCTCACACCGGAGGTGACACCCGTGCGCTGACCCTACGACGAGTGCGGCTCCCTCCTCGGCACAAGTGTGCGCCGGTCCTCGCCGGCGTCAAGGTCGTTCGTCCAGCCGGGCGCTCCTTGACACCGGCTCCGGGCCGGCAACAAGACGATCACGAAGGAGCCGCACTCTCAGCCCCCACCAACCACGCCGCAGCGGGTCCCACCACAGGTAAGGACTTGACGTACCGACTCTCTCATCGCGTGCCCGCCTGTGTCAAGCGGGAACCGAACGACTGATCGTGGTGCGGGTCTTAGGTCGCGGGTACGTCGGCCTGTGCCGCTGTAGGAAGGAGAAAGGAGAAAGCGGTGGCGCAGCGATCAAATCAGCTCGGGGTCGCCGTCGAGGTGCAGCCTGCCTGCGCCGATCGCATCGGCAGTCGTCATCGCGCCGCGTCTCCAAGCGTAATACGTCTCGAGGTCTGTCGCGATTCGAACGTCGGGCTCGCCCGGCGGTGTGGTTGTGATCTCGAGTGTTCCGTCGTCGATGCGGAAGTAGAGGCTGGTCTCGTTGAGGTGGAACTCGACGAGGGCGTGGAGGCCCCGCGCCTGATCTGGTTCGAAGATGGCACGGAAGGCGATCGCCGTCCATTCGGGCCGGAAGAAGATGTGCGTAGGGGTCAGGCCGCTCGAGGGTCTTGCTACCCCAGAGGCCGAGCTTTACGAGTGCCGGCTCGATCTCCCGACCGTACTCGGTCAGCTCGTAAACCTTCGACGCGGCCGGGGGCGGGAGGACGCGGCGCGTCACGATGCCGGCCGCCTCGAGTTCCTTCAAGCGGGCGGTCAGGACGTTCGTGCCGATGCCCGGCAGGCCCTCGAGCAAGTCGGTGAAGCGGCGCGGCCCGAGCAGCAGCTCGCGGATCACGAGCAGCGCCCAGCGCTCGCCGACGAGGTCGAGCGCCCGCGCGAGGCCGCAGAACTGGGCGTAACTCCGAGCGGGCACTGCCGACAGACGGCGAGCTGCTCGCGCGGCGATGAGCCTCTCGGCTGGCGGTGGTCTTAGTGACAGAGGAACTGGCACAGAAAGGAGAGCCCAATGAGCGCGAAGATCAACAGGACGCGCGTTGACTCGACCGAAGTTGCGCAGCCCAATCCACGGCGGTGGCGGGCGCTGGCGGTGCCGTGATGCTGAGCTGGATCGGCGTTGAAGGCGGATCCCGCTCTAGGATCCTCAATCTCACGCCGATGTCGGTTCGGCCTGACCGCCAGCGCATCGGTGTGGGGACACGGCTGATCCGGGACGCGCTCGGCCGCGCCGAAGAAGCAGGCGAGCCTGCCGTCATGGTCGAGGGCATTCCCGCGTACTATCCTCGCTTCGGCTTCGAGCAGGCGAGCGCGCTCGGCTTCATCTCCCCGCATCCGAAGATCCCCGACGACGCTTTCATGGTCAAGCGGCTCCCGGGATACAGCCCCGACCTCGCCGGTCGGATCGTCTATCC
>Ga0137372_10005185_pt1 | contig 12709 bp, 13 predicted proteins | sample SagtaG_6_FD_104911 | JGI IMG/M metagenome (GOLD analysis project Ga0137372, IMG submission 104911) | Vadose zone soil microbial communities from Sagehorn Ranch, Mendocino, California, USA - Sage1_R_60_16 metaG | ecosystem: Environmental > Terrestrial > Soil > Vadose zone | place: USA...
ATGACATACGCTCGGATGGGTGTCGTTCGATCTGCCGCTGCCGGCGTTTGCTCCTGACGAAGCGCCGCGCGAGGTCTCCGAGGCCGCGACGTACTTGCGGCTGCTACTCGAACGGGCGGTGCCGAACGTTCACATCGTGAGCATCGCGCGGCGGCCGGGCGTGCTCGCCAAGGTCGCGGTGCGCGACGGCCGGGTGCCGGGTGACTTGCTGTCAAACTTGCGACACGAGCTTGGCGGTGAGCGGATTGACATCGTGCCGTGGCATGCGCAGCCACAACGGTTCATCGCCGCCGCGCTCGGTCTGCAGGAGGTGCCGCCCACGCTGCTCAAGCCAGCTATTCGCCATGCCGACGTCCTCGTAGGCGAGATCGACATGCGCGGGCTCTCGGGCTGGCGCGGCATCAATCGGCTACTCGCGTCCGCCGTGACCGGCTGGCGCATTCATCTGCGGGCGATCGCCGATACGCCAGCCTGGAGCACGCTCACGCGGGCGATGGCGGAGCGGCGTGCGCTATCGGCCGTAGTCGTGGGCCACGCGCCGCGCGGGCTGCGGGTCGAGCTGAGTGGGCTGTACGCGCTGCTTCCGCTCGCCGCCGAGCGCCAGGTGGGCGAGGAGCTGCAGGTGCGGGTGCTGAAGATGGATGCCGACGAGGGCAAGATCGTGGTGACGCGGCGGCTTGGCAGAACCGGGCAGCTAGCGCTGCCGGACTAGTAACGCCGGCGCACACACCGAGCAGCAGCCGTGGCTCACGTCGCCCCGTAACCGCTGCGCCCAGATGCGAAAGCGGCCCGTGCGGTCCAGCACGCGGCCGCACCACGCGCACTGATGGACCAGCCCGTCGGCGCCGCGCGGATACGCCAGCTCGGACAGCGTGGGCAATGGCAGCTGCACCAGTCGCGGCTCGAGCACCGCTCACAGAATGCGTACGTGGCGTCGCCAATGAAGCACGTTTGGCCTCACAGACGCATCACTTGTCCAGGTGGTAGCCTTCGCCGGCTATGAGTGAAGCACCGAGCTACCCGCCAGGGACTCCGATGTGGGTCGATATGTCCGCAACCGACCTAGCAGGCGCCGTTCGCTTCTACACCGAGCTATTTGGATGGCAGGGCGAGGACCTCGGCGAAGAGTCCGGCCACTACACGATGATGCGCAAGGATGGGAAGATGGCCGCTGCGATCGGACCGCAGATGAACCCCCAGGCGCCACCGTCCTGGACCTCGTACGTGGCGACGACGGATGCCGCGGCGAGCGCCAAGAAGGTGAAGGACGCCGGCGGCCAGGTCGTCATGGAGCCGTTCGAAGTCATGCAGGCCGGCCACATGGCCGGCTTCATGGATCCGACCGGCGCCTTCATCTGCGTGTGGCAGCCCGCGCAACACCAGGGCGCCGAGCACGTGAACGCGCCCGGTGGCTTTTGCTGGAACGAGCTGCAGACGCGTGACAAAGAGGCCGCGAAAAAGTTCTATTCGAGCGTTTTCGGCTGGACCCCCAAAGAGCAAAGCTTAGAAGGTGGCGCGTACATCGAGTTCGAGCTGAACGGCAAAACGATCGCCGGCTGCCTGCCCATGGGTGACAATTTCCCACCCAACGTGCCGTCCAATTGGCTCGTGTACTTCGCCGTCGACGACTGCGATGCCGCCGTGGCGAAAATCCAGCAGCTGGGCGGCAAGCTGCTGATGCCGGCCATGGACTCGCCGGCCGGTCGTTTCGCGGCGGTGGCCGATCCACAGGGCGCGGCGTTCGCCGTTATCAAGCTACCGCGGTAGCGGGGAGGGCGTATGGCAACCAACGGAATCCGTGAGGCGGTGATTGTCGGCGGCGTGCGGACGCCGTTCGGCCGCCGCGGCGGGCAGCTCAGCGGCTGGCATCCCGTCGAGCTCCTCAGCCACACGCTCAAGGGGCTGCTGCAGCAGACCGGCGTGAACCCGGCCGAGGTCGAGGACTTCATCGCCGGCTGCGTCGATCAAGTTGGCGAACAGGCGCTGAACGTCGCCCGCCACGCGTGGCTCGACGCCGGGCTGCCCGAAAGCACACCGGGCACGACGGTCGATCGGCAGTGCGGCTCGGGCATGCAGGCGCTGCAGTTCGCTGCCCAGGGAGTGATGGCCGGAAGCTACGACCTGGTGATGGCCGGTGGGGTCGAAAGCATGACCCGCGTGCCGCTTGGAGCGAACGTGCTGCTGGCGGGTGATCAGCGGCCGATGACGCCCGCGATCAAATCTCGGTACGGCGTGGACAACTTCAACCAGGCTATCGGCGCCGAGATGATCGCCAAGCAGTGGGGACTGTCGAAGACCGCGCTCGACGAATTCAGCATGCGCAGCCATCACCTGGCAGCAAATGCCACTGCCAAAGGCTGGATGCGCGAGGAGATCCTGCCGGTCCCGATCGACGGCGCAACCATGGAAGCCGATCAGGGCATCCGCGCCGAGACCAGCATGGAGAAGCTGGCCGGATTGAAGCCGGCGTTCGAGGGACTGGAGCTGTTGACGGCGGGCAATTCGAGTCAGATCTCCGATGGCGCCGCGGCGCTGCTGGTCGCTTCGCGAGAAAAGGCAGAGGAGCTGGGACTGAAGCCGCTGGCACGGTTCGTCGCGTTCAGCCAGGTCGGCTCGGATCCGGTGATGATGCTGACTGGTCCGATCCCTGCCACGCGCAAGGTCCTGCAGCGAGCGGGGCTAGCAACCGACGATATCGACCTGTTCGAGGTCAACGAAGCCTTCGCGCCGGTGTGCCTGGCCTGGCAAGAAGAGCTCGGCGTGGGTACCGACCGCCTTAACGTGAATGGCGGCGCCATTGCGCTCGGGCATCCGCTAGGCGCCAGCGGTGCGCGGCTGGTGCTGACCGCGATGCACGAGCTCAAGCGGCGTGGTGCGCGCTATGCGCTGACCGCCATCTGCGAGGGCGGCGGCATGGCCAACGCGACGATTATCGAGCGGGTCGACTAACCCTCTCCCGCTCCCCCCGCGAGACGGCTGGGTTGAGGGTTCGTCTCGCCCTCAGAACCGTAGTCAGCCCGAACCACAGTCCATACAGGAAGGCGACTGCCAGTCCAGCGATCAGGATCGCCAGCGCCTGCGATTGCAGCACCTTGTGCAGCACCACATAGAAGTCGCCCGCGATGCCGAGCGCAAGCATGACCATGGCCGCCAGGATCATGACGCTAGCGAATGCATGCACGCGCTCGGTGTCTTCGCCGCGCTCGACGATGCGGTGAAACGCGGCCGGCGTCATCAGGAACACCATGGTCGCGCCGATCAGCCCGAGGCTGAGCAGATGGACATATTGTGAAGTCGGCTCGAGCTTGGAGAAGCCATCGGTGAGCACCGCTGCGAACTGGAAGCCCAGCAGCGCTTGAGCGCCGGGCAGCACCATTCGGGCTTCAGTGAGCACCTGCTTGATGCGCGTCGCGAGATCGGTCTCGTGCACCATGTGGTGTGCCTCCCGTGAGGTTTCAGAACGTAGCCGAATCAGCCACTCGAGCCCGTACCACATGAGGAGCGCGAACACGGAAGCGCCGATGCCGGCGGCGACGGCGGCGGGCCCCTCGAGCACGATCGTCGCGGCAACGTAGACGTCGATGCCCAACCCGAATGCGAATGGCAGCAGCGCCACCGCCGCGATGCGGCCCGTGAAGTCGGTGACGTCGTTCGAGTCCTGCCCACGGTGCACGATCTGGTGGTACGCCCCTGGCGCGAGCAACAGCCCGACTGCCGTCAGCATCAGCCCGAGCGCCACCAGCTTGAGCATCTGTCCCTGCGGCGGAAGCCTCTCGAACCCTGGCTGAAACACGCCCTGGTACTGAAAGCCGAGCAGCACCTGCGCGCCGAGGATCAGCATGCGCGTCTCGTTCAACGCGTTGTCGACCTTGTCGCGCGGGTCAGTGGTGCTCACGGGTGCGAAATGAATCGCACGGCGTGTGCCCGCGGCGCGAGCGAGCGTCAGGTGCGGGCGGCCCAGGCTTGATCCATCGCCGCTTCGTCGGGCTGGATCGAGCGCAGCGCTAACGCCGCCAGGGCAGCGCCGACCAGGAGCAGCGTCGGCGAAACAATCAGCAGCGCCGTCTGCAAACTGCCGACGGAATCGGAGATCAAGCCCACCACCGCGGCTGCAAACGCATCGCCAAACAGGTGCGAGATGAGCAGGCCGATGGTCACCGCGCTGGCGCGCAGAGTCGGCACTACCACGTTCTGTTGAATTGCCCCGTACGGCCCCGTGAACAAGTACAGGCAGATGACCGTCAACAGAAAGCTCGGCAAAAAGATCGCGAACGGCGCCAGCAATGCCACCACGATCAGCACCGCTCCGAATAAGAACCCGGCGATACTGACCTCCAGATCGGCGGCCGCAGCGCGTCGCCGCCGCCAGTCCGCCAGCCAGCCGCCGAGCAGCGTGCCCACCAGGCCGCCCAGGACGATAACCCCGCCCGCCAGCGTGCCCGCCTCGCCCACGCTCATGTCGAAGCGGCGCGTGAGCGCGGTCGGTAGCCAGTAGGCGTTCGCGCCGAGCACGAAGAAGACCGCCGTCTGCGACAGGATCGTCCACCGCAGCGTCGGAATACGCAGCAGCTCGAAGAGCATGCGCAGCGAAGCCTCGCTGGCGTGCGCGACCGTCGATCCGACTGCCTCCGCGGACCCGCGCAGCGGCTCGCGCAGGCGAAACGCGAGGACCGCGAACAGGAGCCCTGGCGCCGCGGTTGCAAAGAACGCTGCTCGCCAGCCATACGCCTCCGCGATCAAACCCCCGCCGATAAAGCCGACGGCGATGCCGAGTGCCGTGCCGGACCCCCAGATCGCGTTGGCGCGGCCGCGCTCTTCGCGCGGAAAGTAATCGCCGAGCAGCGAGGTGCCGGCCGGAAAGTAGCTCGCCTCGCCGATGCCGAGCACCGCGCGCGTCGCGAACAGCTGCACGTAGTTGGCGCTGAGGCCGGTGAGCAGCGTGGCCACGCTCCAGATGGAAACGCCGATGCCGATGATCGTCTTGCGCACACCGCGGTCCGCCCACACGCCGAAGGGCAGCGCGGCCAGCGCGTAGATCAAGGTGAAGGCGCTCCCGAGCAGTCCAATACTGAGGTCGTTGAGGTGGAACTCGACCTGGATGAGCGGCGCCACAGCCGAGCCGACCCAGCGGTCCATGTAGTTCAGGAGGGCGATGCCGACCATCAGCCCCAACACGTACCAGCGGTACCGCGACGCCACCGCGGCTAAGCGTACATACTGGGACCAATGAAGCCGCAGACCGTTGGAATCGTGACCGCTGGCGAGATGGGCAGTGGCGTCGGCGCCTTCCTGCATGAGCATGGCGTGCGCGTGCTCACCTGGCTGGAGGGTCGCAGTGCCCAAACGCACCAGCGCGCGCAGCAAGCAGGCATGCTGGAGGTGCCAGACCTGGCGACGTTGGTGCGCGAGTGCGAGATGGTGCTGTCGATCGTGCCACCGGCGGCGGCGCCGGACATCGCCGCGCAGCTCGCCACGGCCGTCCGCGCCACCAACGCGGATGTGCTGATCGCCGACTGCAACGCGATCGCGCCCGGCACGGTGCGCGGCATCGCGCACGTCGTCACCAGCGCGGGGGCACGCTTCGCCGACGCGGGCATCATCGGTCCACCGCCGACGCGGCCGGGCAATCGCTTCTTCACGTCTGGTCCAGGCGCCGCCGAGTTCGCGCAGCTCGCTGAGACCGGCTTGGACGTGCGCGTGCTCGAAGGCGACGTCGGCAAAGCCTCGGCGTTGAAGATGTGCTTCGCAGCGCTCACCAAGGGTCTGCAGGCGCTGGGCACTGAGCTGTTCGTGGCGGCGCGGCTGCTCGGCGTCGCCGAGGCGCTGCGCGGTGAGCAGCAGCGCGACATGGGCAACATCCTGGCGTACCTCGATCGCGCGACCCCGACCATGATCCCCAAGGCCTACCGCTGGGTGGGCGAGATGGAAGAGATTGCACGCTGCTTCGACGAAGTGGGCCTGCCAGGCGCTACGTTCCAGGGCATCGCCGAGGTCTACCGTCGCGTGACCGAGTGTGACGATGTGCCCGTCGACGAGGTCCTGGATCGAGTGGCCGAGAACTGCGCCCGGTACCGCGAGGTGTCGAGCATCGCGTAGCTGTGCACGCGTTTTCGCAGGAATTCATCGCCCGAGAGAGCCTGTACGATCGCGAGCCAATCGGAGAGCTGCAGCGACGCGGGGGTCGCCGCCGGCGCCAGGCCGAGGTGCTGGAACCGCCGCGCGCCGACCAGCGGCGCCAGCGTTGCCTTGAGCGTGGGTCGCGCCGAAGAAAAGCAGTACGTCAGCAGGTCGCGATAGAACATCGCGTCCCCTTCGGCCACGAGCGGAGGGCCGCGCTTGTGCAGCCGCAGGAACACCACTTCCACGCGCGGCGGCGGGGCGAAGTCGTAGCGCTGGAAGCGATGCACGATGCGTGCGTCGAACCACGGCTTGACGAGTGCGCTGAACAGGCTGGCTCTTGGTTGGCCGAGCACGCGCGCCGCGGCTTCCGCCTGAATCGCCAGGTAGCTGTCTAGCGGGGCGTACGCTGCCGACGTGAGGCGCCGCACCAGTCGTGTGGTGATATCGAACGGAATGTTGGCAATGACCTTGTACGGCTCGCGCGGCAGGCGCACCGCCAGCGCATCCGCTTCACGAACGCTGACGTTCGAAGCGTCAGCGAAGCGCAGGCGCAATCCAGCAACGAGCAGAGGGTCCTTCTCGACCGCGACGACGCCACGACAGCGCCGCGCCAGGTGCGTCGTCAATTCGCCCCGACCGGCGCCAAGGTCGAGCACCAGATCGTGCGGCTGCAGATTGGTCAGATCGAGCAGGCGCTCGATGCGCGAGGGATGTCGAAGAAAATTCTGGGTATGCCAGGGTGTTGCGACCACGAGCTTGCTCCGCCATGACTGAATCGAATGCGGCTACGCAAAATTCAGAGCGGAGCGACGTGGCCGGCCTGCCAGCCGGCGCGCTCCGCTAGTCGCGGCGGACGCGCGTCATACCCATAGCGAGGCAGTATAGCGGCGGTCAGCCGCCGGTGAGGACCGCGAGCGGGAAGAAGCTCGTGACGGTCCAGTTGGGTGCATCGACAACCTGGCTGATGCGTAGCTCGGCGGCGACGCTGGCCAGGATGTAGGCATCCTCAGCGGTCACGTGCGCGAATCGACACAGCCAGTCGATCGTGTAGCGCGTGGCGTTGCGCGTTGCTGCCATCAGGTCGGGTGCGTGCGCAGTGCAGCCGTGATAGCTGCCGGCGATGATCGTTGGCGGAACACTGGTACGCAGCTGCGGTTCTCGAATGGGCATGTCGCGCACCACCGAAAAGCGCAGCCGCGTGGTGCTGTCCATCTCGATCGCGGTGATGCATACCTCGCCATCGCCTTGCGCCGCATGTGCATCGCCCACCGAGAACAACGCACCTGGCACTTCGATCGGCAGGTACAGCGTGCTCCCGGCAGTCACCTGCCGTACGTCCATGTTGCCGCCGACTCTGCGCGGCGGCACCGTGCTGTGTTCGCCCGGTTCGGCTAGCGCCACGCCCATCACACCGCAGAACGGCGCCAGCGGAATGCGCGCGCCGGGCACTCCGTGGCCAGAGACACCATCGGTCAGGTCCCAGATGCGCAGGTACGTGCTCGGAAAATCGTCTGGCAGCAGCCCACGTCCTGGACTGAACGTGGTGTAGCCCCACGTGTTCGGCGCAACCTCCTGGATCTCGACCGCGAGCGTGTCCCCTGGTTGCGCGCCTTTGACGAAGATCGGCCCCGTCAGCGCGTGGCCGCGAAATGGTGGGCGCGCTGCCGCCACGTCGGCGCTGGTGAACGTGCGTTGGATCGAGTGGCCGCCTGCATCCCAGGTGTCGATGGTCACGCAGTCGCCCGACTCGATCTCGAGCACTGGCTCGAGACTGTTGTCCCAGGCGAAGTGGAGCCGTTCCGCGGCCAGGTGGTAGTCGCTCACGAGTGCCATGTCACGTCCTCGCGCGCTTTGATGAGTAGCATCAGCGCTCTATTCAACGGGGTCGGGACCCCGAGCCGCATCCCCTCGCGCACGATCGCGCCGTTGATCGCGTCGATCTCGGTTGTTCGCCCGCGCTCGAGGTCCTGCAGCATCGACGGTTTGGCCGTCTGAATCGTCTCACAGTGCTGCCAGACGCGCACCGCGGGGTCGGGGTACGGCAGGGTGATGCCGAGCGCGGTGGCGACCGCCGCGCACTCGTGCGCCACCTGGCCGACCAGCTCGCGCGCCGAGGGCGAGGCGAGGATGTCGACGCCGCTGGCGCCGGTCAGCGCACACGTGGCGTTGAGCGCGGCATTGATGACCAGCTTGCCCCACACCATTTCCCAAAGCCGATCGGTCACTTCAGTCGCCACGCCGGCCTCTGTGAAGCAGTCCGCGATCGACTGCACGCGTTCGGTGATCCCTCCCCACGGCTCGCCGACGAACGTCTGGCCAGTCGCGGTGTGTCGTACGCGGCCGGGTGCGTCCAGGCTGGCGCCGTGATAGGTCATGCCCACCAGAACGCGCTCGACGCCGAGCACCTCGCCAATCGTCTCGAGGTTGCCCAGGCCGTTCTGCAGCGTCACCACGACCGTGCCATCGCCGACCAGCGGCCGCGCGGCGTCGGCTGCCGCGCGAGTGTCGTTGGCCTTGGTCAGCACCAGGACCAGGTCAACGGAGCCGACCTCACCTGGGTCGCACGTTGCCCGTATGGCGATGCGCTCCGCGCCACGCGGACCGTCGAGCAGCAAACCATCGCGCCGCACCGCCTCGACGTGGGCGGGGCGTCGATGCACGAGCCAGACTTCGTGGCCCGCGGCCGCTAGCCGCCCACCGAATACGCTGCCGATGCCGCCGGCTCCGACGACGGCGACTCGCATCGCGAACCTGCTCAGCGCTCTGACTGCGCCACGCCGTCGACAGAGACGTCGGGCACGTCGCCGATTGGCTCGTCGCCAACGGCCTGCAGCGGCAGGCGCACGCTGAAGGTTGTCCCCTGACCCTCCACGCTGTCGACCTCGATGCTGCCGCCATGCCGTTCGACGATCTGTCGCGCCCCGGCGAGTCCGATGCCCGCGCCCGCGAAGCGTCCGGCCACGTTGCTGGCGCGGTAGAAGCGGCGGAAGACTCGCTGCTCCTCCCCGGGCGGGATGCCGACGCCCTCATCACCTACGGTCAGGATGGCCCAGTCGTCGGCGCGGTCGATGCGCACGTCGATGGCGCCGCCTTCCGGGCTGTACTTGACGGCATTCCCGACCAGGTTGTCCAGCACGCGACTGAGCCGCGGGGCATCCCAGAACCCGGTCAGCTCCGACTCATCGGTCTCGATGTTCAGCGTGTGGCAATCGGTGAGTGCCTGATGATCGGCGACCACGTGCACCGCCAGCGCGATGAGGTCGGTGGCGGAGCAATCCAGCACCAGCTCCTGTTCGAGCTGCATGCGCGCGGTGTCCATGAGATCGTCGATGAGATGCGCCATCCGCGTCGTCAACGCCTCGACTCGGGCCAGGCGGCGCAGCCGGTCCTGCACGTCGTCGCCCTCCAGCTCGAGGTCTTGCAGCATTTCGACATGCAGCCTGATCGACGTCAGCGGCGCCTTCAGATCGTGCGACACGAATGCCAGGACCTCGTCGCGCAGGTGGATGGCTTCGCGCGCCTCCCGATACAGCCGTGCGTTGTCCACCGCCAGCGCCGCACGCTGGGCAAGCTCCTGGGCGGTGCGCAGGTCGCCGTCGTCGTAGCGCCGCTCCGATTCGGACAGCACCAGCATGATGGCCCCCACGGTCCGGCCGCGCGCGACCATTGGCACCACGATGACCGACTTTGGCGCGAGCTCATGGATGCTGGCCAGGTGGTCGAGATCACGCGCCATCGCGCTGAGCAGGGCGTCGGGCACTTCGGGGAACAGTTGCGGCTGGATGGCGCGCTGCGCTGAGACGCCATGGCGGGGCATGCCCGCGGCTGAACGCTTGCTCAGGACGAGGCTTTTCAGCAACCGCTCTTTCTCGGGATTCACGTGCGCGATGGCCACGGGTGCATCGCCCTCGTCGTCGATCAGGTCGACGATGCACTGATCGGCCAGCAGCGGTACGCACAGTCGCGCGATCCGCTGCAGCGTGGTTGTGTGGTCGAGCGACTCGGCCAGCAGCATACTGACGTTCCCGAGGAAGCGCTGCACGTCCAGGCTCATGGGTGAAGTGCGACTATATCCGCTCGCTCCGGGTCGGTTCGTTTGAATTGGGGTTTGTAGTCCCGGAAACCAGGCAGGAGCGCGCCACTTATGAGACACCCCAGGACACACAGAATGCCGCCTGAGACCACCGAGAACGGCACGCTGATGAGGCTTGCGACGAATCCCGACTCGGCGTTGCCCAGCAGCGGCCCGGTGCTATAGCTAACCATCTCGATGGCTGCCAGTCGACCGCGCAGCGCGTCCGGGACCGTCTGATTCCAGATGGTCGAGCGGAAGATGCCGCTCACGGCGTCCGCGCCACCCGCGATGGCCAGGAACAGCAGCGCCACCGCGGGTGTGGTGACCAGGCCGAATAGCGCGATGGCGATGCCCCAGGCGGTCGCGGCCAGAATCACGGCCAGCCCGTGGCGGTGGACGCGCGACGTCCAGCCACTGGTGGCGGTGGCCACGAAGGCGCCCAGCGCGGGCGCCGAGTACAGCAGCCCCAGGATGCCTGGACCACCCATGCTGTCGGCGATGGCCGGGAACAGCGCCGAGGGCATGCCGAAGAACATCGCCACGATGTCCACCACGTAGGTGCCGATCAGCTCTGGTTTTCTCCGCGCGTAGCTGAAGCCCTCGAACACGGATTTGAGGTTGGGTCGTTCGGCGGTTTCGGGCGGCGGGACCGCCTTCATCATGCCCAGGGCCAGCAGCGACGCCCCGAAGCTCACGACATCGACGCCGTACGTCAGCGGCAGCCCGACGCCGGAGATGAGCAGTCCGCCGATGGCGGGTCCGAGGAGCATGCCGAAGGTCCCGCGCAGCATCGCCAGTGCTCCGGCTGCCGTGAGCTCGTGGCGCTCCACGAGGCGTGGCAGCAGCGCCTCAAGAGACGGTCTTTGCAGCGCGAAGAGTCCCGCGTGCGCGGCCGCGATGACGTAGATCGCGACCAGACTCGGCTCATCTTGGAGGGCGTTGATGAGCAGCATGCTCGACAGCGCTGTGAAGGCAACTTCCGTTGCCAGGACCATGGTGCGGCGGTCCCGGGCGTCCGCTATGGCTCCCCCGACCAGGCTCAGCGCGAGCATCGGGACCAGCTCGATGAGACCCAGCAGTCCCACGGCCGCGGGTTGGTGCGTCAGCTGGTAGACCTGGAACGGCACGGCCACGAGGGTGACCTGCGACCCCAGGTATGACACCAGCTGGCCCCAGAACAGGAGTCTGAAGTCTCGGTGGCGCAGCGGAGTGAGGTCGAGCGTGGCAAGGCGCAGCCAGGGAGGGAGCACAGTTCGGCGTTCAGCCTATCGGTTGGCGCTGCGTTCAGGGCGGAGTGGTGCCGCCCGAAGTCCCGCTAGTGGAGGTCCCGCTCGAAGTCCCGCTGGAGGTGCCGCCGATGCCGCCGGTGGAGCCGATGCCGCCAGTGCCGCCAGTGCCGCTCGCGCTCCCGCCCGAGGTCGCGCCGCCGCCGCCAGACGGGACCGTGCTGTCGGTGCCGCCGCCGCTGACCACACCCGAGCCGCTGGTGCCGCCTGCTGGGGACGTGACGCTGCCGCCCGGTGCGGTGCTGCCCGCAGGCGCGGTGCTACCGGTGCTACCCGCTGGCGCGCTGCTGCCGCCCGCTGCCGTGCCGCCGCCAGGTGTGGTGCCGCCGCTAGGCGCGACGCTACCGCCAGGTGCTGTGCCAGTGCTGCCGCCCGCAGGCGCGGTGCTACTGCCTGGTGCGGTACTGCTGCCGCTAGGCGCAGTGCTGCCGCCAGGTGCCGTGCTGCCGCCCGGTGCCGCGCCGCTATCGGTGCCGCCCGCCGGGGAAGTCGTGCTGCCGCCAGGGGACGTGCTACCGCCCGGTGCGGTGCTGCCCGTGCCGCCCGCTGGGGACGTGACGCTGCCGGTGCCGCCCGCTGGCGCGCTGGTGCCGCCGGTGCCGCCAGGTGCCGTGCCGCCGCTGGTGCCGCCCGGTGCAGTGCTGCCGCCAGGCGAGGTGCTGACGCCAGGTGCCGTGCCGCTGTCGGTGCCGCCCGGCGGGGAGGTCGTGCTGCCGCCAGGTGACGTGCCACCGCCCGGTGCGGTGCTGCCGCCAGGCGTCGTGCTTCCGCCGCTGGTGCCGCCCGTTGCCGTGCTGCCGCCAGGCGAGGTGCTCCCGCCGCTTGTGCCGCCCGGTGCCGTGCTGCCGCCGGGTGCCGTGCTGCCTGGGGCGGCGCCACTGCTTGCGCCTGTGCTGCCCGTGGGCGCGCCCCCGCCGCCGCCGGCCGCGGTGCCTGTGTCAGACGCCGCGGGGCTAGACGAGCCGGTAGGCACCACCATGCCGATGGCCAGACCCGTGGGGTTGTGACCCACGGGAATCGATTGCATGAGCGTGTTGGCGACCAGGTCCCAATAGATCAGCATGCCGTCGCCCGTCGTGGCGTACGCTCGGCCGGGCTCGGCGCCGGTGGCGACCGGCCGGGACGGCATTCGCGCCACGCTGCTGGCCGAGCGTCTGATCGAATCCCTCCGCTCCGGCAACCCCGAGGAGGTCCGGCTCGATGACGGCGCTTGATCTCCTACTGATTG
>Ga0137372_10005186_pt1 | contig 12708 bp, 11 predicted proteins | sample SagtaG_6_FD_104911 | JGI IMG/M metagenome (GOLD analysis project Ga0137372, IMG submission 104911) | Vadose zone soil microbial communities from Sagehorn Ranch, Mendocino, California, USA - Sage1_R_60_16 metaG | ecosystem: Environmental > Terrestrial > Soil > Vadose zone | place: USA...
CGCCCTTAGCGAGGTCCTCGGCGCACTTTGCGGTTTAACACCTTTAACCGCAAAGCTCGCAAAGAAAGGCCGCAAAGTCCGCAAAGCAAGAGGCGGTCGAGATTCTGAAACTGCACCACTACCGAATTTTCGGTCGTGGGTTCGCATGATCATATAGACCCACTACCGAATTTTTCCCACCGTTGCCTTGACCAGCGATGTGGAGGATAATCGGATTGCCCGTTCTTGGGCGTTGGCCCTGTATCGGTGAATCTTCCCAACTACATCACGCTCACCCGGATCGCCAGCATTCCGTTGTTGATATGGATTCTCTGCAGCCCGCGCTTTTCCAGCCAGCATGGAGAGAGAGAGCTGCTGGCCTCCACCGTGTTTATCCTGGCTTCGATCACCGACGGCATTGACGGCTATCTGGCGCGCAAACGGGGTCAAATCACCACCATGGGGATGCTGCTCGATCCGCTGGCCGACAAGTTGCTGATCGCGGCCGCCTTCGTGACGCTGGTGCAGTTTAATCCGGCGCTGGTGCCGGCCTGGATGGCGGTGGTCATCATTGGCCGTGAATTTCTGGTCAGTGGTCTGCGATCGATCGCCGCTTCAGAAGGATTTACGATTCAGGCCAGTGAGCTGGGCAAATTCAAAATGCTGGTGCAGATCATTTCGGTCGTGGCCGTCATTCTGGCGCGCCGCTGGCATGAGTGGCCGCTGTTCAGCTTCTATATTTTCCCCGTGTACTGGATCGCGTGGCTCGCCATCTGGTTCATGGTTCTGCTGTCTCTGGTATCTGCGCTCGACTACTTCGTCGCCTTCTGGTCGCGGATTGACCGGCAGTCGGAACGGCGGCGGCGCAGATCCTTCGTCCTTGCCCGACGGAGAAAACGCGATGTCCAGGCTGTCTGAAAATCGGACGGTTCGCGAAAGCTCAAGCCCCAACCCACCCTGCGCCGAGTTTTCGCTCGAAGAGCGGCGCATTCTGCTCGGCGTCGCTCATGAGGCTATTCTTTCCGCCTTTACCGGACGGTCGCCGGGAACTGCGTCTTCTCCTCACTTGTCCGATCCTCGGGGTGTGTTCACCACTCTCTATCTGGATGGCGATCTGCGTGGCTGCGTCGGCTATGCGATGCCAATTGCGCCCTTGTATCGTGCGGTCTGCGAAACGGCCCGCGCCGCCGCTTTCGAAGACTCCCGTTTCTTGCCGGTGACCGAAGAGGAAGCTCCGCGGCTGGACGTTTCTTTGAGTGTGCTCTCTCCCTTATTTCCAGTTCAGCCTGAGCAAGTGGAGGTTGGGCACCACGGGCTCGTCGTTTGCCTGGGTACACGCCGCGGTCTCCTCCTGCCCCAGGTGCCGGTCGAATATGACTGGGACCGGGAGACCTTTCTCGAACAAACTTGCCGCAAAGCGGGCCTGCCGCTGGATGCGTGGCAGAAGGGCGCGACCCTAGAGGCTTTCACTGCGGAAGTCTTTGGGGACGGCGATCTGTCGTCCTGAATAGCTCATCCCGCGCAAAAGAAAAGGGGAGAAGGTTCTCTCCCCTGGTTTCCGCAGATTGTTAAGTGACTACTGCGGTTGCTCGTCCAGTTCTACGGTATCGCCCGCGTAGACATCTTCCAAAGCAAACACCACCATGGCGCTCGATGTGGTAGGCGTGACGCTCAGCACCACTACTTCGCCCACGCCCCGCCGCGGCAGGTCCGCCACATGGATGTTCGGCCCCTTCGTCCTGCCGACGTAATTGCTTGTGAAGAAATTGCCTTCAAAGGTAGGAGGGCGCATCTGGGTGTCTTCGGAGGTCTGGGCCTTAAACGAGAGTGAATCCACCGGATCTTTCAGGGTGGCCGTGTAGGAGCGCACCACACGGAAATAGTCGCCTACTTTTACGCCCTGGTTGGAACCCATGTTCATGTAGAGTTTCATGCCCGTGCCTATGACGTCGTCGAAGTCTTTGCCGAGGACGATCCGTCCCGACACTTTGCCGCTCGTTGGGGCGAAGCGATCGAAGTGGCCCGGTACACGGAAGGCAATGGGGGGCCTTTCAGCGAAAGGCACGGCAACATCGCCGGGATTGATGGGATCACAGCTATAGACAACCTGTGCGATCGCGCTCCGGCTGCGCGTGTCGAGCACGCGGACGCGGCCGATTTCTCCGTACGGGTGCCCCGTGGCCTTCAGCAACTTCCGTTGGCCCGGATAGATTTCGTACTCATTGACGTCCCTCAGTTCGCGCACGATCGAGAACAGTTGTCCCGCCTGGTAGCCAGTTCCTGCCAGGTAGACGAGTTCGCCCACCTCGAACTTGGTCGAGGTCGGGCTCTGTAGGCCGCCGTTCACGTAGTTGGCGTCCGGCACGCGGTCCTTGCTGATGAACCCCGCGCAGTAAATGTCCGCTGCGGTGGGTGTTTGATACCGCACGAAGGGCACGCTGACCGTCGTGTTCACGATCCCGGACGCATCCGGCGTCGTTGCCAAGGTGGCAGTGACGCTGGGCTGGGCCGCTGCCAGGCTCGCCAGCAGCACCAATAACAACCCTGTTTTGTTCATGTTACCTCCGACTCGAAACCACCCGAACTGGCCAGGCTTCCTCCGCCTATCTCTCTCTGGAGACAGGGGGTTACAGCCGGAAGGTAACAAGTGCAGGGGGATGGGTCAAGGTTACGAGGGTGTTAGACGCTCTGCTCCCAAAGTGCTTGCCACGTCCGTTTGTTAATCCATTGTTGCATCTGCGCTTACGCCCCTGTAAGATCGCGCCATCCTTAAGAAACGAATGCCTCTGGCTCTACCCACAACTGCCGCTCCCCGCTTTCTGCCGTTGCGCTTGCCGAAAGTTTGCCTGGCGCTCAGCGCGCAATCCGCCGAAGATATGTTCGATACGGCTGAGTCGATGGTCCGGGATAACCCCTTCCTGGAGTTCCGTTTAGACTATCTGAAGCAGCCCATTGCGGCTTTGCCAAAGGTCCGGCGGTTTCTGGAGACTCATCAGAACGTGACTGCGATCGCTACCTGCCGCCGGGTTCACAATGGAGGCAAATTCAAGGGCTCGCTGGCCTCGCAGTTAGACGTTCTGGCGAAGGCCAACGCGGCCGGATGTCAGATCGTCGACATCGAACTGGAAAGTGCTCTGAAAACCAAGCCCGAAATGCTGGCTCGCCTGCGCAGCCGGGCGGGACTGATTCTGTCGTTCCACGATTTCCGGGCGACGCGCAACCTCGGAAATACCCTGGAGAAAATGCTTAAGGTCCCAGCCGACTTTTACAAGGTCGTGAGCACGGCCACGAAGCTCTCCGACAATGTGGCCATGATGAAGTTTCTCGAGATCGAAAGCGAGAAGAATGCACTGATCGGTTTGTGCATGGGAGAGCAGGGAATCATCAGCCGCGTGCTGAGCGTGCGCGCGGGCAGCGTCTTCACATTTGGCGCGGTCAGCGCAGTTCAGAAGACCGCGCCGGGGCAGGTCAGCGCCCAGCAACTTCGCAGCATCTACCGCATCGAGCAAGTCGACGCGGCCACGCGCGTCTATGGCGTCGCCGGCGACCCGATCGAGCAATCGCTTTCGCCCATCATCATGAACACGGCACTGCGCCGGGAGAACGTGAACGCAGTCTATCTGGCTCTGCACGCCAAGACGCTCAAGGATCTGGTGTACTGCCTGCGCGAGATTCCGCTGCACGGGCTCAGCATTACCATGCCGTACAAGCGGGCGATTCTGGAATGCCTCGACAATACCGACGCACACACGTCGAAAATTGGCGCCTGCAACACCGTGGTTCGCGGACAGGAAGGCAAGCTGTACGGCTTCAACACCGATACGGCCGGAGTGGTTCGGCCGCTGGAGCAGCGCTTGTCTCTGGAAGGCGCGAAAGTCCTGGTGGTCGGTGCCGGGGGCGCGGGGCGGGCTGCCGTCTTCGGCGTGAAAGAGCGCGGCGCGGACGTCTGGGTCCTGAACCGCAGTTCCGCTAAGGCGCAAAAGCTGGCGCGGCAGGCGAAAGCGCGCACCATCAAGCGCGCGGACTTGCGCAAGATCGCCTTCGACGTGATCATTAACGCCACACCGGTGGGAATGGGAAACACTCGTGACTGCCCGCTCAAGGACGACGAGATTCAAGCGCGCGTAGTCTTTGACATGGTGTACGACCCGGTCGAGACGCACCTGCTGCAGGTGGCCCGCTCGAAGGGGTTCGCGGTCGTCGCCGGGGTTGAGATGTTCGTTCACCAGGCTGCCCGCCAGTTTGAGATCTGGACGGGGAAACCCGCGCCCGCCGGGGATATGCTGCGGGCAGTGACCGCAGCCCTGCAGGAGCGCGCCGCCGCTCGCAACGGTGCAAAGCTCTGAATCGATTAAGCCGATCCGGCGGCAACGCGACTTAGAATCCACCGGCCAGAACTCGCCGGCCGCGATCACCCTGCCGGTCTGTACCGCCGCCGACCTCCCGCGAGATGAGACCCGCCGACGCTTTTCTCGCAACAAAAGTTGCAAATTGTCCGCGCCCCATTTACTATTCATGTGGACGTAATATATTTCGCGTTCATCTCGTCGCGACACGCCATTCTTCCAAACAGAGAATAAGTAAGCCCTAAGCTTTGAACAAAATCTAAAGGGTGCCCCAGGCCCCGGTGCAATTCGGAGAGAACGCATGGCGTGGTACGCGTACTGCCTCACGGAACACCAAACCCTCCCAAATGGCGTTCGAGCTCGGAAACCCTTTGTCCTAGAAGGCGTCCAAGGCGTAAACGGCGCCCCGGTCATGAGCTATCCCAGCGGGGAATTTGCGGTCATCGTCAGTGAATATGACCGGGCGACTTCCAAACTCGACGAGAAGTCGGTTCTGGAGCATGCCCGGGTGGTCAGCCAGAGCTTCCGCATGGCGACCGTGCTGCCCTTCCGCTTTGGGACGATCTTCGATACCGAAGATGCCATCCGGCAAGCGGTCCGGGCTAACCGGCGCACCTTCTGCGAAAGTGTCGCCCGCCTGCGCGGGAAGGCGGAGATGCGGATTAAGCTAGTCGTTCGCGACGGATCGCTGCGCGAGGCGATGGAAGAGATCGTATTGCCGGATACCGTGGGCCGGGAATACCTTGCCAAACTGCGGGAGAAGGCCTCCCGTGACCGCGAGCGCCAGACCAAGGCGCGGGCCCTCTCGGTGCAAGTTCACAAGCTCTTCAACCCCCTCGAAGAAGAAATCAGCTGTAAGAAGGTGTACGCCGACGGTATGCTGCTCGATATCGCCCACCTGATCGACAACAAGTCCATCGAAAAATATCAAAACCGTTACAACACAGCCGCCAAGCAGCTCAAGAACTGCGAACTGGTCGTGACCGGCCCCTGGCCCCCTTACCATTTTCTGCCGGAGAAGCTGCGTACGGTGGCCGGCAACAGCTAAGAACCCCACGTTGGTCGCAGCCTCTTCGCGAGAAAGGGCTTTTCATTTGACCTAAGGTCGCGATCTGTGCCTCCAGTGTGCAGACTTGTGCATTCGGCGCCTGCCGACGCAGCGGCTATGGCGGTGTTCTTCGCCTAAGGCGTTCACCCTAAGAGCATGATTCTGCTGGAATTTCCCAAGATGAAGCTGTTTGGGCGGCGTTGTCTACCATTTTGGTTCCGCAAGTGCTCATTTTGCATTACAACGAAGAGGCCGTAACAACTGAAACGACTTTCTGCTTTCGACTCACACGTTGCCGTTTTCCGTCCCCGCGGAGCGGTGCCAACCTTCGTCTCCTCTTGATTCCCGCCACTTTGCCTCTTTGAAAAGGGTGGCCCCGAAAGGGGCCGCTTTTTTTGTGGTGGTTAGTCCTGTAAACTCACCATTCGCAATGAAGTCCTTTCGAAGTCGTACTACCCTCTTGCTTCTGGTGACGTGTACCCTCCTCGGTCAGCAGCCGGTTCGTGCCAAGCAACCGTCCGGCGGAAGCGAGGTCCTCCTCACTACGATGGAAAAAGAGCTGCATCGAGGCCAGTCCGAACTCGCCAAGCAGGATCCCGCGCCCTACTTCACCAGCTACAACGTTACCGACTCAGAGTCGATGTTGGTGGTCAGCGCTCAAGGCGGCATTCTGAATTCGAGCCGGACGCGGCGCCGGATCGCAGACGTCAGCATGCGCATCGGCACCCCCGCTCTGGACAACACCCACGACGAGGAGCGCCGTTCCGGCATCGCTACGGGCCAATTACCGCTGCGCGACGACCCCGACGCAATCGCGCGCGTCCTCTGGAAGCTCACCTACGAACAGTACCGGAAGGCGCAGCAGGCCTATACCAACGTAAAGACCAAGAGTGCCGTGCGCGCCAAGGACGAAGACGATTCGCCCGATTTCTCCCAGGAGAAGCCCTCGACCTACCTGGAGGAAGCTCATCCTCTGCCATTCCCTGAGCAACCGGAGTGGGAAGATCTTGCGCGCCGTTATTCCGCTTCCTTCCGGCAATATCCGCAGGTCGAGCAATCCGTTGTGCTGCTGCTGGCCGACCGGACCGACAGCTACCTGGTTTCGACCGAAGGCGCGAAGATTGTCACCGCAGAGGCCATCTTCCGCGTCATGGTTGAGGCCGAAACGCGCGCCGACGACGGCATGCAACTGATGCGCGTCGAAACGTTCCAGTTTTCCGATCCTGCCAGGATTCCTTCGGAAGCGCAGATTGCGGCCAGCGCCAAGAAGATGGCTGGCGACTTAGACCAGCTACGCAAGGCTCCACTGGCCGAACCCTATAGCGGGCCAGCGCTGCTTTCCGGTCGGGCGGCGGCCGTTTTCTTTCATGAGGTGCTGGGACATCGGGTTGAAGGACAGCGCCAGCGCGGCCGCGAAGAAGGCCAGACTTTCACCAAGAAAATCAACGAGCAGATCATGCCCGAGTTCCTCAGCGTGATCGACGATCCCACCTTGCGCACGCTTTCCGGCGCGGAACTTTCGGGCTGGTATCGCTACGACGACGAAGGCATTCCCGCGGCGCGCGTCGAAGTGGTGAAGGATGGAGTGCTGAAAAACTTTCTCATGGGACGCTTGCCGGTGAAGAACTTCGGCAATTCGAACGGGCACGGCCGCGCCCAGGCTGGACAGATGCCGGTGGGGCGCCAGGGCAATCTGATCGTGACTTCCAGCAAGACCATCCCAGATACGCAACTGCGCGCCCGCTTCATCGAAGAAATCAAGAAACAGGGAAAGCCCTACGGGCTCTACTTTGAAGACATCCAGGGCGGATTCACTCTGACCTCGCGCTCACTCCCGCAGGCGTTCCAGGTGTTGCCAGTGATGGTCTGGCGAGTGCATGCGGACGGCCGCCCCGATGAACTGGTGCGCGGAGTCGACATCGTCGGCACCCCGCTTACTGTCCTCGCGCAAATCGCGGCAACGGGCGACACGACCAGCGTTTTCAACGGCATTTGCGGCGCCGAATCGGGTAGTGTTCCCGTGGCTGCCGCCGCTCCGGCCATGTTGTTTTCCGAGATGGAAGTCCAGAAACGGACGCACGGCGACACGCGGCCCCCAATTCTTCCGCCGCCCGGGGCTGCGTCCGGGAACGAAGGTGCCCGGTGATCTGGCGAACGATGACCCGGCGAACGGCGATTCGACCTAGTCTGCTGGCCTGGCTGCTGGCCTCGGCGATGCTCGGTACGCCGCTGGCCGCACGGGCGTCCAATCCCGCGTCTGACGATATTGTCCTGCGTGCGCTGCGGGCAGAACTGGAACGCTCGAAAGCCAAGCTCAAGCTCGAAAATGTTCCGGCCCCCTATTTCATCGAATACCGCGTCACCGACCATGATGGCTTCGACGCCAGCGCTGTCTTCGGCGCGCTACGCAGCCAGCAACACCAGCGCGGCCGCTTACTGCGGGTGGTTGTCCGCGTGGGCGACTACAAGCAGGACAGCTTTTATGGCATAGGCGAAGGCGTCATCGACCTGGTTCCGCTGGACGACGATGAATATGCCATCCGGCACCGCGTCTGGCTCGCCACCGATCGCGCCTACAAAGCCGCCGGCGAAGCGCTTTCCGCCAAACAAGCCGCCCTGAAGCAGTTGAAGGTGGACGAACCAGTCGATGACTTTGCCAAAGCCCCGCCGGTCGACTTGATCGAACCGGTGGTGCGTCTGTCGTCGGTCGATTTCGCACCCTGGTTGAATCTGCTCGAAGAGGCGTCCGGCAAATATCGTGCCGATCCGCAACTGGAATCGTGGGAGGCATCGCTGCGATTCGTCGCCGAGAACCGCTACCTCGTGAATTCCGAGGGGACCGTGGCTCGCACGGGGAGCGCGTACTATGCCCTGTTCATGAGCGGATCGACGCAGGCTCCGGACGGCATGCTGCTGCAGCGCTCGCACGGCGATGAGGGGACCGGGTTGAAGGAGTTGCCCACGCGCGAGAAATTCCTGGAGATGGCGGGCAAACTTCTCGGCACATTGAAACTGCTGCGGGATGCGCCGGTGGTTGATGAGGAATACCGCGGGCCGGTCCTGTTCTCGAACGACGCCGCTTCCAGCCTGGTCGCCGAACTGGTCGAGCCGAATCTGCTCGGCAGGAAGCCGCGACTGGGAGAGAATGCGCGCACGGCCGGACAGTGGTCCAGCAGTTACAAGAGCCGCGTCCTGCCTGATTTCATCAACGTTCTCGACGATCCAACCATCTCCAGCGTTTCTCGCAAGCTCCTGCTGGGGAGCTACAAGCTCGATGATGAGGGAGTGAAAGCTCAGCGCGTTGCGCTGGTCGAAAAAGGACAACTGGTGTCGTACCTGGTCGGGCGCCGGCCGATCCGCGATTTTCCGTCTTCCAACGGGCACGGCCGCGGCGCCCCGAATGTTGCGCCAGAGCCCCATCCCGGCAATCTGATTTTGCAGTCGTCCGATCCGCAGCCCGAAGCCGAGCTCAAGAAGAAACTGGTCGAACTGTGCAAACAGCGCGACTTGCCCTACGGTCTGTACGCGGAAACTATGGGAGGGAAACTCTCGCCGCGGCTTCTTTATCGTATTTGGATCAAAGACGGCCGGAAAGAGTTGGTGCGCGGCGCGGTCTTCGGCGACCTGGACATCCGTTCCTTACGCAGCGATCTGATTGCCGCCGGGACCGAGCCGGCGGTGGAGAATCACCTTGAGCCGGTGGCGTACAGCGTCGCTAGTCCCGCGCTGTTGTTCGACGAACTGCAAGTCAGGCGCTCCCAGGATACAAAACAGAAACTTCCGGAGTATTCCGCGCCCCCGCGCGGGCAGGGTCATGAATGATCTGGTATTTCTGAGAGAAGCATGAAGACACTGATACTGATAGCAGTTCTGGGCGTTTTCACGAGCTTCGCGGCGTGGGCGCAGAATCCCCCAGGCGCAAAGGCCTCTCCTCCTGCTGCTGCCTTTTCGCCGGAGTTCCGCGCCCAGTTGCAGGCGCTCCGGGATGCCGCGCTTACGAGCGACTATGCGTGGCGACAGCTTGCGCATCTGACCGAGAATATCGGGCCTCGACCGGCCGGATCGCTGCAGGCGCAAGCCGCGTCGGAATACGTGGGCGCCGAAATGCGCAAACTCGGTCTCGAAGTTCGTCTCGAACCCGCGACGGTCTCGCACTGGGTGCGCGGGGAGGAGAAGGCGGAGTTGGTTGAGTTTCCCGAACAAACTCCGCAGACGACGCAGAAGATTGCGCTTGCCACTCTGAGCGGCAGTTCCGCGACTCCGGCAGAGGGCCTCACTGCGGATGTGGTCGTCGTACACAGCTTCGATGAACTTACGGCACTCGGGCACGACAAAGTCGCCGGCAAAATCGTGCTCTTCAATGTTCCGTACGACGAGCGCAAAGCTCTGGCGGGCTATGCTTTCGAAGCCTATGGAGAAGCCGTGGTCTATCGCGCTCGCGGTGCGAAAGCCGCAGCCGACCTGGGAGCGATTGCGTCGCTGATTCGTTCTGTCGGCGGAGCGAACTACCGTTTGCCGCACACCGGATGGAGCCAGCCGGCTCCGGTTCCCGCCGCTGCGCTGGTGGCGGAGGATGCGGACTTGGTCGAACACCTTGCGTCGCAAGGCCGCGTGCGCATGCACCTGACGGTGACTCCACAACGGCTGGCGGATACGACCGGTTACAACGTCGTCGCCGATTTGAAGGGCAGTGAACACTCGGAGCAGATCGTCGTTGTCTCCGGCCATCTTGATTCCTGGGACCTCGGGCGCGGCGCGATCGACGACGGCGCGGGCGTGGTCATCTCGATGGCTACGGCCGAGCTGCTGCAGCGCCTGCATTTCCGGCCGCGCCGCACGTTGCGGGTGATCGCATGGATGGACGAAGAGAACGGTGGTGGGGGTCACGACGCGTACGCGAAAGCGCACGCCGCGGAGATCGCCAATCACGTCGCCGCGATAGAAAGCGATGCCGGAGCCGGACACCCCTTGGGCTATGCGATGAAGTTGTCGCCGGCGGCGGTGGCTGCCTTGCAGCCGCTGCTCGATGTCTTGCGCCCGGTGGGCTCCACGATTTTTCGTACCACCAGTCGCAGCCCCGGATCCGACATCGATCCTCTGGTCGAGGCCGGCGTTCCCGGCATCGGCATCATCCAGGACGGCCGCAAGTATTTCGACTACCACCACACCGCCGCCGACACGCTCGACAAGGTCGATGCGCAGGATCTGCGGGAGAACGCGGCCGCCATGGCGGTGATGGGATACGCGCTGGCCGCGATGCCGGACGCGCTGCCACGCCAGTGAGGTCTAAGGTTCGAGTTCAGATTGGAAGAGGTGAGACCCGATCCAGTTTGAGTTTTACGTTTGCAATCTGACTTTTGGATTCTGCCCTTGGGCTAGTTGACGCATGCTCTCTTCGGCGCTTAGGATATCTGTTTGGCTTCATGCGAACTTAGCGCTCTGGGAAGCGGCAGTTATGCTCGAGAGCGGGCTGTGGATCATGGACAAGAAGAAGTTGGAGTACTTCAGAAAAAGGCTGGAAACACGGCAGCAGGAACTGCGCCACATGGTTTCCCGCAATCAACAGGACGGCCGCAGCGCCGACGAAGAAGCCACGCAGGATATCGCCGATCGCGCCGCCAGTTCTTACAACAAGGAATTCCTTTTCAGCCAGAGCAACAACGACCGCCAGTTGCTTCTGATGGTGGACGGAGCGCTCGCCCGCATGCGCGAAGGCAGCTTTGGAGAATGCGTTTCCTGTGGCAAGGAGATCAACCCGAAGCGCCTGGAAGCGGTGCCATGGACGCGGCATTGCATCGAGTGTCAGGAGAAGGCCGAGAAGGGCGAACTCGAAGCCACGCACTAATTGACTACTTCAGTTTCGAGATCGCCCGCCGCCCGGCGCGACGGTTGTTTCGCCTTTGCCCGGCCCTATCCCGAACGCCAGCCGTCGACCATCCATGTTTGCATGCAATTAATTTCCTCTTGCCAGACGGTACTCCTCTGGTTACTATGCACGCATCTTTTCAGGGCCCGTTTTACGTTCTTATGAATATTGGCGAAACCATTCGTAACTATCGGCTTCAGAAAGGCATGTCGCAAGGCGATATCGAAAAGCGCACCGGATTGCTACGCTGCTACCTCTCCCGAGTGGAAAACGGCCACACTGTCCCCTCTCTCGATACCTTGTCTAAGATCGCGGGAGCAATGGACTTACCGTTGTCCCAGTTCTTTTCGGAAGGCCATTCCAACGGACACAAGGGACTGCCGCAGCTTTCTGACGATGAGGTGCGCTTCCTGAGCCAGATCCGCCGCTACGCTGCCAACCTAAACGATAGCGACCGCAAGTTGGTATTGGCCATGGTCAAGAAAATGGCCTCCAGCACGAAATAGGCTCTCGGCTTTCCGATCTCGCGTTGCCGTTCCCGTCTCATTCAAGTAAGTCAGCCCCGTACCATGCCCTGAAACCACAAGCGAGAACCCAGGAGCCTCGCTCTTTGAGTACTTTCGTACCATTGCCCCCTGTCCCGCCGGAACCTCGCGGTTGGCCCACTGCTCAAGGTAATCTGTTACCAGGGGCAATCTGTGACCATTGATGAAGAACTGAATCTGCTTGATCAACAACTCCGCCGGTTGAAGATCGAGTACGAGATCTTCTTCAACAACCCGGCCAAGCGGCCCCCGGCGGACGTCGAGTGGAAGGTGCTCGCCTTGATCCGCAAGTTCAGTGATGGTACCCGGATGAGCTTTTCGCAGCGCTACCGGTACAACGAGATGGCCCAGCGTTACGCCGTCCAGAGCGATCTTTGGCGCAAGAAAATGCGGATCCGCGAAGAGGGGTACCGCCGTCCGCAGGACGCCATGCTTTCGGTGCAAGGCGTGCGCGCTTCCGCGGAACACGAGAGGAAGCATCGCCATGTGTATGGCGTGGGGCGCCATGCCGACGCCTCCGCCGGCGATCTGCCTTTCACCGTCCAATGCTCCGACGCTACCTCCGAAATAGAGAAGGTGGAGTCCCTCTACAAAGCGCTTATGGCCGCCAAGCAGAAGTCGGGCGAAAAAGTTTCTGGGAGCCTGGATTCTTTCGCGGCCTTCGTCCAGAAAAAAACCATCCAGCTTCGCAAGGAGTATGGCTGCGACACGGTCGTGTACTCCGTCGAGATGCAGGGCGGCCATGTGATGCTGAAGGCGAAAGCGAAAACGTAGTTCCCAGTTCCCAGTTCCCAGTTCCCAGTTCCCAGTTCTCAGTTCTCAGTTCTCAGTTCTCAGTTCTCAGTTCTCAGCTTCCGATGACCGCCGGCACTGTTTTTGGTTGCTTGCCTGCATTGTTTTTTCCGAGCCGGCACGGACTTGCAG
>Ga0137372_10005192_pt1 | contig 12703 bp, 12 predicted proteins | sample SagtaG_6_FD_104911 | JGI IMG/M metagenome (GOLD analysis project Ga0137372, IMG submission 104911) | Vadose zone soil microbial communities from Sagehorn Ranch, Mendocino, California, USA - Sage1_R_60_16 metaG | ecosystem: Environmental > Terrestrial > Soil > Vadose zone | place: USA...
GTGGTGAAGGACATCCGCGTCGAAGGCGTGCAGCGCACCGAAGCGGGGACGGTCTTCTCCTATCTGCCGATCAAGGTCGGCGACCGCCTCGACGATGCCAAGGCGGCGCAGGCGGTCAAGGCGCTGTTCGCGACCGGATTTTTTCGCGACGTGCGGCTCGAGGTCGAAAACGGCGTGCTGGTTGTCATCGTCCAGGAGCGCCCGACGATCAGCAAGGTGGAGATTTCCGGCAACAAGGAGTTCGAAACCGATACGCTCAAGAAGGCGCTGAAGGATATCGGCCTTGCCGAGGCGCGCATCTTCGACCGTTCCGCGCTCGACCGCGCCGAGCAGGAAATGAAACGGCAGTACATCACGCGCGGCAAGTACGCTGCGCAGGTGACGACCACGGTGACGCCGCAGGAGCGCAATCGTGTCGCGGTGAACTTCACGATCGTCGAAGGCGACACGGCGAAGATCGCCCGCATCAACATCGTCGGCAACAAGGCGTTTTCCGAATCGGAGCTCTTGAGCCAGATGACGCTGACCACCCCCGGCTGGACGACGTGGTACACGAAGAACGACCAGTACTCGAAGCAGAAGCTCTCGGCCGACCTCGAGACGATCCGCAGCTTCTACCAGAATCGCGGCTACCTCGAGTTCATCGACGAATCCACGCAGGTCTCGATCACGCCGGACAAGGAAGACATCTTCATCACGGTCAATGTGAGCGAGGGCGAGCAATTCACCGTTTCCGACGTGCGACTCGCGGGCGACCTGCCGGTCGCGGAAGAGGATTTGATGCGGCTCGTGACCTTTCGACCCGGCGATGTCTATTCGCGCGAGAAGCTGCAGGCAGCGGCCAAGGGCATCAGCGATCGGGTGGGGACCGAGGGTTACGCGTTCGCGAACGTGAACATCGTCCCGGAAGTCGACCGGACGAAACATCAGGCGTCGTTCACGATCTACGTCGACCCGGGCCGGCGCGTCTACGTCCGCAAGATCAACATCAACGGGAACGTGAAGACGCGCGACGAGGTGGTCCGCCGCGAGATTCGACAGCTCGAGGCCGCGTGGTACGACGGCGCGCGCATCGATCGATCGAAGGTGCGGATCAAGCGCCTGGGCTATTTCGAGGACGTCAACATCGAGACGCCCCAGGTTCCGGGCTCGCCCGATCAGGCCGACGTCGAAGTGACGGTGACGGAAAAAGCCACGGGCAACCTGTCGGCGGGCGTCGGCTATTCCAGCGCCGACGGCTTCGTGTTCAGCGGATCGGTGTCGCAGCAGAACATCTTCGGCAGCGGCAACGCCCTCATCGCCGCGATCAACACGAGCAAGATCAATCGCACGATTTCGCTTGCCTTCACCGAGCCCTACTGGACCGTCGACGGCATCTCGCGGACGCTCGAAGTGTACCAGCGCAACGTCAACCCGACCTCGCTCGCGGTGTCTCAATACGAGTCGTCGACGATCGGCGCCGCCGTGTCCTTCGGGGTCCCGATCAGCGAAACCGACACGGTCAACGTCGGCTTCCGGGCCGAGCGCACGAACCTTACGCTGTTCGACAACAGTCCGCCGATCTACTACGTGTTCGTCAACGACTTCGGCTACACGACGAACGCCTACATCCTGTCCGCCGGCTGGTCGCGTGACACCCGCGACGACATCCTCTATCCTACGCGCGGTACGCTGCAGAGCGCCGTGGGCGAAGTCGGCTTGCCCTTCGGCGATCTGTCGTTCTACAAGCTCAATTACCTGATCCAGTCGTTCTGGCCCGTGTACAGGGATTTCGTGCTGATGCTGCGCGGCGACGCGGGCTACGGCGATGGCTATGGCGGCAAACCGCTGCCGTTCTACAAGGCGTTCTACGCCGGTGGCGTCGGCTCGGTCCGCGGCTACCAGACGGCTTCGCTCGGTCCGCAGGACATCTACAACAACGCGTTGGGCGGCAAGCGCAAGCTCGTCGGCAACGTCGAGCTCTTCTATCCGATCCTGAAGGGCGACAAATCCGTGCGCGCGAGCGTGTTCTTCGATGCCGGCCAGATCTACGCCAACGGGCAGGAGCCGCCGGAACGCCAGCAAGATGCGCTCCAGTCGTTCCGCTACTCGGCAGGCGTGGGTGTCGCGTGGAATTCGCCCGTCGGGCCGCTCAAGTTCAGCTACGCGTACCCGCTCAACAACAAGCCGCTCGACAGAATCCAGCGCTTCCAGTTCCAGGTTGGTACCGTCTTCTGAACGCCTCGTGCGCATCCTGCCGGAGAAACCCGTGAAACGCCGCACCCACCGCATCCTCGCCGCTTCGTTCGCCATCATTGCGCTGGCGGTCGCAGGCGGCGCGACCGCGCAGGCGGCCGACTACAAGATCGGCTTCGTGAATACCGAGCGGCTGTTCCGCGATGCGGCGCCGGCCAAGCGCGCGCAGCAGAAGCTCGAGAAGGAGTTCGCCGCCCGCGACGCCGAGATCCAGAAGCTGTCGAAGCAGGTGCGCGACCTCCAGGCGCTGCTCGAAAAGGACGGCGTCACGATGGCCGAGCCCGAGCGACGCAACCGCGAGCGCGACCTGGCGAACCTGTCGCGCGACCTCACGCGCTCGCAGCGCGAATTCCGCGAGGACCTGAACCTGCGCCGCAACGAGGAGCTCGCGAGCGTCCAGGAGCGGGCGAACAAGGTGATCCAGCAGATCGCCGAAGCCGAAAAATTCGACCTGATCATCCAGGATCCGGTCGTCTACGCGAGCCAGAAGATCGACATCACCGACAAGGTGATCAAGGCGCTCGCCGACAAGTAGCCGGCGTCCCGCCCGCGTTCATGCTTCTTTCCGAACTCGCGTCCCGCGCCGGGGCGACGCTGGATGGCGATGGCACGGTGCGAATCACCCGCGTCGCGACGCTCGAACTGGCGGGTCCGGGAACGATCGCCTTCCTGGCCAATCCGAAGTATCGCGCGAAACTGTCCGCCACCGGCGCGGCCGCCGTGATCGTCGCACCCGAGATGGCTCGCGAGACGCCGCTCCCCAAGCTCGTCAGCACCAATCCTTACGCGACGTACGCCAGGGTCGCGACGCTGCTGCATCCAACCCCGCCGCCCGCGGAGCTCGGCGTGCACGCGACCGCGATCATCGGCGACGGCGCGCGCATCGCAAGCTCCACGACGATCGGACCGTACGCGGTGATCGGCGCCGGCGCGGTGCTCGGCGAGCGCGTCCGCATCGGGTCCGGTTGCGTGATCGGCGCGGGTACGATCATCGCCGAGGACACACTTCTTCACGCCCGGGTCACGATCTACGATCGCTGCGCGATCGGTCCGCGGACGATCATCCACAGCGGTGTCGTCATCGGCGCCGACGGCTTCGGAATGGCCGAAGAAGCGGGGCGCTGGCTCAAGATTCCGCAGATAGGCCGCGTCGTCGTCGGCGCCGACGTCGAGATCGGCGCGAACACGACGATCGACCGCGGCGCGATCGACGATACCGTCATCGAGGACGACGTCAAGCTCGACAACCAGATCCAGATCGGCCACAACTGCCACGTCGGCGCGCATACGGTGATCGCCGGCTGCGTCGGCATCTCGGGCAGCGTGCGGATCGGGAAGAACTGCAAGATCGGCGGTGCGTGCATGATCGCCGGGCATCTCTCGATCGCCGATGGCACGGTGCTCTACGGCGGGACATCGGTAGGCTCGTCGATCGACACGCCCGGTGCGTACGCGAGCGGAATGTTGCCGCTGCCGGCGGCTGAATGGCGGCGCGTTGCGCTGCAGCTGCGCAAGCTGCGCGAGCTCGTCGAGCGGGTCCGCGCGCTCGAGCAAGGCGGTAGGACGGCAGCTTCGGCGCAGAGCCCAGGTGAGGACGAGCGATGAGCGCGGCAGCGCCGGCCGCAAGCGTGGGGAATGCATTATGACCGCAGAGTGTCGGGGCACGATGGATGTTCTGGAGATCATGGAGTACCTGCCGCACCGGTACCCGTTCCTGCTGCTCGACCGCGTGACCGAATGCGTTTCCGGCAAGTGGATTCGCGGGATCAAGAACGTGACGATGAACGAGCCGTTCTTTCAGGGTCATTTCCCGGGTTACCCGGTGATGCCCGGCGTGTTGGTGATCGAGGCGCTGGCGCAGCTCGCTTCCATCCTTGCCTGGCAGGCGCTCGACAAGAAGCCCGGCGATGGCACGATGATCTTCTTCGCCGGCATCGACGGTGCGCGTTTCCGGCGCCAGGTGTTTCCCGGCGACCAGCTCATCCTCGAAGCCGAAGTCCAGCGGCTCGTCCGCGGTGTCGGCAAATACAAAGTCCGGGCGATGGTAGGCAGCGATCCCGTGGCCGAAGCCGACCTCCTCGCAGCGATGCGCAACCCGAACTCGTCCGCACAAGACGCCTGAGTGGACCCCCAAGCTTGCTTCGCTCGCCTCCCCCCGAGGGGGATGCAGGCCTCCCTTGGGGCGGCCCGGCGGGAGGCCTGACGCCATGCCGCGCCTGCACGCAACGGCGCTCGTCGATCCGAAGGCCGAGCTCGCAGCCGATGTCGAGGTGGGCGCCTATTCGATCATCGGCCCCGACGTCGTCATCGGCGCGGGCACCGTCATCGGTCCGCACGCGGTCGTGACCGGGCGCACGCGGATCGGCGCGCGCAACCGGATCTGGCAGTTCACGTCGATCGGCGACATTCCGCAGGATCGCAAATACGGGGGCGAGCCGACCACGACCAGCATCGGCGACGACAACGTGATCCGGGAATTCGTGTCGGTTCACGCCGGCACCGCGCAGGATCGCGGCGAAACGACGATCGGCAACGGCAACCTGCTGCTGGGTTACACGCACATCGCCCACGACTGCGTCATCGGCAACAACACGACGTTCTCGAACAACGCGCAGCTCGCCGGTCACGTCACGGTCGGCGACTTCGCCGTGCTGGGTGGATTTTCCGGCGTCCACCAGTTCTGCCGCATCGGTGCGCATGCATTGATTGCCGCTGGCGCAATCGTGCTGCAGGACGTCCCGCCCTTCATCGTCGCGCAGGGCTATCCGGCCAAGCCCCACGGGACGAACAACGAAGGCTTGCGGCGACGCGGCTTCACCGCCAACGATATTCTCGCCGTGCGCCGCGCCTACAAGACCCTCTACCGCGAGGGACTCTCGCTCGACGATGCGAAGATCGCGCTTGCGCAGGCCGCGACGGCGACGCCTGCATTGCGCGCGCTGGTCGAATTCCTCGCGGCACCCGGTCGCGGCATCGTCCGCTGATCGCCGGCGGCGCCGTTCGCGATGTCCGACGCCGCCCGCCACGAGAATTCGGTCACGATCGGGATTGTCGCGGGCGAAGCATCGGGCGACGCACTCGCGGCGACCCTGATTCACGCGGTGCGCGAACGCGTCCCGTATGCGCGTTTCGTGGGCATTGCGGGACCGCGAATGGAAGCCGCCGGCTGCGAGGCGTGGCATCCGCTCGAGGCGCTCTCGGTGCGCGGCTTCTCCGAAGTCGTAGGCAGACTTCCCGAGCTGATGGCGATCCGGCGCGCGCTCGGGCGCCGGCTCATTGCAGAGCGTGTCCCCGTCTTCGTCGGGGTCGACGCGCCGGACTTCAACCTCGGCCTCGAGCGCAGGCTCAAGCGTGCCGGCGTGCGCACCGTGCATTTCGTCAGTCCGTCCGTCTGGGCGTGGCGGCGCGAGCGCGTGGCGAAGATCGGTCGCGCCGCCGACCGGATGCTGGCGCTGTTTCCTTTCGAGCCGCCGATCTACGAGGCTGCGGGCGTACCCGTGACCTTCGTCGGCCATCCGCTCGCGCAGGACGCGGCGACGTTCGGCGCAAGGCGCGAGGCGCGAGAGCAGCTGAAGCTCGGCATCGCGCAGCCGGTATTCGCGCTGCTTCCGGGAAGCCGCGCGTCGGAGCTCGACCTCCACGGCGACCTCGTGCTGCAGACGGCTGCGGCAATCCACGCAACGCGCCCCGATGCGCGCTTTCTCGTCCCGCTCGCCACGCGGCCGACACGCGAGCGCTTCGAGGCTGCGCTCTACCGTCTCGGTCTCGAGACATTGCCGCTGACCCTTCTCTACGGGCACGCAACGGATGCGTTGCGTGCGGCCGATGTCGGCATCGTCGCCTCGGGGACAGCGACACTCGAAGCCGCGCTCGCCGGCTGTCCCCACGTGATCTTCTACCGCGTGAGCGCGCTCACCGCCGCCATCGTCCGCCGCCGCCTGCTGCTGCCATGGGTCGGGCTGCCGAACGTGCTCGCGGGAAAGTTCGTCGTGCCCGAGCTGTTGCAGGAAAACGCCACCGTCGAGAACCTCGCCCAGGCCGCGCAGAACCTCTACGACGACACGGTGACGCGGCGACGGCAGGAAGCGCTGTTTGCGAGCTTCGCGCAATGGTTGCATGCGGATACCGGCGCGCTCGCGGCCGCCGCGGTGGCGGAGGAATTGCATGCCGCGGGCGTCCAATGCTGAAGCGCGCCGTTTCGCTGCAAGGCGTTGCGGGCATCGACGAAGCGGGCCGCGGCCCGTTGGCCGGGCCGGTGGTCGCAGCCGCCGTGATCCTCGATCCGGCGCGGCGGATCGCCGGACTGCGCGATTCGAAGGCGCTGGCAGGCGAGGAGCGCGAACGGCTCGCCATCCTGATTCGCGCGCGTGCACTCGCCTGGGCAGTGGGCGTGGCCAATGTCGGAGAAATCGACGAGTTGAACATCCTGCACGCGACGATGCTCGCCATGCGCCGAGCCGTGGCCGCATTGTCGGTGACGCCGGAGGCGGCGTGGATCGACGGCGACCGGTGTCCGGATCTGCCGTGCCCGACGCGCGCGATCGTCAAAGGCGACCGCGACGTCGTCGTGATCGCGGCGGCATCGATTCTCGCCAAGACCGCGCGCGATGCGTTGCTGGTCGTGCTCGACCGGCGTTACCCTGTCTACGGTTTCGCGCGAAACAAGGGTTACGGCACGCCCGATCACCTCGCGGCGCTCGCGCGGCACGGGCCCTGTCCGGCGCATCGGCGGAGCTTCGAGCCGGTGCGCCAGCCGCAACTCGATTTCTGAGGTCCGGCGCGCGGGTCCGCGCTACCTTCGCGATGCTATAGTTACAGCGCCAAACGACGCTTGACGAGGCCCCGATGATTCATTGCGTGCTGCACGATCCCCACGACTCGGTTGCGGTCGTCGTCGTCGAGGGCGTCAAGGCGGGCGCTACTCTGACCGGGCTCATTCTCGATGAAGATCGGACGATCACGCTCGACTGCGCCGAGGACATTCCGCTCGGGCACAAGATTGCGCTGAAGGACATGGCGGCGGGCGACACCGTCATCAAGTACGGTGTGGACATCGGCAAGGTCGTGCAGCCCATCCGGAAGGGCACGCACGCCCACGTCCACAACATCAAGACCAAGCGCTGGTGACCAGCCGCGTCTTCCCGCTTTCGAGATCCCCACGATGATGCAAAAGACCTTCCAGGGCTACCGGCGCGAGAACGGCCGCGTCGGCATCCGCAACCACGTCGTCATCCTGCCCGTCGACGATCTTTCGAACGCCGCGTGCCAGGCCGTCGCGCACAACGTCAAGGGGGTGCTCGCCATTCCGCATCCCTACGGGCGGCTGCAGTTCGGCGCCGATCTCGATCTGCACTTCCGCACGCTGATCGGCACCGGCGCCAACCCCAACGTCGCGGCCGTCGTCGTGATCGGCATTGAGGACCAATGGGCGAAGAAAGTCGCCGACGGCATCGCGGCGACCGGCAAGCCGGTAGCGGCGTTCGGCATCGAGCAGCACGGCGATCACGACACGATCATGCGCGCGTCGAAAGCGGCGAAAGAGTACGCACAGTGGGCGAGCGAGCGCCAGCGCGTCGAATGCCGCGTGCGCGAGCTGTGGGTCTCGTGCAAGTGCGGCGAATCCGACACGACGTCCGGCTGCGGATCGAACCCCACCGTCGGCGACGCATTCGACAAGCTCTACGCGGCCGGCTGCACACTCGTCTTCGGCGAAACGACCGAGCTCACGGGCGGCGAGCAGATCGTCGCCGCGCGCTGCCGCGACGACAGGGTACGCGCGGATTTCATGCGGATGTTCGATCACTATCAGGACGTGATCAACCAGCACAAGACGAGCGATCTTTCCGATTCGCAGCCGACCAAGGGCAACATCGTGGGCGGCCTCACGACGATCGAGGAAAAGGCGCTCGGCAACATCCAGAAGATCGGCAGGAAGTGCGTCGTCGACGGCGTGCTCGACAAGGCCGAGGCGCCGACCGGCCCCGGTCTCTGGTTCATGGACAGCTCGTCGGCCGCAGCGGAGATGGTGACGCTCTGCGCCGCGGCGGGCTATGTCGTGCACTTCTTCCCGACGGGGCAGGGCAACGTGATCGGCAATCCGATCCTTCCGGTGATCAAGCTCTGCGCGAACCCGCGCACCGTGCGCACGATGAGCGAGCATATCGACGTCGACGTCACCGGCCTCCTGCAGCGCGAGATCACGATGGGCGAGGCGGGCGATCGCCTGCTCGCGATGATGTTTCGCACGGCCAACGGAAGGCTGACTGCCGCGGAAGCGCTCGGTCATCGCGAGTTCGTGCTGACAAGGCTCTACGAGAGCGCCTGACGCCGCGCTCCGGTTGCGTCATGCTCTGCTGTCAAGCGTTGCGTTGACTTCTGCGGAGGATTCCCCATGCATCGCGCCCCGTTGCGTATCGCCATAGGCTTCGCCGCAGCGCTGGTGACGGCGCTCGCCGGCGCCGAGATGAGCGAAATCAAGGTCGCCCAGCAATACGGGATCAGTTATCTGCCGCTGCTGGTCATGGAGGAGCAGAAGCTGATCGAGAAGCATGCGAAGGCCGCCGGCGTGGACGTGACCGTCGGCTGGGCGAAATTCGCCGGTGGCAACGTGATGAACGACGCGCTGCTATCGGGGAGCCTGCAGTTCGCATCGGGTGGCGTCGGCCCCCTGGTGACGCTGTGGGCGCGCACGAAGGGCAATCTCGACGTGAAGGCGGTCGCTGCGATCAACTCGATGCCCCTCTACCTCAACACGCGCAACCCCAACGTCAAGTCGATCGCGGACTTTACCGACAAGGACCGCATCGCGTTGCCGGCGGTCAAGGTATCGATCCAGGCCGTCACGCTGCAGATGGCGGCGGAAAAAACGTTCGGCGAGGGCCAGCAAAACCGGCTCGATCCGCTGACGGTGACGATGTCGCACCCGGACGCGCAGACTGCGCTTCTGTCCGGCGCGTCCGAGATCGATGCGCACTTCAGCTCGCCCCCGTTTCAGTACCAGCAGCTGAAGCACCCGACAATCCACACCGTGCTCAATTCCTACGACGTCCTCGGCGGCCCGGCAACGTTCAATCTTGTCTGGACCACGGCGAAATTTCGCAACGACAACCCGAAGCTCTACGATGCGTTCGTCAAGGCGCTGGATGAGGCGATCGCGTTCATCAATCGCGATCGGAAGGCTGCGGCCGAGGCCTACCTCCGGACGTCGAAGGACAAGGATTCGGTCGCAGACATCCTCGCGATGCTGAACGATCCGGCGATCGTCTACACGACCACGCCGCAGAACGTGATGAAATACGTGACGTTCATGCTAAAGAGCGGGGCGATCAAGACGAAGCCGGAGTCGTGGAAGGAGCTGTTCTTTCCCAACGCGCAGAGTCTTCCCGGAAGCTGATGGCCGCGTCCCCGATCGCGGTGAATGCGCGTGACGCCCTCGCGCTCCCCGACTTGGCCGCGATTCGGGCGGCGCGCGAGCGGATCGCCGGTTTGGTCCACCGCACGCCGGTCCTGACGTGCGCCGGGCTCGATGCGGAAATCGGCGCCCGGCTTGCGTTCAAGTGCGAGAACCTGCAGAAGGTCGGCGCCTTCAAGGCGCGCGGCGCCGTCAATGCGGTGCTCTCGCTATCCGATGCTGAAGCAAGGCGTGGCGTTGTCACGCACTCGTCGGGCAATCACGGCGCGGCGCTCGCCTATGCGGCGCTGCGCCGCGGCATCCCGGCGTGGATCGTCATGCCGGAGAACGCAGCGAAGCCGAAGCAGGAGAATGTCCGGCGCTTCGGCGCGACGATCCGCCTCTGCGCGCCGAACGTCGCCGCGCGCGAGACCGCATGCGCCGACGTGCTGCACGAGACCGGCGCAGTGCTCGTGCACCCCTTCGACGACGCGCGGGTCATCGCCGGGCAGGGGACAGCCGCGCTCGAGCTGATCGAGGAGGTTCCGGATCTCGACATCGTCATCGCGCCGGTGGGCGGCGGCGGGTTGCTGTCGGGCACGGCGATTGCCGTGAAATCGTCGCGGCACGGGGTTCGCGTCTACGGTGCGGAGCCCGCAAACGCCGACGATGCCGCGAGGAGCTTTCGCTCGGGCCGCGTCGAGCCGTTGCCGCCCACGACGACGATCGCCGACGGCCTGCGCACGACGCTGTCGGCGCGTACGCTGGCTGCGATTCGCACGCATGTCGATGCGATTGGCCTCGCGCACGAAGCGACGATTCTGCGGGCGATGCGCCTGATCTGGGAGCGGATGAAGATCATCGTCGAGCCGTCCTCCGCGGTGCCGCTCGCCTGCCTGCTCGATGGGACGCTCGACGTGCGCGGACAGCGCGTCGGCATCATTCTCACCGGGGGCAACGTCGATCTCGACCGGCTGCCATGGCAAACGTAGGCCATGGCGACGGCGCGCCGTTGCTCGATGTGCGCGGCGTGACGCTGCAGTACAAGACGAAGGACCACCTCGTCACTGCGACGTATCGCGTCGATTTCGAAGTCTTTCGCTCGGATCGCTTCATCCTGCTCGGCCCCTCGGGCTGTGGCAAGTCGACGTTGCTGAAAGCGGTCGGCGGCTACCTGAATCCCGTCGAGGGCGAGATCCGGTTGAAGGGCGAGATTGTCGAGCGGCCGGGTCCGGACCGGATGATGGTGTTCCAGGAGTTCGACCAGCTGCTCCCCTGGAAGACGGTGAAGGAAAACGTGTTGTTCCCGCTCGTCGCGAGTGGGCGGCTCTCCGGACGCGCAGCCGAGGACAAGGCGCGCGACGTGATCGCCAAGGTCCACCTGACCCGCTTCGCCGACGCTCTGCCGCATACGCTGTCGGGCGGAATGAAGCAGCGCGTCGCGATCGCGCGCGGCATGGCGATGGAGCCCGACATCCTGCTGATGGACGAGCCGTTCGCCGCCCTCGACGCGCTCACGCGCCGGCGGATGCAGGACGAGCTGCTTCAGCTCTGGGACGACACGCGCTTCACCGTACTGTTCGTCACGCACTCGATTCCCGAGGCGATCAAGATCGGCAGCCGCATCCTGCTCATGTCGCCGCATCCCGGTCAGGTGAAGGCGGAGTTGAACAGCCTCCCACTCGATGCGCGGGAGCGCGATCCCGAAGGCTTGCTCGCGCTGGAACGCAGGATCCACGCGATGCTGTTCGCCGACGCCGTCGAAGCAGAGGAGGCTCACCATCACCATCATGTCTGAGTCCGCAGCCCCGCCACGTCCGGAAGTCCTCCGCGAGCCGGTCGACTCGACCGCCTTCGGCGTCGTGGAGAAGGCGCTCTCGCCGTGGGAGAAGCTCGTCAACATCGGTGCGGCGCGCAAAGTTGCGCTGCTCGTCATTCTGGCTTTGGTCTGGGAAACCTACGCGCGGATCCTCGATAATCCGTTGCTGCTGCCGACGTTTTCGGCGACGCTTGCGGCCTTCGCCGAGGTCATCCGGAGTGGTGTCCTGCCGGCGCGGACGCTGACGTCGCTCAAAGTGCTGCTCGCGGGCTACGGCGCCGGCATCCTGTGCGCTGCGGTATTGACGATCGTCGCGATTTCCACGCGCATCGGCACCGATCTTCTCGAGCTCTTGACGTCGATGTTCAATCCTCTCCCCGCGATCGCACTGCTGCCGCTCGCCTTGATCTGGTTCGGACTGGGGTATGGCAGCATCGTGTTCGTCATCATCCATTCGGTGCTGTGGGCGGTCGCGCTCAACACGCATTCGGGCTTCCTGTCGGTGTCCCCGACGTTGCGGATGGTCGGCCGCAATTACGGGCTTGCGGGACTCCGCTACGTAGGAGGGATACTGATTCCCGCGGCATTTCCGAGCATCCTCACCGGGCTCAAGATCGGCTGGGCGTTCGCGTGGCGGACGCTGATTGCCGCCGAGCTCGTCTTCGGCGTGTCGTCCGGGTCGGGCGGGCTCGGCTGGTTCATCTACGAGAACAAGAACCAGCTCAACATCCCGGAGGTCTTCGCGGGCCTGTTCACGGTGATCCTGATCGGGCTCGTCGTCGAGAACGTCGTGTTCCGGACGATCGAGAGTCGCACCGTGAGAAAATGGGGAATGCAGAGTTGACGCGAACGCGAAAACCCATGAGCGAGCATTTGCCACAATCGAACTATCCGCGCTTCCACCTCGCGTTTCCCGTGACGGATCTTGCGGAGGCACGTCGCTTCTACGGCGGGTTTCTCGGCTGCGTCGAAGGCCGCTCGTCCCCCGACTGGATCGACTTCGATTTCCACGGCCACCAGATCGTCGCGCACAAGGTCGCAGCTGATGCGATGACCGAAGCGACGAGCCTGGTCGATGGCAAGCGCGTTCCCGTCCGCCATTTCGGCGTGATTCTCGACCTGCCGGAATGGGAGGCCCTTGCGGCATGGCTCGAGGCGGCGGACGTGAACTTCGTCGTCGACCCGTACGTTCGCTTCCGCGGATTGCCGGGCGAGCAGGCGACGATGTTTTTTCTCGATCCTTTCGGCAACGCGCTGGA
>Ga0137372_10005195_pt1 | contig 12700 bp, 13 predicted proteins | sample SagtaG_6_FD_104911 | JGI IMG/M metagenome (GOLD analysis project Ga0137372, IMG submission 104911) | Vadose zone soil microbial communities from Sagehorn Ranch, Mendocino, California, USA - Sage1_R_60_16 metaG | ecosystem: Environmental > Terrestrial > Soil > Vadose zone | place: USA...
GCCCGGCAGTGCCTGGACCAGGGGCTGCTCGACGAGGTGGCCGTCGACCTCGTCCCGGTCGTGATGGGCGAGGGCAACCGCCCCTTCTTCGGCAAGCTCTCGGCTGACGACGTGTTGCTCGGCAACCCATCGGTCTGCGTTCAGGGCGACCGCGTCACCCACCTCGTGTTCCCAGTAGTGCGCTGACCGCCGACGCGCACGCGCGGGAGACGACGCTGGCCGTACGCCACCCCGGGCCTGGAGACATCCAGACCGGGCTGCCGGCTCTTCTGCCCGGGAGTGTCCGTGATCACAGGACGACGCCATGTTCGCGCTAGCTCAAGCGCCTCCCGATCACGCGCACAGGCTAAGGACCCAACGGAACCGCCGTACCTCGCTCTGCGGCAGGAGATCTCACTGCCGCGCCGACCTCATCGCCGCGGTCGGCGACCGATGCCAGGTTAGCGCCACCGCGGACGGGTCTCGCGCCGACGACGGGACGTTGCCGCATGCCGGCGTCCGGACCGCTAGCTAGACCCGCGGCCGACGTTGTTCTTCAGTGGAAGGCGCATGTCCGAACGCTGGCGGCGCCGTCCCACTCGGGGATCCTTGCGGGCAGTCGGCGCGGCCTGGACGGACGCCATGTGGGGCCGATCGAGCGCTGCACCAAGCTGCACGCAACGACCTGCTCCCGCTGAATGTTCGAGCCTGTTGCACAAAGGGATTGAGCGGCGATCGGGACACCAGATGCGCCAAGTGAAGCCCGACCAAATGGCTCATTGGGTGGTCGAAATGATCTCCGCGCGCTTTGTGCAACAGGCTCAGATATGCGCTTGTCGACGGGCTCGAGTCGATTGCGACTCCCTTGCTCAGGTGATACCGATGTCCGTGGTGGGTGTACATCGTCGTGCTAGCAATATCGCCCTTCGGGATCTACGCATTCCTCGAGCTCACCGGTGCGCGGACCCGCTGGATGACGCGCCGCAGCGAGCGCACCGCGGAGAGCCTGCACGACAACTATGGCGACTCCCCGCGTGCGCAGCGGCGCTACGCCGAGCGGCACGGCGGCGAATGGCACGAGTGATCCACGGGGAGCCTGCACAGCACTGATCTGCCGCTGTCCGCGCCCGATCCGTCTGATCTGCGCGGCAGGATGGCCGACATGAACCGCATCGCGGCGCGTGCCGATGAAATGATCGGTGCGCCAGGCGCACGCTGGCGGTGCAACCCGCACCCCGGTTCAGGCGATCCTCGCACACGCGTCGAGTAGCCGGCGCAGCGCGGACGTCGGTGGGCCGGGGCGCACCGCTAGGGCGGTTTGTGCGGCCAGTCCGACGAGGGGACGGAATGCCACGCGCGATGCGTTCGTCTGCTCGGCGGCACCGGCATAGAGCGCCGTCCAGCACGGTGCGCCGGTTCCGATCTCGGCGAGGGTGTCCTGGGCGTTGGTGAAGGCGGGCCCGGGCACCGGCTCGAACCCGGCCGCAGCGCAGGCGGCCGTGACGAAGTCGTGGAACGCGGGGTTGGCTTCGCGGGGCGCCAGCCGCAACGGCAGGTCGCGCAGTTGCCGAAGGTCCAACGCGGGCTCGGCGGCGAGCGGTTGAGTAGCCGGCAGGGCCGCCACCAGCGGGTCGTCCCACAATGGCAGGAGCTCGATGTGACGCGCCTGCGGCATGGCCCGGATGAACGCGGCGTCGAGCTGCCCGGAACGCACCATCGCCATCCGCCGCTCAGTGCTTGCGCCGACGAGCTGGACCTGCAGCGTCGGCGCGACGCGGGCCAGCTCGTCGAGCACCTGGGAGAGCCGCTCGCCCAGGCCCTGGCTGGTGCCCAGGCGCAGCCTGCCGCCGCTTGCCAGCTCGGCGGCCGCCTGCTGCGTCCGCTCGGCTGCGGCGAGCACCGCATGCGCCTCGGGCAGCAGGCGCTCGCCGGCCGCCGTGAGCCGGACCTGCCGGGACGAGCGGTCGAACAGCTGCACGCCGAGGTCACGCTCGAGCCGGCGGATCTGCTGGCTGACCGCGGGCTGGACGATGTGCAGCCGCTGCGCCGCGCGGGCGAAGTTCAGCTCCTCGGCCACCGCCGTGAAGTAGATGAGCTGCCGGAGCTCCACACTGCCTCCATCACGATTCGTGATCGCTGCGCGGTACAACCGCGTCTTGGTGGCGTGCTGTTCCGCCGGTGGGATGGGACGCATGCGAGCCATCGTCAACACATCCGAGGGAGCCGGGATCGCCGTGGTCGACGATCCGCGGCCGGGCCGCAACGAAGCGCTCGTGGCGGTGCGCGCGTTCTCGCTCAACCGCGGCGAACTCGCCCTGCTGGAGGCGCGCACCGAGCAGTGGCGTCCCGGGCAAGATGTCGCCGGAGTGGTCGTCGAGGCCGCGGCCGACGGGTCCGGGCCGGTCGCGGGCAGCCGCGTCGTCGCGCTCGTCGAGCAATCGGGCTGGGCGGAGCTGGCCGCCGTGCCCACCGACCGGCTGGCGGTGTTGCCCGACGAGGTGGGTGTCGAGCAGGCGGCCGCGCTGCCACTGGCCGGCCTGACCGCGCTGCGCACCCTGCGCCTCGGCGGCGGTGACTTGCTCGGTCGCCGGGTGCTGGTGACCGGGGCCAGCGGCGCGGTCGGCGGGACGCAGGTGCAACTCGCCATCGCCGCGGGCGCCGAGGTCACCGCCGTCACCGCGACGCCGCACCACCAAGACCTGCTGCGCCGCGGAGCGGCGGTGGTCGACGACCCGGCGACGGCGGGGGGCTTGTACACCCTGGTCGCCGACTGGGTCGGCGGCGCGTCTGTGGCCGCCGCACTCGACAAGGTCGCCCCACACGGAACGCTCGTGCTCGGCTCGGGCAGCGCGGTCAAGACGCCGATCAACATCTACGACTTCTTCGGCCACGAAGGCGCGCGAATCGTCGGCTACCTCTCCTACGCGCATCCCGAACCGCCCGGCCCCGACCTCGCGACCCTGGCGAGGCTGGTCGCCGCCGGCCGCCTCGACCCCGTCCTCGGGCTGGTCACGAGCTGGACACGGCTGCACGACGCGATCACCGCACTCGCGCAGCGGCGCCTCACCGGCAAGGCCGTCCTCACCGTCGGCTGAACCAACCACGATCTTGCCGTGCCGCAGACGGATCGCTTGCGGGCACTGCCCGCTGACGGGCGTGATGCGAGACATACAAGATCAACGGCCGTGAGTGCCGCTCGACCTGCGCCGATCCGCCCCGGAAGGTTCCGCTTGCGGGGAGTTGCTGGCCCGGTCAGGGCCGGCCGTGTGCCTGGGCGTGGGTGGGCGGCGATTCTGCGTCGGTGGTCGGGTCTATAGGTAGAGGGCCAGCGCGTCGTCGGCGTTGGCGCGGACGAGTTGGAGCGGCCGATGACAGTCAGCGAGGATTTCACCGGTCTGACCAGCCGGTTCCGCGGTGAGTTGCTGGCGCACTGCTACCGGATGTTGGGCTCGGCGGATGAGGCCGAGGACCTGGTCCAGGAGACGTTGCTGCGGGCGTGGCGGTCCTATGAGGGGTTCGAGGGCCGTTCGTCGGTGCGGACCTGGCTGTATCGGATCGCGACCAACGTGTGCCTGACCGCGATCGAGCGGCGTGGCCGTCGGCCGTTGCCGTCCGGTCTGGGCGGGCCTTCCGACGACCCGCAGGCACCGTTGGAGGCGGCGTCGGCGGTGCCGTGGCTGCAGCCGCTCCCGGACGCGCTGGTCACCCAGGGCCAGGACGACCCGGCGGCCGTTGCGGCCGCGCGGGCCGGTGTCCGGCTGGCCTTCGTCGCGGCGCTGCAGTACCTGTCCGCCCGGCAGCGCGCGATGCTGATCCTGCGGGACGTGCTGGAGTGGCCGGCCGCCGATGTGGCGGAACTGCTGGGCACGACGACCACGGCGGTCAACAGCGGCCTGCGTCGAGCCCGTACCCAGCTCGCGCAGGCGATGCCCGCCGAGGACGAGCTCGCCGAGCCGGAGGCCGCGGTGCAGCGGGCCGTGCTGGAACGGTTCGCGGCGGCCATCGAGAGCGCCGACGCCGACGCGATGGCCGAGCTCTTGCGCGCGGACGCCGTCTTGGAGATGCCGCCGTTCCTGACCTGGTTCGCCGGCCGCCAGGCCGTGGCGGGCTTCGTCGGGTCGCAGCTGCTCACCGCGCCGGGGGACCTGCGGCTGGTCCCGGTGACCGCGAACGGGCAGCCGGCGTTCGCCGTCTACCGACGCGACGACCACGGGGTGTACCACGCGCACGCGCTGGAGGTGCTCACGCTCACCGCGACCGGGATCGCCCGGATCGTCGCCTTCGCCGACCCGGGCCCGTTCACGTCGTTCGGCCTGCCCGCGGAGTACCCGGCCGGGCCGGCGGGGACGTAGGCATGCACCGATGGCGCCGCTGACCAGGGCGCTGGAGCTGCTCGAATCGGCGGCCGGCTATGCGCTGGCCAGCACCGCGATGGTCACCCCCAACTGCTGTCGCGACCTACCCCCTGCCCCGCCTGGGACCTGGCGATGTTGCTGGACCACCTCACCGACTCGGTCGAGGTGCTGCACGAGGCGATCAGCGCCGGTCGCATCGGCGCGCGCGTAGCCCCGGAAGGATCCGACCCGGTCCTGCGGCTGCGCGGGCAGCTGGTCGCGCTACTCGCCGCCACCGCGGCGGCCGGGCCGGCCGACCGGCCGGTCGCGATCCGCGACCGTGAGCTCACCGCGGGCCTCGTTGCGGTGACCGGTGCCCTCGAGATCACTGTCCACTGCTGGGACATCGCAGTCGCGTTCGGCGGCACCCGGCCGGTCCCGCCGGGCCTGGCCGCCGTCCTGCTGGCCATCGCCGCGCTGCTCGTCCCCGCGCACGCCCGGCCCGGGCTGTTTGCCGACCCGGTTGCGCTGCCGGGCCCGGCCGGCCCCGGTGACGAACTCATCGCCTTCCTCGGCCGCAGGCCGTTGCGCGGCGATTCCGAGCGGTCCACCTGGTCTGTATGAGTAGGGCGCCGCAACAGGCAGCGCAGAACCGAAAGGCAGAACACAGATGACCATCCACGGCAAGACAGTCCTGGTGACCGGCGCGAACCGCGGCATCGGCCAGGCGCTAGTCGAGGAGGCCCTGCGGCGTGGCGCGGCGCGGGTATATGCCGCTACTCGTCACCCGGTCGCTCACCCTGATCAGCGGGTCACGCCGTTGACTATGGACGTAGCCGACCCGAAGCAGGTCCAAGAGGCTGCCGCCAGCGTCGAGTCTCTGGCCCTGCTGATCAACAACGCCGGTGTCCAGCCTCTCGACGACCTCAGCGGTCCCGCCGCGCTCGAGCAGGCCCTGGCCGTCAACCTGTTCGGCCCCTACCGGGTCAGTCAGGCTTTCCTGCCTGCGCTGACTCGTTCCCGGGGAACGATCGTCAACAACGTGTCCTTGGCCGCCCTTGCCCCCGTGCCATTCGCGCCTGCGTACTCGATCTCCAAGGCGGCTGCGCTGTCCTTGACGCAGTCACTGCGGATGCTGCTGGCACGCCACGGCGTAAGCGTGCACAGCGTCCTCACCGGCCCCGTCGACACGGAGATGACCCGAGGCCTCGACATTCCCAAGGCCTCCCCCGGGTCCGTGGCGCAAGCGATCTTCGACGGCATCGACAACGGAGACGAGGACATCTTCCCCGACGTGCTCTCACAGATCCTGGCCGAGGGCTGGCGCGGCGGCGTGGCCAAGCAGTTCGAACGCCAGAACGCAGCACTGCTGCCCCCCGCCGAACCCGTCGCCAGCTGACACCCGAACAGACGCCACCCGCTGCTGTGCAGGCAGGGACCCCGTCGCTGCCCGCAGTGACGCCACCGATGTGCGCCTCATCGGCGGCGCGACCAGCATCCGCACACGCCACGAGCTGGTCACTGCCCCCCAAAGACACTCATCCCAAAATGGCCCGGAAGGTGAACACCACTATGAAGACACCCCCAATCGTTACGCCGCAAGAGTGGGAGGCAGCACGTCAGCACTGCTCGTGAAGGAGAAGCAGCTGACTCGCGCGCGGGACGCGCTGTCCGCGGAGCGCCGGCGGATGCCGTGGCTGGCGGTGGAGAAGCAGTACGAGTTCGACGGATCCGAGGGCAAGGCGAGCCTGCTCGACTTATTCGAGGGCCGCCGTCAGCTGGTCGTCTACCGCGCCTTCTACGAGCCCGGCGTGGAGGGCTGGCCCGATCACGCGTGCCGCGGCTGCTCCCTGGTGGCCGATCAGGTCGCCCACCTCGCCCACCTGAACGCCCGTGACACCACACTCGTCTTCGTCTCGCGCGCGCCGGAGCCGGACATCGCGCGGGTGAAGGCCCGGATGGGCTCGACGATGCCCTGGTACTCCCTGACCGACGAGTTCGACGCCGACTTCGGCGTGGACGAATGGCACGGCACGAACGCCTTCATCCGCGACGACGACCGGGTGTTCCGCACGTACTTCATAAACAGCCGCGGCGACGAGGCGATGGGCAGCACCTGGAGCTGCCTCGACATCACAGCGCTCGGGCGCCAGGAAGAATGGGAGGACTCGCCCGAGGGCTATCCCCAAACCCCAGCGTACGGGTGGTGGAGGTGGCACGACGAATACGGCGACACGCAACCCCCCCAAGGCTGGAGCGCCCAGGTCGAGCGCGGAACCCAAGCTGGGCAGCCACGGCGACCGCCGGTGACGCATGGAGGCCATCGTGAGGGATGAGTCGAGCAACGTAGAGCTATCGACGGCCCGTCGCACCCGTCCCGCGCTGCCGCTCGTGGTCGACCGGGCCACGTGGCGGGCCAAACGGGACGCGCTGCTGGTTCGGCAGCAGGCGCACACCCGCGACGGTGACCCCAAGCGCCGCAGCCCGTCGGCGGCCCCCGATGCTGGAGATGGCCCCGAACACCCGACGGTCTCGGTTGGAGATCCGCCCGGGCCTTCCATTGCGGAGCCCGCGAATGCGGCACAGTGGGGCGCATGAATCGAGTTGCCGTCGTGACCGGCGCCAATCAGGGTCTCGGGTTCGCTCTCGCTGAGGGCCTGGGGCAGCGCATGGCTGCCGGCGACATCGTCTACCTGACCGGCCGTAGCGGCGATCGCCTCCGCGATGCGGCGGCGCGGCTCAGCGCGCCAGTCGCAGACCTCGCCACCCATGTTCTCGACGTGCGCGACGGCGCCGCGGTGGCCGCGTTCGCCGACGAGCTGCGCGACCGCTACGGCGGGGTCGACATCGTGTTCTCCAACGCCGCCGCCCGGCTGACCCCGGACACGCCGTGGAGCGAGCTGATCGAGGCGTTCGTGGACACCAACAATCTGGGGACGACGAGGATGCTGCGCGCGTTCTCCCCGATCCTGCGACCCGGCGGGCGCTTACTCGTCGTGGCTAGCGACTTCGGCACGCTGAACAACCTGCCCACCTCACTGCACGACCGGTTTGACACCGACACCATGAGCTTGGATGACGTGGACGCCACCATGGTGGCCTGGCGTGACGCTGTGCTGGACGGGACGGCCAGCGCCGACGGCTGGCCGGAGTGGATCAACATTCCGTCCAAGGTTGGTCAGGTCACCGCCGTGCGTGTGCTTGCCAGGCACCGCCGCGCGGCCGACAGCCGAAGTGACACGCTGATCGCCGCCGTCTGTCCCGGTCTGATCGACACGGCGGCATCACGCCCCTGGTTCGATGACATGAGCGCCGCTCAGTCACCGGCTCAGGCCGCCACCGATCCGCTGCGCCTTGCTCTGGATCCGGTCAGCCCCGACACCTACGGCGAGCTCGTGCAGTTCGGCCGCGTCCGCCCCTGGCTCTGATCGCGATCACAGCCGGATGATGGGCAGGAGCGAGCGGTTGAGCTCGGCCGCGGTCGCCTCGCTCATGTGTGGTGAAAGCGCTCCGCAGCGCGCGAGTGATCCGATTGACGATCGGCATGCGGGCGGCAAGACGATGATGCAAACACGCCGCGGCCACTGATCAAGCGTGCGAGCAATCCACGCGCGACAACCGGCTCGAAGTGAATACTCCATGCAGTGCTGCCGAACCGGGCTCGTCCTCGTCTGCCGAGCGTCGCGACGCCGCCCTCGGCGGATATCGGCAGCTTCGAGCCGCCCATATCCTGCGGCGGTAGGGCCTCACGTGCCCGACGCGGGGCGTCCCGAATCGGCGATCCCGGACGCCTGCGCGATCACGTCTTGTGGCTGCCCTGCCAGCTGTTTAGCGCCAGCTCGACGTTCGCGGCCCCACCCGTCTCGATCGGCTCGCGGCGACGGCGTGCGCGGTCGACGGGGAGGCGGTCCACGGCGTGCCGGAGCTGAGCGCGCACCTCACGCAGGGGTTGATCGAGGTTCTCGACTGCACGGTCACTCTGCGCCGCGGAGTCGAGGACCGGTTCACGCAGGTGAGCGTCGCGCTCACCAGCGGATGGCACCCCGACCATGTCGACGCGCCCGACCGGGAACTGCTGGCCCGCCATGTGTGGGGCGAGCCGGACGAGGACGGATGGCTCACCGTGCAGGTCGCCGAGCTGCACGGATGCCTGTTCGACCTGTCCGAGCTCGATGTGCTGGACCAGGCCGATGAGCTCAGCGCCCTGATCCCGGCGATCCTCGCGCAGCCGCACCCGGACGGCGACACCGTGCTGATGCTCGAGACCGCCGACTGGCTCGCGCCCCTCGACTCGGCTGCCGCTGGTCGGCGCAACTGTGAACCTGCTCGACCGAGCCGCGTCGCTGCTGCGCGAGCGGCTGGCCTACGCCCTGGCCGATCACCTGCGTCTGGTCGAGGCCGACGAAGGAGAACCGCCGGCGCTCGACCATCCCCAGCACTGGTGGCTGGCCCGCGGCTGGGCCGAGACAGGCGACGACATCGTGATCCGACCATGCGACGGCTCATGAACGACACGCCGCCATATCCCAGCTCAGCCCCACTCGAGTCAGCTGGCAAGGCCCGGGACGCACCCGATCCGCAACACGATGCGGCGATCACCGGCAAGCGGCCATGCCGCCGGGAGCATCGCCCACGACGCCCACTCCAATAACAGCCCAGGAGACCGCAGTGCAGCCGCCCAACCACGGGCCTGAACTACGGATAACACCGGCCTACGGCGACTACAGCGCTCGTGTAGGCGTTGGGCAGTCGCAGTCGCACCTTAACGTCAGCGCGGGGACAGCATGCGCCGTCACTGTCGGCGCGTTCACCGATGGGCCTTCCGCGTGCAGGTTGTCTCAGAATTCGACGCGGTATCGGGGTGTGAAGGTCTGGGCCGTGGCTCGGACGCCGGCAATGCGGTCGACGCGATAAGTGCGCAGCAGGCCTCGGTCGTTGACGACGAACAGCACGATGTGGCCATCGCGGGTTCGTCGTAACGAGTAGGGCTCGACGATGCGTGCGCCGACGCGGCCCCGTTCGGGGCGGTAGTCGATCTCGACCTTGAGCCGGTTTGCCCCGGCGTAGCGCACCAGCTCGAGCGGGAATCTGCGGCGCCAAGACGCGATGGCCTGCGGCGCGGTCCACGTGGGGTCAAGATCGTTGGACTGGGCCGGGCTGCTGACGTTCAGCACGACCGTGATGCACGGTCAGAAGGCGTTGATCGACCGCGTCTGTGAGGCGGTCGCTGATCTCGACCTGGACGCCGTCCTCACGCTCGGCCCAACCGTCGACCACGACGCGGTACGGGTGCCCGACAACGTCGAGGTCGTGGCCTTCGCCGACCACGATCGCCTCATGCCCGGCGCGGCAGCCGTGATCGGGCACGGCGGACTGGGCACCGTGTTGCGTGCCCTCGCCCATGGCGTGCCGCAGCTGCTGCTGCCGCTCGGGCGCGACCAGGGCTTCAACGGCGGCCGCGTCGAGCAGCTCGGCGCCGGGATCCAACTGCCCACCGACGCGCCACCAGGGCGGATCCGGACCGCCCTACGCGCGCTCTTGACCGAGCCGCGATACGCAACCCAGGCCACCCTGGCAGCGCGCCGCCTCGCCGCCGACCAGCCCGACCGCGCCGCCGCCGAGGCACTCGAACACACCGCCGGCCGCGGCTAACCAGCAGCCCCTCCGCAGCCCGCGGTCAGAGTCAATCGGGGCAGAGCTGATCCAGTCCCTCACCGTCTGCGGGACGCCTGAGACGGGTGCCCTCTCGATGCTTCCGACTTCCGCCGTTCTCGCCCGCGTCGCACGGAGTCCTCTAGACCTTCAACTCGACTCTTGGCGGAACGAAATCCACCGACTACGCCGGGCACCGCTGAAGGTTCTCGCGTGGTCGTCTGCCCGGTGTGACGCGGCGTGCTACGCAGGCGCGCGGTGGGGCCGGGCGGCGCTGACCCCCGTCTGTTCCCGGGTCCTGATCGCGGTCCTGATCGCGGTTGGGTCCGAGCGCGGTCGCCGGGCATCGGTTGCCGTGGTGGATTCTCAGGCCGCGAGTTGCACCTGTTCATCGGCGGCGTAGTGCAGTTGGAACCCGAACTCGGTGACCGCGATCGCCACGGCTGCCTGGTTGACGTTCACCGCGCGGACGTGCAGTGACCAGTCGTACTGCTGCACGATGTCGCCCGGGTGTAGGTCACGGGCCTGCACGTGCCGTCCCAGCCGAATGATGGTCGAGTGCGCTGTCACACTGCCGCGCGTGTTCGTGGCTTCGTCCTTCGGGTGCAGCCACGTTTCGTGCGAGTCCATCACGCTGTCGAGCGAGGTGGCCGGCGTGGCTGTTGCGTTTTGCATGGTGGGCTCCTCTAGCGTGCGCCGTGTGGGCGACTCTCATTCAGTACGTCGAAACCGCGGGACCGATTTCGACACTCCGCGCGAGAATTCTTGAGCATCGACATCTCGGCCCGGCCGTTCGAGCTGCGCGGTCAATGTGGGGACGCTGCCCGACATTTGTCCGTCCTCCTTGCCGTTGATGCAGCTCTTGCTGGGATAGCCTCTCGCGCAGCAATGCAGGTCCGCCTCCCCCGCGACGCAATCTCACCTGGGTGAGATCCCAAGACGGCCCGTCCAGCTCATCGGGTCGTTGGTTCCGGTTTGAGCGTGGAGACGAACGAGACGCGAGCTACAGCTCGCCGGGCGTCGAACGGTCTTCAGATTCGCGCACCCGCCAAGTGAAGTCCCGATTCTGCTAGATCAACTTGCCCGGTGTGGGCTCATTCTCGCTGTGAGGCTCGCTGTGAGGCGGGTGGGACTCGAACCCACGACCCAGGGATTATGAGACCTCGGTTCTGCTGGTACATCAGCCTCAATAGCCGAATCCACTTGAGATTTCGAGGACTCCCGGGAGCCGAAAATGTCTCCACAGGACTCCATTTCGCGTCACGTTTGATGTCATGACGCCGGCTGACCCTTTGACTCTCCACGCAGAACGATGCCGTCGGCGGTGACGTTCGTCAACAACCCATGCGCTGGCGCAACCGAAGACGGTGGACCACTGCCCAGTGTCCAAGTTCCAGCCTGCTGATTAACAGTCGGACGCGTTACCCCGACAGGACCGTCTGGTCGCAAACACTGATCTGTCGCATGGCGTTGCTGCCTGGTGCGGCAGCAACCGACGGCATTTCGTGGACGGTTCATCAACAGACCGTCCGCAGTGGACGGTGTGCTGGATCGCCGGGCGAGACAGATGGGTAAGCCCGCGTGGGTCGCGTCGTAGCTCATCGAATGTCCGCCGCGAATGGTGTCTTCTTGACGGATCTGTGCAGGTGTAATAAGCCTGCCGGTGGAGGCTCGACTCGGGCATAGGTGACGCTGCCGATGCGCACGGGCCGTGCTCTCGCAATGTGGTCCGGCCGGTGTGGCTGGGCGGGAGGGGCTTCCGCGTTGGCTTCGAGATTCCGGTATCGAGGCTGATCGTTATCAGCGGTGCTGTCGGGTTCAGGTGGCCGTGTCGGGCTGCCGCGCGTGTCGCGGCGATGTGTGCGCGTCTCCCGGTCCGGCGATTGTGTTCGAGCCGATGGTGGGGTCGTGCACCGCCTCGCGCCGTGTCGCACGGCAGCCGCCTGCTCCGCGCCTGGAGTAGCTGTCCGGCGTCACACGCGCGCCGCCCAGCCCGCTAAGAAGCCCGACCAGGCCGGGACTCGATCACGGCAGCACAGCCCGTCGAACCCGACAGACGTTGCGCGCATCGACTCACAAAGTCAGGAGAGAAGAATGATGTCTATTCGCACGGCCGCAACTAGGTCAAGAGCGCCGCTCCCGATCCCGCGGCGGCGATGGTGGGGGCCAGCGCTGCTCGCCGCGCTGCTGGCCGCTGCATTCGCCGCCGCGGCACCGGCGCAGGCGCTGCAGCCCGGTGTCGTGCAGATCAGCGCGGACCCGTACACCCCGGCCAACGCACCCACCGGACAGCACGCCACCGAGGTCGAGCCCGACACGTTCGCGTGGGGCTCGACGATGGTGAGCGCGTTCCAGGTGGGCCGCGTGTTCAACGGCGGCGCCACCGATATCGGCTGGGCCATCAGCACCAACGGCGGCGTGTCATCGACGCACGGTTTCCTGCCCGCCACGAGCCGGGAGGCGATGCAGCCCGGCCCGTTCTTCTCCGTCAGTGACCCCTCGGTCGCCTACGACGCTCGGCACGGCGTGTGGATCATCTCTTGGCTGGGTGCCCACTTCTCCGGCGGCGGCATCGTGGACGTGCTTGTCAGCCGCTCCATCGACGGCGGCCTGACCTGGGGCGCCCCCGTGACGGTCGCCGCGACCGGCGTGTTCTACGACAAGAACTGGACCGCGTGCGACAACACGCCGGCCAGCCCGTTCTACGGGCACTGCTACACCGAGTTCGACAACGC
>Ga0137372_10005203_pt1 | contig 12693 bp, 9 predicted proteins | sample SagtaG_6_FD_104911 | JGI IMG/M metagenome (GOLD analysis project Ga0137372, IMG submission 104911) | Vadose zone soil microbial communities from Sagehorn Ranch, Mendocino, California, USA - Sage1_R_60_16 metaG | ecosystem: Environmental > Terrestrial > Soil > Vadose zone | place: USA: California...
CAGGGACCAGGTCGACGACTACGCGGCGCGCAAAGGTGTCCCGGTGGCCGAGGCGGAGCGGTGGCTGCGGCCCAACCTCTCCTACGAGACATGAACGATCAGGGTACGAGCGGACGGACGTCGGCGGCCACGAAACGCACGAAGCCTTCGGGATCGGGGTCGTCGGCCGTTGGCTGGAGGACGACGGTGTCGGCACCGGCGTCGGCCCACCGTCGCACGGCTTCGGCAACCGTCCGCGCGTCGCCGGCGACCCCGGCGTCCGGTATGGAGTCGTAGCCCTGACGCCGCCGTTCGGCCTCGAGGCGCTCAACCGCGCCTGGCCCGGTCGTGGCGAGGGCGTAGACGACCATGGTGTGGGCTTCCGTACGGCCGCCGGCAACCCGCCCCTCGTCGATGAGCCGGCGGGCCTGCCGCACCTGGTTTGGCGGCGTGCGCGCGGTGAGGATCGTGCCGTCGGCAACCTCGCCGGACAGCCGCAGCGAGCGCGGCCCCGTTGCGCCGGCGAACATCGCGGGCGCCGACGCCGGTGGCCAGTCGAGGGCGACCGCGTCGAGCCGCACGTAGCGGCCGTGCATGCTCACCCGCTCGCCACGAAGCAGCGCGCGTAGCGCCGTGACGTGCTCCCGCAGCAGCGTCATGGGCGACTCGACCCGCGCACCGACCTGCGCCATCCAGTCCTGGACGCCATGGCCTACGCCGACGTGCACCCGGTCCGGAAACAGCCGGTGCAGGGTGGCGACCTCCATCGCGGTCAGGGCGACGTTTCGCAGCGGCACCGGAAGCAGACCCACCCCGATCCGCAGCCGCTGCGTCCACGCCAGAGCCGCGGCCGCGCTGGCGATGCCGCCCTCCAGGAAGCAGTCCTCCCACAGCCACAGCTCTTCCAGGCCCGCGTCGTCGGCCGCACGGGCCACGTCGCGTAGCCGCTCAGGGGGCAGCTGGGGCAGGAACACAGCGCCGAGAGTCGTCATGAGGCCATCGTTCCTCAAGCCACCCCAACTCGGTTCCTGACCTACCGGAAGCTGCCGGGCGCGGCGTCGAGCTCTTTCTTCATCACCGCCACCCGGTCGGCGTCGATCCCCTTGGTGATGGCGGCGATCAGGCTGGCTTCGGACTGTGGTCCCCAGGCCGCCACCCCGGCAGGCTGGACATGGCTGGCCGCGACGTAGGCGCTGGCGGCGCGCTCCAGCTCGCCCTTGGGAAAACCTCCGTGGACCGTGTGGTTGGCGAGGATGCCTACGCCGAGCTCCGAGGTGATCAGGGTGGATACCGGCACGCGGGCGGTCACCGGCTTGCTGTCCTTGTCCGCGGCGGGGAACGTCACCGACAGCCGGCTGGTCAGCGCACCCGCGACCTCGATCTCGTTGGCGGCGCGCAGCTCGGCTGCCTGCAGCGCCGGGTCGGTGCCGGCCGCGGCGAGCACGGCGGCGAGCTTCGGGTCCGACTGCACCGCCTTGGCCGCCGGTACGCCCGTGAGCACGGTGCCGTCCGACCGGGTGAGCACCAGACCGGACGGGGCCACGTCGATGCCGTACCGGGCGAGCCGGGTGGCGAACGCATCCGGCGCGGCCTGCTTCATGATGGTCAGCGCCTTGATCAGGTCGCCGTGCCCGCTGGCACCGGTGGTCCACTGCACCATCCCGAACGTGACGTCCGCGACGTCCCAGGTGTTGAGGGCGCTGAACCCGCCCTCGAACCGCGAGATGATGGCCAGGATCTTCTTCGTGGACGGCCCGAGCGTCGGGTCCTTGGCGAGCAGCTCCGGGACGCTGGGACCGGCGGCGCCGACCCGGACGGCCGAGCCCTCGAAGCCCTCCGCCGTCACCGTGGCGTACGCGTCGATCCTGTTGGTCAGCGTGGTCCGCGCGTCGCCCACCTGGTAGACCGTCGTGGTCCGGTCAACGTCCTGCTGGCTCCAGTCGGCGGCGTCGATCTGGCCGCGCAGCGCTTCGATCAGGGCGCCGAGCTGGGCATTCGCGGTGTTCACCCGCTTCTGGGCAGCGTCGCGCTGTGCGGTCAGGTCGGCTATCACGTCCGGGTCGGGCTTCTTCTTCCGGCCCGCCGCACGCAGCTTGGCCACGGCGGCTTTCAGCTCCGCCGCCGCGGCGGCCTTCTCCGCCCGGACAGCCGTCGTCTTCGGGTTGCGCGAGGAGCCCAGCTTCGACTTCACGTACTCCTTGAGGGCCTTGGTTTTGGCCGCGATGTCCGCCTGGGCCTGGTCGACCGCGGTCTGCGCCTCGGCGACCGTGGGCAGTGCGCGCCTGCTCTTCTTGCGCGGCTTCGGTGCGACAGGGGCGGCACCGGCCGCCGCCTCGCGCCGTTCGGCGTCGGTGAGCGCCTGGACCGCCTTGCGCGGTTTGGCGTGGGCCTTCTTCAGCGCCCCGAACAGCGTTTTCTTCTTGCCGTCGCTCGGGTTCCAGGGCAGGGTCTCGAAGATCACCCAGGGTCGCAGGCTCGCCACCTTGACGGTCCTGGTCGAGACGGCCGTAACCGAGTCCAGGGCCGCGCCGATCGACGCGGGCATCGGCGCGGTGTCATTGACACGCTGCGCAGTGAGCTGGTGCTCGCCCGCGCCGGACAGAAGCTGACCGAGGGCGGCGTTGCCGGCGGTGCGCTGCACCCGCAGCATGCCGTTGTGTGTCCACGGGGGCTCGACGGCCGGGGCAGGTGTCCGCGTCCGGTCGACGGTCGATCGCGCGCCCCCGCGCCGGGCGGGACGTCGGTCGCCAGCGGCGGTCCTGGTCAACTCCGTGGTCACCTCATCAGCCCCCGTCAGGCAACGCGGCGTGCGCGCCCGACAGGGCGAGTGTGGCAGCTTCCGGCCGCAACGCAAGGGCGCGGGGTACGCCCGAAGGGGCACCCTCGCGAGGCCCGGTAGCGATTGACGGTCCTGTTCTGAGCGCTCTGAACGCCTCCGTGCCTGGCAGGCGGTCGCCGCGCCGGGTTGACTGCGTGGTGCGTTCGCGGTTGCGACGGTCCGGCGTGGTCGCCGCACCGCTGCCGCGGTCAACTGGCTAACTGGTCATAGGGGTGGCTGATACGGCTCGGTGTGCTGGGACCGTTGGTCGTGTGGCAGGAGGGCACCGCGATTCCGCCACCGCGGCAACGCGCTCTGCTGTCGCTGCTGCTGGTGGAGGACGGGCCGGTTTCCCTTCGGGAGATCGGCCGGTCACTGTGGAGTGAAGCCGGATCGGTGACGAACGTACACGTGCTGGTGCACCGGCTGCGTCGCTGGCTCTCCGAGGCCGGGATCGGCGAAATCCGCCTGACCCCGTCCGGCTATGTGCTCGAGGTACCGGTGGGCACGGTGGACGCGGACCGGTTCCGCGAGCAGGTAGGGGTCGGCCGGCAGTCAACAGTGTCCGAACGGGTCGAGGCACTCGCGTCAGCGCTGGCGCTGTGGCGCGGACCGGTGCTCTCGGGGGCGCCCGAACGGGTACGCAACCGGCGCGACGCCCACCGGCTGCAGGCGCTTCGCCGCGACACGATGGTCGATCTGGTGGAGACCTGCCTCGCGGTGGGTCAGGCGGACCGGCTCTGCCATTCGTCGACGACGTCGCGTCCTCCAACAACGACGCCTGGATCGAGCAGTGCTATCAGGCGGGCTGGAAAGGCTACTTCGACGTGCTCGCCACCCACCCGTATCAGAGCGCCGCGGACATGCCCCCGGAGACCCCCGACCCGGGCGGCCGGTACGCCAAGCACTACCTGACCCACCTGCCCATGGTTCGGGCCGTGATGGAGCGGCACGGAGACGGGGCCAAGCGGATCTGGTTCACCGAGTTCGGCTGGTCGTCGCACGGCAACTCCGCCGACGAGCCGCCGCCGACGAGAGGCGTCAGCGAGCAGGTGCAGGCCGACTACCTGGTCCGCACCCTCACGTTCGTGCAGGAAAGGTACCCGTACGTCGAGGTTGCGTTCTGGTACAACGACCATAACCGCACCGGCGGCGCGAGCCAGCACGTCCGGAACTACGGTCTGCTCGGTTCGGACCTGAGTCCTAAGCCGGCGTACGCCGCCGTGAAAACCTACCTCGGCGGATAGCGACCGGGTTTACCGAGTCGGTTCGAGGCATGCGACAGCTGGATTGCTGTCTCAGAAGTACGCCAACTGCGCCGCCGGATATCCGATCTTGCCTGGCCAGGGGTACGCCTCGCCGGTGGTGTCCGGAGGCGCAAGCGGCAGCGCTCGGGGCGATGTGAATGGTGACGGTGCCGGCGACGCCACGGTGTTCGCGACGCTGGCGGACGGGTCGGCGGAGACCCGCGTCTACAGCAGCAAGGGGGTACGCGTGCCGCTGACCGGTAGCGTCGCGATCCGGCCCGGCACCACCCGGATCTCGTGCCTGGACTGGGATGGCGACGGTGACGACGACATCGTCTACGCGTCCACCTCGGCCGGCGGCGGTATCGAGCTGCTCAAGCTCACCGCCGACGGCAGCAAACCGCAGTGGGTCGCCCCCGGCTACCCGCAGATGATCACCGGAAGCATGCTGCCCGCCACCAACTTCCAACTCGCCTGACCGGTCGCCAGCAAGGGCGCCCCGATGCGACATGCGTCGGGGCGCGCCGGCCCATACGGGCCGACCGGACCGGCGGTCACCGCGGGTCGAGATCGATCCGGATCGTCAACGGCCGGCTCGCGATCAGTCGCGCGAGTCGGGCGTCCCACCGGTGCGGCAGTTGCCGTGACCGGCGCTCGACGTCGTCGCCGGGCAGCGGCACCGCGGTACCCGCGCGCCATCGGCCGCCCACCTTCACCCGCACCCTCGGGTCGGCATGGATGTTGCGTACGTAGTCGGCCTGGTCGCCGTGCGCGGCGATCAGCCAGAACGTGTCGCCGGCCAGCCCCTCGGCGACAGGGGCGTGCCGGGGCTGGCCGGTACGCCGGCCGGTGGTCTCCAGCAGCGCGTAGACAGGTAGCCCGAATCCGCGGCGCAGCGCGAAACGGTTCAGGCGATTGGTGAGCCGCTCGAGCCTGGTGATAATCAGGTACTTGCGCGAGCGCTTCATGGCCTCACCTCAGCCGAACGGGTCGTGGCTGCACCCACCATGCCCCATGGAGCAGTAAAGGTGAACGGGCTTCATAAGCTGGTCGCAGATCGAGCACCAGATGAAGCCGCGCATCGGGATCATGGACTAACCAGGAGCATTGCGTGGCAGAGGCATCTCACCGGCCGGTCCTGTACGTCGTGGCGTGCGGCGGCCGGCCGGCCGCTGACCTCCCACCCTTCGTAACCAAGCTCCAGGCTGATGGATGGGAGGTCTGCGTCATCGCGACACCGTCCGCCCTCAAGTTTATGGACACGGACGAACTCGCCGAGCTGACGGGGCACGTTGTGCGCTACGACTACAAGCAGCCCGATGAGCCCGATGCGCTCCCGCCGCCCGATGCCATGGTGGTTGCTCCGGCCACCTTCAATACCACCAACAAGTGGGCCTACGGCAGCAGCGACACCCTGGCCCTCGGCCTCCTCAACGAGGCCATCGGCCTCGGTCTACCAGTCGTCGCGGTGCCGAGCCCGAGTACGGCCTTGGCTAAACATCCGGCCTTCGTCGAGAGTGTCGCCCGGTTACGGTCCTGGGGGTGCGCCTGCTATTCGACCCGGAGGTTTACCCCCTCCCGACACCGAACATGGGCCCAGCCGCCGCCGCACTGTTCCCATGGGAGGCACTTACGCAGGAGGTCCGGGCCATTCGACTCAAGTCGGATAGCTAGCGGCCCTGTCGGCAGCGTCCCGCGCGGACCCAGCGTCCGACACGGTCATCAGAGTCGCGCGCACCGCCACGCTCCCGTCTTTTGTGCCGCATCTCTAGCGGCGGCCGGATGGCCTGTCTTCCATATGAGCGCCAACACCGGCATCGAGAGGCGCAGCGCCGCGAGCTTGGCGCGAGTTGGGGAGACCTGGCGCGGCGCGACCGCATCCGGGCTTTCGGCACGGGATTGGCAGGGCTTTCGAGTATCAGCAGCGCGTACACCTCGATTTCATCAGCTGTTGACTTAAACGCAGCGTGGAGTTTAGCCTTCGGGTACTCCCGTGGAGGTTTCGACATGCGCGCCACCCACCTGCCGAGCGTGCCCACCCGCGGCGACCTCGTCCTCGACTTCGACCAGATCGACGCCGGCATGCTGGCCACCGTCGGCGGCAAGGCGGCCAACCTCGGCGAGCTGATCCGCGCCGGACTGCCCGTGCCGCCCGGTCTGTGCGTCACGACGGCGGCCTACGATCTCGTCGCCGGCGGCGCCGCCCTCGGCGACGTGTTCGACGCGCTCGCCGCCACCGCGCCCGACGACGTGCCCGCCCTGACCGCCCTCGCCGGCCGGGCCCGTGCCGCGTTGCTCGCCGCGACCGTGCCGGCGGCCGTCGCCGAGGCCATCACACACGGGTACGCCGGGCTCGGCGCCGACGTCCCGGTCGCAGTGCGCTCCTCGGCGACCGCTGAGGACCTGCCGTTCGCCAGCTTCGCCGGCCAGCAGGACACGTACCTCAACGTGGTCGGCGCCGCCGCCGTCCTCGACGCGGTGACCCGCTGCTGGGCGTCGCTGTGGACCGATCGCGCGGTGGTCTACCGGGCGACCAACGGCATCGACCACCGCGGCGTGTGCCTGGCCGTCGTCCTCCAGCGGATGGTCGACGCGGAAGTGGCCGGCGTGCTGTTCACCGCCAACCCGGTGACCGGGCGGCGCCGGCAGGCCGTCATCGACGCGAGCCCCGGCCTCGGTGAGGCCGTCGTCTCCGGCGCGGTCAACCCCGACCACTTCGTCGTCGACACGGCGACCGGTGAGATCGTGACCCGGCGGGTGGGCGACAAACGGCTGGCCATCCGTTCGCTGCCCGGCGGCGGCACCGAGCGCGTCACGCCCCCGGACGGCACCGACCGCGCCTGCCTCACCGACGACCAGATCCGCACCCTCGCCGCGCTCGGCGACCGGGTGGAGGCGCACTACGGCACGCCGCAGGACACTGAGTGGGCCATCGACGCCACCGGTGGGCTCTGGCTCACCCAGGCCCGACCGATCACGACGCTCTACCCGCTGCCCGCCTCTGCCCCGCCACCCGGCGACCAGCTTCGGGTGTACTTCTGCTTCGGCGTCGCCCAGGGGCTCTACCGGCCGCTCACCCCGATGGGGCTGGCCGGGTTCCGCCTGCTCGCCAGCTCGGCGGCGCGGATCTTGGGCTTTCCCGTCACCGACCGGCTCACCGGGCCCCCGGCGTACGCCGAAGCCGGACAGCGGCTGTTCGTCGATGTCACCGGTGTGCTGCGCAGCCGGGCCGGGCGGGCTCTGATGCCACGCGTCCTCGACGTCATGGAGGCGCGCTCCGCGGCGGTGCTGCGCAGCCTGTTCGACGAGCCACGGCTGTCGGTGACCGCGCGCTCCCGTGGGCCGTTCGCCCGGCGGGTGCTGCGCGCCGCCGTGCGCCACCGCGTCCCCATGCGCGCGGTGCACGCCCTCGCCCGTCCCGACGTGTTGCACCGGGAGCTGGACCTGATCCCGGCCGACCTGCGGCAGCGGTTGACCCTGCCCGCCACGGCGACCCCGGCCGAGCGGCTCGACCTGGTCGAACGCGCCCTCGTCGAGGAGGTCATCCCGCTGGGGCCGAGGGCCATGCCGGCCGCCGCCGCCGGTTTCGTCATGCTGGGCCTCGCCGGCCGGCTGCTCGGCGCCGCTCTGCGCCCGGGTGAGCTGCAGACGGTGCTGCGCGGGCTGCCGCACAACATCACCACCGAGATGGACCTGGCGCTGTGGCGGCTGGCCAGCGACATCCGGGGCGACGCGGCGGCGGCTGCGGTGCTGCTCGGCACGTCCACCGACGACCTGGCGGTCCGGTGGCGGGCCGGCAGCCTGCCACCGGCGGTCCAGCACGGCCTCGCCGAGTTCCTCGACCGTTACGGTGACCGCGCTGTCGCCGAGATCGACCTCGGCATGCCGCGCTGGTCGGACGATCCGCGCCACATCCTCGGCGTGGTCGCCAACTATCTGCGCCTCGACGACCCCCGGCTGGCCCCGGAAATGGTGTTCGCCCGCGGCGCCCGCGACGCCGAGGAGATGGTCGAGAGCCTGGTCGGCCGGGCCGGCCGGCTGCAGCGGCCGCTCGTGCGCTTCGCGCTGGGTCGGGCCCGGCAGCTCGCCGGCCTACGGGAGATGCCGAAGTACCTGATTGTCGTGGCCCTCGCCCAGGTGCGCCGGCAGCTCGCCGCGGTCGGTGCGGCCCTGGCCGCGCAGGGCCACATCGCCGCCGCCGAGGACGTGTTCTTCCTCGACCTGGTCGAGGCGCGCGCCGGGCTGGCCGGCGCCGACCTGCGCGCGGCCGTGGCGCGGCGGCGGGAGGCCTACGAGGCCGAGCTACGCCGCCGGCACATACCCCGGGTGCTGCTCTCCGACGGCACCGAGCCGGAGGCGACCACGGGCGCCGCCGGCGCGCCGGACGGCTCGCTCTCCGGCACACCGGCGTCCGCCGGCACCGTCACCGGCGTCGCCCGGGTGATCCTCGAGCCGGTCGGCGCGCACCTCGAACCGGGCGAGATCCTCGTCGCGCCGTCGACCGACCCGGGCTGGACGCCACTGTTCCTGACCGCCGGCGGACTGGTGATGGAGATGGGCGGCGCCAACTCCCACGGCGCGGTCGTCGCCCGCGAGTACGGCATCCCGGCGGTCGTCGGCGTGCCCGACGCGACCGGCCGCATCGCGACCGCGCAGCGCATCACGGTGGACGGCACGGCCGGCACCGTCGTACCGGATTGAGAACTCCACAGTGGATGGTGTGCGTAGCTCCATGATCATGAAGGATTTGTGGTGCTATAGCACCCCTGATCCTTCATGATCATGGAACGGCCGGACGCGGTCGCGCGGTGCGGTTGCCACTTTGTGGGAGGACCCGCGTAATGGGGACCGATCAGCGCGGCATCGTGCAACTGTTGGAGGATGGCGGCTGCATGGACTTCGGTCACTGGGGAGGCGTCGGCGCTCGCGGGAGTGCCGGTGACGGGTCAGAACACAGTGACGATGGTGGAGGGTACCTCGTTCTGCGTGTGCAACTCGGGCGGTGACATCACGCCGGGTAAGACGCATGGGGTGTTCTACGCCGACACGCGGGTCCTGTCGCAGTGGGAGATCGAGGTCGACGACGAGCCGGTCGAGGCGGCCCAGGTGCTGTCGGCTGCCCCCTATCACGCCATGTTCCTGGGCCGGGTGCGGCCTCGACCGGGCCAGGTGGACAGCACCCTGCTGGTGCGCCGGGAGCGCTATGTCGGGGCGGGCATGCGTGAGGATCTGGCGCTGGTAAATCTCGGTGCTGAGGCGACCGGCTGCACTGTCACCATCATGGTCGGCTGCGACGTCGCCGACCTGTTCGAGGTGAAGACCGACCGGATCCGGCACATCCGGGACGTACGCGTAGACGCGCGCGGTGAGGAGCTGCGGATCGTGTCGCACAGTCGCCAGCGTGGTGTGCGGATCGTGGCCGAGAAGGCCGTCGCGGCCCCCGGCATGTTGACGTTCAAGGTGCTGATACCGGCGCGGGGCGACTGGCGGACCACCATCGAGGCAGCCCCCATCGTGGATGGTGTGGAGGTGTCCCCGCTGTTCGCGTCGCCGGCGCCGCTCGAGCACGCGGTTCCGGTGCAGCAGTTGCGGGCCTGGCAGCAGCGGGTGCCGACGGTGCGCACCCGCCAGCAGAGTCTCGGGGTGGCGTTGGCGCGCTGCCGGGAGGACCTCGGCTCGCTGCGGCTGTTCGACGTCGATCACCCGGATGACCCGCCATCGGTAGCCGCCGGGGCACCGTGGTTCATGACCCTGTTCGGGCGTGACTCGCTGATCGCGTCGTGGATGGCGCTGCCGCTGGACCAGTCGCTGGCGCTGGGGACGCTGCGCCGGCTGGCCCGGCTGCAGGGGCGCCAGACCAACCCCCTGACAGAGGAGGAGCCGGGGAAGATTCTGCATGAGCTCCGGTTCGGCACCCAGGCCGGCCCGGCGCACCAGGACGGGGTGTACTACGGGTCGGTGGACGCCACTCCGCTGTTCGTGATGCTGCTCGGTGAGCTGCGCCGGTGGGGGCTGCACCCGGAAGCGGTGACCGAGTTGCTGCCGGCCGCTGACCGGGCGCTGGCGTGGATCGCGCGGTGCGGCGACGTCGACGGGGACGGCTTCGTCGAATACCAGCGCAAGACCGACCGGGGGATCGCCAACCAGGGCTGGAAGGACTCGTTCGACGGCATCAACTTCGCCGACGGCACGCTGGCCCGCCCGCCGATCGCGCTGGCCGAGGTGCAGGCCTACGTCTACGCCGCCTACGTCGCGCGGTCGCACTTTGCCCACGAGGCGGGCGACGAGCCGGCCAAGCGGGCGTGGGGGGCGAAGGCCGCCCAGCTCAAAACCGACTTCAACGAGCGGTTCTGGCTGGCCGATCAGGGCTACTTCGCGGTCGGGCTGGATGCCGACAAGCGCCCGATCGACTCGCTGGCCTCCAACATGGGGCACTGCCTCTGGGCCGGCATCGTCGCCGAGGACAAGGCGGCCGCGGTCGCCGAGCGGCTGCTGTCGCCGGAGATGTTCAGTGGCTTCGGGGTGCGCACGCTCGCCTCGTCGATGGCCGCGTACAACCCGATGAGCTACCACAACGGCTCGGTGTGGCCGCACGACAGCGCGATCTGCGCCGCCGGCCTGATGCGCTACGGTTTCGTCGACGCGGCCCAGCGCGTCGCGCTCGGGCTGCTGGCGGCCGCGACCAGCTTCGGCGGCCGGCTACCCGAGCTGTTCTGCGGCTTCGACCGCGACGAGTACCCGGCACCGGTGGCCTACCCGACCTCGTGCTCACCGCAGGCCTGGGCGGCCGCGGCACCGATCCACCTCCTGCGCACCCTGCTGCGCTTCGACCCCTCGGTACCCGAGGGCAGGCTGCGCATCGCACCCGCGCTGCCGGACGGCTTCGGCAGCCTGCGCGTCACCGGGCTGCCGCTGGCCGGTGCGCGCCTGACCGTGGAGGTGCGCCACGGCCGGGTCAAGGCAACCGGGCTGCCGCCGGGCATCGAGCTCGTCACCGAGCCGCGCCGGCCGCCCACTACCGACGGAACCGGCCATGTCACGGGAGCGTTGTAACGCTAGAACGTGTTTCAGTTTCTGTTAGAACGCGTTATCGTTACGCGATGAAGTTCACGCTCGGCATCGCGTTGAACCCGCTGGACCAGCTGATCGAGCTGGCGCGCACGGCCGAGGAGTGCGGCTTCTCGTCGATCGCGCTGCCGGACTCCATCTTCTTCTCGGAGCAGGTGGCGGCCGACTACCCGTACACGCCGGACGGCAGTCGTTTCTGGACCGGTGAGACGCCGTGGGCGGATCCGCTGATCGCCGCGGCCGCGATGGGTGCCGCGACGAGCCGGATCCGGTTCTATACCCAGGTGCTCAAGCTGGGTCCGCGCAACCCGGTGCTGCTGGCCCGGCAGGTGGGTTCGGTCGCCAACCTGACCGGCAACCGGTTCGGACTGGGAGTCGGGCTGGGCTGGACCCCGGAGGAGTTCGAATGGTGCGGCGCCCCGTTCACGGAAAAGGGGCCGCGCGCCGACGAGTCGATCGACGTCCTCCGGCTGATCCTCGGCGGTGGGATGGTCGACTATCACGGCAGGTACTTCGATTTCGACAAGCTGCAGATGAGCCCGGCGCCGACGGAGCCGGTGCCGATCTATGTGGGCGGGCACACCGAGGCGGCCCTGCGCCGGGCCGCCCGGGTCGGCGACGGCTGGACGTCGGCGATGATGCGCTTCGACCAGCTACGCGCGAGCATCACGCGGCTGACCGAGTTGCGCGCCGGGTACGGCCGCGCGGATGCGCCCTTCGAGATCCAGGCGGTGTGTGTGGACCGGTTCGGGCTCGACGGTTACCGCCAGCAGGCCGAGGCCGGGGTCACCGACGCGATCGTCGTCCCGTGGCTGCTGTATGGAGCCGGGTTCGACGCGGACCCGCAGACCAAGAAGGACGGACTGCGGCGCTTCGCCGACGACGTCATCGCCAAGATGGGCTGAACCTGGCGAGGTAGTCGGCGAACCGGTTGTCGACCTGGTCCGGGGTGAGCCCGAAGTCGGCCAGCTGATAACGGTGCGCCGGCCGGCGCGCTCCCGCGGTGCTCTCCCCGTGCAGCGCCGCCATCGCCGTCCGCGCCTGCTTGCTGATCGGTGAGCCGAGCCGGGCGTAGATCTCCTCGACGGTGCGCATCGGGTCGGCGACGAAGTCGTCGTAGTCGACGTCGATGAAGTGTTCGGGATCGTACCTGGTGCGATCGGCCATGAACCGGTCGAGACCGCGGGCCCACAGGTCGAGTTGGGCGCGACCGACGACCTCGCCGTGGAACACCTCCGACCAGCCCTGCGACGCCTGCGCGTTGAGGCTGCACACCGAAGCGATGGCGGCGCGGGGAGACCGGTGGGTCTGGACCACCAGCGCGTCGGGATACACCGCCAGCAACGCGTTGAGAGCGAACAGATGGCTGGGGTTCTTCAGCACCCAACGGCGGTCGGCGTCCGGCAGGCCGATCAGTTGCAGATTGCGCCGGTGCCGGCGGTACGCCCCGGTCCAGTCCTGTTCGTGGAGCCACTGCGAGTACGCCGGAACGTGGGCGAGACATTCGAACGAGATCGACATCATCGACTGGCGTAGCAACTGCCAGCACTCCTCGACCTGATCGGCCGACATGTAATGCAC
>Ga0137372_10005206_pt1 | contig 12692 bp, 9 predicted proteins | sample SagtaG_6_FD_104911 | JGI IMG/M metagenome (GOLD analysis project Ga0137372, IMG submission 104911) | Vadose zone soil microbial communities from Sagehorn Ranch, Mendocino, California, USA - Sage1_R_60_16 metaG | ecosystem: Environmental > Terrestrial > Soil > Vadose zone | place: USA: California...
CGCCCTATCCGAAACGGGTCCCGGGACACGATAGCGTTCACCGACTCCGCGCCGACTCGGCGCACAGCCTCCGGCACGCCGCGCCCGACCTCTGCAACTGCCGACGGCGACAGGCTGACGCGCGCTAATGGCCAGGCCAAAAGCCGGGCTACGGCGAGCAGCCCGAGAACCAGGCCGAGGATCAGCGTCAGGCGTACGTAATTCGGGTTCACGTCTCCGGTTTCCCGTTTCTCGTTTCCCGCGGTTTCACGTACCATCCGCTCACCGTCATCTCGATCTTCAGGATCTCCGGGCCGCGCGTTGCCGCTCCGGGCTCCGGCGCCTCTACTCGCAGCTCGTCCAATTTCAGCACCTCATCGCCGGCATCGATGGCGCGCAGCAGCGAGATGAGGCCGCGCACGTCGGTCTCCAGCTCAGCATGCACTCGCACGCGTCCCAGACGGCCGTCGCCGCTCGAGTCGGGCAACGCGTCGACCCGTTCCACCCTCGCCGGCGCGCGTGACGCAGCGAGGTTCATCCTTCCAGAGAGATCCGCGCCCGCTTCGGCGGGAGTCGAGCCCGACAGCACCTGCGGGGCGAGCGCGATGAGCGCCTGCGACAGGACCGCTGCCGAGTCGCGCAGCCTGGGAAGCGCCGCCATCTCGTCCCGCGTCCGCGCGAGGAGTTGAGAGCGTTGGTCGAGCACCTGATAGGCACCTGTAGCGCGACGCACCCCCGCCGGCACCACGCCCAGGACCATGACGGCGGTGCCGATGACCAGCCCGCCCACGATCAACGCGCGGCGATCTCGGGGAATCATGGGCCAGCCTTCCCAAAGAGGATCGTGAATCGCTCCCAGTCGTGGCCGGCCAGCGTCTCGCGCACGACGGCGCCTTCGATTCGCGGCGTGGCCACCGCGCGGGTCCGCTCGACCGCGGCCAGCACATCCGCCGCTCGACGTCCTGCGCCCGCCACCACGCCCGAACCGTCGGCCCGCCAGGTGTACGCGGTGAGCACCGTCGAATCGGGAAGCGCACCGCTCACCCGTGCGAGCGTGGCGAGCGCCTGCCCACGCGCACGACGCGCCTCGGCGAGCCCCTGCACCATCGATTCTGCGGTGCGCATCTCGCGTCTCACATCACGCAGCGCCGCGAGCGGCGCGTCCGCGGCTGCCAATTCCGCCTCGACCGCGCCGCGTTCGATCACGAGGCGAGCACCAAACAGCACTCCTGCCAGCAGCCACGCGGCGAGTGCGGCGACGCCGAGCCGCACGACGGCCCGCCGGCGCACCCGCGCGCGCACCGCGCGCTCCGCAGTCGGCAGGAGCTGCAGTTGTGGTGACGTGCCGGCGGGGGTGATGCGCTCGACAACCAGGCCCGCCTCCCTCGCACCGGCGACAATCGCGAGCACCAGCGGTTCCTCCACTGCGGCCGCATTGGTGACGCGACCGTTACCACTCGTGACCCACACGGCGTCGGTCACCAGGGCTGCCCCGTTGCGCCGGAAGAACCGCCCGGCCTGATTCGCCACGAGCGCGGCGAGCTCCCGGTCACGAACCGGTGGGAGATCGGTGAGCGTCCGTGTCTGCGCCGGCGGCCGCTCGAGGGTCGCCTCCAGACGCCGGCACCGCACCGCCGGCGCCGCGGCGAGCCGCGCCAACACCTCGGCGAGATCGTCGGGCGATTCGTACGTCGCGTCTCCCGCCCAGATCACCGCGCCCCCCCCCGCGCTGCGCGCTTCCGCGCGAACGCGCGAATCGCCCACGACGACGTGCAGCACGGGCGAACGCGCGAGCTTCACTCGGTCTCTCGGCGGATGATGGCGAGGCGGCCGGGCACCGGCACCATCGTGAGCGTCGCGCGTGCCACAATCGCCGTGCTGCGCACTCCGCCCTCGACCGTGGCGATCAGTTGTGGCGGCGCGAAGACGGCGGCACGGACAAACTCGGCGTAGCTGTTGAGAAGAATGGTCCGCGAGGAGCGCGACACCGCACCGGCCAGCTCGTCGGCGCTCTGCAACCGCCGCGCGTCGCGTCGTCCTATCAGGATGAGCACCGTTTCTTCGGTCACACCCGTCAGGGTGAGCAGCACTTCGCGAGGCGCCGCGTTGACATTGATGACGCCCGTACCGCGAGTCGTCACGTAGGCTGAGAGCCGAGTCACCATTGAGGAATCAAGGCCCGGCACCTGGCGCACGTCGTAGATCGTTCTGCTTCGGCGGAGCGCGACGACCGAGTCTGCGATCGCTACGTCAACCCCAACCTGGGCAAAGAGCCGCGCGAGCACGTCCCGATCGGCGGTATTGAGATTCACTTTGCCGGACGGGTCGTGGATCGACGCCCGGCACCACGTCCCCCGTCCCAGGTCGATGGGCTCGAGCGCACGGACAGAGGCATCGGCGGCAAAGCGGGCCAACAGGATCTCGCCACAGGCTTCGCGGGCCCATTCCGCCCGGGCAAGGAGCACGCGGTTTCTGGTGGTTGTGCTGCCGATGCGCGCAACGAGCAGGCCCGCCCCGGTGAGCGCCGTGAGAGCGGTGATGACCCACAGGACAGCAAGCAACGCAAAACCGCGGCGGCTCATCCGCGCTCCTTCACGAGGAACAGGAGCGTGTCCACACATCCCGCATCCCGCTTCCCGCATCCCGCGACCCGGATGCGCACCGCGAGCGGAGCGCTCACCGGTGAGATCCACTCCCGCACCCACTTCGAATCAGCACCGGGCTCGAGCAGGTAATCGAACGCGAGGTCACCGACGCCATCCGCGAGCTCGAGTGACGCGCCGCCGCTCGTCCCGACGAACCGGTTGCCATCCAGCGACAGCGTGGTCGGCACGTGCTCAAACCAGCCCCCGGAGGACAGCTGCCACGATGTGAAGGACGCCCGGTCCGCTCGTCCCTCGAACGGTGGCTCGAGCGAGAGAAACGTGGCTTTGAGCCAGCGGCGCGCATTGGCACTGCGATCGAGACGCTCGCGGGATGCTTCGACCGCCTTCGCCCCGTCGGCAACGCCGGTGAAGATTCGATGTGCCGCAACGATGACGAGGGTCGAAATAACCACGGCCACCATCACCTCGATGAGCGTGAAACCCCGGGCTGATAGCCCGGGCTCGGCGCTGTGTGCGCAAACCCGGGCTAAGAGCCCGGGCTCGGCATTGCGTGCGCCCTGTACAGGGCGCACAAGAGCCGAGCGCGCCCTCTTAGGGCGCGAACACGACGGCGCTGATCTCATCGGTCCTCCTCTCGCCGATACACCACGGTCACGAGATCTTCGACCTGCGGAGACCGTTCCTGAATCAGCGCGATGCGGTACAGCGTCCGCTCCGGTCGCTGGACAGCTACGATGAATTCCCCGATCCGCCGGCGACCGATGCGCTGATCGAGCTCGCGACGGTTGAGGAGTGTCAACGCCGTCAGCAGCCGTTCCTCGTTCGCGAGCCTGCCCTCGCGCTCGCGGGCCTCGCGCTCCGCGCGCAGGCCCGCGCCCACGATTTCGGTCAGCGCTATTCCCGCCGTCGCGAGGATTACAATCGCGACCATTACTTCGAGCAGCACGACGCCGCGGTCATTGCGCATGGGGAATTCCGGTCAGCGGGTCGACATTCGCGCCGATCGCGCGGCCATCGGGCAAGAACAGCACGCCGTGAGAGGTGCGCCGCTCGCCGGACTGAATCGCCTCCGCGCGCGCACGTCGCATTTCCGTTACCGACTCCGTCTCTCGCGGGACCCTCAACGAGGCCAGCGCGAGGCCACTCACCCCGAACAGGACGCCCAGCACGGTCAAAACAACCAGCAGCTCGACCAACGTGACGCCCCGCGCACGCATCAGACGCCAGGCCTCAACGAGTACACCGCCTGCAGCAGCGCCGCCGCCGTAAACGCGACCAAGCCGCCAAATGCCACGATCAACGCCGGCTCCAGAGCGGTCACGAGCGCCCGCAGGCCTCGTTCCGCCTCCTGCGCCGCGAGATTTCCGGCACCCAAAGCCATCTCCGCCACTCGTCCGCTCGACTCGCCCACCATCATGAGCTGGAGTGCGCTCGGCGTCAGCGCAGCTTCACGCTCCAACGCGAGCGCGAGCGGTGCGCCCTGCATCACGCGTTCCCTGCTCCGCGCGAGCCGCTCGGCGATCGCGAGGTCGCCCGCCGCCTCCCGCGCCGCGTCCAGGGCCGGCAACAGCGGCATACCGGCGCGGAGCATGCCGCCCAGCGCGCGCATCACGCGCGCGGTCGCAAGCGCTCGGCGCACGGACCCAATGAAGGGGATTCGCAGCAGCGCTTCCTCGAGCCGCTTGCGTCCCGCCGGCCGGCGGACCCACTCGATGGCGGACCACGTCGCGGCAACGGTGACTAGGAGCAGCGGAATCCAGAAGCGCGACAGGAATTGCGACGTGCCGAGCAGGACGCGAGTCGCGGGTGGCAACTGCTGTCCCAGATCGCCGAGGATCGCCGCGAAACGTGGGACGACGACGGTCGTGATTACCAGCACCGATGCCACTCCCGCGACGGCCAGGAACAGTGGATATGTCAGCGCCTGGCGCACGCGGCCGACGAGATCGGCCTCCTGCTCGAGATGCGCGGCGACCTGATCGAGCGCGGTGCCGAGCTGGCTGCCTCGCTCCCCAGCGCGCACCATGCCGATGACGAGCCCGGGCACGACGCCGCGCCCCATCGCAAGCGCGTTCGCGAAGCTGGCGCCTTCGCGCAGTCGTTCGCGCGCCGTGGCCAGCGTTTGGCGTAGCGGTCCCGAAGCGAGCGGTTCACTTGCGGCGACGGCGCGCTCGAGGGGAACGCCCGACGAGACCAAGGCCGCAATGCCGCGAAACACGATCGCCAGGTCCCGGCGGCTGGCAGCCGCACGGTGGGCCTCCGCTGCCTCCGCGACGGCAATCGGAAACAGCCCGCGGCTCGCGAGTGTCGCGGATGCCTGACCGTAACTGTCGGCTTCGATGGCGCCGGTGACGATCGCGCCGTCCTGGCGCGCCGCTCGATAGGAGTATGCGCTCATGGCCGCCGGCTGCTGTCCCACGAGGTCACGTCGGCGTCTTCTCCCGTCCCGCCGAGTTGACCGTCGCGTCCCAGGGAGAGCAGGTCGTAGCTGTCGCGATTGACGTCGCCGGGAGACTTGTAGGTGTATGACCGTCCCCAGGGATCGAGCGGTATCGCCTTTCGGAGGTACGGCCCACGCCAGTTCCTGGCCTCCGGCTCGCCGCCGGGTCGCTCGCGCAGCGCCGCGAGCCCCTGAGCCGTCCCGGGATAGAAGTCGTTGTCGAGGCGATACTGATCGAGCGCGAGGGCGAACAGCTCGATTTGTGCGTGCGCGGCGGAGACTTTGGCGTCGCCGACGTTACGAAACACCATCGGGCCCACGAGGCCGGCGAGAATCGCGATCACGGTGATCACCACGAGGAGTTCTATCAGGGTAAACCCCACGCACGACGCACCACGCACGACGCACGGCCTTTTAGTGTACGGTGACACGCAGCACCTCCTCCACGGTCGTGATCTCGCCCTGCACCTTCACCCAGCCGTCGCGCCGCATAGTCTGCATCCCTTCGTTCTCCGCGAGCTCGCGCAGCCGGGCGAGCGGCTCCCGCGCCGAGATGGCGCGATTCAGGTTCTCGGTGACGACGAACAGCTCGAAGATGCCGATGCGACCGAGGTAGCCCGTGCCGCGACATGTCTCGCAGCCCCGCCCGCGCACAAGCTGTCGCCGACCTTCCGGTTCGCTCGAAACGAACGACACGACCTGCGGGTCGGGACGATAGCGCTCGCGGCAATGCGGGCAGACCCGGCGCACCAACCGCTGCGCCAGAACGCCATTGATCGTCGCCGCGATCTGGTAGGGGGCGACCTCCAGATCGAGCAGCCGTGTAACGGCGCTCGGTGCGTCGTTGGTATGGAGTGTCGAGAACACGAGGTGCCCCGTCATCGCAGCCTGGACCGCGACCTCTGCGTTCTCGGGATCACGCCTCTCGCCGACCATCATCACGTCTGGTTCCTGGCGCAACACGCTGCGCAGGGCGGAAGCGAATGTCATGCCGGCTTTGCGATTCACAGGGATCTGCGTGACACCGGAAAGGTGGTATTCGACGGGATCCTCGACCGTGATGACCTTCTCGGCGGTCGTGTCGCGCATTGCGAGCGCGCTATAGAGCGTCGTCGTCTTGCCGCTGCCCGTCGGGCCTGCGGCAATGACGATGCCGGTGGGGCGCGCGATGATACGCCGAAACTGCTCGAGTGTCGCGGGCGCCATGCCCAGTTCCTCGAGACCGACCGGCTGCCCGCCGCGATCGAGCAGTCGGAGCACCACCGATTCGCCGTACAAGGTCGGCACGGTCGAGACGCGGATGTCCAGCTCGCGTGATTCCAGGCGAATGCGGAAGCTGCCGTCCTGGGGCGCGCGCCGTTCCGCGATGTCCAACTCCGCGAGCAGCTTGACGCGACTCACGATCGCCGCTTGTGCCTGCGGAGGCGGCGCCAGCGCATCGGCGAGCACGCCGTCTACGCGGAAGCGGGCGCGCAGGCCCTGTGGCGTCGATTCCAGGTGGACATCGGAGGCGCGCGCATCGTGGGCTTCCTTAATGAGCAGATTCACGTATTTGACCACGGGGGGCTGCGTGGCGAGATCACGTGCGTCGGCCAATTCGCGGTCTTCGCTCGCGAATCCGTCATTCGCGCGCAGGTCGTTGACTACCTCTACCATCGATTCCGCCGCCGCGTAGGCGCGACGAATCCCATCAGCGAGTTCTTCTTCACTAACGGGAACCACCTCGACCGCGCGACCGAACTCGCGGGAGAGATCCGCTAGAACATCGGGATCAGGCTCCCCGGCGACCGCGATGCGGACGTGAGTCTCGGTGAGCTCGAGCGGAAAAATCCGGTTGTACTCGAGGTATTGGACCTCGAAAGTATCCGGAAGAGAGAGTTGCGAGCTCAGCGCTGCACACACACATGCGCCCCATCAGGAAATGATGCGCCTGTCAGAGGCAGGGAGTATGCCAGCCGAAAACAGGGCCCGATTGTGCTTGGAGAGCGCGGGCAACGGGGAGCGAAGTTGACACAGTGACAACTTTGTCCCGCCAAGTTGTCACTCGAGACGCCCGACATTCGTGCTCAAAAATGGGCGCAGTGATCACATTGACAACTTCGGACCCGCGAAGTTGTCACTTTCGACCCCCTTTCGACCGCGCGTTATAGCGAAATCCGGATGGCACGGTGAGTGCCTAGGCGAAAAGCGTCCCGGGCATCCGGATCGCGCGACTCTTTTCGCGGGGTGATTCGATGGTCTGCCGGCGGAGCTGGTTCGTGGCACGTCTCCTCACGCTCGTCTCATGCGGGTTCGTCGTTTCCTTATCCGATGTCCAGGCTCAGGGGGGGCGGCCGCCTCAGCCTTTGCAGGGCGCGTGTGGGTTGCCGGGGAATCCACCTTGTAAACCGAGCATCACTTTCCAATCGACGACGTTCACACCGGTGACGCGCTCGCCGGAGACCGGCCCCTTCACCTACGCGATCACGGTTTCCAACAATGGGACCGCGGATGGCACGGTGACCGTCACCTGCACCAATCCGAGTCAACTGTCGTGCGAGACCCCGAGTCCGCAGACGTTCTTCCTCGGACAAGCGACGTCGAGAACCGTGACTGTTGGATATCGCACGGTGGGGATCGGTCAATTTCAGCAAGCACACAGGTTCGACATCTCGGCCAATGGCGACGTTGTGGATGCAACCGTGACCGTCACCTCCTCCCCTATCACGGTCGTCGGGGCGCCCATTGGGGCGATCATGACGCCGACCGAGGGACAAGAGTTCAACGCCGGGGATCACATCGAAGCGAAGTTTCATCACCCGAGCGGCGTCACGCCGGCGACGTTCCGCCTGATCCTGGACGGCAGCGTCATCGGCGCCACCGCCACGGCCGATAGCATTTACACCCCGGGACTCAATCTCCTCGGCGGCGAGCATAGTGTCCGCGCGTACGGTTGCGCGGTGAACGGGCGCTGCGATACGGTGCCCAGCGTCTCTTTTCTGGCGCTGGGTCCTGCCACCACGTTCGATCTCGATGATCAGTTGCCGCTCCCCACGGATAGCGGGGGGTTCAGCGGGACCTTGCCCGGAGGTCTCCCTGTCCCACCGGTGGGGTTGCGAGGCTGCCCGGTCAATATCGATGATCCCGAGATCCGCCTCACCAGTCCGAATTCCTACTTCAATCAGCTCGGCACGCCGTCAGGCATCATCTTCCTGGCGGCGATCAACTATGACAGCGCGCTCATGGTCAACACACTCAATCACGACTACAAGGCGAGTGATGGCGTGAGCTGTGCGGACCCCAATTACGTCTACCTGCAAGACAACCAGTACGACTGGAGTTTCTGGAACATCCCTTCCACTCCCCAGTCCGATTCAGTCTGGGCCGTCTATCCGTACGGCGATCTGAGTGGCGGCGCTCGATTGGTAACAATCTCCACGTCCTCCGAAAAGCCTCAGGGCACGCCGCCCGGTGGCCAGGTAACGCCAATGGCCGCGGCGGCCGGTGCCATTGACCCGAGCTCCTTCCAACTCTGGCTCAACGGAGTGCTGATCGTCGATCATGACGCGCCTGTTCCCGCCTATGCTACCTACGTGCGCAAGACAAGCTCCGACGTATTGTCCCAGCAGTACAGCATCAGTGGTCTCCATCCCAAGATGCATCGCTACGACCCGCTGAATTTCGCGAGTGATAGCGGCGGCTGGAACACGCTAGAAGCAAGTATCGCGGATTCGACCGGCCATCGCACTTCCGTGCGCGCCCGATTCGTTCAGGTGAAGCCGCGCCCGATTACCTCGCTCACCATCACCGCGCTGCACAACTTCGACAAACTGGAGCAAGGAGAGTGCGCGGCGTTCGGCGCGTTTCAGTGCGGCGGCGTCTTTCTTACTCAGACGATCCCGGGTTTTGTTTCGCGAGACCACGACCGCAGCCTGCACCTCGTTTACCGGTCGAATTCGCAACAGGCGCCGACGGCGTTGCCATTCAACCTGCGTATGAGCTCCCTGCAACTGGCGCCCGATTCGATTCGCATGAGCATCGCCGAAGGCGGTGTATCGCGTGGCGACACCGTGCGGTTCTTCGGAACGAAGAAGCCCGCCAACGCCCCGCCCAACGACCCGGCGCTCTGGGACGCAACGACCGGCGACTGGATTGTCGGCGCCGAGCTGCCCGCAGCGACGACGCAGACGGCGGTACGCTCGGTGCTGGTCGGCATCACGGGCCTATACGGGGCCCAAGGTCCTCGGACCAACACGGTTCCCCAAGAGGTCGTGCAGATTGCGCTCACCGATACGACCGTGACGCGCTTTGGACAAGGATGGCAGTTGGCCGAGCTGACGCGACTTTCGCTGGGGCACACGTCGCAGGGCGCGCCCGCGGCCGTATGGATAGCGGGCGATGGTTCCTATGCGCTGTGGCGCAAGCCGAGTGCTACGTGGGTTGCGCCGGTTGGCGAGACGGCCAAGCTGATGGACGCTCAAGTGTCTGGATCGAGCTACGTATTGTACCTGGATAATGGCGCGAGCATCGGGTACGACGCCACCGGCCGTCATATCTGGACCGCAGATCTCGTAGGCAATCGCACGAGGTTCGTGTACGTCGGAACGACGTCGCGTCTCGACTCCATCGTCGATCCGGCCGGCCTCGGATACAAATTCCAGTACACCAGCCGCGGACTCGTCAACGAGATCTGGCGACGCGGAACCGGATCGAACGCGGCGCTCGCGGCATCGTTGACCTACGATCCTTCCCTACCGCGGCTCACCCGCGTGAAGATCTGGCGGTCGGCTACGCAGGGCGATTCGACTCGCTTCCATTATCTGGGCTCGACGAGTTACGGTGCGTACGTCGATTCAGTTTACGACCCACGGCACACCACTTCTAATCCGATCGTCAGCGCCTTCAATTATGACGCAGTCACATTCACGCCGACGGGACATCGTCGGCCGGCACCGAGTGCCGGCGCGCTAGCGGGGTACGCCCAGATTCGAGACGCCTGGCGTCGTGCCGTGCCTCGAGCGGGACGCGGGCGCCCAGGCCAGATGGCCGAGCGGACCATCTGGGCTACTCAACTCGCCGGCACATTTGTGCCCTTTGCCGGTCGCGTCGCGAACTATAAGGTCGATCCCTTCGGGGAACCCACGTGGGTGCTCCATGCGGCGCCCCAGCCCGTCATCACCCCCGATTTCCGGATCATTTCGCGCGGCGCGGACGACGAGCGCCGCATCAGTCGCGACTCGGCCGGGCGGGTGACAAAGGTCGTGCGAACGACGACGCGGGCGCAACAATCAGGGACGGACGTGCACACCGACTCGGTGATGTACACCTATCACGCGCTCGATCGAATCGAGCGTGTCATCCAGCCCACGCGGGTTTATCCCGTCCTGCCGACATCGCCGCTGTTCGACACCACGACATTTTCGTGGGCGTACAAGACCCTGCCCGCGGGTGGTGGTTGCACGGTCCTTACACGGATCGTGGACGAAATGGGCGCGCATACCGTTTTGAGCTACGGCACGACGGGGCCGGCGCAGTGTCTGCCTACGACGATCGCCGGGCCGGGTCCGACCAACGGTCAGGCGCCCGATACCACGACGTTTTGGTACGACGCGCTCACACCCGGCACGCACGCCGGTCCGCGGCCGATTCAGGTGCGTGACCCGGCCGGTGTGGCAATGTCCATGGACTACGCTGATGCCAGCTGGAACAGCACGACGAGTACGCGCGTGAGCGACAATGCCACGAGCCGCGCGTTTTACAATCCCTTCGGGTGGGCGGATTCGACCAAGGATGCGGCGACGACGCGCGCGTTCATGGAGTACGACCAATCGGGGCGCGTTGTTCGCGCCAAGACCGGCAGCGGCTTGACCGCGCCCACCGTCGCGACGTTCTATAACGCCGGTGGACTCATCGACAGCACGAGAGTTTACGCGTCGTCGGATGCCGAACTCATCAGCGTCCAAGGGCCGGTGCAAACGACGGTCAACTTCTACAATCGCCTGGGATGGCTTGACTCTACGCGGACTCCCGGTGGTCGGAGCCATCGGTATCAGTTGTTCGACAATTGGGCCAATCCCGTGTGGGAGTTCCCGGGGAATGGTGCGTTCATTACCCGCACGTATGACAACTACGGCCGCCTGAGCTGGGAGAATCAGAGCGCCGCGGGACCGAGCTACACAGGTGACGGCCGCCCATTCGCCGAACCGCGCGCCGATTCAGTGTACAAGAGCCTGAACATGAGTTTCAATGCCACGTTGTCACAAGGACAGTTCCAGTCGTTCTCCTACTCCGATTGGGGTGGCGTCAGCCGGATCAGCACCTTCGACGTCGCCAGTAATGCAACGATGCTTGTCAGAAGCTATGGCTACTCCCCTACCGGTGCGCTGATCAACGACTCGTTGCAATTCACCAACGGTCCCACCGTGTCGCGCAGCTACCAGTACAATCGCCGCGGCCAGCGCACCGTCGCCGCCACAACGATCAGCGGTGTGACGATCAACGAGCCGCGTGATTCGTTGCTGTACCACTACGATTCCCTGACCGCGCGTCTCGATTCGATGGTCGGTAAGGTGGACTCGAGTGGCTGGCGCAATTACGCTGCCGTGCGTTGGATCTACGGGCGCGGCGGTCGGGACAGCGTCGAACGCGTGACGGTGCACAACGGGGCGAGCTCCACCGCCCTCACCACGCTCACGACCTACGATGCCTCCGGACGCGTCAGCACGCAGACGGGCACCAGCCCGACCGCGACCTGGTACACCTTCAGCAGTCCCATCTACAACCGCATGGATCAGGTCAAGAGCTTCGCGAGCCGGGAACCCGCCTCCGCGAATCCGCCGGGGAATTGGCAGAATTGGGGGACGACGCTGACCTACGATTCCGCCGGCGGCACGTGGCGGCTGTTGAGATCGGAGAAGGCATCGGGTGCATCGCGCATTTACGACTACCACTACGATCTGTTCGGCAACCGCCAGTACGAATTCCGCACGTCCGGCTGGGAGAGTGGCTGTGCCCAAAACGGCTCCGACACCTCGAGCTTCGGCCCCGATAACCAGCTCGTGCGGACCCTGAATTCCTGTTTGGCGCAGAGCCATTACTGGTACGACAACGCGGGCAATCGCCTCGTGCAGCTCGACACGAGCACGGGCGGTAGCTACCTCGGCCCGCAGAACCTGCTTTCCTACACCGCCAAGGGCCAGCTCTTCTTCTCCATGAGTCCCACCGCTCAGGTGGGCACGTACGACTATAACTGGCATTGGTACGACGCCACGGGCCAACGCATGCTCACCTGGCGCACCACGGGCTTCAATTGGGCGCCCAATTCGCTGCCCAGCGGTGGGACCCGCACGTTCTACGTCTACGACGGCAACGATGTGGCGCTGTCCCTCATGCGCACGGGGACGGGGGCGTTCACCGTCCGGGCCCGCTATCTCGTCGGTGGCGTGGACAACGCCATCGCCGGCCGCTTCTACAGCGAGAACGGCCTGACGCGCAGCCTCGCGCTCATCAATGATCGCCAGGGCACGACGCTCGCCGCGATGCGCGGCGACGGCACGTCGGAAGACAATGTCAGCTTTTTCACCAAAGATCCCTTTGGCGGGCTGATCGGCGCGACGAGCCAGGGCGGCCCGCTGAACACCGAGACCGGCTTTGCGGGCGCCTCGACGCCGAACGCGAGCGGCGGGTTC
>Ga0137372_10005207_pt1 | contig 12690 bp, 8 predicted proteins | sample SagtaG_6_FD_104911 | JGI IMG/M metagenome (GOLD analysis project Ga0137372, IMG submission 104911) | Vadose zone soil microbial communities from Sagehorn Ranch, Mendocino, California, USA - Sage1_R_60_16 metaG | ecosystem: Environmental > Terrestrial > Soil > Vadose zone | place: USA: California...
ATTGGCTTCATGGGCACAGGGAAGACGACCGTTGCCTGGAGCCTTGCCCGCAAGCTCAACCGACGCGCGATCGATTTGGATAATCTGATCACTCAGCGAGAAACGCGAAGCCATCGAGAAATTATTGAGCAAGAGGGAGAACAACGGTTTCGCAAGGTCGAAACGCAAACCTTGCGTGAAGTGCTGCTTGAAGCGACTGACTGTGTTATTGCCATCGGCGGCGGAGGCTGGACGATAGCAGAGAATCGCCAGCTGATCGCAGAGCACAAAGCATTGGCTGTCTGGTTGGACTCATCCTTTGATTTATGCTGGAAAAGAATTGAGGCCAGCCATGAAGCACGGCCGCTGGCACGATCGCGTGAGGTCGCGGAAGCACTCTACGTAGCGCGCCGTCCCGTTTACGAGTTGGCAGACGAGAGAATTCCCGTTTATGAAAACGAGAGCATTGAGGAGATAGCGCAGAAAGTGGCTAATGCACTTTTGGAGCGGAACGCGAACATCTCCGAAGGCAACGTGCGATAGCCTTGAAAAAAGCACCCGTCATTAATGGCCGGTGCGCGGATAAACCGGACTGATTCGCCTCCTAGAATTTGTACTTCAAGGCAAACTGCACCTGGCGTGACGATCCTGAGTCGCCGGTGGGAAAACGTGTGTTAGTAATTACGCCAAACGATGTGCTGCCGAGCTGCGCGACGCGACCGGGTTGACCAAAGTTGGCATGGTTAAAGAGATCAAAGAACTCCGCGCGGAATTCAATGAGTCGGTTCTCACCGATCTTCGTGCGCTTGATAACTGAGAAATCGGTGTTGTTAAACCTCGGACCAATCACGACGTTACGTCCGAGGTTGCCGAAATGGAAGATGCTCTTACCGCCAATAAAGGCGATGGGCAGCGTGGCCACAGAGCCTGCCGGACATGAACCGCCAGGTCGTGGATCGCACACCAGATTTGGGAACCATTGAACGCCAATCACACCCGGGGCAGCAGTTGGCGATATCGTGATCGCTCCCGCGGCGTCGGGACGCAAGGTGGCGAGGCCCGTCAAAGAATTAGCGTTCGCGGCTGGAATTGCTCCAATCGCTCCAGCGTTTCCGGCTAGCAGCGTCACCAGATTTCCGCTCTGTGATTGAGTGATAAACGAAAGCTGCCAACCACTCACCAGTTGCTTTCCATGGAATGGCAGTTCATAGAGTCCGTTTACCACAAATCGGTGCCGGGCATCGAAGTCTGACAGGCCACGATCCCCACGCAGGTTAAAGCTGTCTTGCAGGGTCACGCCTTGAGAACTTTGCGAATTGTAGTCAATTGACTTCGACCACGTGTACGAAGCGTTAAACTGAAACCCACGCGACAGCCGCTTAGTTGCCGTTGCCCAGAACGCATTGTAGTTTGACACCCCTGTTCCTTCGCGAAACGTGATGTTCAACAACGGCGTGTTCGGCTTTATTGGGCTGCTTGAGGACAGAGTTGGAAAAGGACGGGTCGCAACCAGCGCTGAATTCAGAAATGTCTGATTCAGGTTGCGCGTAAGTCGCAAGTGAGTTCCTTTTGATCCAAAGTATCCGACAGTGAGTGCCATCCCCGGTCTAACTTCACGCTGCACGTTCAAATTCCACGACTGAACGTAGGCATTGTTGAAGTCTGGATCTGAAGAACTGGGAGAGATGGTAGCGCCCGGCCGCGCTACATCTATTGCGTCGAACAGGTGCACCGTTGGTACAGTATTCGGCAGCGCAACCGCACTGGCGAACGGCGGATTCGAGGCATTACCGGTTACGAGATTTGTGACGGGCTGATCGGTAAGAATCGCATAGGCTCCGCGTACGGAAGTCTTGCCGTCTTTAAAAGGATCCCAGGCGAAGCCGAGGCGCGGCTGGAAATTTTTCCAGTTGGTGTGATACACGGGGGCGATCCCATTGTTTACCTGCACAAGGGAGTTAATCTCAGGAATATAGTCGACAAAACGGTTAAATCGTTCGGTCGGGGACATTAGCCAGTCCCAGCGCAAACCGAGCTCAAGTGTCAGATTCGACCGCATTTTGCAATTGTCCTGCACGAACAGGCCCAATGCCCCCTGAGCGATTGCGGTCGAAACATCACCCAGCGTGACGTTGAATCCGTTGGCGTTTCCCGCCAAAAAAGTTGCCGTACTAGCAAAATTGAACGAGCCGGTGTCCCTGTTGGTGTTGTTGTTGTAGAAGCGTCGCCATTCGCCGCCGAACTTCAGGGAATGGTTGCCGCGCAGATAGCTGAGAGTATCCGAGACCACAAAAGTCGTGTCGGAACGTCCCTGGGGGAAGCCAGCCGGTCCGCCCAGATTGATGCCGCCACCGCCAACGCTAATCTGCGGCAACCCAATCGGCTCAGTAACGCCATCGTGGATGTCGAAATTGAGTGGATTCAGCTTTGCGTTTGGGCTAAACGTGATATGGATGCGGTTGAAACCGAACCGCGCTTCATTAACGAGAGCGGAGCCAAACGTGTGCGTTTCATTTAATGTAAATATCTGCCGGTGTGACCGGCGAGTATCGCCAAAGTCCGGAACATTGTTGCCCTGCAATGTAGGCTCTCCGCGCTGGTCACGCTGAAACGCATAATAACCATGCAGCCTGTCGTTGATGCCAAGGTTGTGACTCACATCGCCTGTCCACTGATCTATGTTCACCGGTGCTGTCGCCGACCCGCTAAAACTGGAGGTGCCAACATTCGGCAATGGAATCAACGGCAGTAATTTGCTAACCACCGAATCGGTGACGGCCGCTCGTTGTGCGACCGTCGGAACTGTCACGCCGGAAATCGTTAGTCCCTGGCGCTGGCGCAATCCTTCGTAGCTGAAAAAGAAGAACGTCTTGTTTTTCCCCTTGTATGCTAAAGCTGAACCGCCTTCGCCGAAGTGCGGAAAAATAACTGGGCCCCCCAGATTAAAACCAAATTGGTTGCGCTTGAATGGGGCTGGATGGGCAGTGCGCTCAAAGAAGTTTCGCGAGTCGAGCGCGCTGTTGCGGAGAAACTCAAACAGCTCGCCGTGATAGTCGTTCGTGCCTGACCGTGTCGCAATATTTGCGATAGCTCCCGAGTTTCGACCGTATTCGGCGCTGAACGTGGAGTTGTCAACTTTGAACTCTTGCACGGTATTTATCGAGGGCTGGAAAGTGATCTGGTTTTGCACCATGTCGTTAAGGTTCACGCCGTTGATCATGAAATTCACAGTGTCTTCACGTCCGCCGGCGGTGTTTAGGCCAAATGATCCCTGACCTCTGAGCGGTGCGGTCAGGAACCCATTCTGAGGAGGGGTGACTGAGCCGGGGATTAGTAGGCCAAGGTCGACAAAGTGACGACCGTTAAGTGGTATCTCCTGCACTGTCCTCTGGTTGATAACCGTGCCGACTGAGGTTGTAGCTGATTCTATGACAGAAGTATCGGCAGTAACCGTCACCTGTTGATTGATGTCGCCGACTTTGAGCTGAAAGTCTTTAACGACCGGGCGGGCCACCTCGAGGTTGAGGCTATCAACTATTTGCGTGCCAAATCCCTGTGCGCGAACTTCAACGTGATAAGAGCCGGCCGGCAAAGCAGCCACTTGATAACTGCCCGATTCATCCGTATGAGTAGTTCTTTCAATAGCAGTCGCCTGGTTGCGCACCACTATAGTGGCGTTGGGAACGACTCCACCCTTTTCGTCAGTTACCGTGCCCTGCAAGGAAGAAGTGGATTGCGCCATTGTTCCTGACCCCTGAAGAAGAAACAAAGCTGCGATAAATAAAAAAAAGAACACGCGTAAGCCGCAACTTTCCTTTCGCATAACTGCCTCCTGTTTAGATTGAAGAGAGAGAAGGCGGCTCGATCACAAGTCGGTACAAGCCGCTTCGTGTAGGTAATAGACCAGTCTGATCCTCGTCCCAATGATGGCCCTCCGGCTTGGGGTGGCGAAACTACTCTGACCTTTGGCAAACTGAGCATGCCTAACTGATCGGGGGATGAAAATCTTTGCAGCAAAAAAGATGCCGAACTGTTGGGACAGAAGCGATGCGTACTTCCGTGGAAATCAAGCCTTAGGTCCAACGAAGAGAGAGAGTAAATCCAAGAATTTAGAGAAAATTCAAAAGCTTGTAGATTTGTCCTGCGTGCAAACCACCGGCTGCGGCTCCCTTTGTTGGTAATTGAGTGGCCGCACGCTTCAAGCAATTGGGAACTATCGGCGGATGCGATCTGACTCCCGATTCAAGCGCTAAGGTAAGCGACGAGGAAGTTGAAAGCGAGGATCAATGAAAGTTGTAATCCCTGGAGGTTCAGGTCAAGTGGGCACGGTTCTGTCCCGTGCATTCCACCGACGTGGCGATGACGTCGTAGTTCTTAGTAGGACTCAAACCAACGCGCTGCCCTGGCGCGTGGTGAGGTGGGACGGTGAGAAATTGAGCGACTGGGCCAGGGAAATAGAAGGTGCAGACGCTGTCATCAACCTCGCCGGACAGAGCGTAAATTGTCGCTACACCGCAGAGAATCGCCGCATTATCATTGATTCGAGAGTGAACTCAACACGAGTTGTCGGGCAGGCTATCGCCGAGGCAAACGCCGCCCCGCGCGTTTGGCTTCAGGCGAGCACGGCCACCCTCTATGCGCACCGTTACGACGCGCCTAACGACGAACAAACCGGAATCATCGGTGGATCGGAACCGGATGCCCCGGATACCTGGCGCTTCAGCATTGATGTCGTGAAGAAATGGGAACGCGAATTCAACGCAGCGGCAACTCCAGATACGCGCAAGGTGTTGATGCGCTCGGCAATTGTAATGAGTCCAGGGAGGGGCGGACCTTTCGACATGCTTTTGCGGTTGGTGCGGTTTGGGCTGGGCGGGCGCTTTGGCGACGGAAGAGAGTTTGTTTCCTGGATACACGACGAAGATTTTGCGCGAACCGTAGACTGGCTAATTCATCATGAGGAGCTTTCGGGTCCGGTCAACCTCGCCGCTCCAAATCCTCTACCCAACTCCGAATTCATGCAGACGCTGCGAAAAGCGTGGGGCATACCCTTTGGTCTTCCGGCGACGAAATGGATGTTGGAGCTGGGAGCGTTCCTTCTTCGCAGTGAAACGGAACTGATGCTCAAAAGTCGTCGAGTAATTCCGACAAGACTTCTACAGTCAGGCTTCACTTTTCAATTTCCAAACTGGCCTGAAGCCGCTGGAGATCTGTGCCGGAGATGGCGCGAGAACGGTGGTAAGCAATGAGCGTCGACCGTCTCTGAAACCCTTACTTTCCGGCATCAAATCACTCAGGCTGCCGCCCATTATTCCTTGCGGGCATGGTTCCCTCACGGCAAACCAAGGTTGTTTGGCAACCCTTAGTGCTGGTGTAAGAATCCGACCACCTGCTGGATTGGTCATAATCGCGCACTTTGGCACCGTGTCCCTTGACCGACTGCTTAAATAGGCGATCGCAATCCAGAGGAGGCTCTCCCTAATGGCTTCACCTCTAATCGTGTTGACGGCGTCATCTACCGAAGCGAGTGAGTGGCACCACAGTATCTGGCAGCAGATGATGTCTGCTGCCGTCCCCTACAAACTCAGCAACACACTCTTTAATAAGGTTTTCTTCGCTAATGAGTCGTGGCCCGACGGCAGGGCCAAGTATGTTCCCAATGGTCTGCGTATGGTCGAAACGCTGTTACTAAGGGAATACCCTGAAGAAGACGTCGTCACTTGTTACGTCAGTGAACTGGAAAAATTCGTGGGTCCAGAGACGAAGGTGCTGGCCATTCATGCCCACAACCCGCTGGGCATCTCTTACGCAACAGACATTTATGCCAAAATTTTCGGCGAGAACCTGACTCCACTTAATGCGCATGAATTCTTGAAGATCGTCACCCATCCGGTAATCAGGAAGTATCGACCAAAGATTGTTATTGGTGGCCCGGGCGCCTGGCAACTGGAAAAGGCAAATCGTCTGGACCAGTTTAAGATTAACTACCTGATCGATGGCGAGATCGAGCGCGTCTTCAACGATCTCTTCAATCGTATATGCAAGGCGACCCATCCTTGCCACGAATTATCAAGGTCCCGAAAGAGATGCAGGCAACGGTTGAAGAGATTCCGGTTGTCCGTCATCGTTCAACGTTCGGAGTGGTCGAGATCACGCGAGGTTGTGGACGCGGTTGCCAGTTTTGTGGACCAGCGACGAAGGTTGGGCGCTCGTTCCCATTGGAACACATTCTCGAAAGCGTAAGAATGAATGCGAGCGAAGGTGCGGACAGTGTCCTGCTCGCTTCTGAGGACATGTTTCTCTACGAGCAGTTGCCAAACTTCGAAACAAATGTGCCGGCGCTAGAGAGACTTTTCAAAGGCATCGTCAGCGTACCCGGAATTGAACTCATGCAAACGTCGCATATCACCATGGCCCCGGTCGTCAAGGACCCGTCTATTATTGAGCGCCTGGCCCCTTTGATTGTTCCCTATTCTCACGTTCAGCATAAGAGCTCGACGCATCCGGACAAACGCGCCGCCGATCCGATCATCGGCCTGGAGACCGGCAGCGCCCGACTCTTTGATACGTACATGAAGGGGAAGGGCTATCCCTACATGTCTCGTCAGTGCCGCGATGTTGTGCTGAAAGGAATGGAAATTCTGAACCGGCATAATTTGTTTCCAATGTGCACCTTCATCATGGGCCTGCCTGGCGAAACCAGGGAGGACACGAAACAATCTCTCGATTTGCTTTATGATTTACGCGATGCCAAGGGCACGTTTGTGCCGACGTTCTTTGTGCCGCTTGAGGACACGCGTATCCAGAAGAAGGACAGTGCAAAGTTGATAGACATGACCGACTTGCAGTGGGAGTTTTTCTTTACCTGTTGGAGATACAATCTCGAATTCTGGAAGGGCGGCAGTCGCGTCAACGCCAAGTTTTCGCTCGGCGTGCCTATCTATTACAGCAAGATGGGTAAGAGATTGTTTGGTGAAGTGATCAAATATCCTATCGCCCGGTTTGCCGGTGTACCCGATCGCTTCCTGCGCAAGCACCTCCATCTCGACTTCACCGGTCACAAGCGAAACCCGAATGGCATGCAGCCATTCGATCGAGAGATTGTTCCCGGATTCAAAAACGTCCGCGAACAGGGACTCAACCTGATCGACGCCAGCCAACTTCATCATTTACGGCCTTCATCTAACGCAGCTGACACGAGCGCGGTTTAAAAAAGTCCAAGACGCGGGCTCACATCTGGTGCTTGACGATCACGCTGGCGAGCCGGTTGGGGATGGCAACATCGATGGCTTTCAGTTTCTCTTGTTGCTCGAGTGCCTTTGCAATGTTGCCCAGCATCAGGACAGATTAACTGCCTGCTTTTTTTCTGCCAAAAACGAGAAGATGGTTTGTGATTCTCAGCGGGGCGTGAAGATCAAGCCGAAAAAGATTTCAGCCAAGCTTTAACTTCTGGCGGTTGGCAAAAAAATCAGCCCAGGCATCGCCGTTTCTCTTGAGCAGGGTGGGAACGTTTTTGACTGTAAAGTCGGAAATCTTCACGCCCTGCTCAATTTGTTTCCAGGTCAGAGGCATCGACACAGTGGCTTTTGGTTTCGCGCGCGCTGTGAACACCGCCGCCAGGCTCTTGCCGCGCGCGTTTTGCATCCAGTCAACGTAAACCTGGTCCCTCTTTCTTTTGGCAATAGTCCGCTCAACGGTGGCAATCTTTGGTGCTCGCCGCGCCACTTCGCCCGCGAGCAACCGCGAAAACTCGGCCACACTTTCATACTTGTTCGTCGGCTTCAGCGGCAGATAGACATGTATCCCTGACGAGCCGGAAGTCTTCGGAAACGCCTTTACTCCCACATCGTCACAAACTTCCTTGGTAACCAGCGCCACTTGCAGCACGTTTTCCCAGGGAGCTTTCTTGGGATCGAGATCGATAGCGATCCAGTCAGGCTTGTCAAGATTTGCCGTCGTCGAATGCCACGGATGCTGTTCGATCGTTCCCAGGTTCACGAAATGAAGCAGGGAGGCCGTCGTCGTGTAAACAGCATAATCGAGTTCTCGCCCAACCTGATTTCGGAGCCTCACGGTCTTAATGAAACTGGGTGCGCTCTCGAGATCCTGTTGAAAAAACATCGGCGCATTAATCCCGCGCGGCCAGCGCTGCAGTATTGCCGGACGGTTCTTCAGAAAGGGCAATATGTGTGGGCTGATTTGCAGGTAATAGCAAAGCAGATCAAACTTCGTGATCCTTTCGTCGGACCAGTAGACGCGTTCCAGGCTCGTCAACGATACCGCTTGACCTTCGACATCGAGAAGCAGATCACCTTTTGGCTGTTTGAGTTTGAGAAACTCGGAAACGGAAAGCGCGGTGCCCTTCTTTTCGGGCGTGCGTTTCACGGTCTGTTTTTGCGACCCTGTTTTCGACTTTACCATAACACTTAGAGTAGGACAGACATTCTCGTCTGTCACTCAATGTGGAAATTATTCAACCTGTCCGCCACTAAAAGTTCTACAGACTTAGCGGTTCTTTGCGTGGCCTTTGCGTTCTTTGCGATCAGTGTTTTCTTGGCGAAAAACCCAATCGAACCGTCAGGGACGTAAAGGTCCCAAAGCACATTACAAATGAACTATTTTGCAAATTGAATACTTTTTCGGTAACTTTACAACGCAATCCCCTTAAAGCGAATGCTAATCAAATCAAAAGCCCGATTCCCGATCCCTCCCTTCATCGCTTTAATTTTTGCCTGTCAGTATCGCCTACGGTAGTTGGCGGATGTTTCAGTTTAAACCCACCGCTCCGCGAGTGGTGCTGACACGATCAGATGCCCGCAATCAATGGGCGCTATCACAGGAGGTTTTGGGAATGACAAATCATCGCGAACTCGCCTACTCGCTGCTTCGTGCAACCCTGGGTGTGATTTTTCTTTTCGCAGGCATCGGCAAATTCATGGGAGGGTTTGGCAGTTTCGTCGGCGGGATGAATCAACAGTTTTCTGGAAAACTGCCTGCGGCGCTCGTTTTGCCATTTGCATATGTGCTGCCTTTCGCGGAAGTAACACTTGGTCTACTGATCCTATTGGGTCTCTTTACGACTCTGGCGCTGGCTCTTACCGGATTGCTTTTTATAGCGCTGACCTTCGGAACGGTGATGCTGGGCGACTTTCCGACAGTCGCGCACAATCTTCAATACGCGTTCGTTAACTTCGTCTTGCTGTGGCTGGTGAATCTCAATCGGTATTCGATCGATCATTCACTCGGACGAGGTGCGACGGCCCATCCACCAAAGACCTTGTTGGTTGTTCTCTGCTGTGCGTTGAGCCTTGGAACGGTAGCACTATATGGTGAAGCAATTGCCGCGCCGGCACCCAGTGAGGTTACCCAGTCGAGTCCGCTTCGCTTCCGGCTTGATGCCAGCCAGAGCAAATTTATCGCCCATGGCCTTCGAGGTGGTTTGTTTTGGTTCAAGGGTCACGAACATCTGGTAGCTGCTCGCGAGTTCTCCGGCGAAGCACAGATTACTCCGGACAATATAACTCCAGCTTCGCTGCAGCTAACTGTGAAAACTGATTCGATGGCCGAGACGAGTGCCGTTTTTACCGAACCGCAAAAACAGATCATCAATAAGGAACTGCGAGAGATCGTCCTGGAGCCGGCGAAGTATCCGGAGATCGTTTTCCGGAGCACCGAGGTGAAGGGCAAATCGCTGGGCAATGGCCAATACGATCTCAAGATTGGAGGCGATCTCACGCTCCATGGCGTGACTCGCCGTATCGAGATTCCCGCAAAGGTCACTGTAATTGGCAGCAATTTGCGCGCGGTTGGTGAATTCAGCATCGACCGCAGCAATTTCAACGTGAAGGCAACGTCAGCATTTCATGGAATGGTTCGCGTGCGCAACAAGGTGACGTTCACGTTCGATATTGTGGGCCACAGAATATGATTGATAACTGGCGAACCTTCAAGGTGGCCTGACTGCAAGCGAATTAGCGGGGGCAAGCCCACCTTCCCGACCACGAGCTGATTAGGGTTGATTTCTGATTTTTGCTTGAAAGGCTTTCAAGGCGAGATTGCACCGAGCTGATTAGTACTGAGCACTCTTGGAGTTATTGGCATGAGTTTGAGCGCTCGAAGATGAGGATGAGAGAAGAAACGAGACAAAAATAACGAGGGCGATCCGCATATTTAAGTGTGGGCCATTTTTGGTTGCGCTGAAGCTGAACTGGCCGGTGCGGAATCCGCCGGAGCGTAATACAGAATGCGGTTGCAATTATCACAGGTAACCACTTCCTCGCCGCGTCTAACCTGCGCCATCGCCTGCGGTCGGAGGGCCATAAAGCAGGCCATGCACGCACCATTGCGCGCTTCGGCAACTGCAACGCCATCACGTATGCGTGCGCTGATACGAACGTAAAGCGATCCCATTGACTTGGGTAAAGCCGCGACTAAGCGCTCGCGTTCCGTACGACTCATCGCGATCTTGTCCGCCTGTTGGCGAGTCTCTTCGTCAAACGATTGCAAGCGTGTCTCGCGATCAGAATTTAATGAAGCGATCTCTCCTGCACGTTCGCTGAGGGAAGCCTCCGCCTGTTCGAGCGCTTCCATCTGTTCAAGAATCTGAGTTTCCAGCGCGGCAATTTGCTTGCGGGCTGCATCAGCCTCGCGGATGGCGGCAGTGTACTCGTCCTGCTTCTTCGACGACATCAAATTGCGTTCGGCGCGTTCAACTCGCACACGCTGCTCCCCAACTTCTATTTCGAGTCGCGTACGCGTATGTCTGGCTTCATCTCTGCGAGTTTCCAGGGCCCGAATTTCAAAGGCGCGCTGATCGAATTCTGACTCGATCTGAGCGCGCCTTTCGGGTATCGCTTCTAGTTCTGCTTGTAGTTTTCTTATGCTTGTATCCAGGTTTTGTAGAGCGACTAATTGCTGCAATTCCGCTTTCACTCTTTATACTCTCCTTAAAAGATCAGGTCCGGATTTGGTATGAATCATGGCGATCATCGTTTTCGATTATCAGGCATGCGCGGCCCTCGGCGCAAGTCAGCGCCGACGATACCTCACTGAGTTCGTTAATCGGCAAGAAAAATGGAGCCGAAAACTAACGGGCAACGGCCCGGGCGGCGTTGATCCGTCCTGACGTCGAAACTTTGCCGCGCAAGTCCGGCAGTCTATCAACTGATTGGAGTAGCAAGGAACGTAGTTGATCCAATGAAAAGTCTGGATGCGCCGACAGCCCCAGGACGGCCACGCCGGCGACGGTGGCGGCTGCCATCGATGTTCCCGAACGTAGTTCATACTCGTTACCGAGCGCGGTGGTTAGAATCGCTGCTCCCGGCGCGGCAAGGTGAACGCTTTTCGCGCCGTAGTTTGAAAACGACGCGAGCGCATCGTTCCTGTCGCTGGCCGCGACGCTAATAACTCTTCCTGTGTTGTAGCTGGCAGGATAGTGTGGGCGCGCATCGTTGTTTGTTTTCGAGCTGCCGCTGGCGGCAATAAAAAGTATGCCGGCTTCAGAAGCTTTGCGAATCACATCTTCGAGCGCCCGAGAGTGTTCGGTTAACCCCCCAACTCACATTGATAACGCGGAGGTTTACGCCGGCACTCTTCCGATCGATCGCGTAGTTGATAGCCTGGCTGGCGCCGAGGACAGTACCGAAGCCACCAGCGTTGAGAACCTTCAGGGGCATAATTTGGATTTTCCAGTTGACGCCGCAAATACCCAGCTTGTTTCCACACTCGGCGCCGATGACCCCGGCGCAGTTTGTTCCATGCCCATTCTCGTCTGTAGGCTCGCCGTTGTTTTCCACAAGGTTAATACCGTGGACATCATCAATCGTGCCGAGGTCTCGATCCTGATAGGCTTCAATGTTAGCCGGCCGCGTCCAAATATTGTTGACGAGGTCGGCGTGAGTGTATTCGACGCCGCTATCAAGCAGGGCGACTATAATGTCATCGCTGCCGCTGGTTGTGGTCCACGCGCGCATGGCGCTGATGTCAGCGCCTCTTTTGCCGTCATTACGACCATCGTTAGCCAACGCCCATTGTTCTTCCAGCCGAGGATCGTTCGTCCTTACGCCACTGGTTTCCTCGCCATCGCGGTCGAGACTTATTTCGTAGTTAGGCTCTGCGTATTCAATTTCGGGTAAAGCTCGATACTGAGCCGCAACCGCGGTGGCTTCCAGGTTCGCCGAGTCGTCAATAGCGACTAGTCCGGGAACTGCTTCGATCTCATCCTGGATGCGATCCCCGAAATGTCCAGTGATCTCGTTAATGACATCGTCAGAAACGCCGACGCGAAACTTTACCAAAACTTCAGGGCGCTTCGAGGGCGTGGCGGCGTCCTGATCGAATTCGTTTTGATTAGTGTCTCCGCGCGACTTCGGTTCAGCAGGAACGATCCGAACTGACGAGCGTAACTGCTTTTGTAGTCTTCGAATCTGGATGGTGAACGCAACCACGAGAACAATCAGCAACAACAAGGTGACGAAGACAATGTATTTATTGCGGCCCATCTTCTAACTGCCTCACTGTTGACCCGCCGCAGACCAGCTGCGGATGAACGCAGATGGACGCGGATATCAGCAAAACAATTTCCAAAAGTTCTCGTCTTGATCTGCGCGCATCCGCGCAGATCCGCGGCCATTTTGGCTAGTCTCAAACTAGATCGCCGGCGATGTGCTGGAGTAAAACAGTGACCGCGATTGCGGCAGTCTCCGCTCGCAG
>Ga0137372_10005209_pt1 | contig 12687 bp, 9 predicted proteins | sample SagtaG_6_FD_104911 | JGI IMG/M metagenome (GOLD analysis project Ga0137372, IMG submission 104911) | Vadose zone soil microbial communities from Sagehorn Ranch, Mendocino, California, USA - Sage1_R_60_16 metaG | ecosystem: Environmental > Terrestrial > Soil > Vadose zone | place: USA: California...
GGCGAGGATTGGCAGCACGACGCCTGCCACGACCTCGAGCGCGAGCACATGCGCAGGCAGCGTGAACGGCGGCACATCCAGGTTGATCAGGCTCGCCGAGTACTCGACGAGCACGAGCGCGGCTACGGCCGCCAGCGGCACGGCGAGGAGAAGCGCCGCGAGCCCGTAGAGCGCGGCAGTCGCGAGGTAGAGGGCCGCCGTCATCGGTGCGCGGGCGCCGACGGCCTTCATCACGCCGATCTGCCCGGTCTGCTCTGTCACGAGCGCGGAAACGATGTTCACGACGAGAAAGGCGCTCATGAAGAGACACACGATTGCGAGGACGGTCAGCAGCAGCACCATCGCCTGCACCGGGTCGGCGGCCCAGAACGTTCCCGGCTTCGGCACGAGCGTCTGTGTCACGGCGACGCCGTGTCGCTCCAGCAGCCTGCGGACGCGCGCGGCCGCGGCCTCCGCCGCGTGGCGGTCCCCACGAACGTGTAGCAGCAGCTCGTTCGGCGCTGGGGAAACGCCCAACCGCACCAGTGTCTCCGGCGTGGCGTAGCCGTAGAGGATCCCCGACGTTCGCGTCGACGGCACATTGACGTCGTGCACAGTGCCCGTCACGCGCACGGGTCGAAGCGCACCGGACGGCAGCCGCAGGCGGACGCTGTCTCCGACTCGCACGGCGAGCGCCGCGAGCGATGACCGCTCGACGAGCATCGACCCGGAGGGCGGTGGCCACGCGCCGCGGCCGCGCGTCACGCGGGCGATCCGAAGCGCGTCGAATCGCGGCAGCCCGAAGAGCGTCAGGTCGCGCGAGACCCCGCGCTCGACGACGCGCGCACCGACGGCGCGGCGCGCTTCCGCGTCGACGACTCCGGCCACGCCGCGGACTTCGCGCAGCAGCCGCGGCGGGAATGGATCCGTCAACAGCGTCGCGCTCGGGAATGCGCCTTCGCCGCGGCTCGCGTCGAGGGCGCGCAGCATCAGCGAGCGTGCGCCGACGACCATCCCGACTGCTGTCACGCCGACCGCGATGCTGAGCACGACGAGGACTGTGCGGCCGGGGCTCGAGCGCAGGTCGCCGACGATCTTGCTCCCGCGCGCGGAGCGCATCAGCCGCCCAGACGCGCGGCGGCGATGCGGCGGAGCTCCTCCGCCGCCGGCTCCGACTCGCCCACGAGCTGATCGAACGTCTGGCGGTCGAGCGCCATCAGCTCGACAGGACCATCGGCACCTGCGCGAACTGTGGCCGTTCGCGCACCGCCGCGCAGGAGGGCGATCTCGCCGAAGAACTCGCCTCGGCCGAGTCGGTTGACGACGATCTCCTGCCCGCCGGGGTGGCGGATCAGGACGTCGACCGACCCGCTGGTGACGATGTAGAACGCATCGGCGACATCGCCTTCGCGCACGATCAGCGCCCCGGGCGCGAACTCGTCGTGTCGTGCGCGTGACGCCGCGAGTCCGAGCCGGTCGAGGTCGAGCTTGGCGAGCGCGCGGCGGACGTACTCGTTGACGACGGAGCCGTCGGCGACGACCACGGTCCGCGTCGCGCGCGCGGCGAGGTCGTTGTCGTGTGTGACCATCAGAACAGTCTTCCCCGCGCCGACGAGCTCCTCGAAGAGCTCGAAGACGGCCTCAGCGTTGGCGGAGTCAAGGTTTCCGGTCGGCTCGTCGGCCACGAGCAGCGGCGGGTCGTTGGCGAGCGCACGCGCAATCGCGGCACGTTGTTGCTCGCCGCCGGAGACGGCGGCCGGCTGCTTCGTCGCCCGCTTGGCGAGCCCCACGCGCGTGAGCAGCTCGTGCGCCCGCTCACGGCGCTCGCGCGTCGTCCACATGCGGCAGAACTCCATCGGCAGAACGACGTTGTCGAGCAACGAAAGGGTCGGCAGCAGCTGAAAGAACTGGAAGACAACGCCGACCGAACGGCCGCGCCATTGCGCCGTCTCTCCCTCGCTCAGCTCGTGCACCGGCGTCCCGTCGACCCACACGCGTCCGCTGGTCGGCCGGTCGATCCCGGTGATCATGTTGGCGAGGGTGCTCTTCCCGCTGCCCGACTTGCCGATCACCGCCACGAACTCTCCGCCGCCGACACCGAGGCTCACGCCCCGAAGCGCAGTCAGGCTGCCGGCCGGCGTCTCGTATTGCTTGACCACATCCTCGAGCTGGATCAGCGGGCGGGCCGCCATCGCCCCGAGGATAGACGGGTGCCGGCGGCAGAGCTATCGTCGCAGGCATGCTCGTACGGGCGCTTGCGCTGCTCTCGGCAGCCGCGGCCGCCGCCGCGATCGGCTCCTCGGCGGGCGGCGCCGACCCCGGCGTCAGCGCGTCGGAGATCGTCCTCGGCGCCACCGGGCCGCTCTCGGGACCGGAGTCCGCGTACGCGCCCGTCCTGAACGGTGCGAACGCGTACTTCCACTACGTCAATGACCACGGCGGCGTCTTCGGACGGAAGATCGTGTACCGCATCGAGGACGACGGCTTCGAGCCGGCCCAGACGGTCGACCTGACCCGCAAGCTCGTCGAGCAGGAGGATGTATTCGCGATCTTCAACAGCGTCGGGACGCCGCACGCGCTTGCGGTTCGCCCGTATCTCAACCAGCTCGGCGTGCCGCAACTATTCGTCGGGAGCGGCGCCGACTCGATCGCCGCCGGACAGGCGCAGTACCCGTGGACGATTGCCATGCTGCCGAGCTTCACCGGCGAGGGCGCTATCTACGGCCGGTACCTCGCACGGTCACTCCCGCGCGCGAAGATCGGCGTCCTCTACGAGGACTCCGAGTACGGCTCGAACCTGCTCGCGGGCCTGCGTCGGGGGCTCGGCCCGCAGGCCGCGCACATCGTCGCGACGGAGTCGTACGAGGTGAGCGACGTGTCGGTGGCGTCCGAGGTCGCGAGCATCCGCGCCGCCGGTGCCGACACGTTCGTCCTCTGCGCGTCGCCGAAGCAGGCCATCCAGGCGTTCGTGGCAGCCGCGCGCGCCGGGTGGAAGCCCCACTACGTCGTCGCGTCGCCCGCGATCGATCCCTTCGTGATGAAGGTCGTCCGGCTCACCGCGGGCGCCGACGTCGGTGAGGGTGCGGTTTCGAGCGGCTGGCTTCGCGATCCGACGGACCCTGCGCTCGCCAAGTCGCCCGGCGTCAAGCTCTACCGGCTAATCCTGCGCCGGTACCTCCCGAACGCCGATCCGAATGCGCTCGCTCACCTCTACGGCATCACGGTCGCGTACGTCATGACCGACGCGCTGCGCCACGCGGGGCCGAACCCGACGCGCGCGAGCCTGCTCCGCGCCGTGCAGCACCTGCAGGAGCGTGACAACCCGTTCTTCATCCCCGGCGTTGCGATCCGGATGCAGCCGGGCCGCGTGTTCCCGGTCACGACCACGCGGCTCCTTCGCTTCAGCAAGGGGTTCTGGCGGCCGTTCGGTACGCTCCAGCGCACAAGCCCGTGAGGCTTCCGCCCTACCCAAACGGGTGGTATGCATTCGGGCTCTCCTCGGACGCGGCGAGGGGCGCGGTGGTCTCGCGGCCGTTCATGGGCGAGGACCTCGTCGTCTACCGCACGCGCTCCGGCAGCGGCTAACGCTGCGCCTCGTCGCAAGCATTCGCGGACGCGCCGGCCGGGGCGTCGACGATTAGGCCCGGCAGTTCTATGAGGCCGCCGCGGTCGAGGAGCTGCGCGTACCAGCGATGTGAGGTGCGAGCCGCGCGCTGATGCGGCTTTCCCTCGAATCCGCATGGTTCCCAGTGCCGAAGGTGGGAATCGAACCCACACGCCCTTTCGGGCACCGGATTTTGAGTCCGGCGCGTCTGCCAGTTCCGCCACTTCGGCGCCCGGCAATGGTACTCGGCCAAGTTGCAGAGGTGGCTTGGCGCTATTGAAAACGAGGCTCGGGCGCGAAATACTCGCCCCTCTTCCGCGGAATCGAACATGAGGTTGGAGGAGGGAGCGTGACCAAGAAGTTTTTGCTGCTGGCTCTCGTCGGCGCGGCCGTTGTGGTCGCAGTCGTCGCGGCCGGCTTCTCGAGCTCAGCACGCGGCGCGAAGGCGGGGGTCACTCCGCTTCCGTCGTCCTCGTGCGGGCCGGTGGTCTACAAGGGGTCGGGATCGCCCGACTACATCGTCGCGTCGGACCTGCCGCTGCAGGGCGCAATCCGGGCTCAGACCGTGCAGATCTCACGGGCGGTCTTGTGGGCGCTCGCGCAGAAGGGCTACAAGGCCGGATCGTTGAAGATCGGCTACCAGTCGTGCGACGACTCGACCGCGCAGACCGGCGGTTGGGACTCGGCGAAGTGCGCGACCAACGGTCGCCTCTATGCGGCGAACAAGTCGGTGATCGGCGTCGTCGGGACGTTCAACTCCGGGTGCGCGAAGATCATCGTGCCGATCCTCAACCGGGCGCACCCTGGTCCGATGGCGATGGTCAGCCCGGCGAACACGAATCCGGGCCTGACGAAGAAGTGGGATCCGGGTGAGCCGCAAAAGTACTACCCGACCGGCGTCCGCAACTACGCCCGCGTCGTCGCAACCGACGACTTCCAGGGCCCGGCGGACGCGATGTGGTCGAAATCGCTCGGCTACAAGAAGGTCTACGTCCTGAACGACAAGCAGACCTACGGCTTCGGCGTCGCCTCCACGTACCGCACGGCGGCGAAGAAGCTCGGCATTCAGGTCGTCGGCTTCAAGGGCTGGGACGCAAAGCAGTCCAGCTACGAGGCGCTTGCCAACGCGATCAAGGCCTCGGGCGCTCAGGCGGTCTTCCTGGGCGGCATCGTGTGCAACAACGGCGCGAAGCTGATGCAGGACATCAAGGCCGTCGATCCGAAGATCCAACTGCAGATGCCGGACGGCTTCAGCGGTGGCCTGCCCTCGAACGGCGCAGTCGCCAACGGCGCGTACATCAGCGTCGCCGGCCAGCCGCCGACCTCGTTGACGGGTGCCGGGAAGGACTTCGTCAAGAGCTTCGGCAAGCAGGTCGGGGCGACGCCGAACCCGTACGCCGCGTACGGCGCACAGGCGATGCTCGTGATGCTCCAGGCCGTGGCCGCGGGCGGTGGTGACCGCGCGAGGACAACCAAGGCCATCTTCGGCCTCACCGTCACGAACGGCATCCTGGGCAACTTCACGATCGACGCGACCGGCGACACGAACCTCAAGCCGATCACGATCTACGTGCAGAAGGGCAACCAGCTCAAGCCCGTCAAGACGCTCGTGCCGAGCGCGAGCCTCGTCGGCGGGTAAAGCAAAGGAGTCGCATCGAAGGGCGCCGGGGGAGGATCAGCCTCCCCCGGCGCGTATCTCGACCTCGTCACCGACTGTGGCTACCGACGCCAGCGCACACGCTCCGCTCAGAGCACGACGCTCGCCGAGCTCGTTCCTTATGCCTACGGCTGCGGGCGTGCTGCTCACGCTGCTCGTCGTCTGGCTCGTGGTCAACCTCGTGAAGGAGCCGTCGTACTTCGTCACGATCTCCTTTATCGGGCTGACGAACGGCGCCGTCTACGCGCTCGTCGCGCTCGGTTACACGCTCGTCTACGGCATTCTCGAGCTGATCAACTTCGCGCACGGCGATGTGTTCATGCTCGGCGGACTGATCTCCGCGACGATGCTGATCACCGTCTTCGGGCTCACCGAGCAATCGTCGACGGGAGCCGTCGTGGTCGCACTCATCGGCTCGCTCGCCGTGGCGATGGTCGCCTGCGGGCTGATCAACGCGACGATCGAATTCGTCGCCTACCGGCCGCTGCGCGGCGCGCCGAGACTCGCGCCGCTGATCACCGCGATCGGTATGTCGTTCATCCTCCAGAACGTCGCGATTTTCTTCTACGACACGGGCTATACGGGATTGCCGCGGGTCCTCCCTCACGGCGCCGTGTTCTCGGTAGGCGGCGTGACCTACACGTGGGACAAGCTCATCGTCGTCATCGTCACCGTCCCGGTGCTGGTCGGGCTCATGTGGCTCGTGTTGAGGACGCGGCAGGGGAAGGCGATGCGCGCGACCGCTCAGGACCGCGATGCAGCGGCGATGATGGGCATCAACGTCAACCGGACGATTTCGTTCACGTTCCTGCTCGCCGGGGCGCTCGCAGGCGCTGCCGGGCTCCTCTACGCGCTGTATTTCAGGGAGGTCCGGTACGACACCGGCTTCCAGCTCGGCCTGATCGCGTTCACCGCGGCGGTTCTCGGCGGCATCGGCAACCTCCCGGGCGCCGTCCTCGGCGCGCTCTCGATCGGCTTCATCCAGGCGTACAACGACGGGCTCCGCTGGCACTCGCCCGGCAGCGACTGGACACAGTCGATCGTCTTCTCGATCCTCATCCTGATCCTCGTGTTCCGGCCCGAGGGGCTGCTCGGCGAGCGAACGCCGGAAGGCGCTTGACGTGAAACGGCGCCTCCGCCGTTGGATCTCCGGGGCGTGGTGGACGGCGCTCGGCGCCGTCGGCCTGCCGCAGGAGCGCTGGCTCGCACTGCCTTCTTCGACGCGACGGACGGTGAAGACGGCCGTCTGGCTCGCGGTCGCGCTCGCACTGATCGCCGCCTTCGGCGTGTGGCGAAACTCGGCTCTTCTTGCGGCACTCGTGCTGTTCGCGCTGATGGCACCGCGCTGGGATCGCCTGGCCGTCGGCGGCCGGCCCGTCGGCAGGTACTTCACGCCCGCTGCGGTTCTGGCCATCGCGATCAGCTATCCGTACTACGTCAACGATCTGCCGGAGATGCCGCTCTTCGGCCCGTTCCCCCAGGTCGGGACGATGGTCGTGATGATGATCTTCACGATGATGGCCCTCGGCCTGAACTTCGTCGTGGGCTATGCCGGTCTCCTCGATCTCGGCTATGTCGCGTTCTACGCGATGGGCGCGTACATGGCCGGCTGGTTCGCGTCGTCGCAGTTCTCGAAACAGCACCTCAACTTCGGCGCCGTCGGCCTGTACCCGGGGTGGACCGGATTTCACTTCTCGATCTGGCTCGTCCTGCTGATGGCCGGGATCGCCACCGCCGTCGTAGGCGTGATCATCGGCCTGCCGACGCTGCGACTGCGTGGGGACTACCTCGCGATCGTGACGCTCGGCTTCGGCGAGATCATGCCGCAGATCGCGCGGAACGGGAACGACTTTCTCGGCACCGGCTTCAACCTGACGAACGGCACGGGCGGGATCACGCCGATCGACGGACCGGGCTTCGGCAACTGGGCGGGAGATCACCTGCGCCTGCCGGCCAACTACCTCAACGCCGGCAACCTCGACTCCGTGTTCTTCTGGACCGCACTCGGGCTCGTTCTGATCACGGTCTTCGTCAGCGCGCGGCTTCGGGACTCCCGGCTCGGCCGCGCGTGGGTCGCGATCCGCGAGGACGAGACCGCCGCCGCCGCGATGGGCGTGCCGCTCATGCGGACGAAGACGTGGTCGTACGCAACCGGTGCGTTCTTCGGCGGTGTCGCCGGCGCGTACTACGCCTCCTACAAGAGCGGCGCGTTCCCCGACGACTTCTTCTTCCAGATCTCGGTGTTCATTCTCTGCATGGTGATCCTCGGCGGGATGGGGAACATCTGGGGCGTCATCTTCGGCGCGTGCTTCCTGGCCTACCTCGACCGCGAAGGACTCGCGAACATCGGCGCGCAGGTCAGCGACACGGTGGGCCGCCAGATCGACGTCCCGAAGTACGAGTTCGGGATCTTCGGAATCATCATCGTGCTCACCATGCTCTTCCGTCCGGAAGGGCTGATCCCCAGTCGGCGTCGTGCCGCGGAGCTGCACGAGGGCGTGCACGACGAGCCGCTCTACGACGTCGCGCACGACGAGCGGGTGACGCCGTGAGCACCGGCGGTCCACTGTTGCACACCGAGCAGCTCCGGAAGGAGTTCGGCGGCCTCGTCGCGGTCGACAACGTGACCTTCGATGTGCCGCGCGCCTCGATCGTGAGCCTCATCGGGCCGAACGGCGCCGGCAAGACGACGTTCTTCAACATGCTCACCGGCGTGTACAAGCCGACGGCGGGTCTCGTGTTCTTCGACAGCGACGACATGACCGGAAGGCCCCCGCACGCGTTCACGCAGCGCGGCATCGGGCGGACGTTCCAGAACATCCGCCTGTTTCAGAACATGACGGCGCTCGAGAACGTGCTCGTCGGGATGCACGTCCGGTTGAAGGGCAACCTCTTCGAGGCGATCCTGCGCACGCCGCGCGTGAAGAGGGAGGAGCGAGAGGCGCGGGTGCGCGCGCGCGAGTTGCTCGATTTCTCCGGGCTGCGGCGGAAGGACGACGAGCTCGGGAAGAACCTTTCGTACGGCGACCAGCGCCGGCTGGAGGTGGCGCGCGCGCTCGCGACCCAGCCGAAGCTGCTGCTGCTGGACGAGCCGACCGCCGGCATGAATCCCCAGGAGACGGCGGACTTCACCGCGTTCGTCGCTCGGCTGCGCGAGGAGCAGGACCTGACCGTCCTCCTGATCGAACACGACATGCGCGTCGTCATGGGCGTCTCCGACCGGGTCACCGTGCTGGACTACGGCGAGAAGATCGCCGAGGGAACGCCGCAGGAGATCCAGAAGAACGAGCGCGTGATCGAGGCGTACCTCGGCACCGCGGCGGTGACCTCGTGAACGCGAGCTCTGCTCCGCTGCTGCTCGAGGTGACCGACATCGAGACGTACTACGGCTCGATTCAGGCGCTGAAGGGGATCACGATCGACGTGCACGAGGGCGAGATCGTGACGCTGATCGGGGCGAACGGCGCCGGCAAGTCGACGACGCTCCGCTCGATCAACGGCCTGAATCATCCGCGGCGCGGGACGATCGCGTTCCGCGGACGCGACATCACGCACGATCCGGCCCACGACATCGTGAAGCTCGGGATCGCGCAGTCGCCCGAGGGCCGCAAGCTCTTCCCGCGCATGTCGGTGACCGAGAACCTCGAGATGGGCGCCTTCCAGCGGAAGGATCGTGGGAACTTCAAGGAGGACATGGATCGCGTGTTCGAGTTGTTCCCGCGTTTGGCCGAGCGCCGCCACCAGAAGGCCGGGACGCTGTCCGGCGGCGAGCAGCAGATGTGCGCGATCGGCCGCGCGCTCATGGCGCGCCCGACGCTGCTGATGCTCGACGAGCCTTCGATGGGTCTCGCGCCGATCTTCGTCGAGCGGATCTTCGAGACGATCGTCGAGGTGAACCGGCAGGGCACCTCGATCCTGCTCGTCGAGCAGAACGCCTTGATGGCACTGGACGTCGCAAATCGCGGCTACGTGCTCGAGACGGGCCACGTCGCGCTGGCCGACGAGGCCAAGGCGCTCGCGAAGAACGAGGACGTCCGCAAGACGTACCTCGGCGAGGCCTGAGTCTCCGCTGCCGGCGTTTCGCACCACGTCATGTCCGTTACGGCGAGCCGACCCGCAGCGGGAAGTACGGCGGGCTGAGCAGGAAGCCGATCCGCTCGTGCCCCTGGCCGCGGGCCATCTCGAGTGCGGCGCCGACGCCGTGCACGGGCACGAAGCCGAGCTGCCGCACGGCGGTCGCGTCCCCGGCGCCCGCCACGAGTACCGCCCCGAGCCGGCCGAGGGCGGGCTGGCAGCCGTTCCAGTCGCGGAACGGGAGCAGCGGGTGCACGGTTCGTCCCGACCGGTAGGCCTCGAGCGCGCGGGAGTCGGCTCCCGCGGCCCTCTCGGCATCGGCGAGCAGGCGTGGGTCGCGGCCGGCTCGCGTCGCGTGGAAGAACGTCCGGTACGGCTGCTGCGTCGGATGCGCGAAGTGGCGGGTAAACCGGTTGACGAGGATCGCAGTGCCGCCGTCGGCGATCGGAAACGCGTCCCGCCACATCCGGAGCGCGAGCCCGAGCCCCAGGTACGCAGCGAGCAGCGGATTCGGACGCTCGCGGGGCAAGTACGGCGTCGCACTCGGCACCCCGATCACGAGTGCGTCGAGCGGCCGGTCGAGCTCGGCCCGCCGCAGCTCCACCGTCCGCAGCAGCGCCTCTGCGTGCGCGATCGACGGCGTACCGCCGTACGCCGCGGCCACCGACAGCTCGGTCCGCAGCGCTCGGAGCACGTCGCGCCGAAGCAGCTCCGGCAGCGCGCTGTAGACGAAACGGAGCGGAGAGCCTGCGATGCGTTCGAGCGCGGCGGGGTCATATGGATAGCCGCGCAGCGCGCCCGACACCTCGGGGTGGTTGAGCACGAGCGAAGCCCCGAGCAGCGGCACGTGCCGGCCGAGGGCGCGCTCGAGCGCGACCGCCAGATGCCAGCCTTGCGAGGCGGTCGTCTCGAGCAGCGAGTCTGCGCCCGCGGCCCGGAGCGCGTTGGCCCCTGAAGCGGCGAGCAACGTCGCGGGGCCACCGTGCAGCACCGACTCCGCCGCGCTGACGACGATCACGAGGTCGGTCTCGACGAGCGCGCGGTTCACATGCAACGGCGGCCGCGACGATTCGTCGAGCGGGACGAGCTCAGGGTCCTCGACATCGTGCACGACGACGTGGCCGTGAAAGCGGCGCGCCAGCTCAGGAGTCACGAGCGTGCCGAGATCGCGCTGGGCCATTCGACGGGCGAGCCCGGAGGCGACGACGAACGTCTGGTAGCCGGTGGGGATCCCGAGCCGCTCCAGCTCCGCGACGACTGCCGTGACGGCGAGCTGGCGCGGGTCGTTCGGGCTGCCCGGGATCGGCAGTGCCGGCGGCTCGACGACGATGGTAGCCCGCGTTCCGCGACGCGCGAGCGCCTCGATTCCCTCGCCCTCGAGCGGGAAGCGGAGCGCGTCCCGGACGGCCGCAGCGACGTCGGCTACCCCCTCACCCGGCGGCGGCGGCCGCAGGACGACGGCGTCGTCCGGTGCGGCCGCGAGGACGAGGCGCGTGCCGGACAGGAGCGGGACGCGGAGCACGCTAGGGCGTCGACAGTTGCCGCACTAGCCGGATGCTGGACTGCACCGTGATGGCCATCGGCGCCGGACGATACCGTTGAGGGCTGTGAGTCCGAAGACCCTCACCGGCGTCGAGCTCGACCTCGACGACGCTCCGGCGCGCGAGTCGGAGCTCTTCCTCGTCGACGGCAACAACCTCGCGTACCGCGCGTACTTCGCGCTCCCGGAGGAGCTTGCGACGACGGAGGGCTTCCCGACGAACGCGCTCCTCGGGTTCACGAACATGCTCTTCAAGCTGCTCTCCGACTACAAGCCGAAGGGGGTCGCCGTCGCCTGGGACACGCGGCCCGTGCACCGGCACGCGATCGCCGAGGAGGGGGACGTCGTCTACAAGGAAGGGCGGCGGCCGATGGCCGACCTGCTCGCGGAGCAGTTCCCCTACTTCCGCCCGATCGTCGAGGCGTTCGGCTACCGCAACCTCGAGTTCGAGGGCTGGGAAGCCGACGACGTCATCGCGACGCTCGCGACGCGGGCCGACGAGGCGGGGATCAAGACGACCGTCGTCTCGACCGATCGCGACGCGTTCCAGCTCGTCACCGACAACGTGGCGCTGATGATGACGCCGCGCGGCGTCAGCGACGTGCAGGTCTACACGCCGGAGCGCGTCGAGGCGCGGTACGGCATCAAGCCGGAGCAGATTCCGGACTTCATCGGGCTCAAGGGCGACAGCTCGGACAACATCCCGGGCATCCCAGGAATCGGCGACAAGACCGCGGGGCAGCTGATCGCGCAGTACGGCTCTGTCGAGGAGGTGATCGCGCACGCGGACGAGCTCTCGCCGGCGCGGAGGAAGAACGTCATCGAGTTCGCCGACCAGGCCCGGCTCGCAAAGGAGCTCGCGACGATGCGGCGCGACCTCGAGATCGACTGCGACCCGTCGCAGCTCGTGCTCGCGCCGCCGGACCGCTCGGAGCTGCGCGAGATGTTCCGCCGCTTCGAGTTCCGCAACCTGCTGAACCGGATCGACGAGCTCGACGTCGCGGTGCCCGCACGCGAGCGGATCGTCGCGGGGACAGCGGTGCCGTGGCGCGAGGGGCCGCTGCCGGACAGGGTGACGGGCCGGGTCGGGCTCGCGATCGCCGCCGGCCGGTTCGCGCTGGCTCAGGACGACGGCGTCCTCGTCGGCCCCTGGCACGACGACTACGTTGCCCGCCTGCGCGACGCCGAGATCGTCGCGCACGACTACAAGGCGCTGCCCCGGCTGACGCAGCTCCCGGCCGAGGACACGATGATCGCGGCATACCTGATCGAGCCGGGGCGTCCCGTGTACGCGCTCGACGACCTCGCCGCAGAGTACGGCGTCGAGGCGCTCCCCGACCCCGAAGTCGAGGAGGAGACGGCGGCGCTCGTGCGCGCGGCGGAAGTGCCGCGTCGGCTCGCGGCGCCGATCCGCGCGCGGCTGCGGGAGCGAGGCAGCGAACGTCTCTACGACGAGATCGAGCTTCCGCTCACAGCAGTACTTGCGTCGATGGAGGACGTCGGCATCAAGATCGACACGTATCGCATGGGGGAGATCACCGCTCGGCTCGCCGACCGGGTGGAGGAGCTCGAGTCGCGTGCGTTCGAGGTCGCGGGCGAGGAGTTCATGCTCGGCTCGACCCAGCAGCTCGCGCGCATCCTCTTCGAGAAGCTCGCGCTGACGCCGGGGAGGAAGGGCAAGACGGGGTACTCGACCGACACGCGCGTGCTGCGCGCGATCCGCCACGAGCACCCGATCGTCGAGGTCGTCGAGGAGTGGCGGGAGCTGACGAAGCTCCTGAACACGTATCTCGGTCCGCTGCCGACGCTCCTCGGGGAGGACGGCCGGCTTCA
>Ga0137372_10005217_pt1 | contig 12681 bp, 10 predicted proteins | sample SagtaG_6_FD_104911 | JGI IMG/M metagenome (GOLD analysis project Ga0137372, IMG submission 104911) | Vadose zone soil microbial communities from Sagehorn Ranch, Mendocino, California, USA - Sage1_R_60_16 metaG | ecosystem: Environmental > Terrestrial > Soil > Vadose zone | place: USA...
ATCTGCTGGAGAAACACGAACTGGGCGGGGCGATGCTGAAGGCGGTGAACCAATATCTGGAGAGCCGGGGCATGCGCATCACCACGGGGACGATTGTGGACGCAACCATTATTCATGCGCCTTCGTCGACCAAGAACCGGAGTGGAGAGCGCGACCCAGAGATGCATCAGACGCGCAAGGGAAAGCAGTGGTACTTCGGGCTGAAAGCACACATCGGAGTGGACTCCAAGCAAGGCCATGTGCATTCGGTGTGCACGTCGGCGGCTTCGGTGGCGGACAAGCACATGCTGCCCGACCTGCTGCACGGCGAGGAGCGCAAGGTGTGGGGCGACGGTGGATATCAGGGACAAGGAGAAGCCATCCGGCAGGCGGCTGGGCGCGCGCAAGATATGACCAGCCGGAGAGTGCAATACAAGAACTTTGTGGACGAGTTACAAAAGGCCAAGAACCGGGTGAAGGCCAGAGTGAGAGCGAAGGTGGAACACCCGTTCCGGATTCTGAAGCGCAACTTCGGCTTCGAGAAGGTGAGATACCGTGGGATTAAGAAGAACCATCATCGATTGTGCGCCAGCTTCGCGTTGGTGAACCTGTATCTGCACCGCAGACGGCTGGCAGTGGCGAGGGCGTAGTGTCTCTGCACCCCGCGTGAACAGCCAGTTCCGGTAAGCTCGCAAGCCATACGAAGAAATTCGTGACCTGTGCAGGTCTGGAATTTCCGGTCGCCTCAAAATCGATGGTTGCTCAGAGGTTCCCTAAGGAATTCTCTGACCCTGCTTATCGGACCCTGATGGGACCCAGATTATATTAGCGACCGTAGTGTGCAATTGCCACACCGAACCAGTTCCACTGACTGTTAGCTAACTCTGAAGCGCCTGATCAATCTTCTCTGCGTCGAATCCAACGATGACGAAACCGTCAATGACGATCACCGGCGTGGTCATGTAACCAAGTTTCTTAAGATCGGCCAAGGCGCCAGAATCCTGCGCTATATCCCTCTCTTGAAACTTCCTGCCCTTTTGCGAAAGATACTCTTTCGCTTGGTCGCAGAACATTCACCCATGCTGGGAATAAACTACGATGTTCTTCATCGGTCTTCACCTCCCGCTTGGGTCTTGCCGCTTCCCAGCAACCGCTGGATGGACTCCTTCGCTCCGCTGATCACATCGCGGACTGGATTGTCAGAATAAATCGGCTTCGGGGGAGCGTCTTGCCACAGCGTTCCCGGCGAATACACCGCGATGTAGTCCCACACCACGGTTGAGCGATTGTGCTCTCCGAGCAAGTTAGACAGCGCTCGTTTTCTGTCCCAATACTGTGTCGCTCGCGCATCAGCAATGCGAGCGAGTGCAGCGGTCGAAGGGGCGACAAAATCGGTCGGCAATACCGGTTCCCAGATCACAAACACTCGCACGTTTTGGCTGTTGACTTCTCGCAGCAATTGTCCCGTTGCAGAGGCCCCCTGCAGGCAAACGGCTCAAGTGGGTGACAGCATGACAACGACGCGGATCGAGGATGCGGAATCGTTGAATGCAGTCTTCAGAGGCATAAGATCGCCCGAAGAAAAACTAACGAGGGGTGGCTGACCCTTGGGTGTTGAGTGCCCGCCGTAGAAGTAATACAGGGCCCCAAACGCCACCAGAAGGACCACAACGAGAACGATTCGCTTTCGACTCATGATTTACGTGCCAAGAGATCGGCCACCAGGTTCGCGATCACCTGTGGAAAGAAGATGAATACAAACACCACAAATGCCGAGAACCACAAAAGAAAAGTGCTGATCCGGCTGGGATTGCAATTTCATTGCTTCGCTCGCCAGGACTTGTAAAAGCCAAAGGCAATCAGCAGCACCGACAGAACAAGCAGGTACGGTCGCAATTGTGCGACAAAGGCCGAGGTGCCCGCTGCTCCAGCCGCGAAGAGAAAAGGCAGCAGCGGCAGGCAGCAGCTTGACACCGCAATCACGCTGCCGAGTGCAGCCAGACTGGCGACCACGGTGCTACTGGACCCGGATTTATTTGTCGCTTGGTTTTCTTCTATTTGAGACATGCTTGTTCCCGTTAGACTCGTTTACTCGGTCAAGGTTCACGAGCAGCGGACAACAGTCCTGATGCTTGATTTCCCGTTTCAAGCGCAGCTCGCGATTGCAATTGCGTAGCGCGTTCGCAAGCTCCGCTTCCAGTCGGGCGAGACTGTTGATTTTCTCCCGAACAGCCCCCAGTTTGTGGTTGAGAATGGATTGCACTTCAGAACAAGAGTGGTGTTTTTGCCGTAGCGCCAGCAATTCCTTAATTTCGGTTAGAGAAAACCCTAGTTCCTGGGCATGTCGCACAAATATGAGATCGCGAATCTGCTCTCCATCGAACAAGCGATATCCACCCGCGCTGCGATCCCCACTCCTGATGAGTCCGAGTTTTTGATAGAAGCGGATCGTGTCCACGGTGACACGGGCCACTTTCGCGGCCTTACCGATGTGAACCGCCTCCGCCATGTCTATAAGGATAAACCCTAGAGTTATGTCCAGAGTCAAGAAGGATTCACTGTGCAGACTTCATTCAGCGCGACTTAACAAGCGTGAACGACTCGACTGACTAGGCGCAGCAATGTCTTGCCTTCAGGCCATCGATTCCTTCCTTCGCGATGATTGGAACCATGATCAAGGCTGCAATTGGATCTGCCCACCACCATCCGAAGGCTGCATTGAGGAGCAGGCCGACGAGCAAGATCGCCGAGAGATAAACACAGAAGTCAGTTTGCCGGGCATCGGCATTCATTGCTGCGCTGCCGAGGGCACTGCCAACCTTCTTTTTGGCGCGTGACAGAATTGGCATGATGACGAGGGAGACGCACGCCAGAACGATGCCGGGAATGCTATGCGCCGCTGCTGTTTTCCTTGCCAAATCCGCTATCGCTTCGTTGGCAATGTATGTGGCGAGCACGATGAAGCAAGCCCCTACAATTCTGAGACTTAGTTTTTCGTTTCGTTCTCGCCCTTCGACGTCCTCATCGACTGACATTCTCCAAAGCAACGTGGCACCTGATGTAACCTCGATGAAGCTATCCGTGCCAAATCCGACAAGCGAGATACTGCCAGCAAGCAGTCCCGCGCCGACGCCGATCAAGCCTTCGAGGGTATTCCACGCAATCGTGAAATATTCCAAACGTCTTCCGCGATGCGCAACCGCCCGGCGCGCAATCGTCATCTCCCTCATAGCGAGAGCATAGCAGGCGACACTCTTGGGCATCCAGGAGTGCATCAAACAGGACCCAAGGGCGTCTAGAGGTTAGAAAATTGAGTGACGGCTTAAGAGGCCGGAAGGAAGGAGTTCCCAATGATGATGTCAGGGATCGGAATGATTGGCTGCGCAATTGCATACCTCGTGCCATTGATTTTGCTGATCGTGATCTTGGTGAAGGTAAACCGAATCGCTAAGAACCAAGACAGAAGTCTGCCGCGCTCGTAGCCTGCGGAAAGTCCGCGCCACTCGCTTGTAAAATGCACGACTTCACTCATCTTCCTTCTGCACATGCAGGTCCCGCGACGTAGCGCGCGTTCCTTTATCAAAACGAAGAAAACGGGAACGAGAATGAGTACGTGAATGGTGGAAGTAATCATTCCGCCGACCATCGGAGCGGCAATCGGCTTCATCACGTCAGAGCCGATGCCAGTTGCCCAGAGGATCGGAATCAGGCTGGCGAGAACGGCGGAGACCGTCATCAGCTTTGGCCGGAGGCGATGCACCGCACCTTCAATGGCCGCTTCGTGAATATCGGCATCGCTGAGCGGGCTACCGGATGCGATCCGTTTCTCCAGCGATTCGTGCAGATACACAACCATAACCACACCTGTCTCGACTGCGATGCCGAACAAGGCGATGTATCCAACCCAAACTGCGACACTGAAGTTGTATCCAAGGAGCCACTGGAGAATCAGCCCGCCGGTCATGGCATAGAACGTGGGGAAGATCAGGACCATGGCCTCCGTGAGGTTGTGGAAGACCATGTACAGGAGAAGGAAGATCACGAAGAACACCACCGGCAAAATGATCTTCATCCGTTCCTTCGCTCGCAGTTGGAATTCGTATTCCCCCGACCACTGATAGGTATATCCCGCAGGCAATTGCAACTTCTGGCGAAGCATTTGGCTGGCTTGGTCTACAAAGCCGCCGTAGTCGGTGGTGTTGAGATCAATGTAGACATATCCCGTGAGCTGGCCATCTTCATCGCGGATCATCGCCGGCCCCCGCGAAAACGAAATCTTGGCTACTTCGGAAATCGGTATCTGCGCCCCAGAAGGTGTCGCAATCAACACGCGACTTAGTTCTCCGACGTTGTCGCGAAAATCTCGCTGGTAGCGGACATTGATCGGATAGCGACTGCGGCCTTCGACGTTTTCGGCCACGTTCATGCCTCCAATGCCAGATTCCACCGCCTGTTGCACATCGGCAATCGTCAAACCGTATTTCGCGGCTTCTGGACGATTGACGTCTACGTTGATGTAAAAGCCCTGCGAAACTCGCTCGGCAAAAACCGAACGTACCTGCGGTAAACCCGAGAGAATCTTCTGCACTTGTGCCCCGAGCTGCTGGATTTGCTCCAGATTCGTTCCTTGGAGTTTCATTCCCACGGGTGTCTTGATCCCGGTGAGAGCCATGTCAAGGCGGTTTTGCACTGGCATGGTCCAGGTGTTCGTCAGCCCCGGAAACTGGAGCTTCTCGTCCATTTCGCGGATCAGCTTTTCATAGGTCATCCCCGGCCGCCACTTTTCGCGCTGCTTGAGCATCACGGTCGTGTCATACATATCGAGCGGAGCATTGTCGGTAGCGCTGTCGGATCGTCCGACCACACCGAAGACGGTCTCAACCTCTGGAAAGGACCGGAGAATCCGATCCTGTTCTTGCAAGAGCCGCGAGGCTTGCGTGATCGAAATACCCGGAAGCGCCGTGGGCATGTAGAGAGATGAGCCTTCAAACAAGGGCGGCATGAATTGACTGCCCATCCTGAACATTAAGGGAAACGTCACCACCAGGAATGCCAGATTGAGCAACAACGTCGTTTTGCGGTATTTCAGGCAGAGTCGTAAAACCGGCAAATAAAGTGCCTGCGTAACCTTTGAAATCGGATTTGCCGATTCGGGCCGCAGCTTCCCTCGAATGAAAATGACCATCAGGATGGGAACCAAAGTGATGGCCAACAAGGACGAGAAGCCCACGGCCAGAGTTTTCGTCCATGCCAGGGGGCGGAACATGCGTCCTTCTTGTGCTTCCAGCAAGAACACGGGGAGGAACGAGACCACAATAATAAGGAGAGAGAAAAACAGGGCGGGTCCGACCTGTTTGGCGGCGTCGATGAGAATGCGCACCCGCTCACGATCCGATGCCGGAACGGGCCGCTCGGATAAATGTCGGTATCCGTTTTCCACCATGACGATGGCAGCGTCCACCAAGACACCAATCGCCAATGCCAGCCCGCCTAGCGACATGATGTTGGAACCGACATTGAGGTAATACATCGGAATAAAAGAAATTGCGAGCGCGATCGGTAAGGTGAGAATCGGGATCAGCGCTGAGCGGAAGTGAAACAAGAACACAATAATGACCAGGGAAACGATGACTGCTTCCTCCAGCAGGCTATGTTTCAAAGTGTTGATTGATTCGCTGATCAGGCCCCCGCGGTCATAGCCAGAAACGATCTCGACTCCCGGCGGCAGCGATCCTTTGATCTCAGCCAGCTTCTTCTTGACACCATTGATCACATTGAGGGCATTCAGCCCATACCGCATGACGACAATGCCGCCCACGGTCTCGCCTTCACCGTTCCACTCAGCTACACCTTCGCGCAGGTCTGGGCCGAAGGAAACCGTGCCCAGATCCTTGATGAGTACGGGCGTACCGTTCTTCGCCGTGACCGGCACGTTTACCAGATCATCGAGCGATTTGAGATAGCCCAGCCCGCGAATCATGTATCGCGTACCGCTCAGTTCGAGTACGCGGCCTCCGACTTCATTCGTACTCGATTTGACGCGGTCGATAACGGTCGAGAGGGGTATGCCATAAGCGAGCAGTTTGTTCGGATCAAGCTGCACTTGATACTGGCGCACGAACCCGCCGATGCTCGCCACTTCGGCCACACCGGGAACGGTTGCCAACTGGTAACGCAGGTGCCAGTCCTGAATGCTTCGCAGATCGGCGAGGCTCTGCTTGTGGCTGTGATCGACTAGCACATATTCATAGACCCAACCGGCACCGGTCGCGTCAGGACCGATGGCAGGATGAACGTTTGCAGGAAGCCGGCCAGCGATCGTCTGTAAATACTCCACAACGCGAGAACGAGCCCAATAAATATCGGTCCCGTCTTCGAACACCACAAAGACGTAGGAGTCATTGAACATGGTCTGCGCGCGTACCGCTTTCACCCGCGGTGCAGCCAGCAAAGCGGTGACTATCGGGTAGGTAACCTGATCTTCGATGATGTTGGGTGGTTCACCCTCCCAGTTGGTGTGAATGATGACTTGCACGTCCGAAATGTCAGGCAGGGCGTCTAGAGGGATGTGACCCATGGACCAGATTCCAGTCAGTGTGAGCAGAAGTACCCCGGTGAATACGACGAAGCGATTGTGTGCGCACCACCCGATGATTCGGGAGATCATGACTACATGCCTCCCGTCGCATTGAGCGTGAGCTGCTTGTTGGCAATCGTCTGCCCGTTTTGTTGTGCCCGAATGGTGACCTGCCAAGTGCCGCCGGAGCCGAGATCGCCCTTGCCTTCATACATTCCACCGCCTTTGTCGCTGGCATTGATGACGGTCTTCATCGAGGCCATTCCCATCGCCGGCATTGCGGCCATGTAGAAGGTCACGGTCACGTTTGCTCCCGTGATCGGTTTCCCATCCTGTCCAGTCAGCCTCACGCGAACGGTGTTGCTGCCTTTGTGCGGAGGGTCGGGATCAGTCGTCAGTTCCACATTCACTTGCTGTTCCGTTGGAGCATTCATGGAAGCTGCCTGACCAGCGCCGGGAGGTGGTGGAACAAACGCACCCGCGGCTGCCTGCAATTGCGCTTCGGAATCAATCAGAAAGTTTGCCGAAGTGACGATTTGTTCCTGTGCCTTTATGCCCCTCGTGACCACCAGTTCATCGCCGACTTGAGGCCCCAACTCGACTTCACGCGGCTCAATGCTCCCTTCGCCTTTGTAGACGAATAGCAAGTTCTTGGTCCCTGAGTGAAAAGCCGCGCTGGCCGGTACGACCAACTGCCGTCCCATCGGCAGCTTCGCGCGAACGTTGACGTACATTCCGGGCCTCAACTTCAGGCCAGGATTCGCAAACACCAACCGCACCGGCAGCGTGCGCGTGTTCATGTCCAGCTGGGGGAGGATGTAGTCCACGCGGCCGCTGAAGACTCGTCCGGGATACGCGTCGACTGTGACCTCTGCCGGATCTCCCGGCTTGATCTTCCCTGCGTCGCTTTGGAATACCTGGGCGAGCACCCAAACCTCAGAGAGGTCAGTGATCGTGTACAGCATGGTTTCGGGCTGAACGTACATATTGGGCAGTGCGTTTTTCTGCGTGATGTAGCCCGAAACAGGAGAAGAGATGGTGAGATCCGTGATGGCCTTTCCGCCTTGATCCAATTTCTCGATTTCGGCAGGAGACACTTCCCATTGCAGAAGTCGCTCTTTGGCCGCACTGAAGAGAGAAGACGCACCCGAAGCTACCCCGTTCACTTTGCTTTGGTGCAACGACTCGGAGTTCTTCTTTGCCAGCAAGTATTCGTGCTCGGTCGAGACGAGATCAGGGCTATAGATCGTAAATAGTGGCTGGCCCTTGCCAATGAAATTGCCTGTGGCGTCGGCATAGACTCTGCGAATCCATCCGGCGAATCGGGTCTGCACATAGGCCTGTCGCCGCTCATCAACTTGCACATTGCCGTAGAAACGAAGCTCCGCGTTGACCGGCTTGGATTCAACCTTCCCCAGCACAACGCCGATGCTTTGCATCCGCTGGGGCGTGAGCTGGAAGGGGGCAAGCGGCATCTCTTGCATGTTGCCAGTCTGCTTCTCCGCCGCCGATCCTGGCTCGGAATCTGAGGCATTTGCCGATGCAGTTTGTGACATCGCCTCCATTGACTCTTTTGCGGAACCGTTGCCAGACTGCGAAGCATTTTCAGCATGGCTCAAGCGCCACCACAATGCGGACGCCACAATCGCGAACACAACGGTCGTGGTCAATGCAATCCAAAACGCGAGGCGATAGTTATTGTTTTCTATACGGAGCATGTCTGATCCCTCATTTGTATTCGTTCTGAAGTTGCGCTCGTTCATGGCAGATTCACCCCGGTAAGGCGCTCTACTTCAGCCAGCGCTGATTCATGTTCCACCAACTCATTTCGGTATTCCAAATCGAGGTTCAGAACATCGAGGAACCCGGACAGCAAGCTCTCGAAGTCCTGTTTGTTTGATTGGTAAGCAGATAGGGCCGATTGAAATGTAGCTTCCGATTGCGGGAGGAGACCGTCGCTGTAGATCCTTAACCGCTCTTCCGAAGTCTTGGCGCGCACATACTGCTGCTGTACCGCCGAAAGCACGCGCTGCGATTCAGCGTCCAGCTCTTGCCGTGCTCGCTCCTGGTTCTCCTGCGCTTCCGCCAGTTCGGCCTTCTGGCGCCCGCGATTCGGCAGCCGAATGCCGAATGTCGCCATGTAGTAATCGCGGAACTTATCTGCCGTATGCTCGTACGTATAGCCAACGTTGAAGTCGGGACGGAAATTCTTGTGCGCCAATTCCACCTGGGTTTCTTGCCGCCGGATGGCGGCCCGCCTTGAGTGCACATCCGGATTCTGTTCGCGAGCTTTCTGCAGGAGTTCGGTTGCGGTGTACGGAAGGGCTCGCAATGTGAGGGTCTCGGCAACGATGTCCTCGGTGTCCTGCGGACGTCCCAAGACCTGCTTGATCTGGGCTTCAAGCAATCCTTCTTCCTGATGGTGGTGTGCGATCTCTTGGAGAATCTTCGTGTGTTGCAACTGAGCTTTCAGCACATCCTGCTGATTGCCCTGGCCCACACGGTAGCGTGCCTCGGATGCTTCCTGTACCTGATTCAGTAACGCGTCACTTCTCTGTAGAACCCCGAGTGTCTGCTGAATGTAGGCCAAGCGGAAGTAGACGATCTTGAGATTTCCGACGACCGCTCTGCGCGTTGAATCGGTCTGCGCTTCCATGGAGTCAGCCTCGTGTTCGGCGACATGGGCGCGCAACTGCCGTTTGCCCGGATAGGGAATGTCCTGCGACGCCCCGAACCCGATGTAGGCGAAATCGCTGTTGCTGTAGCCGGCGAAGGGTCGCGGACTGCCCACACTGAACTGCTGCACCGAGAGTTGCGTCTCGGGTAGCGCAGAGGCCTGCTTGGGAACATTTCGAGAAGCCTGCCAAGCGTGGAACGAGGCCGCAATCTGCGGATTCTTCTGCTCTGCCTCTTGGATTAGCTCACGCAGAGAGGTGGGCATCCCCGCGTGCTCGGCCATGCCGGGGGACTCAGGAGTCGAGGCAGACTGTTGCGAATTTCCGGTTTGTTGAGCTGTTCCCTTGGCCGGAAGCACCATTGTTCCGACGAGCACAGCCACACTAATTAGCGAAATACGAGTGCACCCGAAGAGACTTCGGGACAAATAAGTGGATTGCATCTTTCCTCCGCAAACAAACAACCGGCTGTAGGCGCACGGACGTGCAGACGCACGAGTGCGTTAGCAACTCAGAGGAAAAGAGGATCAGATTCTTAAGATGGTTGTGGTTAGAGACTCTAGTCCTGGGGGACTATGCGTGCACGAAACACGCGACGACCATTGTGCGAGGGAACAGTACACGTCGGCTTGGGCGGTAAGGGGAAGCGCGTGAAACAGAACCAAACTGACATGATCCAGTTGCGAGGATGCAGTTTTCAGAGCGTGAAAATCCGCAGGCGAGGCGGTTACCTTACAGCAAGGATGGGATTTCGCCATTCCCATATCCCCACACTGCTCGGCCATCTTCTTGCAACACTCGCGTTCCGCCGAGGTCATTGTTGTACCTGGCAACACGCACGCCGCGACCGGCAACGCAGCCAGCATCAGCGCCAGAGCGGAAACACCGACTTTGATTAACAGTTTCAACATCACCAGTCTATCTACCACTGACAGTAAGACGCAACAGGCGGGAAAAGGTTTCACCTTACCCCCGTCACGCAGATCGGCAACCCGTGCATGGTACTGCCGAGTCCTAGGACCTCTTCCTAACGCTCCCCCACGAGCACGATTTCTTCAACAGGGATGGAAGGAATACTGCTTCACCGCCAACACATGTAGCCTTTTCATGCCACCTCTGATGAGAATGGCGGGAGCGACGGGACTCGAACCCGCGGCCTCCTGCGTGACAGGGCAGAGTTCGTCAGATAGCAAGTCAAGATCTTGTGTTCAGCAAATTCATCAAGGTCTCGGTATATTTCTCGGCCGATTCAATACGAACGGCAATGATCGCGAACTGTGGGAGAGGGCCTTGGATCGTTACTCGATGTTTGTGAAGCGCTCCAATCTAGCGCTTGAGAAGGACGATCACATAGTGACTGGACACTGCTGTCTTCTCAAAAACCCCAGCTCGCTCGGGGAAGGACATTCGCGGCGTACCATTTTCATAAGCGAGTGTTGTCGTGGTGGTGTCCCGATAGCGGACTCGGTTCCGAACGTTCCTCGTTCTCACCTGAAGGAGCATCAATGCGGAGTCATGTCTTCGGAATCTGCTCAACGGATCGCGGCTCGAACCGGGCGATTAGCATCGCAATTCCCGTGACCCGGCCCACGATCTCAGCATCATGGGGATAGCGAAGAATAGCGGATCGGAACCGGTGATTTCGGGTACGGGACAAGCAATAAGCGGCTTCCCTCGTGGTCGCACCAACTGCAAGCGTAGCGGTCGTCCCTGAGTTCCACGAAATAGACGGGACGTTCATGTTCGCTGGGCCACAGGCCCTTGACGACTCTGTTTTGGTGCGGATCAATCTGAACGAATGCCCCGGGCCGGATGAGAGGATCCAGTGTGTAGTCCTCAGTCCCGACGTACCCGTAGAGAACATCGCTTGTTCCGGCGTGCTGCGCCAGAAAGAAAGGCATTTCACCCAAGCCCTGGAACATCCGATGGACAAGGTTCGTCCGATCCAGCAGGACCTTGTCTGGCAATTTCAGGGACGGCGACCCGACCGGCTGCACTCGCGAAACATCGCTTGCGCTGAGGTGGGTGTACGGCAGCGCTATTAAGCCTCGCTCATGGTCCAGGTCACTGATGTTAAGTCCGAAGAGCGACAGGATCTCGGTGATGTCGCATCCGTAGATGAGGCTGAGGCTGTGGAACTTCGCGAGACGCGGTCTCGACCTCCCATTTTCGAGGTCGCTTACCCAATTGTGAGGCACAAGGTAAGCCGGGTTCTTTTTTTCCTCTACAATTCGTCGGCTGAATCGCTCGACATCGCGGATGGACAAGTGCCGCTGCTCGCGTTTGACGCGGAGACGTTTGCCAGCTTCGGTACTTGACGACTGGGCCAACATTGGGAACGGCTCAGGTTGGCGTTGCGGTATGGTAGGCGCAAATCAGACTCTTTGTCCACAGGGATTCCATTTCGTTCGCGAATCCGACAAGCTTCGCAGAATATCTCCTATAGGTCGGCGAGCCATCCGCCCGCCCACTTACACCGAAGTGGTCGAAAGTCCGACCATGACCGCAGGGGTAACCAGTTATTCCCGGTCCCCAAAAGCCGCTATTTCTGCGCGGAAATTGAGTGTTTGCCCGAAATACCGGACAAGTTATAGATATTTGTGACAGTACCCACGACAATTATGTAAACCGGGGAAATCTCTGCGAGCAGTTTCAGAGCCGGCAAACAAATGTCGTTCGGGTCCTACTTGCTTCGATAGTACTCGGGCTTCGAATCGCCAGCCGAGGGGGCACTTCTCGCGAAGAAAGACGCAACGAGAGGTCCGGCAGTGCCTTCCCAGCCAAGAAGCAGGTCGAATGGTGAACTCGCGGAGCGCGTCAAATCGATTCTGGCGAGCAAGAATCTCACGCTTTACCAGGTCTCTGAAAGCTCGGCAGAGCTTTTCGGCCGGTCGTCGCCTCAGTATCTGCCCCACAATCTCTATTACGATCTCCGCCACGGGAGCGTCAGCCCGAGTCTGTTTCAGTTGTTCGCCTTTAGCCGGATTTCTGGCTACAGGCTCGTGGACTGGCTGCGAGTCTTCGGGTTCGATGTCGAGGCGATTCCTCGCTTACAGATCCAGCTTTCGTCAAACCGCACGGCTCTCGTGGATCGATCGTCCCAGGATCCGCAAAGGTTCGTACCTTGGCTTCGGAATCTGACCACCCGAGCCGTCTCCGAGGATGTGATTCCATTGTCGCAGGTCCTCGAATGGACGAATCCTCGCACGCTGGACTCACTCGCGGGACTTAGGAACAAAGGGTTCCTCTACGCGAAGATCGGATACCAGGACGCGTGGAGTTTTCCAGAACTGCTTCCCGGCAGCATAGTGCGCGTACGCCCGATATCAATGGATGATCTCCTGCAGCGGCCAAGAGAACAATCCAAAGGTTTGATCTTGCTTGAGCACGCAAAGGGGCTCTGTTGCTGCCGTATCCGCGTTATCCGTGCCGGACGGATCGCGATGGTGC
>Ga0137372_10005223_pt1 | contig 12677 bp, 13 predicted proteins | sample SagtaG_6_FD_104911 | JGI IMG/M metagenome (GOLD analysis project Ga0137372, IMG submission 104911) | Vadose zone soil microbial communities from Sagehorn Ranch, Mendocino, California, USA - Sage1_R_60_16 metaG | ecosystem: Environmental > Terrestrial > Soil > Vadose zone | place: USA...
AGCTCCAGCGCCACCTCGAGCGGCGCCGCGCCCGGCGTGCCCCGGACACAGGGGGACCGCCCCCGCATGCGGTAGCGCGGGAGCCAGTCGGACCGGTCGCCGTCGTTGAACACCTCCCGCAGGTGGATGACCTCGATGCCCGACCCGCGGCAGAAGCGGAGGAGCTGCTCGACGTCCTGCTGGAAGCGAGGGAACGCCTTCTCCAGATCCGCCGACCAGAAGTCCCGCTGCACATCGACCACGAGCAGAGCGAACTCGTCCCAGTTCTGGTCGGCCATGTGACCCTTTCGTAGCGCGTGCCGCTTGACCACGGTCAAATGCAGTTCCCGCGCCGCGGTCCAAGTTGCCGTAGTCACGATGGGCACCGGCGGGCTCGGAAGCATTTCTTGCGCCTTAGCCGGTCGAGCGGGACGGGGGCGCGAAACTCGTGCGCCATCGTCAGGGATCGAGCGAGCGCCCCGAATCGCGAAGCTCCTGCATCACCTCGGGGATCACCGGCAGCAGGTCGGTCGCGAGGAGGCCCGAGCGGAGCCCGCGGGCGGCGCGCCTGCCCGCCGCGGCGTGCACGTAGACGCCCGTCACTGCCGCCTGGAAGGGGTCGCTTCCCTGTGCCAGGAGCGCCGCGACGAGGCCCGCGAGGACGTCTCCCGTGCCGCCCGTCGCGAGCGCCGGCACCGCGTGCGGGTCGACTGACGAGCGGCCGTCCGGCGACGCGACGATGGTGTTCGCGCCCTTCAGCACCACCACCGACCCCCACCGCCGCGCGGCGTCGAGCGCCAGCGCGAGACGGTTCGACTGCACGGCGTCGATCGGTTGCCGCACGAGCCGGGACATCTCCCCTGGATGCGGGGTGAGGACGCGCGCGCGGCCGTCCTCACCGAGGTGGCCGAGCACGGCCTCGTCCTCGGCGAGCGCGTTCAGCGCATCGGCGTCGAGCACGAGCGGGAGCGCCGTCCGCGAGAGGAGCGCGACGAGGCGCGACGTCGCCGGGTGACGGCCGAGCCCGGGGCCGACCACCGCGACCGTCGCCCAGTCGGCCAGGGTCCGCGCGATCGCCTCGAACGATTCCGGGCCGAGAGCTCCGGGCGCGCTCTCCGGGACGGGGCTCACCTCGACCTCGGTGACCTTCACCGCGAGGATGGCATGGATGGAGCTGCCGACGACGAGCCGCACCTGCCCCGCGCCCCCCCGCAACGCGGCGGTGGCGGCGAGGAACGGCGCACCGGTGAAGGCCCCGCTGCCTGCCACCACCGCGACCCGCCCGAACGTGCCCTTGTGGCCGTCGGCGGGCCGCGCCGGGATCGCGACCGGTGCCGGGGGCGGGAGCAGCTCGTCTGGACCGGGCATCCGCCCTCCGATGCGGGACGACCGCGCCGGCAGGCGCGTCGATTCGCTCGGCGATTGTAAGGCGCGAGGCACGAAGGTTCCGGGGCGCCGCGGCGCCCCTCCGCTCGCCGGGACCCTTTCGGGCCTCGGAGACGTGAGGCAGGACGTGTGCCCAGGTCACGTGACCGCGGACAAGTTTTTCCTCCGGTACAATCCGCTCGTGATCACGGCAGCGACCAAGGCGCGGAAGAAGAAGGCTCCTCCACTCGTCCTCCTCGTCGAGGACGACGACCATCTCCGCGAAGCGCTGTCCGAGATCATCGAGACGCGTGGCTTCCGCGTCACGTCGGCGGGAGACGGCGCCGAAGGTCTCGACCTCCTTCGGTCGGGGCTGCGTCCGGAGGCGGTCTGCCTCGATCAATGGATGCCCATCCTCGACGGCGCCGGCGTGCTCGCCACGATGAAGGCCGACCCGGCGCTCGCCGCGATCCCCGTCGTCTGGATGAGCGGCGACTGGCGGCAGCCGCCGGCTTCCGTGACGGCGGCGCTGGAGAAGCCGTTCGACATCGAGCACCTGCTCGAGCTGCTCGGGTCGCTCTGCGACGCGGAGTGACGCGCCTCGCTCGCGCCTCGTCGCATCCGCCTGCTCACCTCACGAGCGGCTCCCGGGCGCGACCACCCGTCAGCGCGCGTCGGCGAGCGACGCGCGCGCCGCGGCGAGGAGCCTCGCCGTCGCGCAGCCCAGCGCCGCGATGGGCCGCTCCACCCGGACGAGCGCCCGGCGCCATGCGCGCTCGCGGGCGAGCGCGTGGCGCAGCTTCGCGGCGGCAGCGCGGCGCTCGCGGCCGCACGCGTCGTTGAAGGCGCGCACGAGCGACTCGAGCTCGTCCATCGTCACCTCGAGCTGCTCGTGCAGCGAGCGCCTCGGCCTCGCGAGGCGCGCCGCGATCTCGTCCGCCCGCGCGGCGAGCGCCTCCGCGACGTCGGCGGCGCCGCGCAGCCGATCGAGCAGCTCGGCTCGCGAGAACACCCGGTCGTGAGCCGGGCGCGGCGGCCGCCGCGGGTCCGCGCCACGGCCGGCCCCGGCCCGGCGCTCACGCCTGGTGAGCACCCCGGCCGAGTGGATCTCCTCGAGCGGCGACGCGGCCGGTACGATGGGCGGAAATGGCGTCGAGCTGTTCACGTCCACGACGCGCGTGAAGTGCTCGGCCCAGCAATGGTCCTCGCCGTAGCCGGTGTCCGTCATGCCGACGCTGACCAATGCCGGATCGGCCAGGTCGGGGTAGCGCGCCTGCAGCGCCTCGATCTTCGCGCGGTTGCTGTTGATGTGGGTCCGGCTGGGCGGGGACACGCGCGGCGCGGCCGCGCGGCCCCGGCGCGAGGGCGGGACCCAGTAAGGCGAGGTCGCCTGCCCCTCGTGCTCCTCGACTCGCGAGCAGACGACGTCGTCGACCCCGAGCGCCTCGGCCGCCACCGCCAGGGTCGGCTCGGGCGAGGCGCTCGCGATGACGATGCGGATGCCGGGGCAGCGCTCCCGCAGCCATGCGAGGTCCTCGCGCTCGATGACCTGATCGTCGGCGTGCCGATCCCACACGCGCCGGGCGAGCGCGCGGAGCTGCGCGGCGGCGGTCCCCGCCATGTGGCGCATGAGCGCCGTCTGGGGCACGCGCTGGGCCGCGGCGATCGGCTCCGGGCCGAGGAGCCGGAAGCTCCAGCGGTGCGTCACGCCGAACCGCCGCGCGAGCTTGCCGAGGAACAGGTAGAAGAGCCCGGGGTACGCCCAGTTGCGCGCGCCGATGAGGAGGTACCGGAGCAGCGCAACGGGGCGCCTCCAGTCGAGGAAGAAGCGCCCAGGACGGCGGCGGTGCTCCACCTCCGCGAGCCGCTCCGCGCCGTAGGCGTCGCGGGCGCACAGCTCCCAGCCGAGCAGCTCGCCCATGTTGCGCCCGAGGTGCAGCGTGCGGTCGAGGTCGAGGATGAGGTAGCGCGTCTGCGGCGGGACGGCGCGGCGGCACAGCTCGCGGAAGTCGATGGGATCGCCGTGGATGACGAGGCGCTCGACGACCCGCGTCCGGCGGGCGTCCGCCGTGGCCGGGAGCGGAGCGGAGACCGCGGGGGCTCCGGCAGGGCGGCTCAGTGCGCGGGCGTCCGGGGAGTGGGCGAGGTCGGCGAGCATGGCGAGGACCCTGCGACCGCTCCACGGTCGCGTGTCCGGTTGTACGACGCGCGCGTCACCATCTCGTCACGGCCAGGCGAGCGCGCCCGGCGATCACGCAGGGCGGCGGAGCGGCACGAGCGCGCGAAGCCGGGCGTCGCGCAGAGAGAGGCCCACCCACGTGCCTCCTCCTGCTCGATCTTCGATGAGGGGAAGCTGAGCGGGCCGCTCGGCCGGCCGGCATGGGCTCTCCCGAGGGGCGGCGCTATAGTGGGGCGTCCCGCCGCGGAGGTGACGTGAAGCGCTCGGGCAAGACCGGGCAGCGCCTCGCAGCCATCTTCCTGATGGGCTGCATCCTGCTCAATTACCCGATCCTCTCGCTCTTCGCCCGCCGCGGCGAGATCGCCGGCATCCCGCTGCTGTATGCCTACGCGTTCGGCTCGTGGACGCTCCTCATCGCGCTCATGGCGCTCGCCGTCGAGCGGCCGCGGGAGTAGCGATGCTCCAGGGATGGGTCATCGTCCTCGTCTCGTTCGCCTACCTGGGCGTGCTGTTCGCGATCGCGCACTGGGGCGACAGGCGGGCCGAGGCCGGTCGCTCCATCATCGCGAACCCGTACATCTACGCCTTCTCGCTCGCGGTCTACTGCACGACCTGGACCTTCTACGGCAGCGTGGGGCGCGCCGCCTCGAGCGGCATCGGCTTCCTGCCGGTGTACCTGGGGCCGACGCTCGTGGTGGGGCTGTGGTGGTACGTCTGGCGGAAGATCATCCGCATCAGCAAGACGTACCGCATCACCTCGATCGCCGACTTCGTCGCCTCCCGCTACGGCAAGAGCCAGGCGCTGGGCGGGCTCGTGACGGTCATCGCGGTCGTCGGCGTCATCCCGTACATCTCGCTCCAGCTGAAGGCGATCTCGAGCAGCTTCACCATCCTCCTGCAGTACCCGCACATCGTGATGCCGGCCAAGGCCGTGGCCCTGCCGGTCGTCCAGGACAGCGCGCTCTACATCGCGCTGACGCTCGCCGCGTTCGCCATCCTCTTCGGCGCGCGCCACCTCGACGCGACCGAGCGGCACGAGGGCCTCGTCGCGGCGATCGCCTTCGAGTCGATCGTGAAGCTCCTCGCCTTCCTGGCGGTGGGCGCGTTCGTCACGTTCGGCCTCTACCACGGGTTCGGCGAGATCTTCGCCCTCGCGCGCGCGACGCCGCGGCTCGAGGGACTCCTCACCGTCGAGGGCGGCCGTGGCGGCTACGGCACCTGGGCGTTCATGACGCTCCTCTCGATGCTCTCCATCATGTTCCTGCCGCGGCAATTCCAGATCTCGGTCGTCGAGAACGTGGACGAGAACCACCTCGGCAAGGCGATCTGGCTCTTCCCGCTCTACCTCCTCCTCATCAACGTCTTCGTCCTGCCGGTCGCGCTGGGCGGGCTCCTGCACTTCGCAGGCGGCGGCGTGGACGCGGACACCTTCGTCCTGACGCTGCCGATGGCTCAGCACAAGGAGTCGCTCGCGCTCTTCGCCTTCATCGGCGGGCTCTCGGCCGGCACCGGGATGGTGATCGTCGAGACGATCGCCCTCTCGACGATGGTCTGCAACGACCTCGTGATGCCGGTGCTCCTGCGGCTGCGGGCGCTGCGGATCCACGAGCGGCAGGACGTGTCGCGGCTGCTCCTCGCCATCCGGCGCTTCGCCATCGCGGTCATCCTCCTGCTCGGGTACGTCTACTTCCGCGCCGCGGGCGAGGCGTACGCGCTCGTCGCGATCGGCCTCATCTCGTTCGCGGCGGTGGCGCAGTTCGCGCCGGCCATCCTCGGCGGGATCTACTGGAAGGGGGCGACGCGGACGGGAGCCATCGCCGGGCTGTCGGCCGGCTTCGCGGTGTGGGCGTACACGCTCATGCTCCCGTCCTTCGCGAAGTCGGGGTGGCTGCCCGCCGGCTTCCTCACGGACGGACTGTTCGGGATCGCGCTGCTCCGGCCGCAGGAGCTCTTCGGGCTCACCGGGCTCGACGAGATCTCGCACTCGCTCTTCTGGAGCATGCTCGCCAACATCGGGACCTACGTGGGCGTCTCGGTCGCGGGCCGGCCGGGCGTCGCGGAGACGAGCCAGGCCGCCCTCTTCGTCGACGTCTTCCGCCACACCCAGGGCTTCGAGCGCTCGCCCATCTGGCGCGGCAGCGCCTCGGTCCAGGATCTCCTGCCGCTCATCGGGCGCTTCCTCGGGCCGGAGCGGGCGCGCGAGGCCTTCCTCGCCTTCGCGCGCCGCCGCGGCCTCTCCTCGATCGACGAGCTGCGCGCCGACGCGGACCTCGTCCAGTTCGGAGACGCAGCTCGCGGGCGCCATCGGGGGCGCCTCGGCGCGGGTCATGGTCGCCTCCGTCGTGCAGGAGGAGCCGCCGAGCCTCGACGAGGTGATGGGCATCCTCGACGAGGCGTCGCAGGTGCGCGCCTACAGCCACCAGCTCGAGCAGCAGTCGCGCGAGCTCGAGGCCGCCACGGCCGAGCTCCGCGCCGCCAACGCGCAGCTGCAGGAGCTCGATCGCATGAAGGACGACTTCATGTCGACCGTGTCGCACGAGCTGCGGACGCCGCTCACGTCGATCCGCGCCCTCTCCGAGATCCTGCACGACGACCCCAGGACCGCGCTCGCGGAGCGCAAGCATTTCCTCGGCATCATCCTGAAGGAGACGGAGCGGCTCACCCGCCTCATCAACCAGATGCTGGACATGGCCAAGTTCGAGTCCGGGAACGCGGAGTGGCACACCTCCGAGCTGGACGTGCGCGAGGTCGTCGAGGAGGCGGTGGACGCGACGAGCCAGCTCTTCCGCGAGCGCGAGGTGGACGTCACGATCTCCGCGGCCGGGCCGCTCCGGCGCGTCCGGGCCGACCGCGATCGCCTGATGCAGGTGCTGCTGAACCTGCTCTCGAACGCGGTCAAGGTCTGCGCGCCGGGCGAGGGGCGGGTCGAGATCGGGCTCTCGGAGGGGCGAAGCGCGCTGCGCGTCGATGTCCGCGACAACGGACCCGGCATCGGCCCGGCCGATCACGAGACCATCTTCGAGAAGTTCAGGCAGGTGGGCGAGACGGCCGGCGCCAGGCCGCGCGGCACGGGCCTCGGGCTCGCCATCAGCCGGCGCATCGTCGAGCACCTCGGCGGGCGGATCTGGGTCGAGAGCGCGCTCGGACAGGGCGCCACCTTCTCGTTCGAGCTGCCGCTCGAGGCCGGCCCGCCCGCCGCGGCCGTCGAGCGGAAGGCGGCGCAGCGCGCCGGATAGGAGGGGAGATGGGCAAGCGGATCCTCATCGTGGACGACGAGCCCAACATCGTGCTCTCGCTCGAGTTCCTGATGAAGCGCGAGGGATACGAGGTCGCGACCGCCGGCGACGGCGAGGCCGCGCTCGAGGCCATCGCGGCGCAGACGCCCGACCTCGTGATCCTCGACGTGATGCTGCCGAAGATGAACGGGTTCGACGTCTGCCGCCGCGTCCGGGCCGATCCGCGCTGGAGGGCGGTGCCGATCCTCATGCTCACCGCCAAGGGCCGCGAGAGCGAGGTGTCGAAGGGGCTCGGCCTCGGCGCCGACCTGTACGTGACGAAGCCGTTCTCGACGAAGGAGCTCGTCGCCCAGATCAAGGGCCTGCTCGCGGCCGCACGCGATCCCGGCGGAGAGCGATGAGCGCGAAGGAGACAGGGCCGGGCGAAGGGGCCGATCGGCGCCGCCCCTCCGCGCTCACGATGTACAGCCCGCTCTCCGCCATCCTGCGCCGCGAGCCCATCACGGTGCCGCTCGAGGCGTCGGTGCGCGAGGCGCTCGAGACGATGGAGCGGATGCGCATCGGCTGGATCGTGGTCGTCGATCCGCGCTCGCGCGCCCCCCTCGGCATCTTCACGCTGCAGGACCACCTGCGGCGCGTGACGCTCGCCGGCGGCGATCTCGCGCAGCCGATCGCCTGCGTCATGACGAGCGGCCTCATCACGGTGACGCCGCAGGCCACCGCGCACCAGGCGGCGCTCACGATGGCGCGGAACGGCGTCCAGCACCTCGTGGTCGTGGACGGCGAGGGGCGGCTCGCCGGCATCGTCTCGGAGAGCGATCTCTTCGGCCTGCAGCGCATCGGCGTCGAGGAGGTGAGCGAGGACATCAGGAGCGCCCGCGACGTGGAGGGGCTCCGCAGCGCGGCGACCGGAATCCGGCGCCTCACCGACGCGCTCCTCGCGCAGGGCACGAGCGCCGAGACGATCACGCAGTTCATCTCGACCCTGAACGACCTGCTCACGATGCGCATCATCGAGCTCACCGCGGACGAGCTCGACCTCGCGCCGGTGCCCATGTGCTGGATCGCGCTCGGCTCGGAGGGGCGCCTCGAGCAGACGTTCACCACCGACCAGGACAACGGGATCGTGTTCGAGGCGGACGAGGGCGACGCCGAGGAGGTGCGCCGGTCGCTCCTGCCCTTCGCGCGAGCGGTGAACGCGAAGCTCGACGCCTGCGGGTTCCCGCTGTGCAAGGGCAAGGTCATGGCGGGCAACCCCATGTGGTGCCTCCCGCTCGCGGAGTGGAAGCGCACCTTCGCGAGCTGGATCTACGAGCCGCAGCCGGAGGCCCTGCTCAACGCCGCCATCTTCTTCGACCTCCGGCCCATCTACGGCCGCGACACGCTCGCCGAGCGGCTGCGCGAGTTCCTGCTCTCGGCCGCCGTGGACCACCCGCTCTTCCTGCGCCTCATGGCGGAGAACGCGGTCGGGTGCCAGCCGCCGCTGGGTACCTTCCGCGACTTCGCCTACGACCGCTCGAAGGAGTTCCCGCACACGCTGGATCTCAAGGCGCAGGGCGCGCGCCCCTTCGTGGACGCCGCCCGCATCCTCGCGCTCGCGCACGGCGTGCCGCACACGAGCACGGCGGAGCGGCTGCGCGCAGCCGCCGAGACGGGCCGCTACGAAGCGGAGGCGCTCGCCGCCATCGTGGACGGCTTCCATTTCATCCACCTCATGCGCCTGCGCAACCAGTGCCGCTACCAGGGCTCGCCGGAGGGCGCGAACCGCGTCGACCCGGAGGACCTGAACGAGCTCGACCGGCAGGTGCTGAAGCAGGCCTTCCGGCAGGCGCGCAAGCTGCAGGGCTGGCTCATCCAGGAGTACGGCCTGCGGACGTGAGCGACGCCGCCGTTCCCGCGGCGAGGGTGGGGTAGCATGCGCCGCCATGTCGTTCCTGAGGGACCTCTCGCTCTCCGCCGTGATCGCCGGCTTCGTCACGGTGCTCGTGGGCTACACCAGCTCCGCCGTCATCGTCTTCCAGGCGGCGAGGGCGAGCGGCGCCGGGCCGGCCGAGATCGCCTCCTGGATGTGGGCGCTCGGGATTGGCATGGGGATCACCTGCATCGGCCTGTCGCTGCGGTACCGGGTCCCCGTGGTGACGGCCTGGTCCACGCCGGGCGCGGCGCTGCTCGCGACGAGCGCCGTGGGCTTGCCCATGTCGGCGGCCATCGGCGCGTTCCTCGCGTCGGCCGCGCTCATGGTGCTGTTCGGCGTGACGGGCTGGTTCGAGCGCGGGATGTCGAAGATCCCGGTGCCGCTCGCCTCGGGCATGCTGGCGGGCGTCCTGCTGCGCTTCGGCCTCGACGTCTTCGTCGCGATGAAGACGCAGCTCGGGCTGGCGCTCTCGATGTTCGCGCTCTACCTCGCCGGCCGGCGCCTCTGGCCGCGCTACGCGGTGGTCGTCGTGCTGGCGCTCGGGAGCGCCCTCGCGGCGAAGCTCGGCCTGCTCGACCTGCACGGCGTGCGGCTCGAGCTGGCGCGGCCGATGTTCGTCGCGCCGACCTTCTCGGCGAGCGCGCTCGTCGGCGTCGCCGTCCCGCTGTTCATCGTCACGATGGCCTCCCAGAACGTGACCGGAGTCGCGGTGATGCGGGCGTCCGGCTATACGGCGACGCCGGTGTCGCCGCTCGTCACGTGGACGGGGCTCACGACGCTCGTGCTCGCCCCGTTCGGCGGATACGCCTTCAACCTCGCCGCCATCACGGCCGCCATCTGCATGGGGCGCGAGGCGCACGAGGATCCGGCGAAGCGCTACATGGCGGCCGTGTCGGCCGGAGTCGTCTACCTCCTGCTGGGCCTCTTCGCGGCCACCATCGGCGCGCTCTTCGCGGCGTTCCCGAAAGAGCTCGTGCTCGCGGTGGCGGGGCTGGCGCTCCTCGGCACGATCGGGAACGGCCTCGCGGCCGCGATGAAGGATGATTCCCAGCGGGAGCCGGCGCTCGTCACGTTCCTCGTCACGGCCTCCGGGCTGTCGCTCTTCGGCGTCGGCTCGGCGTTCTGGGGGCTCGTGGCCGGGCTCGCCGCAGTAACCGTGCTGCGGCGCCCGCGCGCGACCTGACCCAGAGTAATTGCGCCCGACCTGATTCAGAGTAGTAGGAGGAACGATCTGGGCGTTTGGGCGGGGCGCCCAACCAGCCCGCGCCCATGACTCAGAGCAAGAGCTCCGGGACATTCGCTCCCCACCCCCCCCCGGCTGCCTTACCCAGAGTAGTTCGAAAATTACTCTGGGTCGGGGCCGCGGGTTGACGGTGATCATGCTTCCAGGCCGCCGCTGCGTTCGCCCTGGCGCGTCCAGCGGCTGGCGGCTAGGGCTTTCCCTGGCATGGACGCGCCCCCTTCTCCCGCAGCTCGCGGCCACCACTCGGTGGCGAAGCTCCCGGATCGATGGTTCATCGCCTGCCCGTCGCGGAGCCTGCGCGACCGGCCGCTCGGAACGATGCTGCAGGGCGTTCCGCTCGTGCTCTTCCGGGGCAAGGGAGGGCGTCCGGCGGCGCTGGAGGATCGCTGCCCGCACCGCAACGCGCCGCTCACGGCCGGGCGGGTGCGCGGCGGCACGCTCGAGTGCGGTTACCACGGCTGGCGCTTCGGGGCGGACGGAACGTGCGTCGCGGTCCCCGGGCTCGCGACGCCGCCCTCGGCGCGCGCCACCCGCGCCACCGCGTACCCCTGCCTGGAGCAGGACGGCCACGTGTGGGTGTGGTCCACGCCGGGCGCCGAGCCGCGGCGCGCGCCGTTCCGGTTCCCCCACCTCGACGATCCGCGCTACACGAGCGCGTACCGCGCGCTCGAGGTGCGCGCGACGCTCTTCGCCGCGCTGGAGAACACGCTCGACGTGCCGCACACCGCGTTCCTGCACGGCGGGCTCTTCCGCACGAGCGAGAAGGAGAGCGAGATCGAGGTGGTGGTGCGCCGCTACGCCGACCGGTGCGAGGCGGAGTTCGTCGGAGAGCCGCGCCCGAAGGGCATCGCCGGGCGGCTCCTCGCGCCGGGCGGCGGCGTCGTGACGCACGTCGACCGGTTCCTGCTCCCGTCGATCGCGCAGGTGGAGTACCGGATCGGCGATGCGAGTCACCTCGTCGTCACGAGCGCGATGACGCCGGTGGACGACTTCAGGACGAAGCTCTTCGTCGTCGCGACGTTCCGCCTGCCCGTCCCGGGGTGGCTGGTGCAGCCGCTCTTCGCGCCGCTCGCGACGCGCATCTTCAAGCAGGACGCGCGCATCCTGGCCCTCCAGACGGAGAACGTGCGGCGCTTCGGCGGCGAGCGCTTCGCGAGCACCGAGATCGACGTGCTCGGTCCGCAGATCTGGCGCCTGCTGAAGCAGGCGGAGCGCGGCGACGCCGGCCCGGCGCAGGAGAGCGCCGAGCACGAGCACCGGGTGAGGATGCGCGTGTGACGGCCGGCGCTCGCTTCCCGCTGGCGGACGGGCACGCCGACTCGCTCATGTGGAACCGCGACCTCACGGCGCGGCTGCGGAAGGGGCAGCTCGATTTCCCGCGGCTGGCCGAGGCCGGAGTCCGGATCCAGTGCTTCACGGTGGTGACGCGCGGCTACCCGGTGGTCGATGGGATGCGAGCGTTCGGCGCGCTCCGCGGGTGGCCCGCCGCGGCCCGCCGTGGGCCGTGGGCGCGGGCGCTCTTCCAACTCGACCGGATGCACGCGCTGTGCGATCGCGTCGAGGGGGCGGTCCGGATCGCGGGCACCTCCGCGGAGCTGGAGGACAACCTCGCGTACGGCCGCATCAGCGCGGTCCTCGGCGTGGAGGGCGCGCAAGCGCTGGAGGGCCGGCCGGAGCGGGTCTCGGAGCTGCGCGCGCGAGGCGTGCGCTTCATGAGCCTCACGCACCTCTCCAACAACGAGCTCGGCGGGTCGTCCTCGCCGCTCATGGGCGACCGCCCCCTGACGCCGCTCGGGCGCGAGGTCGTCGACGCGATGGCGGCGGCCAGGCTGAGCGTCGACGTCGCCCACGCGTCGCACCGGACGTTCCGGGACCTCGCCGCTCAGCGGGCGGCGCGCCTGTTCTGCTCGCACACTGGCGTGACCGGCGCGTCCCGGAGCTGGCGGAACCTGGAGGACGCGGAGCTGCGGGGCCTCGCCGAGCGCGGCGGGGTGGTGGGGATCCTCTTCGCGACGATCTACCTGGGAGGGCGCGAGATCGATGACGTCGTCCGCCACCTCGAGCACGCGCTCGACGTGTGCGGCGAGGACGCGGTCGCGCTGGGCTCCGACTTCGATGGGATCGTGCCGCTCCCGCGGGGCCTGCGCGATGTGACGGACGTGTGGAAGGTCGTGGACGCGCTGGCGCGGCGTCAGCCGGCGGCCGTGGTGGAGAAGGTCGCGTGGGCCAACTGGCGGCGGTTCTTCCGGGAGACGCTGGGCGGTTGATCCGGACGAGTCGCCGTCCGTCCGCGTCCGACCGGACCCAGAGTAGTGGATCCGTGTGCCAGAGGTCGTGGCACTGCACCGGAGAGTAATCGACATGCCACGACCACGACCGACCGCCGAACCCAGAGTAATTGCGCGACCCAATGAGTTGCGTGCCGACGAGCACCCTCGTCCTTGGGCGGCGGCCAGGGCCTTGTTGGGATCACGCGCGTTGCAGAGGGGTTTTCAGCGCCAAGCACGAGGGGCGACGACCATCCCGCCCTCTTCCATGTCGAGTAGCGCTCGAGCGGCCCCGATGTTGGGGCGGTGACGCCAACAGCAAACGGGGCCAAGCTACTTACCCGTTCGATGACTCGCGAGAGTGTCGGTTCACGCCCGACCTTTCAGGCCGGCGCAGCAGCAGCGCAGCGGACGCCGAACGCAACGCGCAGCCAGTAGGTGCCGCTCGGGAAGATGACGTCCTGAACGCCGTCGTGGAGCGCCTGCAGGGCGC
>Ga0137372_10005224_pt1 | contig 12676 bp, 13 predicted proteins | sample SagtaG_6_FD_104911 | JGI IMG/M metagenome (GOLD analysis project Ga0137372, IMG submission 104911) | Vadose zone soil microbial communities from Sagehorn Ranch, Mendocino, California, USA - Sage1_R_60_16 metaG | ecosystem: Environmental > Terrestrial > Soil > Vadose zone | place: USA...
GTGTCCGGGTCGGCGCCCCAGTCCTCCTTCGGGCGGCCGGCCACGGCGTTGAGACCGAAGGTCCGGATCTCCTGCCCTTCGATCAGCCAGGCGTCGGTGCCGTCCTCGCGCCGGATGACCCGGGGTGCGCGTTCCTTGAACTTGGCCGGGACGTGGTCACGGATGAAGTCCGTCATCGACGGAGGCTCGACGATGTGATCGTCGACGCTGACGAGGATCAGGTCCTCCATGCGCATGTGCGTACTCCCGAATACCTTACAGTCGCTACTTCGATATAGCGGTTCGGCTCAGACGCTAGCACCCGTCGCGACGGAATCACAGAGTCCGGAACAGGCCGCCGTCGGCCAGGATCTGGGCGCCGTTGACATAGCCGGACGAGTCCGAGGCAAGGAAGACACAGACCCCGACGTAGTCCTCCGGCGTGCCGATCCGGCCCATCGGATTGATGCTCGCCGCGTACTCCTTCGCCTGCGGTCCCCAGGCCTTGGTGATGTCCGTGTCGACGGCCCCGGGGAGCACCACGTTGACCCGGACCTTCGGCGCCCAGACGCCGGCCATCCCCACGGTCATCGCGTTCAGCCCGGCCTTCGCCATCGCGTACGGCAGGTCGTGGGCATCCGGCCGCCACGAGCCCGCGGTCGAGACGTTGATGATCGAGCCGCCGTCGCCCTCGGCCATCCGCGCGCCGAACAGGGCCGAGAGCCGGAACGGCCCGCGGGCGTTGACGTTGTGCGTCTTGTCGTAGAGCGCCTCGGTCACGCTGCTCAGGTCGCCGGCGTCGTAGAGCGGCGACAGGCCGGCGTTGTTGATCAGCACGTCACACCGGTCGAAGTGGGAGTAGACGGTGTCGAACAGCCGCCCGCAGTCGTCCCAGTCGCTCACGTTCACCGCGACGGGCAGCGTGCGCCGGCCGGTCTCGATCGCGATCTCCTCGGCCACCGTCTTGCAGTTGTCCAGCTTGCGACTCGCGATGACGACGTCGGCCCCGGCCCGGGCCAGGCCGAAGGCCACCGCGCGCCCGACGCCGCGACTGCCACCCGTGATGACCGCGACCTTGCCGCCGAGGTCGATCTCGTAGGTCATCCGGTCACCTTGTAGTCGGACGACTCAGCGAGCTCGGCGGCGCCCTTCATCGCCTCCAGCACGACATCACCGAACTGGAGCAACTTAGAGTCTCCGTCGGCGCGCTGGAAGCCCTGCTCGAGCACGATCGCCATCTTCCACTTCGCCAGGATCAGGTAGTAGTCCCAGTCGTCCACCTGCCGGCCGGACTGCTCGGCGTAGTAGTCGAGGAGCTGGGTGCGCCCAGGCATGCCGGTGAGGTCCATGTACCCGTTCGCGGCCTCGGGCGTGTTGGTGTCCTCGGGCCACGCCTGCAACGCCCAGGCGAGGTCGAGTTTCGGGTCGCCGATCGTCCCCATCTCCCAGTCGATGATCGCGGCGAGGGTGCCGGGGCGGCCCTGCTTGAACATGACGTTCGCGAACTGGTAGTCGCCGTGCATGACGCCGGGCACGAAGTCGGCCGGCCGGTGCGCGTCGAGCCACGCGGTCGCCTCCGCGTAGCCGGGGACCTCGCGATTGCGGACGCGCTCGAAGAACCGGCTCCACCGCTCGACCTGGCGGTCGTGGAAGCCGTCGGGGCGGCCGAGGCCTTCGAGGCCACGCGCCCGCCAGTCGACCTGGCCCATGGAGACGATGCCGCCGATGAGTGCGTACGCTAGCTCGCTGCGCGCCTCGGGGTCGGTTGCGAATTCCTCGGGCAGGACGCCGCCCATCGGCGACCAGCCGTCCACGAAGCCCATCAGGTAGAACGGCCGGCCGATCACCGAGGAGTCCGTGCAGGCGCCGAGGGCCTTGGTGTGCGGTACGTCGGTGCCGTCCAGGCCCTCGATGATCCGCCACTCGCGCAGGATCCCCTCGTCGCGGGCGAGCGGCGCGGCGGCCGGAGGCTTGCGGAGCGCGGCGTGCAACTCGCCGCGGCGGATCTCGAAGATCTCGTTCTGGGTGCCGCCGGCGACGAGGTCGCACTCGACCGGTGCGCCGCGGCCGGGCAGATCGGTCGTGTCCAGCCACTCACCGAGTGCGGTTGTGTCCAGGTCGACCGTCCCAGTCACAGAACTCATCAGGTGCCTCATTCTCCGCGTCGTCGTCGCTGACCGTACCGGTCAGCGCAACTGTAACCTTTGCGGTGTCACTCCAACAGAGACCCTTGCCGTATGGCCTTCGGTAGGGTATCAACTGCAGCTAACCCGCAACACGGATCCGGACTTCTTCCGACGCGTTGGGGTGTCAATCCAGTCGACTGGAAGGTTGCACTATGCGGAAGCGGCTCACCGGACTCATAGTCCTGGCAGCTGCCGGCAGCACGACGCTGGCGGCATGTAGCTCGGCCGGAGGCACAGGCGGCGGCAGCAGCGCTGGCGGCACGATCAAGATCGGCGTCATCTCGGACTACACCGGCGTCGCGTCGTCGAGCTTCGCTACGAATGACAACGGCGTCAAAGCGTACATAAAGCGCGTCAACGCCGAAGGCGGCATCAACGGCCACAAGCTCGAGTACGTCCGGGGTGACACGGCCTCCAGCCCGACCGGCGCGCTGACCGCCGCCCAGAAGCTCGTACAGGTCGACAAGGTCTTCGCGATCGTCGAGAACTCGTCGTACTTCTACGGCGCGGAGCCGTTCCTGTTGAAGGAGAAGGTCCCGGTCGTCGGCAGCGGCATCGATGGCCCGATCTGGAGCGACCCGAAGAACACGAACCTGTTCACCGCGACCGGCGTCTCCAACTCGGACTACAGCCAGGTGGCGTTCGGCCAGTTCGCCAAGCAGGTCGGCGTGACCAAGTGCGGGTCGATCGCCTACGCAGGCTCTGAGAGCGCGGCGCACGCGGCGATGGGCTACGTGCAGTCCTGCCAGCGGGCCGGGCTGCAGGCGGGCTACCTGAACACCGAACTGCCCTTCGGCACGACCGACGTCGGAGCGATCGCCCTGGCGATCAAGAAGAGTGGTATCGACGGCATCTACCTGCCGCTGGTGCCGAGCACCTCATTCGCGCTACTCGGTGCGCTGAAGCAACTGGGCGTCAAGCTCAAGTCGGCGCTGCTGCCGACCGGATACGGCGGCGATTTGTTGGCCAACAAGGCTGGCGTCCAGGCGGCCCAGGGCTACGACTTCCAGGTCGTGGGCGTGCCGGCCGAGGCGCAGACAGCGGCCACCAAGCGGCGGGCCGCGGATCTCGCTGCTGTCGGGGTCACGACCCCACCGACCTTCGCCGAGCAGGAGTCGTACCTGTCGATGGTGGCATTCGGCGCCGGGCTGAAGGCCGCCGGCGACAAGCCGACGCCGGAGAGCTTCCTGGAGGCGATGAACAACCTCAAGAACTACGACGGCGAGGGTCTGATGGCGCCGCAGACGATTAGCTTCCACGAGTACGTGCCCAAGGAGCTGTGCACGTGGTTCGTGCGTCTCGAGGGTGAAACCTTCAAGATTCACGAGAACATGCCGATCTGTGGCCCCTTGTTCAAGCTCAAGACCTGAACGGTCTGAAGGTCCGATCGACAGCCGGTCCCCGAAGTCTTCGGGGACCGGCTGCGTCGTGAGACCGTGAACCCTGAATCAGCGAGGTGAACGTGACCAACCCGGTGCCCCGGCTGCTGCCTGCACTCGACGAGCTCAATACCTTCTTCTGGACGTCCGGTGCGGACGGGCAGTTGCGGTTCCTGCGCTGCGCCGACTGCTCGTACCTCGTCCATCCGCCGGCGCCGTTCTGCCCGAGCTGCAACGGCCGGCACACCGAGCCCCAGCCGGTCAGCGGGCGCGGGAAGGTCTTCAGCTACACCGTCAACCACCAGCCCTGGGACGGGATCGGGGACATCTACGTGATCGGCCTGGTCGAGATCGACGAGCAGCCGGACGTGCGTTTGACGACCAACCTCGTGGACGTCGAGCCGGACGCCGTGTGGATCGGCATGCCGGTGGAGGTCGTGTTCGAACAGCGCGATCAGGTCTACCTGCCCCTGTTCCGGCCGGTGCCGTCATGACCCACGCGGAGAAGAACGCGATCATCTCCGGGATCGGGCAGTCGCAGGTGGGGCGCCGGCTGAACCGCAACGCCCTGGACCTGACCATCGAGGCAGCCCTCCTCGCGATCGCCGACGCGGGGCTGACCGTCGCCGACATCGACGGCCTGGCCACGTACCCCGGCGGCATGCCCGGGAGCAGGGACGGCTTCCCCGGCCCGGGCACGCCCGTGGTGCAGGATGCCCTGCGGCTCGAGCTGAACTGGCATTCCGGGGCACCCGAGGGTCCCGCTCAGGTGCAGGCCATCATCAACGCCGCCATCGCGGTGTCGGCCGGACTCGCCCGGCACGTCCTCGTGTACCGCACCGTCACCGAGTCGACCGCCCAGGGGCAGCGCCGCCGACCGGCAATCGGGGCCGGGGCCGCCGACATCGACGGGCCCATGCAGTGGTCGTTGCCGTTCCGCGCGCTATCGGCCGCGACCTGGACCGCGATGTATGCGCAGCGGCACTTCCACGAGTTCGGAACGACGAAGGAACAGATGGGGCAGATCGCGCTCAACGCGCGACGCAACGCCGGGCTCAACCCGACGGCGCTGTTCCGCGAGCCGATGACGATGGGCGACTATCTGGGCGCGCGGATCATCTCGACCCCGTTCGGGTTGCTGGACTGCGACGTGCCGTGCGACGGGTCCACCGCGATGATCGTGTCCGCCCTCGACCACGCCCCGGACGTCGGACATCCCGTGGCACGCTTCGAGGCCGTCGGCTCCGCGCTGACCGGGCGGGCGTCCTGGGACCAGCGCGCCGACTTCACCTCGATGGCGGCCCACGACGCCGCCGCGATGATGTGGTCCCGTACCGACCTCCGGCCGAACGACGTCGATGTCGCCCAGCTGTACGACGGGTTCAGCTGGCTGACGATGTCCTGGCTCGAGGCGGTCGGATTCTGCGGCCGGGGTGAGAGCGGACCGTTCATCGAGGGCGGCAGGCGGATCGCGCTGGACGGCGACATCCCGCTGAACACGCACGGCGGGCAGCTCTCCGGCGGACGCCTGCACGGCTTCGGCTTCGTCCACGAGGCGGTTACCCAACTCCGCGGCGGAGGTCGCGAGCGGCAGGTCGTCGGTGCCGAGGTCGCGGTCGTCGGCGCCGGCGGCGGGCCCCTCGGCGGCGCACTCCTGCTCACCCGGCTGGCGTGACAGCGACTCCGCTACCGGACGCCCCGCTACCAGGCGTCGAGGACGACCTTGCCGACGGCATTCCCATCGGCAACGTGCCGCAATGCCTTGGCCACATCGGCAAAGGCGAAGGCCGCGCCGATGTGCGGTGCCACCTGGCCGCTCGCGAGCAGCTCCATCAGCGCCGCCTCGCCCCGCTGGAAGTCCTCGGGCTCGTGGAACGAGAAGTCCCGGAACTGGAAACCGACGATCTGCGCTCCCTTGAGCAGCACCAGGTTCAGCGGGACGCGCGGGATCTCGCCGGCCGCGTAGCCGAGAGTGACGAACCGGCCGCGCCAGCGCAGGATGCGCAAGGCCGGTTCCGAGAGGCTGCCGCCGACCGGGTCGATGACGGCGTTAGCGCCCGTCGGCAGCGTCTGCTTCAGCGCCGCGCGAAGGTCGGCCGTCTTGTGGTTGATGAGGTTCGTGGCCCCGTTAATGCGGGCAACCTCGAGCTTCTCGTCCGAGGACGCCACGGCCGTGACCGATGCCCCGAGCACAGCACCGAGTTGGACGGCGGCCAGCCCAACGCCTCCGCCGGCGCCCAGCACCACGAGCTCGTCGCCGGGCCCGACCCGGGCGAAGGATCGCAGAGCATGGAACGCGGTGCGATGCGCGACACCGAAAGCAGCGCAGGCGCGCAGCTCCACGCCGGCCGGGACCTTGATGACCGCCGATGCATCGACGACCACCTGCTCGGCGAACGCCCCGACGAAGACCGCACCGAGCACCCGGTCGCCGACGGCCACGTGGGCCACCTCCTCGGCCACCTCAAGGACCGTGCCGGCGAACTCACTGCCCGGTACGAACGGGAGGGGAACCGTCGCCTGGTACTGATTCGCGACCATCAGGACATCGGAGAAGTTCACCGACGCGGCGCCGACCTGTACCCGGACCTGTCCCGCCCCGAGCGCTGGTGCCGGGAGTTCGTCCTCGATCGCCACGACCTCGGGGGAACCGAACTCACGGCAATAGGCTGCGCGCATACGGAGGACCTTACCGCAGTACCTTCCGTTATCCGCTAGATTCATCTGGTGAGGTTCGCAGTCACGCACCCGATGACCAGCCATCCGTACGACCCCGGCCTGGTCTCCGGCGCGGGCATCGCCGCACTCGCGGGGGCAGCGGAGGCGGCGGGCTTCCACGGCTTCGGCTTCACCGACCACCCGGCGCCGCCGCAGAAGTGGCTGCACGCCGGCGGCCACGACGCCCTCGACCCGTTCGTGGCGATGACCTTCGCCGCCGCCCGGACGACGAGCCTGCGACTGATCCCCAACATCGTCGTGCTCCCCTACCGGAATCCGTTCGTCGTGGCGAAGATGGCCGCCACCCTCGACCTGCTCTCGGAGGGCCGGTTCACGCTCGCCGCGGGAGCGGGCTACCTGAAGGGCGAGTTCGCGGCGCTTGGCGTCGACCACGCCGAGGGCAACGACCTGTTCGACGAGGCGCTCGAGGTGCTCAAGGCGATCTGGACCGGCGATGACGTCTCGTACGAGGGACGGCACTTCAGTGCCCGAGGCATCACCGCGCACCCGCGGCCCGCGAGCGCCCCACACCCCCCGATATGGATCGGCGGCAACAGCGGCCGTGCGCGGCAGCGCGTCGCCGACTTCGGTGACGGCTGGTGTCCGTTCGCCGCGTCCGTCGGCCTGGCTCGCTCGGCGCGCACCATCCCGCTGGACACCCCGGAGCTCCTGGCCGAGGCTCTCGACGACCTACGTCGCCGCCTCACGGTTGCCGGCCGCGAGCCGGCCACCGTCGACGTCCAGTTCACCAACGCGGCCGGCGGCGACCCGGCGACGGACGAGTTCCGCACCGATGAACACCTCGCCGGCCTCGAGCGACTCGCCGGGATCGGCGTCACCTGGGTGCAGGTGCCACTGCCCGGCGACAGCCTCGGGCACGCGGTCGAGACGCTGCAACGGTACGGCGAGCAGATCATCGCCGCCGCCTGACCCGACGGCAGAAAGGCCCGCAAGTGGTACTGCAACGTGACGCGTCCGGCCTGGACGGCATGGTCGCCGTCGTCACGGGCGGCGGCGCGGGCATCGGGCGTGGAATCGCCCAGGGGTTCGCCGAGTTCGGCGCCCGGATCGCGATCTGGGAACGTGACCCCGCGCGCTGCACCGCCGTGGCCGGCGAGGTGCACGGCCTGTCGTGCGTGACGGACGTGCGCAATCCGGCGGAGGTCGACGCCGCGCTCGACCGCACGGTCGACGCACTCGGCGTGCCCAGCATCCTGGTCAACAACGCGGGCGGAGTCTTCTTCTCTCCGCTGCTCGAGACGTCACCTAACGGGTGGGACGCGCTGCTGCGCTCCAACCTGACGCACCTGTTGCTGTGCACCCAGCGCGTCGCCCGGGCCATGGTCGGGGCCGGAATGCCCGGGAGCATCATCAACGTGACCTCGATCGAGGGCACCCGCGCCGCACCCGGATACGCCGCCTACGCCGCGGCGAAGGCCGGCGTCGTCAACCTCACCAAGACCGCGGCCCTCGAACTCGCTCCGCACGGCATCCGGGTCAACTGCCTGGCGCCGGACTACACGCGCACGGAAGGGCTCACCGAACTCGCCGGGTCGAACGACGACGCGACCGACGCGGAGCGCCGGGCAGCGGCGATGATCCCCATGGGCCGACCGGGCCACGTCGACGAGCTGGCCGGTGCTGCGGTGTTCCTGGCGAGCCGTCTGGGCTCCTACGTCACCGGGCAGACGCTGCACGTCGACGGCGGCACGGCCGCGGCGGGCGGTTGGTACCACCACCCGGACGGCGGCCGGTACGTCCTCGGGCCGGCCTGACTCCCTTCCCCGCCTGATCGGCCTTACGGTAAGTTGTTCCGTGGGCGGCAGCGCCACGAGGAGGCACTTCATGAAGGACGTTCTGGCCGGTATCCGGGTGCTCGAGGTCGCTGCGTGGACGTTCGTCCCGATCTCCGGCTCCGTCCTCGCCGAGTGGGGCGCGGACGTCATCAAGATCGAGGCACCCGAGGGCGGTGATCCGCAGCGCGGCCTCGTCACGTCGGGATTGGTGCCCGGGGCGGACGGCGTCAACTTCATGTTCGAACTCCCCAACCGCGGCAAGCGCTCGGTCGCGATCGACCTGCGTACCGATGACGGTCGCGACCTGCTGTACCGGCTCGTCGTGACGGCGGACGTGTTCGTCACGAACCACCTGCCCGAGGTCCGTGAACGGCTCAAGATCGACGTCGAGGACATCCGTGCGCACAACCCGAAGATCATCTACGTGCGCGGCTCCGGCAACGGGCAGCGCGGGCCGGACATCCACCAAGGTGGCTTCGACGGCTCGACATTCTGGGCCCGGGCCGGCGTGGCGGCATCCTTCAAGGGAGCTGACGTCGAATGGCCCCCGGACCAGCCCGCCGCCTTCGGCGACGTGATCGGCGGGCTGACGATCGCCGGTGGCATCGCCGCGGCCATCGCGGGCCGCGAGCGCACCGGCGAGCCGTCGATCGTGGACGTGTCGTTGCTCGGGCTCGGGCTCTGGACGATCGGGCCCGGTGTCACCGGAGCCAAACTCTACGAGGGGGTCGAGATGCCCCGGTACGACCGTGACTCGATCCCGAACCCGCTCGTCGGCACCTATCCGACCAAGGACGGCCGGTTCATCACGATCATGCTGCTGCAGGCCGACCGCTTCTGGCCCGACCTCGCCGAGCACCTCGAGCGCCCCGACCTGCTCGAAGACCCGCGGTTCAAGGACGCCGCGGCCCGCTACGAGCACCGCCGGGAGTGCATCCAGTTGCTGCGCGAGGTCTTCCGCGACCGCACCTACGACGAGTGGATCGAGCGGCTGCAGACCCTGAAGGGCGTCTGGGCCCCGGTGAAGACCCCGCTCGAGTTGCATGAGGACACGCAGGTCGTCGCCAACGGCTACCTGGAGTCGATCACCGCCGCGAGCGGGCGGCCGTTCGCGCTGCCGGCCAACCCGGTGCAGTTCGACGAGACGCCGCCGGCCGTTCGGCATGCGCCCGAGCACGGCGAGCACACCGACGAGGTCCTGCTCGAGCTCGGCCTGGACTACGACGAGATCCTGCAGCACAAGATCACCGGCGCGATCCTCTAGAGCGCCGACCGGCAAGAGACGAGAGCGCCGGCAGCGGGCCGGCGCTCTGATCTCCTTGCTCGAGCTAGCCGCCCCACATCTGCCGCACGACGGGCTCCATTGCCCGGTCGACCAGCTCGACGCGGAGGCCCTGCGGGCTGCGGACGTAGGACCAGAAGATGCCGCCGTCGGGAAGCAGACCGGCCGCCTCCTCGGCGTAGCCGCGGCCGACCAGTTCCGCCGTGTCGGCGGCCACGTCGTCCGACCAGTAGCCGACGTGGTGCAGCTGCGTCTCGGCCGGCGCCCAGATGGTGCCCGGGATGGACCTGACGACCTCCAGGTGCGGCTCGTTCACGGAATAGACGCACTGGACCTCGAGCGTCACGACGCCCGACGGCAGGCGAACCTGCGCCGGCGAGGTCATGACCTCACCCCAGGTGTAGCCGAGCTCCTCGCTCAGGGACGCGAGAGTGGCTTCCACGTCGTCGACGACGATGCCGGCGTGGTACTGATCCTCGGGCTTCATGGTGGCCGGTCAGCCGACCTGGGCGGAGTGCTTGATCAGCGATCCGGCGTCAACGCGGATCTGCTGCCCGGTGATGTACCGAGCCTCGTCGCTGGCGAGGAACACGATCAGATTCGAGATGTCGACCGGCTCGATGTACGGGATCGGCATCGCCTGCCATTGCACGAACGCGGGCATCACGTCCTCCAGCGTCGGCTCCTCGAGGTCCGGGCGGAACACCTTGTACAGCTCACGGTTGTGCAGCAGCCGCGTGTTCACGTTCGTGGGGTGCACGCAGTTCACCCGGATGAACTGCGGCGCCAGATGCAGGCACATCTGCTCGACATAGCCGATGAGCGTGCGCTTGGCCCAGCCGTAGCCGGCGCCGCCGGGGCCGAAGCTCGGGTTGTCGGCGGCGCCCTTGAGCATGCCGGCGGTCGAGCCCGTGACGACGACGGAGCCGTGGTCGCGCAGGTGCGGGATGGACGCGGCGACGGCGTTCATGACGCCGAGGAGGTCGACGTCGGTGGCGTCGACGAAGTCCATCGGCGACGCCTCGGCCTCCTTGCGCATCGGCATGATGCCGGCGTTGGCGACCACGATGTCGAGGCCGCCAATCTCGCGGACGCCGGTCTCGACGGCGGCGCGGAGCTCGGAGCGTTCGCGGACGTCGGCCTGGACGGCGACGATCCGGCGGCCCGTCGCCTCGACCAGGCGCCGCGTCTCGTCCAGGTCCTCCGGCGAGGACAGCGGGTACAGGTTCGACTCGATCTGCTTGCACAGGTCGACGGCGATGATGTCGGCGCCCTCCTCGGCGAGCCGCACCGCGTGGCTGCGGCCCTGCCCCCGTCCGGCGCCGGTAATGAAGGCGACCTTGCCCTCGACACGTCCTGCCATTGCAGTGACCTCTCTGTTGCTGATGCGTGGTTGAACCGGCGTCAGCCGATCTTGGCGGCGGTCCGGCGCTCGGTGACCGGTGCGGCGAGGCCCTGCTCGTCACAGATCTTCTGGAGGTCGACGAGGGTCTCGTCGAGTCCCTTGCCGATCCGCTCGCCGGGGGTGAACGTGGCGGGCAGGTGCTTCATCCCGTTGATGATGCCGACGGTGTCGTAGTGCACGGCACCGGCCCTGTCGCAGACGAAGTCGGGCATGCGGTCCAGAACCGCCGTCAGCATCTGCTTGAACGTCATCCGGGCCATGTTGGAGCCGATGCACCGGTGGATGCCCAGGCCGAAGCTCGAATGCCGGTTGCCCGGCCGTTGCAGGTCGATCTTGTTCGGCTCGGGGAAGACCTCGGGGTCGCGGTTGGCCATCGACCACGACAGGTAGAGGCGGTCACCCTCCTTGAACGGGACTCCCAGGATCTCGCAGTCCTGACTGATCGTGCGCCCGTCACCCGGCGCCGGCGTGTAGAACCGGAGGAACTCCTCGGTCGCGGAGTCGAGGAGCGTCTCGCGCTCGCGGGACAGTCGGGCCCGTTCGTCGGGGTGTTCGGAGAGCCACTCGAGCGAGTGCGCGGTCAGCGCCGTCGTGGTGTCGAAGCCGCCGCCGATCAGCAGCGACAGCACGCCGGTGAGGTCAAAGTCGGTTGCGGGCTCACCGTGGATCCTGAGCTGCACGAGCGCGTCGATCAGCCCCGGCCGCGGGGTCTCCCGGATCTCGGTGATGGCGGCCTGGAGCCGGCCGGCCATCCCGCGCAGTTGCTCCATGACGGCGGCCATCGCGGGGTCGTCGGGCTTGGTATAGACCGTCGCATGGGCCGGCTCGGAGTACACGGACCAGTCGGCGAGCGGCAGGCCCATCATGGCGAGGGTGAGCACGGCCGGGACGATGTTGGCCAGGTCGTCGACGAAGTCGAGCCGGCCGGATTCGATCACCTCGTTGATCGCGGCCCGGGTGACGTCCTGGACGAACGGCTTCCACCGCTCGACCGCCGCCGGCGAGAGGTACGGGTTCAACGCCTGCCGGTAGTAGCGCTGCTCGGGCGGGTCCATCTCCAGGAAGCCACCACGGGCGTAGCGGGTGGTCTGCGGCGGGATGGCGATGCCCACGTAGCCGCGCCGCTCGTTGTGCACGTCGTTGTCGTTCGAGAGCACCTCGGCATTTCGGGCAATCTCGAAGACCTGCTTGTTGCCCACCGCGACCCAGTAGCCCTGGTGCTGGGGGTTCCAGGCGACCGGGCACTTCGACTGCAGTTCCTCGGTGATCGCTTCGAAGTTGACGCGGTATTCCTCGCCGTGGCGGTCAAAGCTGTACTCGCGCTCGGCCTTGCGCGGTTCGGTCATCGACGTTCCTCCAGGTGGCGGCACGGGCACTCCGTCGCGCGGTGCGGCGCGCGGCGCGTCAGAGAGTATTCAAATTTCGCGCCGGCGGGACGGTTCCTCGCGCTCAGGATCCCCGTCATCCAACGCCCCCAGCTACTTGCCGTGGTCTGTACGATGCTTCTTACCGTAATGCTTGCGGTGTGGTCTAGTGTAGCGATCGAGGCATCGTGATCGAGAGCGAAGGAAATTCCGTGGGTCTGACTGTCGGCAAGCGCCTCCGCGCCCAGAACTCGACCGCTGAGGTCATCGTCATCAAGGGCACGGACGGCGACGCGGCGCTCCTGTGCGGCGGCGTCGAGATGGTGGCCGACACCCCCGCAGCGGGCGTGCCCGCACTGGACTCCGGCGAGGCGATCCAGCTGGGCAAGCGCTACACCGACGCCGACGAGCAGATCGAGGTGCTCTGCAGCAAGGCCGGAGTGGGCCCCCTGACCTTCGGCGGCCGCCCCCTCGCGATCAAGCTGGCCAAGGCCCTCCCCGCGTCCGACTGAGCGGACCGACCATGACCATTCTGCGATACAGCAACCCTGCGCTGGACGAGAACCA